>Ga0210095_1000245_pt1 | contig 15324 bp, 20 predicted proteins | sample China_Galinas_PW_FD_184861 | JGI IMG/M metagenome (GOLD analysis project Ga0210095, IMG submission 184861) | Wetland microbial communities from San Francisco Bay, California, USA, that impact long-term carbon sequestration - China_Galinas_PWA_D1... | ecosystem: Environmental > Aquatic > Marine >...
TCCCCGCCCCGGCCGCCCCGCACCCACCCCTCACCGGCGAGCATCTCGCGCAGACCTGGAGGGGAGGAGGGAGAGAAAACAAGTCACCCGTCTCGGAGCGGGGGGCATCTCGGACAGCGGGAAGGATGGAAGTCCCGCGTCGACGGCGCAATAACTGATCGGCATGGCGGCGCCGCACGTCGACGTCGTCCTGGGAGGTGCCGGTGTCGTGGGGCGGAACGTGGATGAAGAAGAAGTTGGGATTGCGTCGTAGGGACCTCATCGCGTCACCTCCGCGTCGGCGTCGGAAGAACACGCGCTGCACGACTGCACCGCCTTCAGCCCGTCCGGAAAGGCGCTGATGGTGATGGGGCCCACCACCCACTTGCCGCCGCGCTTGACCTTCTTCCATTCGCTCAGCGACGAGTCACCGTAGTCCGCCGGCGTGGTGGAAACGGGGCGGTTCGCCTTGACGTCCGCCTCGCACTCGCCTTCCACCGGCGGATCGCCGTCGGGACAGGCCTACCGGGACACGTCGATGGAGGGCGAGGGGAGGGACGGTAGTGGCTCGTGAGACAGGAATCGCACTCTGTGTATACTCAATGTAGATCCAACGGAGGAGGCGAATGGAGACGAAGGTGCGCAAGTGGGGGAACAGCCTGGCGCTGCGGATTCCCAAGGCGTTCGCGGACGAGCTTCACCTGGATGAAGAGGCCGCGGTCGAGCTGACGCTCCGGGACGGGCAGTTGCTCGTCTCGCCACGGATGGCGCCGCGTTTCAGGCTCGACGATCTCCTCGCCGAGATCCGGGACGACAACCTGCATCCCGAGGTCGACATGGGACCGACGGTGGGTAAAGAGATCTGGTGAGCGGTGTGGGATACGTCCCGGCACGCGGCGACGTGGTGTGGCTCAGCTTCGACCCTCAGGCCGGCCACGAGCGGGCCGGTCGGCGCCCCGCCCTGGTTCTGAGCCCGACGGCCTACAACGAGCGCGTGGGCCTCGCCCTCCTTTGCCCGATCACGTCCCGCCGCAAGGGGTATCCGTTCGAAGTCGCCCTGCCGGCGGGGGGTACGATCCGCGGCGTTGTTCTCAGCGACCAGGTCAGGAGCCTCGACTGGCGCGCACGCCGAGCGGAGCGTGCCGACAAGCTCGACCAAGAGACCCTCTCGGAGGTCTTCGCCAAGCTCCGGACCCTGCTCGGCGAAGAACCGGCCTGAGCCGGACCGTCAGCCGTCCAGCCGAGCCTTCAGGACCCCCCCAGCCGTCGCGAGGAAGTCGTCCGTCCACTCGTGGCCGCCCTCGAAGTGGGCGGCTTCTGCCAGGATTCCCTTCGCGTGGAGGGTGTCGAGGTCTTTGCCGAGCTGCGCTTCCGTGTACCAGGTCTCCTCGCTGCCGCGGCCAATGAGCACGGAGGGGAAGCCGTCGAGGTCGGCGGCGGCGACGTCGGGGGGGACGTCGCCGGCGAGGGCGACGAGGGCCTGGGACGGCTGGCCGGTGAAGGCGGCGGCGCGGTAGGCCATGGCGACGCCCTGGGAGAAACCGACCCAGGCGAGGCGCTCGAGGCTCGGGTAGTCGCGCTGGAGAACCTTGACGACGGAGGCGACGTAGCCGACGTTGTCGGCGATGGCGTTGTCGCGGTCGAAGCTGGTCATCCAGCCGGCGACCACGTCGCCGTTCTTCCTGTAGAACGGGTGCAACGCCTGCACCGAGCACAGCAACCACCCCTCGCTCCCCGGAATCCGCCGCATCGCCGCCAGATGATCCGCCGCCGTCTCCCCGTAGCCGTGAAACCCCACCACAGCCACCCGAGCCTCCACTACCGGCTCGGCCACCAGGTAGGTGCCGTGGGTCAAAGTCGCAAGGGTGTTGGACTGCTCTTTCATGGTTTCCTCCTGACGGGCAGTATCGTATATGATACCATCCGTTTGTGCGGTGCGTCCTGGACACCAACGTCTTGGTTGCCGGGCTTCGCTCTCAACGCGGGGCATCGTTCGAGCTTCTGAGCCTGGTCGGCGGCAGCCAGTTCGAGGTCGCGGTCTCGGTCCCCCTGGTGCTCGAGTACGAAAGCGTCTTGCTCGGAATGCTTTCGAAGCTCCATCTGGAGAGGATTGACGTCGACGATTTTCTGAACTACATCTGCTCGGTAGCCCACCAGCAACCCGTCTTCTTCCTCTGGCGGCCCAAGCTCCGAGACTCCAAGGACGACATGGTTCTGGAGTTGGCCGTGGGTTCCTCTAGCGACGTCATCGTGACCTTCAACCAACGCGACTTCGAAGGATGCGAGAGGTTTGGCATTGAAAGTATGACACCCGGCAACTTCATCCATCACCTGGGAGCATCCACATGACCACTCTCAGCCTACGGCTCCCCGAGTCGCTGCATCGAGAGCTGCGCAACCTGTCCAAACAAGAGGGCGTCTCCATGAATCAGCTCATCAGCAGTGCCGTGGCGGAAAAGCTCTCGGCGCTGAGAACCGAGGACTATCTCCAGGCCCGCGCGGCAAGGGGCGATCGGGGTCGATTCGAAGCGGTGCTCGCCAAGGTACCCGATCGCGCGCCCGATCCGGGCGACGAGATGTAGCGACCGCTGCCACAAAGGACCCGAGGGTCGACCCCCAGGGCTGCTAGCGCCGGAACAACCCGCGCAGCCTCTTGCCCTTGGCACCCCGGCCCGCCGACTCCCCACCCTTCCCCAACAACGACGTCAGCTCCCGCACCCTCTCCTCCAGCCTTCCGGGAAGCTCCGGGTCGCCTCCGCCCTCCTCGACCCTGCGCACCAGCGCGCTGCCCACCACCACGCCGTCCGCCACCGCCCCGACCTCCGCCACCTGCTCGGGCGTCGAGATGCCGAAGCCCACGGCCACCGGCAGGCCGACGCGGCGGCGTACGGTCTTCACCTCACGGATCAGCGCCGGCGCCAGGGCGGCCCGCTCGCCGGTGACGCCGGTGCGCGAGACGTAGTACACGAAGCCGCTGGACGCCTCGCCGACCCGCTCCATGCGCTCCTTGTCGCTGGTCGGCGAGAGCAGGAAGACGGTGTCCACGCCCTGCGCCCGCATCGCCGGCAGGAAAGCGGCCGCCGCCTCTTCCGGCGGCAGGTCGACGCACAGCACGCCGTCGACCCCGCAGGCCGACGCCTGCTCGGCGAAACGCTCGACGCCACGGGCGTGGATCGGGTTGAAGTAGGTGAACAGCACCACCGGCACCCCCAGCTCTTCGCGCTGACCGGCGATGAGATCGAGGATGGCGGACAGCTTGGTGCCGGAGCGCAGCGCCCGGTAGGCGGCGCGCTGGTTCACCGGGCCGTCGGCGATGGGGTCCGAGAACGGCACGCCGAGCTCGATCAGGTCGGCGCCGCCGCGGGCCAGGGCGGCGACGAGACGACCGGTGGTCGCCAGGTCCGGGTCGCCGGCCATCAGGAACGGGATGAAGGCCGGCCGGCCCTCCTCCCGGCAACGTGCGAAGACCTCGTCGATGGCGCTCACGCCCCCTCCTTGCGGCGCCGCCGGTGCGCCGACAGACTCTCCACGTTTTCGGGATCGATCGCGTCCGCGCCGTCCGGACGCGGCCGGGCGTCGTACTCCATCACGCTCTCCACGTCCTTGTCGCCGCGCCCCGAGAGGTTGACCAGGATCACCTTCTCGGCCGGCAGGTGGGGCGCGTGGCGCGCCACTTCGGCGATGGCGTGGGCCGACTCCAGGGCCGGCAGGATGCCCTCCGTCTCGGACAGCAGGTGGAAGCCGGCCAGGGCTTCGTCGTCGCTCACCCGCGTGTACTCGACGCGGCCGGCGTCGAAGAGCTGCACGTGCTCCGGCCCCACCGCCGGGTAGTCGAGACCGGCGGAGACCGAGTGGGTGGGCTGCACCTGTCCCTCGGCGTCCTGCAGCACCAGGGTGCGGGTGCCGTGCAGCACGCCGAGGGTGCCGCCGCCGCCGAAGCGCGCCGCGTGCTCGCCCAATCCCGGGCCCCGTCCGCCGGCCTCGACGCCGATCATGCGCACCCCGGCGTCGCCGAGGAAGGCGGTGAACAGGCCGATGGAGTTGGAGCCGCCGCCGACGCAGGCGATGGCCAGGTCGGGCAGGCCGCTGTGGCCGCGCCGCTTCGTCTTGCGCCGGATCTGCTCTCGCGCCTCCTCGCCGATGACGCGGTGGAAGTCCCGCACCATGCGCGGGAAGGGGTCCGGGCCGAGCACCGAGCCGAGGACGTAGTGGGTGTCGCGGACGTTGGTGACCCAGTCCCGCATGGCCTCGTTGATGGCGTCCTTCAAGGTGCGGCTGCCGGCGTCCACCGGCACCACCTGGGAGCCGAGCAGCCGCATGCGCTCGACGTTGAGGCGCTGGCGCCGCATGTCCTCCTCGCCCATGTAGACGACGCAGTCGAGACCGAGCAGCGCCGCCGCCGTCGCCGTCGCCACGCCGTGCTGGCCGGCGCCGGTCTCCGCCACCACCCGCCCCTTGCCCATCTCGACGGTGAGCAGGCACTGACCGATGGCGTTGTTGATCTTGTGGGCGCCGGTGTGCAGCAGGTCCTCGCGCTTCAAGTAGATGCGCGCGCCGCCGAAGTGCTCGCTCAGCCGCTCGGCGAAGTAGAGGGGCGTCGGACGGCCGGCGTAGTCGGTCAGCAGGTCGTGCAGACGGCGGCGGAAGCGGCGGCTCTTCGAAGCCTTGTCGTAGGCCCGGGCCAGCTCCTGCACCGGCGTCATCAAGGTCTCCGGCACGTAGCGTCCGCCGTAGGGTCCGAAGTAGCCCGCCGCGTCAGGCAAGCTTTGCGCTTTGGCCATGCTTCACCTCTTCCATCAGTCGTTCGAGGAGCGTCAGGTCCTTGATCCCGGGGCTCGACTCCACACCGGATGCGACGTCGATGCCATCGGCGCCGCTGGCCGCCAGGGCGCGGCGGGCGTTGTCCGGCCTGATGCCGCCGGCCACCAGCAGCGGGCGACGGCGCCGCAGACCGGCCAGCAGCTCCCAGCCGAAGCTCTCGCCGCTGCCGCCCCAGTCCGGGTGATGGACGTCGAAGAGAAAGCCCCAGGCGTCGGCGCAGGCCGCCATGCGGGCCTCGATCTCGGCCGCCGCCGGCGGCGCCTCGCGGCGCACCCGGGTGACGGCGAGGGCGCGGTCGCCCCACGGCGCCAGCTCGTCCGGTCCCTGATCGCCGTGGAATTGCAGCAGGTCGAGGCCGACGGCGCGGTCGATCTCGGCCATGCGCGCCGCCGGCAGGGCCACGAAGACGCCCACCAGCAACGCCCGGCCGCGCACCGCGGCGGCGATCTCGGCGGCGCGCTCGGCGGTGACGCAGCGCGGGCTCGGCGGGTGGAAGTTGAGACCGATGAGGTCGGCCCCCAGCTCCACCGCCGCCACCGCGTCGGCCGGCCGGGTGAGGCCGCAGATCTTGACCAGCGGTTTCGTCATCCCCGCGGCCTCCCACCACCGCCCATCGACACCAGGTCGGCGAGCTGTCGCGCCGGGTCGTCGGCCAGCAGCAGGGACTCACCGATGAGGAAGGCGTCGAAACCGGCGGCGGCGAGACGGGCGACGTCGGCGCCGCTGCCGATGCCGCTCTCCGCCACCCGCAGGCAGCCGGCGGGCAGCTCCGGCAGCAGCTCGATGGAGCGCTGCAGGTCGACCTCGAAGGTGCGCAGGTCGCGGTTGTTGATGCCCACCAGCTCCCAGCCGTCGCCGCCCGCAGCGTCCGCGCCGCCGAGCTTGGCGGCGTCCGCCGGCTCGTGGGTCTCCACCAGCGGCACCAGCCCACGCTGGCGGGCGCGGTCGGCCCAGCGGCGGAGCTGCGGCGCAGAGTAGAGGGCGGCGATGAGCAGCACGGCGTCGGCGCCGGCCTCGGCGGCATGGTCGAGCTGCCGCTCGTCGACCACGAAGTCCTTGGCGATGGCCGGCAGGCCGCTGGCCCGGCGGCAGCGCGCCAGCAGCTCGTAGGAGCCGAAGAAGAAGTCCGGCTCCACCACCACCGACAGGGCCGAGGCGCCGCCGGCGGCGTAGAGCCGGGCCTGCGCCTCGGGATCGACGCGGCCGGCCAAGGACCCGATGCGCGGCGAGCCCATCTTGACCTCGGCGATGACCGCCGCCGTCGCCGTGCCGCGGCGGCCGGCGAGGGCGGCGAGGAAGGGCTGCTCGGCGACGGAGAGGGGCGGCGGCGGCGCGCCCGGTACGTCATTGTCGGCGGCGGCGGCAGCGGCCGCAGCCGTCTCGGCGACGGCGAAGCGCCGCCGGCGCTGCGCGACGATTCGACGCAGCACGTCCGGCACGCCGGTCGCGGTTTCCTGCGCCGCCGTGCTCACGGCCGGTACCCCACCAACTCGCCCAGCTTGCGCGCCGCGGCGCCGGCGGCGAGGAGCTCCTTGGCCCGCGCCACGCCCTCGGCGATGGAGGGCGCCAGACCGCCGACGTAGAGGGCGGCGCCGGCGTTGGCGGCGGTGACGTCGGCCAACGGGCCGGGCTCGCCGGCGAAGACGCGGCGCATCATCTCGGCGTTGTCCGCCGGCTCGCCGCCGCGCAGGTCGTCGAGAGCCGCCCGCGGCAGGCCGAGCTCCTCGGGGGTGATCTCGTAGACCCGTACCCGCACCGCGCCGTCGTCGCCGAGCCGCGCCTCGCCGACGGTGGTCGGACCGGTGGTGGTGATCTCGTCCAGACCGTCGTCGCCGTGCACCACCAGGGCGTGGGCGCTGCCCAGCTCGGCCAGCACCTCGGCCAGCACCGGCACCAGGTGCGGCGCGTAGACCCCCATCACCTGGCGCCGCGCCGCCGCCGGGTTGGTGAGCGGCCCGAGGACGTTGAACACGGTGCGCACCCTGAGCTCCCGGCGCACCCCCACCACCTCTTTCATGGCGGGGTGGAAAAGGGGGGCGAAGAGGAAGCAGATGCCCACCGCGTCGAGCACCCGGCCGGCGCCCTCGGGGCCGGCGGAGACGTCGACGCCGAGGGCTTCGAGCACGTCGGCGCTACCGGAGCGGGACGACACCGAGCGGTTGCCGTGCTTGGCCACCGGCGCGCCGCCGGCGGCGGCCACCAGGGCGGCGGCGGTGGAGATGTTGAAGGTGTGGCGGCCGTCGCCGCCGGTGCCGCAGGTGTCCACCACGTCGACCCGGGAGTGCGCCATGGGCGCCACCCGGGCACGCATGGCGGCGGCGGCACCGGCGATCTCCGCCGCCGTCTCCCCCTTCATGCGCAACGCCACCAGCAGCGCCGCCTTCAGCGGGTCGCTGACCTCGCCGTCCATCAGCAGGCCGAAGACGTGCTCCATCTCGCGGCGCGTGAGATCGGTGCCGTCGAGGACGCGCTCCAGGGCCTGGCGCGGATCGATCGCGATCTCGCTCACGCCGCGTGCTCCCGGCACAGGCGCAGGAAGTTGGCGAGTAGTGCCGGCCCGGTCTCGGTGAGCACCGACTCCGGGTGGAACTGCACGCTGCGGTAAGGCAGCTGGCGGTGGGTGAGGCCCATCAGGCAGTCGTCGCCATCGCTCCAGGCGGTGGCTTCGAGCTCCTGCGGCAGGGTCTCCGGCTTGACGTCCAGGCTGTGGTAGCGGGTGGCCTCGAAGGGGCTCGGCAGACCGGCGAAGAGGTCCGAGCCGTCGTGGCGCACCTGCGAAGTCTTGCCGTGCATGAGGTGGGCGGCCCGCCCTACCTCGGCGCCGAAGACCGCCCCCAGCACCTGGTGGCCAAGGCAGACGCCGAGGATCGGCACCGCCCGCCGCTCGCCCACCAGGGCCATGCAGACGCCGGCGTCCTCCGGCCGCCCGGGGCCGGGGGAGATGACGATGCCCGCCGGCCGCCGCGCCAGCATCGCCTCGGCGCTTTCGGCGTCGTTGCGCACCACCGTCACCGTGGCGCCGGCGACGGCGAGGAACTGCACCAGGTTGTAGGTGAAGGAGTCGTAGTTGTCGATCATCAGGATGGTCGTCGCGTCGACCGTGCGTGTCGCGTTCATGGCGCGTCCTCCGCCAGCTTCTCGGCCAGCCCGGCGGCGGCCAGCAGGGCCGCCGCCTTGTGCTCCGTCTCGCGCTCCTCCCGCGCCGGGTCCGAGTCGGCCACGATGCCGGCGCCGGCGGTGACCGAGGTGTCCTCCGGCCCTACCGCCAGGGTGCGGATGGTGATGCAGGTGTCGAGGTCGCCGGAGAAGGAAAAGTAGCCCACGGCGCCGGCGTAGGGGCCGCGGGACTCGGGCTCCAGCTCGTCGATGATCTCCATGGCGCGGATCTTCGGCGCCCCGGAGACGGTGCCGGCGGGGAAGCAGGCGAGCAGCGCGTCCAGGGCGTCGTGCTGCGGCGCCAGCTCCGCCTCCACCGAGGAGACGATGTGCATGACGTGGCTGTAGCGCTCGATCTCCATGAAGCTCGCCACCTCGACGCTCCCCGCCACCGCCACCCGGCCGAGGTCGTTGCGCCCCAGGTCGACCAGCATGACGTGCTCGGCGCATTCCTTGGGATCGGCCAGCAGCTCCTCGGCCAGGCGCCGGTCCTCCGCCGGGTCGGCGCTGCGCGGCCGCGTGCCGGCGATGGGGCGGGTGGCGACGCGGCGGCCGGTCTTCTTGACCAGCATCTCCGGCGACGCCCCCACCAGGGCCACCTCCGGCGCCTCGAGCAGCACCATGTAGGGCGACGGGTTGACCTGCCGCACGGCGCGGTAGAGACCCAGCGGCGGCACCCGACGCGGCAGCCGGAAGCGGCGCGCCAGCACCACCTGGAAGATGTCGCCGGCGGCGATGTACTCCCTCGCCCGCGCCACCGCGGCCCGGTAGTCGGCGCCGGAGAGGCTGGGGTGGAGATCGGCCGGCGGCTTCGGTCGCAGGGTCGGCAGCTCCACCGCACCGGGCTCGCGGACAGCGGCGGTGAGCAGGCGATGGCCGCCAGCCGCGTCTCCGCCTCGCTGGTCGACACCTCGCCGGCGATCTCGTTGGCCACCGCCAGCACCCGCTGCTCGGCGTGGTCGAAGACCACCGCGTCGTCGAAGCGGCCGAGCCAGGCGATGGGCAGACCGTGGGGGTCGGCGGGGCGGTTCGGCAGGCGTTCCACCATGCGCACCATGTCGTAGCCGAAGTAGCCCACGAAGCCGCCGGTGAAGGGCACCGGCCCGGGCTCGCCGGCGATGGCGGAGAGGACCCGGCGCAGGGCGTCGAGAGGCTCCCCGGGCAGACGCCGGCGCGGTCCCCCCACCACCTCCTCTTCCAGGTGGTCGGCGTAGAGGCGGTAGATGCGCCGCGGCGCCGCCCCCAGCAGGCTGAAGCGCGACACCTGCTCGCCGCCGCTGACGCTCTCGAACAGGAAACGTACCGGCGACAGGGCGCCGAGGCGGCGGTAGGCCGCCAGCGGCGTCAGGCTGTCGGCCAGGAACTCGCGCAGGTGGGCGGTGGCCGGGCGGGCCGTCACCGGGGTCGTCGTTGCCGTCGCCATGGAATTCATTGCATGCCTTGCATTCTCGAAGGGTCGTGGATGGAAGAGCTCAGTCGCCGGCCGGCGGCGCCTCCTCTGGTTTAGGTGCGCGCGGCGCCCGCGATGCGGCATGCCGGCGGCGCAGCTCGGCGGCGACGTCGGCCGGGTCGGCGCCGGCGGCGGCGAGCAGCACCAGCAGGTGGTAGAGCAGGTCCGCCGCCTCGGCGGTGAGATCCGCCGCGCGGTCGGCCCGGGTTCCGTCGCCGTCGCCCGGCGGGTCTTCGTGGCCTCGCGCCGCCGCGGCGCGCAGGGCGGCGATCACCGTCTCCGTGGCCTCCTCCCCCACCTTGCGGGCGGCGCGGTCGACGCCGGCGGCGAGCAGCCGCGCCGTGTAGCTCTCCTCCGGCGCGGCGTCGCGGCGGGCCTGCACCACGTCCCACAGCCAACCCAGCTCGAGGCGCGGGCCGGCCACGACACCGTCCACCGCCTCGAAGCAGCTGCGAGCGCCGGTGTGGCAGGTGGGGCCGGCGGGGTCGGCGCGGTAGAGCAGCGCGTCGCCGTCGCAGTCGCGGCGTACCTCGCGCACCCGCAGCACGTTGCCGGAGGTCTCCCCCTTTTGCCACGGCGCCTGCCGCGAGCGGCTCCAGAAGTGGCCCAGGCCGCTGGCCAGGGTGCGCTCCACCGCCTGCCGGTCGGCCCAGGCGAGCATGAGCACGGCGCCGGAGGCGACGTCCTGCACCACCACCGGCAGCAGGCCGTCGTCGCCGTAGTCCAGGGCGGCCGGATCGAGCTTGGCGTCAACGACGGGCGTCGCGTTCACCGCGGCCGTCCCGCTCATGGCGCCTCCGGCAAGGGCTCGCGGCGCACCGGGAAGCCGGCCGCTTCGAGGGCGTCCTTCACCTCGTCGACGGTGCAGGTGCCGTGGTGGAAGACGGAGGCGGCGAGGACGGCGGCGGCACCGGCCCGCGCCGCCGCCACCAGGTGCTCGGCGTTGCCGGCGCCGCCGGAGGCGATGACCGGCACCGGCACGCGCCGCGTCACGGCGGCGACGAGCTCCAGGTCGTAGCCCTCGCGGGTGCCGTCGCCGTCGATGCTGGTGAGCAGGATCTCGCCGGCCCCCAGCTCGACGCCCCGCGCCGCCCACTCGACGGCGTCGAGACCGGTGGGGTTGCGACCGCCGGCGGTGACCACCTCCCAGGCGGGCTCGCCGCCTCCGTCGCCGGCGCCGGGCGGCCGGCGGCGGGCGTCGATGGAGAGCACGACGCACTGCGAGCCGAAGCGGTGGGCGAGCTCCGAAAGCAGCTGCGGGCGGGCGACGGCGGCGGTGTTGACCCCCACCTTGTCGGCGCCGGCGGCGAGCAACGCCCGGCCGTCGTCGACGCTGCGCACGCCGCCGCCGACGGTGAGCGGCACGAACACCTGCTCGGCGGTCTTCTCCACCCACGCCAGGTCGGTGTCGCGGCGTTCCGGCGCGGCGGTGATGTCGAGGAAGACGATCTCGTCCGCCCCCTGCTCGGCGTAACGCCGCGCCGACTCCGCCGGGTCTCCCTGGTCGACGAGGTTCTGGAAGCGCACGCCCTTGACCACGCGGCCGGCGGAGACGTCGAGGCAAGGAACGACGCGGCGCGCCAGGTGGCTGGCCGCCGGGGCCAGCGCTGAGCGGTCCAGCGCCGCCGGGCGCGGCATCGTAGACGGGTCGTGGGACGGTCTCTGGCTCATGATCGTCGGCTCATCGCGGGGAATCCTCCGCGCCGCCGGGCAGCGGCGGCTCCTCGCCGCGGCTCACCGCCAGCGCCTGGGCGAGGGAGAAACTGCCCTCGTAGAAGGCCCGACCGACCACCGCGCCGCCGATGCCCGGGCTGCGATAGGCGGCGACCAGGTCGCCGAGGGAGCGCACGCCGCCGGAGACCAGGGCCGGCAGGCCGGAGATCTCCCCGACCCGGCGGGTGAGGGGGAGGTTCGGCCCTTCTAGAGTGCCGTCCCTCTCCACGTCCGTGACCAGCACCGCCGGGCAGGGCAGCTCGGCGAGAAGCGCCGCCAGGGCGTCCGGCGTCACCCCGGAGCTCTCGGTCCAGCCGGCGGTGCGCACCTCGCCGTGGCGCACGTCGAGGGCCGGCACCAGGCGATGCGGCATCGCCTCGGCCAGGGCGGCGAAAGCGTCCGGGTCGCGAGCCACCAGGGAGCCGACGATGGCGCGTTCGGCGCCGGCGTCGAGAGCGGCCTGGATGGAGTCCCGGTCGCGCAGACCGCCGCCGAGCTGGATCGCCGGCCGCTCGTCCTCCGGCAGGGCTACCATACGCGCCAGCAGCTCGCGCTGCGGCGCCTCGCCGAGGGCGGCGTCGAGATCCACTACGTGGGCCATGGCGACGCCGGCGGCGGCGAAGGAGCGCAGCACCCGCAGCGGGTCCTCGCCGTAGACCGTGGCCCGGGCGTCGTCCCCCTGAGTCAGGCGCACTACCTTGCCGCGGCGCAGGTCGATGGCGGGCAGAAGCTGCATGGTCAGGCCTCCTCTTGCGACGCGAGGCGCAGGAAACCATCGAGCAGACGCAGGCCCAGACGGCCGCTTTTCTCGGGGTGGAACTGGGTGCCCATCACACGGCCGCGGCCGACCACCGCCGGGAAGGCGCGGCCGTGCAGCGAGCGGGCCAGCACCAGCTCCTCCGGTACGCCGTCCGGCGCGAAGCTGTGCACGAAGTAGACCCAGGACTCGGCGGGCAGAGCGGCGAGCAGGGGCGGCGCGGCGCGCGCTCCGTCGCCGTGGGCGAAGAGCAGCCGGTTCCAGCCGATGTGGGGCAGCGGCACCGAGTCCGGCAGACGGGTGACGCGGCCGGGAAGCAAACCCAGGCCGTCGGTCTCCCCGAACTCCGTGCTCGACTCGAAGAGGAGCTGGAAGCCGACGCAGATGCCGAGCAGGTAGGCGCCGTCGGCCAGCGCGGCGCGGATCGCCTCCTCGAGGGCGCCGCGCAGGCGCTCCCGCGGCGGCGAAAAGGCGCCGACGCCGGGCAGCACCAGGCAACGCGAGGCGGCCACCGCCGCGGCGTCGTCGGCTACCCGCACCTCGGCGCCGAGGTGGGCGAGGGCGCGGCGCAGGTTGCCGAGGTTGCCGACCCCGGCGTCGATCACCGTCGTCGCCGGGCGCGGCGGCGCGGCGGCGGTCGGCCCCACGGGTCTCGCGGTCGTCTCGTTCATGCGTCGAGGGTCCCCTTGGTGGACGGGATCCGGTCGTCGCCGCGGCGCTCGACGGCGGCGCGCAGGGCGAGGGCGGCGGCCTTGAAGGCGGCCTCGGCTGCGTGGTGCCCGTTGCGCGCCGAGAAGATCGCCAGGTGCAGCGTGACGCGGCCGCGGTCGGCCAGGGCCTGGAAGAAGTCGGCCACCATGGAGACGGGAAACTCCTGCGTCGCCCACAGCGACGCCACCTCCGGCGCCGCCTCCCAGACGAAGAATCCCCGTCCCGAGAGATCCACCACGGCGCGGGCCAGGGCCTCGTCCAGCGGCGCGTAGGCGTCGGCGAAGCGGGTCACGCCGCGGCGGTCGCCGAGGGCCTGCCGCAGCGCCTCCCCGAAGGCGATCCCCACGTCCTCCACCGTGTGGTGCAGGTCCACCTCCGTGTCCCCGCTCGCCTCGATCTCGACCCCGAAGCCACCGTGCCGGGTGAGGGCGTCCAGCATGTGGCCGAAGAAGCCGTCCGGCACCGAGATGCGCCGCTCTCCGCCGTCCGGCGACACCCGCACCCGCACCGAGGTCTCCCCCGTCGTCCGCTCGCAGAACCCTTCGCGCCGATTCATGACAGCACCTCCCGCAACGCCGACTCCGTTTCGCGCAGGGCCACACCGCTCCCCACGGACACTCGCAAACACCCTTCCAGCCCAGGGTAATGCCCCACCTCCCGCACCAGGATCCCCCTTTCTCCCAGACCGTCCCGCAGCCGCCGCGAAACCGCCGCCGAGCCGCAACGGACGAGCAGGAAGTTGGCCTGCGACGGCAGCGGCTCGAGGCCCGCCCGCGCAAACATCTCCGCCCACTGCCGCCGCCGCCCGACGATGGCCCGCACGCGGCGCCGCGCCGCCGCCGCCCCCTCCAGGGCCACCCGTCCGGCCACCGCCGAGCCGTGGCCCAGGTTGTAGGGCAGCTTGACCTTGATCAGCTCCGCCACCAGGTCCGGGTGGGCGAGCAGGTAACCGAGCCGCAGGCCGGCCAGCGACCAGGCCTTGGAGAAGGTACGGAAGAGGAGCAGGTTGGGATGCGCGGCGAGCAGCGGCCGGTAGTCGTGGCGGCAGAACTCGCCGTAGGCGTTGTCGAGCAGAAGCGGCGCGTCGAGGCGCCGCGCCAGCTCGCCGACCACCTGCGGCGTCACGGCGTCGCCGGTGGGATTGTTGGGGGTGCACAGGATCAGCGGCCGCCGCGGCTGCCGCTCCACCTCGGCCAGCAGCTCCGCCGCCGGCAGCCGCAGGTCGGCGCGCGGCGGCAGCGGCCGGTAGACGCCGCCGGCGCGCCGCACGAACATCGGGTAGAGCCCGAACCCCGGCTCCGCCCCCAGCACCTCGCCTCCCGGCGCCACCAGCGCCTCCAGGGCGACGCCGAGCAGCTCGTTGGAGCCGTTGCCCACCAGCACGCCGTCGAAGGGGTGGCCGTGGAGCGCCGCCAGGTCGCGGCGCAGGGCGTCGGCGTGGAAGTCCGGGTAGCGCGACCAGTCCCGCGCCAGCAGCCGCCGCGCCACCTCTTCCTTGAGGCGCCGCGGCAGGTCCCAGGGTACCTCGTTCTGGTCCAGCTTGTGGCGGCACGGCACCTGGTCCAGGTGGTACGCCTTGAGCGCCCGCAGCTCCGGGCGCACGAAGCGGGCCGGGGAGGCGCCGGCGGCGGGGCGGGTGCCGCTCATGTCAACCTCCGGCGCGCCGCCGCGGCATGGCCCGGCAGACCTTCGGCGTCGGCCAGCACCGCGGCGTCGGCGGCGATGCGGGCGGCGGCCGCGGCGGAGAAACGCACCACGTGGCTGCGGCGCACGAAGTCCTCCACCCCGAGGGCGGAGGCGAAGCGGGCGCTGCCGCCGGTGGGCAGCACGTGGCTCGGCCCGGCCACGTAGTCGCCGAACACCTCCGGCGTGGCGGCGCCGAGGAAGATGGCGCCGGCCGAGCGCACCCGCTCGGCGAGAGCCTCCGCGGCGGCGCCGACGAGCTGCAGGTGCTCCGGCGCCATGGCCTCGACGACGCCCAGCGCCTGCTCCACGTCGGCGACCACGAAGGCGGTGCCGAAGGCGGCGAGCGACGCCCGCGCCACCTCGGCGGTGGCCAGGTCGTCGACCTGCGCCGCCAGCTCGCCCTCCACCGCCCGCGCCAGCCTGCGGTCGTCGGTCACCAGCACCGCCGCCGCCCGCCGGTCGTGCTCCGCCTGGGCCAGCAGATCGGCGGCCACCAGCGCCGGGTCGGCGTCACCGTCGGCGACGATGAGCACCTCCGTGGGGCCGGCGAGACCGTCGATGGCGACGTCTCCGGCGACCAGCTTCTTGGCGGCGGTGACCCAGGCGTTGCCGGGTCCGACGATCTTGTCCACCCGCTCCACCGTCGCGGTGCCGTAGGCGAGGGCGGCGACGCCGTGGGCGCCCCCCATGCCCCACACCTCGTCGACGCCGAGGCGGCCGAGGGTGTAGCGCAGCGCCGCGTTGCCGGCGAAGGAGGCGGGGGGCGTGGCGACCACCACCTGCGGGACGCCGGCGGCCCGCGCCGGCACGACGGTCATGACCACGGTGGACGGGTAGCTGGCCAGACCGCCCGGCACGTAGACGCCGACGCGGCGGAAGGGCTGGCGGCGCTCCTCCAGCTCGACGCCGTCGCTCTGCATGCGGTAGCCCGGATGCACCTGCTTGCGGTGGAAGGCCTCGACGGCGCCGATGGCGCGCTCCAGGGCGGCGGCGAAGCCGGCCGGCAGCAGCGCCGCCTCCATCTCGGGGTCCGGCACCGGCAGACGCAGCG
>Ga0210095_1000247_pt1 | contig 15317 bp, 14 predicted proteins | sample China_Galinas_PW_FD_184861 | JGI IMG/M metagenome (GOLD analysis project Ga0210095, IMG submission 184861) | Wetland microbial communities from San Francisco Bay, California, USA, that impact long-term carbon sequestration - China_Galinas_PWA_D1... | ecosystem: Environmental > Aquatic > Marine >...
GATGCGTGCCTCCAGGTCCGGATTGCCGCGCCACGCCTGGCGCAGGAAGACCGGGTCGAGGTCGCGGGAGGCGTCGACGATGAGGGCGAGGACCTGGCGGTCCTCGGCGGAGAGGGCGGAAAGATCGGCCGAGATCTCGGTGGGGGAGAAGCGGGCCAGCCGCTCCTCGACGTCCGGGGCGATGGCGAGGTGCCCCACCGGCTCCGCCTCCATGGCGGCCTCGTCGTCCTGCGGCGCGGGGGCGCAGGCGGGAAGGGCGAGCAAGGTGGCGAGGGCGGCGGGAAGGGCAACGGCGAGGGCAGCGGTGACGATGGACCGGCGCATGGTGGAAAGCTCCTTTCGTGGGTGACCCGGCCATGCTCCCATACTGCGGTACGATTTGGTCTCATCCGAAGGCAATTCCGCAGCACCATCGGCTGCCCATCCGCCAGGTACCCGCGCGAAGGAGATCCTCATGAGCGAACCCGCAGAGGGCGCGCCGCAGCAGTCCTTGAACGTCAAGATCAGCGACGAGGAGCTCAAGGGCCGCTATGCTAACCTCCTCAGAATCACGCATACTCGTGAGGAGTTCATCCTCGATTTCATCAACCTGGTGCCGCCCCAGGGCGTGGTCACGGCTCGTCTGGTGACCAGTCCGGGCCACCTGAAGCGCATCATCGGCGCGCTGCAAGAGAACCTGAAGCGCTACGAGGACGCCTTCGGGTCGGTGCGGGAGGCGTCGGCGCCGTTCGAGGATGGACGGGTGAACTGAGGTGTAGCTCCGGCCGGCCGGGTCGCCGGGAGCGGAGGAGGAGAGGCCACGCCAGTCCGCAACACCCTAGCAACCCGTGGTGGAAGTCGTCGGGGTCGCACCGGGGCCGGTTCCGGTTTCGCCCGCCTCGTGCTGGCCGCCGGCCTGCTCGCCGCCGCCCTGGCGGCAGCCTGCGGCACCGCCAACCCGCGCCTGTCCCCGGCCATGCGGGGCTGGGCCCAGGGGCCGGTGCGCTGGCTCATGCTGAGCGCCGAGCTGCACGAGTTCGAGCGCCTGCAGAGCGACGCCGAGGCGCGCCTGTTCATCGAAGAGTTCTGGCGCCGCCGGGACCCGGACCCGGAGGGGCTCGACAACCCGGCGCGGGAGACCTTCCACCAGCGCGTCGAGGCGGCGGACAAGACCTACGGCGACGGCACGGTACGCGGCGCCCTCACCGACCGCGGCCGCGTCCTCGTGCTCCTCGGCTCCCCCCCCTTGCTACGCCACGGCTACCGGCCGGCGCCGGCGCCCTCCTGGCAACGCGCCGACGCCGGCCCGATGCCGGTGCACAAGCTGCTCATGGAGAGCTGGGAGTACTCGGCCCGCGACCTGTGGCCGGCCCTGAACGCGCTGCTCGGCGAGCGCGGCGAGAGCGGCGTCACCTTGAGCTTCGTCCTCGAAGACGACCGCGCCCGCCTGGTCGACGGCGAGGAGTACCTCGAGCTGGCGGCGCAGGCGACGGTGCGGCTGGTGCCCTGACGGCGACGTGCAGCTCGGCGTGCGGCTCGCCGTTCAGCCGCGGCTCATCTTCATCATGCGCTGCCACAGGTCGGCCGGCACCGGCATGGCGGAGAGGCGGGACTGGCGGACGAGGTCGAAGCCCTCGAAGGCGGGGTCGGCCTTGACGTCGGCCAGGGTCACCGGGTGGGCGAGCTTCTCCACCGGCTCGACGTCGAACACCACCACCTTGGGGTTGTCGGCGTCGGGGTCCGGGTAGGGGTCGCTGCTCAGGCGGGCGACGCCGACGGCGGCGCGCACCTTGCCGGTGTGGTAGATGAAGGCCAGGTCGCCCTTCTTCATCCCCCGCATGTGGAGCAGGGCGGCGTTGTTGCGCACGCCGTCCCACACCGTGGAGCCGTCGCGCTCCAGGTCCTCGTAGCTGTAGTCGTCCGGCTCGGTCTTCAGCAGGTAGTGGCTCACGGGCATGGCCCGGGATGGTACCGCATCGCCGCCGTCGGCGACGCCGCGCCGCCAGCTCCGTCTCAGCCCGCCAGGTAGATCGCCAGGTCGGCGACGTTGCCGCCGGTGGGGCCGGTCTCGACGAGGCACCCCGGCAGGCGGCCGAGGGCGCGGTGGGAGGCGTGGCGGGCGAGGGCGGCGTCGGGGTCGACGCCGGCGGCGCGCAGCCGCTCCCAGGTGGCGCCGTCCACCCTGGCGCCGGCCGCCGAGGTCGGGCCGTCGACGCCGTCGGTGGCCAGGCTCAGCACGCGCTCGCGGGCTGCGCTGCTCGCGGCCGGCGCCGCTGACGCCAGCGCCCGCGCCGCCGCCAGGGCCAGCTCCTGGTTGCGGCCACCGGAGCCCTTGGCCGCTTCGAGAGCGGCCGGGCCGCCGTCCAGGCTCACCGTCGTCTCGCCGCCCAGCACCAGGGCCACCTTCACCGGCGCGACTCTCGTCGCCCGGCCGTCGCCGCCGTGCCGGCGCAGCAGCTCGCGGCCGCGCGCCACCAGCTCGGCGCCGGCGGCGTCCGCCGCGCCGCGCAGCTCGCCCTGCTCGACCGCGTAGCCGGCCGCGGAGAGCCAGCTCACCGCCGCCGCCAGAGCGGTGGCGTTGCTGCCCACCACGCGGTGCTCGACGCGCGCGAGCAGCGGGTCGCCGGGCTTCACCGTCTCCTCCAGCTCGCCCGCCAGCCCGGCTTCGAGATGGCGGCGCACCGGCTGCGGCAGCTCCAGGTGGTCGGCCAGGCCCAGGGCCTCGGCGTAGGTGCCGGGATCGGCGGCGAAGGGTCCCGAGGCGACCACCGAGGGGTCGTCGCCGGGCACGTCCGAGAGCACCAGCACCGTCACCCGCGCCGCCGTGTGGCGCAGCGCGCCGCCCCCCTTGAGCTCGGAGAGATGCTTGCGCACCGCGTTGACGCGGTCGATGGGCAGACCGCTGGCGAGCAGCGCGCGGTGGGCGTCGGCGAGGTCGGCCATGGAGAGATCGCCGGCCGGGATCTCGCAGCACGCCGAGGCGCCGCCGGAAATCAGGGCGAGGAGGTGGTCGCCGGCGCCGAGGCGGCCCAGGTGGTGGACCAGACGGCGCCCGGCGCCCATGCTGTCGACGTCCGGCACCGGGTGGCCGCCGGGCCAGTCCTCCCACGCACCGAGGACGCCGCGCGGCGCCAGGGCCGGGCTCGACTCCGGCCGCGCCAGAAAGCCCCAGAAAGCGTCCGCCGGGCCTTCCTGCGCCCTACTGCCCTGCACCGTCCGTTCCTGTATCTGGCCCTCCGCCAGCGGCAGCCCCAGCGCGTCCGCCGCGCCCCGCGCCATCGCCGCGGCCGCCTTGCCGAGGGCGACGACGGCGTCGTAGCGCTTCCCCGCGGCCGCCGTCTGGTCGCGCAGCGCGCGGCGCACCAGCGCCCGCGGCTCCACCGCCGCCAGCACGGTGCTCACCAGGCCGTCCAGCTCCTCCACCGCGCCGCTCTTGCCCGCCCCCTGCACCTCGACGTCTCGGCTCATTCCCCGCGCTCCTCCTGCCCCCGATCGTCCGCAGTTGCCTTCCCGCTTGCGTCCGCCGCGCCGTCCCGCTTCCACTCGACGCCGCCCGCGAACTCCCAGCCGTGGCGCGGCAGGTAAACGCCGGCGGCCCGCCGGCGGGCGGTGACGGTGAAGGCCAGGGCGTGGCTCCAGTAGTCGTAGGCCACCCCCTCGCGGCTGTGCACCGCCACGTCGAGCAGGTACTCGCCGGGGGCGAGGCGCAGCTCCGGACAGCTCAGGCGCACCGTCGCTTCGCCGGCCAGGCGGCCGGGGGAGTAGTCTTCGAGATCGGTGTTGGTGCCCCACACGGTCTCACCCCGGGGGGTGGAGATCATGACGCCGAAGACGAAGTCGTCCAGCGGCTCCGCCGCCGCCACGTCGAGCTCGAAGACGGCGCCGTCGCCGCTCGCCAGGTGGTAGCGTTCCGCGCCGCCGGCAAGCACGCGGACGGCACGGATCTGCGCCTGCCGCGAGCCCCAGCGCCGCTCGTTGCGGCCGTCGCCGTCGGCGGTCTGCCGGGCGTCCTTGTCCAGCCGGTGCGCCTCGCCCTCCGCCTCCGCCACCGCGGCGCGGTAGGCGTCTACCACACGGCGCGGCGGCCCCACCATGCGCTGACGGCCGCCGTCGAGCCACACCGCGCGGTCGCACAGCTTCTCCACCAGGTCGAGGTCGTGGGAGACGAAGAGCAGGGTGCGCCCCACGGCCAGCATCTCCTCGATGCGGCGCAGGCACTTGTGGGCGAAGGCGGCGTCGCCCACCGCCAGCACCTCGTCGACCAGCAGCACGTCCGGGTCGGTGTGCACGGCGACGGCGAAGCCGAGGCGCACGTACATGCCGGAGGAGTAGTTCTTCACCGGCTCGTCGATGAAGTCGGCGAGGCCGGAGAAGGCGACGATGGAGTCGAACCGCGCCTCCACCTGGCGCCGCGTAAGGCCGAGGACGGCGCCGTTGATGAAGACGTTCTCGCGCCCCGAGATCTCCGGGTGGAAGCCGGCGCCGAGCTCGATCAGGGCGGCCACCCGGCCGTTCACCGTGACGCGGCCGGCGGTGGGCTTGAGGATGCCGGCCACCAGCTTGAGCAGCGTCGACTTGCCGCAGCCGTTACCGCCGATGAGACCGAAGGCCTCGCCGCGGTGGACCGTGAAGTCGATGCCGTCGAGGGCGGCGATGGACTCGGCGGCGCTGAGGCCGCGGGTGAGGCTGCCTTCGAGCAAGGCGCTCTTCAGGGTTTTGAGATGCGCCCCGGGCGCCATGCGGCGGTAGAGCTTGCTCACCGCCTCGACGCGGATGGTCGCGCCGCCCTTCGCCGCGCCGTCTTGCGCCGCGCCGTCTCTCGACACACAGTCTTTCGACGCGCTGTCCCTCGATACCCCGTCCGTCACGCCGCCTCCACCAGGGTCTCCCGCAGGCGCCCGAAGAGCCAGCTCCCGGCGAGCCACGACAGCGCCGCCACCAGCACCATCTGCAACCACAGCTCGGCGTCCGGCACGACGCCGAAGAACAACGTCTGCTGGTAGGCGAGGGTGAACGGCGTGAACGGGTTGAGGCGCACCACCCACCACAGCCCCGGATGCGGAATGGCGTCCAGGGGATAGAGGATGGGGGTCATGAAGAAGAGCAGGGTGAGCAGGTTGGCCACCAGGTCGCGGACGTCCTTGAAGTGGACGTTCAAGGCGGCGAGGCCGAGGGCGGCGCCGACCAGCATGGGGAGCTGCAAGGCCATGACCAGAGGCATGAGCAGCGCCGCCCAGCCGCCTACCGGATCGCCCAGCAGGTGGCCCACCAGCAGGGCGCCGGCGAGGATGGGCAGTGCCAGCACCAGGTGCACCAGGTTCGACGCCACCGACACCGTGGGCAGCAGCTCCACCGGGAACACCGCCTTGCGCAGCAGCCCCGCGTTGGTGAGGAAGGACATGGAGCCTTCGAGAAGCGACGTGGAAGCCCACAGCCAGGGAAAGAGGCCGCAGATCAGGTACAGGGCGTACGGCTCGACGCCCTCGAAGCGGGGCCGGAAGACGAAGCCGAAGACGAAGGCGTAGACGCCGAGCAGCAGTAGCGGGTTGATCAGCGACCAAACGAAGCCGAGGAGCGAGCCGCGGTAGCGCGCCTTGACGTCGCGGCTGGTGAGAGTGGCCAGAAGCCCGCGGAAGCGGAAGATCTGGCGGGCCGGTTCGAACATGAGGTTTGCCCGGGGGCGGAGGCGGGACGGGGAGAGTCTAGTTGCCGTCGCCGCCGCCGCGGGAGAGCTGGGAGCGCGTGCGGTTGAGCTGCTCGATGCGGCGTAGGATCTCCTTGCGCTTGTCCTCCACCGCCTTTTCGTAGTCCACCAGCTCGCCGTTCTCGATGACGTAGGTGCGCGGGAACTTGCCCACGTCGCCCTTCTCGTCGAACTGCACCACGCCGCTGGCGCCGTGGAAGTTGTGGATGCCGCGCATCCCCTTCCACGCGTCGCTGGCCGAGGTGCCGCTGTCGGTCAGCGCCTGCACCACCACGTTGACCGCGTCGTAGCCGTGGGCGGCCCAGATGTTGGGGCGCTCGTCGTACTTCTCGCGGTAGGCCTGGACGAAGCTCTGCAGCGCAGGGTCGTCCTCCGGCACCGCGGTCTGGGTGAGCAGCACGCCCTCGGCGTCGGCGCCGGCCTCGGCGATGATCTCCGGTGAGGCGTAGGCGGAGGTGGTGAGGATCTTGCCGTCGAAGCGCTCCTTGCGCAGCTCGGCGATGATCTTGGAGACGTTCTGAGCGTAATCGGCGACGTAGATGCCCACCGGGTTGAGCTGCAGGGCGCGTTGCACCAGGCCGCTGAAGTCGGTGCCGCCGGAGGGGTACTCGATGACCTCGATGACCTCGCCGCCGCTACGCTCGTACTCGGTCTGGAAGACGTCCTGGATGCCGCGGGCGTAGGGTGACTCGGCGGCCAGGATGACCATCTTGTCGATGCCCAGCTCCTGGGCCGCGAAGATGCCCATCTTGTTGCCCTCGCGGAAGTCCGAGGGGTAGAGGCGGAAGAAGTTGCGCGAGATGCCGGTCAGCCTGGGGCTGGACGCCGAGGGGGAGACGAGCACCTTCCCCTTGCGGTCGGCGATGGGCACCATGGTCAGCGCCTCGTCCGTGGTGACGCCGCCGATGGCGATCACGGCGCCGGAGTCGTAAAGCTCCTCGAGCAGCTCGGCGGCGCGCGCCGGGTCGCCCTTGGAGTCGCGGATCTCGAGTGTGATCTGCACCCGGTCCGGGTCCGCCTTCACCTGCTCGTAGGCGAGCTCCATGCCCTTGTGGATGGGCTCGCCGTAGATGGCGAAGTTGCCTTCCAGGGGAAGCACGGCGCCCACCTTCACGGGTCCACCGGGACAGGCGGTCAGGGTGGCGGCGACCGCGGTGAGCGATGCGAGCACGGACAGGACGCGGAGTGTACGGCTCATGATGTCAGCCCTCGGGTTCTTCGGTCCGCTGGTGGTTCGTCGAATGACGCGCGCCGGATGGAAGCGCTGGTTCCACAAGGCTCCAAGCATAGCAGGCGGCCAACGCGAGGTGGAGTGCAAGGAGCGTTTCCGCAACGTCGTGCGAGCTGGGAGAGCGGCGCCGCGGCGGCTGGTACCCTTGGCGTATGCACCCCGTCCATCGCGTCGCCCCTCTCCCTTCCCCTTCCCCCCGGAGGCCCCGCCCGTGACCATCCATCTGAAAGGTCCGTTCACCGCCACCCCGTCTCCCACCCGTCTGCGCCGGCGCATCGACTTCCGGGTCGAGGTCTACTCCGACGCGCCGCCGGAGGAGGCGGTGTTCGAGTACACCTCGCACCGCCAGGACGTCTACTTCGAAGACGGCGGACCGGTGACGCGAACCGAGCTGGTGGAGGCCGGTGCAGAGGAGCCCATGGAAGTCCACCACCGCTATTACCTCGACCGCATGCCCGGCACCGACCCGGCGGAGGCTCCCGTGTCGCTGGTGGTCACCGGCCCGGGGGGCAAGCCCCACCGCTGCAAGGCCATCATCGCCCTGAAGCGGCGCCGGGAGCGCTAGGAACCTACCCTCAGAGCTTGTGAAGGAATCTCCGGCCGGCTGCGGTCGCCCCGAATCGCCTCTCGCGGCGTTGCGGCTCCTCGACGTAGGCCCCGCTACGCCTGCGTCACCGCGCCTTGCGAGAGGCGCCCGGTGACGCCCTCGCTACGGCCGGGGAGTCCTTCACAAGCTCTCAGTCGAAGTCGAAGGGGCGGCGGGGAGGCTCGTCGTCCGGCTCTTCCTCGGCCCGTTTCATCGCCTCCCGGAACTTCTCCTCGAGCAGACGGTCGCGGTCCTTCTCCGCCGCGTGGGCGCGGTCGAACAGCGCCTCGGCGCGCTGCTTGTCGGTGTCCAGACCGGCGAGCAGGGAGTCGAAGTCTCGGCCGCCGGCGATGGGCTGCTTCGGCGCCCGGTGGCTCAGCACCTCCCCGGTGCTGGCGTCCACCACCAGGTCGCTGCCGCACTCGGGGCAGGAGACGGTGAGCTTTGTCGTGTCGGCCACGGGCCGATCATAGCGCCTTGACCCTCCGTGCCGCTAAACCTCGCGTTGGGTAATGAGTCTAAACATTATGGAGTTCTCTGCTTAACGTTGAGAAGGAGAAGAAGGATGATTGCGTCCAAGAGATTCCGCTGCACTCTCCTCGCTCTGGCGAGCACCCTGCTCTGGTTTGCCGCGGCTTGCCAGCCGGCGGCGCCACCGGCGGAGGAGGCATCGACTGCCGGCGAAGAGGCTGGCGAGGCGAAAGACGTGCCGCAAACCCTCGAGCTTGGCGACCTGGATCTGCGCCGCGAGCTCATGGTGTTCGTACTCCCCTCGCCGTCGGAGATCGTGGCCATACTGGAGTCCGACGACAACCTGGCGACCCTGCGCGGCAAGCTGGGAGGGGGGGACGTCGACTATGCCTCCCTACCCCCATGGCGCGCCGCCCTCGCCGTCGGCTCCTCGATGGCGGACCTGCTCATCCTGGTTCCGGAGGCTCCCTTCGCCGACGTGGCCGACCGCCTGGAGGACATCGCAACAGGGCTCGAGCGCGTGGGGGCCAGCGAGGAGCAGCTTGAAAAGCTGCGCAGCTTGCGCGCCGACGTCCTGGCCGGTGCCATCGACCGCCACGATCTGGTGGAGACCTTCGACCTGCTGCGCGCGGAGATCTTGCGCCAGGGCGAGGAGCAGGTGGGCAAGCAGAACCTGGCCCTGATCGCGGTCGGCGGCTGGGCGCGGGCGGTCAACGCCGTGGCGCGGACGGCGCAGGAGACGGGGGACGTGCCGCCCGGCGCCGACGTTCTCAAGCTGCGCCTGGTGGTCACCACCTTGATGGACGAGATCGGCTCCGACGATCAGGTCGGCCCCGTGGAGGAGGCTCTGCGCAAAGTGCTGCCAGTGACCCACGCCGTGCGCCCGACCGACCCCACGCCGCAAGAGCTCGGCGTTCTCATCGACGCCACCGACGACATCCTCGGCCTGACGCGTACCTGAAGGAGCCAGTCATGAAAACGATTTCTTCCATCCCGACCTCCGTCTGCCGCCTGACCGCGATGGCCCTGCTGGCCTTGCTCTGCCTGTCCACCCTGCCGTCCACCGCCGCCGCGGACCCCGTCGACGCTCAGGCCTGCGCCGCGATCATGGCCGTCGGCGGTGCGACCCTGGGCTACCGGCTCCGCGCCAGCGACACGGACCGTCTCCTCGAAGGCCAGACCATGACCTACGAGTTCGTCCTGGTAGGAGGTGTGAGCTACGTCTTCATGGCCTGCGGCGACGACGCAACTCGCGACCTCGACATCTACGTCTACGACGAGGATGGGTACCTGGTGTCGCAGGATCGCGAGCGAGACGCCACGCCGGTCGTCGAGATCACGCCGCGCTGGACCGGTTCCTACCGCGTTCGCGTCGCCATGTACGACGCCGTCGGCCGCCAGCGTGCCTTCTACACCCTCGTCATGCTGCATGAGTGACGCCTTCCAATCGGACGCCCCGCGGACTGCGGCGGAGGCGCCGCGGGCTCTTGCTACAGAGCTCGCCGCCCTCGCCGTCCGCCTGATCCGCTCCGACGACGTGGTGGTGCCGCGGGAGCGGGAGGCGGTGGTGACGGCGCTTTGCGACTGTCTGGAGCTGGATGCTGCAACCGCCGCCGCCACCTTGGAGGAGTTGCTCGCCCTGGCCCCCGGCGAGCTTCCCGACGAACGGGAGATCTGCGCCCGGGTCGCCGCCCGGCCGATGGCTCTGCGGCTACGCTGGATGCGAGGTCTGCTCGACGTGGCGGCGGCGGACGGCTCCCTGCACCGCAAGGAGTTGCTCGTCCTGTCGCGCATCGCGGAGGCGGTGCGACTGCCCTCCGCGACGTTCGAGGAGCTGATGAGCGGGCTGCGCCTCGACAGCGTGCCGGTGGGGCTCACCATTCCTCTCGCCGACCCGCCCATCGGCATCGGTCGCGACCCCGGCAACCGGATCGAGCTACCGAGCCTGTCGGTGAGCAGCCACCACGCCCGCCTCACCGAAAGCGGCGACGGCTGGCGGGTGGAGGACCTCGGGTCGACCTCCGGCACATGGGTCGACGGCCGGCGGGTGCGCAGCCAGAATCTGCGCGGCGGCGAGCTGGTCCAGATCGAGAACTTCTGCCTGCGCTTCGACCCCCGGCGGCAGCGCTTGGTGGTGTGGAATCAGAACGACTTCCTGTTCCTCGCCGCCGACGGTCTGACGGTGGAGGTCTACGACCGCAAGAACCGTCGCCGTCGCCGCATCCTGGACGACGTGTCGTGCTCCTTCCACTCCGGCGAGCTGATCGCCGTCAGCGGTCCCAGCGGCGCCGGCAAGACGACCCTCGTCAACGCCTTGCTGGGCCGGGTCCCCTTGCTGGCCGGCAGTATTTCCCTCAACGGGGAGAGGTGTCCGGGTCTGCTGCGGCGCCACGCCTACCGTCTCGGCATCGTGCCTCAGGACGACATCGTCCACCGCGCCCTCTCGGTGGAGGAGGCGCTACTCTTCTCCGGCTCCATCCGTGCCGTGCCCGGGGTCAGCCGCCGCGAGGTGGAGCGCGAGCTGGAGCGCGTCGTCGACGAGCTGGGTCTGTCGCCGATCCGTGCCTCGCGCATCGGCGATTCGGTGCGCCGGGGCATCTCCGGCGGCGAGCGCAAGCGGGTGAATCTGGGCCAAGAGCTGCTCAACCCTTCGGCCCAGATCCTCATCCTGGACGAGCCGACCACGGGGCTGGACCCGCACGCCGGCCTGGAGATCTTCCGCCTGCTCCGGCAGCTTGCGGACCGCGGGCGGCTGGTCCTCGTGGTGACCCATCGAGTGGACCGCCGGACCCTCGAGCTGGTCGACAAGATGGCCGTGCTCGGCACCGACGGCCGGCTCGCCTTCTTCGGCGCGCCGACGGAGATGCTGCAGCTGTTTTCGGCGCAGTCGATCCCGGAGGTCTTCGAGCGGCTTCGCGCCGCTGCGACCACGAGCGACGGGGCGGCGGGCGCCGCGCAGCAGGACGGCGCTCCGCGGCGCGCCGGCCGGACGGCGAAGACGGCCCTTCTTCGCCCCGCCGAGGGGGTGCCGCAGAGCGCCGGGCGCAAGCTCCCCTCGGCGCAGGAGCTGTGGACCCGTCTGCGGCTGAGCGCCCGCCAGTACAGCCTGTGCACGGCTCGCTACGCGCGCGTCCAGTGGCGCGACGCCGCGGCCCTGGCGATTCACTTCGGGCAGGTTCCCCTCATCGTCCTCGGTTGCTGGCTGGTGCTGCAGAACACGCTGCTCCACGAGGGCCTCGGCGTCACCCCCGGCGCCCTGCCGTTCATCCTCGTCATCTCCGCCTTCTGGCTCGGCTGCGTGGCCTCGGTGCGGGAGATCGTGGGCGAGCAGGCGATCCACCGCCGGGAGCAGATGGCGGGTCTGCGCACCTTGCCGTACCTGGGTTCGAAGATCACCGTGCTGGCGGCGCTGACCTTCCTCCAGAGCCTCCTCCTCACTCTCACCGCCGCCGCCGCCTTCGGGCTCGTGGCGCGCCACCTCGACCTGCCGCGTCTGACCCTGATTCTCTTTCTGACTTCGCTGGTCGGGGTCGGCTGCGGTCTCGTCGCCTCGGCGGCGTTGCGGACGACGGAGGCGGCGGTGGCCACCCTGCCCGGCCTGGTCATCCCGCAACTGCTCTTCGGCGGCCTTCTGGTCTCTTTCGATCGCATGCCGGGGTGGGTGTCCCGCCTGTCCGTGCTGATGGCCAGCCGCTGGGGCCTGGAGGGGTTCCTGCTCGCCGGTGAGGCCGGGCTCGGGGACGGCGGCCAGGCGCTGCGCGGCCAGTGTGCGCTGTTTTCCGTGCCGGGAAAGGGCGCCATGTGCCGCGACCCCTTCCTGGGACTGCTCGGGCTGGCGCGGCGGCCGGACGCCTTCGCCCTGTTCGTGCCCGACGGCAGCTTTCTGCGCGCCTGCCTTGCCCTGCTGTCCCTCAGCGCCGCGCTCTTCGTCGTCTGCGCCCTGCTGTTGCAACGGACGGCGCGGCGATGAGCCGGCAGCCCGACGGTCCCTTGGACCCGCGGCGGGGCGAGAGCAGGCTCCACCGGCTGCGCCTTCTGGCGCTGGCCCTGCTGCCGATCCTGGTGATCGGCGTCGGCTTCTGGCTCCTGCACCAACAGCGCAGCCTGCCGGACGAGATCGTCCTCGGCACCGGCGTGCCGGGGGGTACCTATTTTGGCCTGGGCGAGGGCATCGCGGCGCTGCTGGACCGCGAGCTGGAGGGCATCTCGGTCGTCTCCGTGCCCACCGAGGGCAGCACGGACAACGTCGACAAGCTGCGCCGCGGGGAGATCCTCTTCGGTTTCGTACAGAACGACGCCGAGGGCGACGCTTCGTTGCGCACCGTGGCCCGTCTCTACGCCGAGGTTTTGCAGGTCGTGGTGCGCCGCGACGCCGGCATCGAGGGTCCGGGCGACCTGGTCGGCCGCCGCGTCAGCGTCGGGCCGCAGGGCAGCGGCACCGAGCGGCTGTTCGGCAAGATGCTGCGTCACTACGGCATCTCGGAGGCCGACTACCAACCCTTCCACCGCGGAGGCGAGGAGGCCGTCGAGCCCTTGCTGCGCGGCGAGGTCGACGCCGCCGTCTTCCTCGCCGGGCTGAGCACGCCGGCGGTGCGCGATCTGCTGAAACGGGGCGACGTTCGCCTGTTGCCGGTGGTCTCCGGGGAGACCGACGTCGCCGCGCTGGAGGGCTTGCAACACGAGCTGACCGGCGTCAGCGCCACCGTCGTGCCGGCGCACATCTACGGCTGGGAGCCCGCCCAGCCGGTGCCGACGCTGTCGGTGGAAGCCCTCCTGGTGACCCGGCGGGAAGTGCCGGACCACCTGGTGCGCGCCGTCACCCGCACCCTGTTCGAAAACCGCTTCGAGCTCACCGAGCTGGCCTCCGCGGCCTCCGAGATGGAGGAGCTGCGAGACTCGCGGGGGCTCCGCTTTCCGCTCCATCCCGGCGCCGCCGGTTACTACGCCCGCAACGACCCGCCTTTCGTGGTCGTCTACGCCGAGGCCATCAGCCTCGGTCTGACCCTGCTCCTCGGCGCCGGCTCCGGCCTTCTCGCCCTCCGCGAGTGGTCCCGCCGCCGGCGCAAGAACCGGATCGACGCCTACTATCTCGAAGCGGAGAGCATCCCCGGCGCCGCCGGCCTGAGCGACGCGCCGGAGTCGCAGCGGCGGCTGGTGATCCGACGGCTCATGGACCTGCGCCGGCGCTCCTTCGCGGCTCTGGTGGCGGAACGAGTGGACGCCAGCACCGCCTTCCTCATCCTGCAGAACCACCTGAGCCAGAAGATCCTCGAGCTGCTGTGGGGTACGCAGGGCAGCGCCCTCGAATCTGCCCCCGAACCCGACCCTGACTCCGGCGTCAAACCGGCTGCGGACGCGGGCCTGGAGCCGTAGCCCGCCGCCCTCGCCTATAGCGGGAAGCTCAGGTTGTAGCGGTAGCGCCCGCGTTGCACCACCAGCAGCAGACCGCCGCGGTCGAAGCCGCGCAGCACCTCGCGGCCCAGCTCCTCCAGGCTGGCGAGACCGCGGCCGTTGGCTCCCAGCACCCGGTCGCCGGGCGCCAGGCCGCGTTCCGCCGCCACGCCGCCGGCGACGACGCGGGCGATGGCGAGACCGCCGTCGTCCTCCTCCAGGCGCAGCCCCAGGGCCTGCTCCAGCAGGTCCAGACCGAGCCCCTCCGGCGGCCGTTCGCCGGCCAGGGCGATGTCCTTCTCGCCGACCTTCGCGTCCACCTTGCCGTCGACCTTGCCGTCCGCGTCTCCCTCCTGGCCGCCGCCGCGCAGCACGCGGAAGCGCACCCCGACGCCCTCCGGCGCCGTGTACAGGGCGGTGGTCACGTCCTCGCGCGAGGTGACGGGGCGGCCGTCGGCGGCCACCACCACGTCGCCCTGCTCGAAGCCCACCTGCGCCGCCGGCGAGCTCGGATAGACGCGGAACACCAGGGCGCCGCGCTGCACCGGCAGGTCGTAGTCGTGCTCCAGGCTGGGGTCCACGGTGAGCAGGCGCAGGCCGGTCCACAGCGGTTGCAGCTCGCCGAAGCGCAGCAGGTCGGTGACGACGCGGCGGGCGCGGTCCGCCGGGATGGCGAAGCCGATGCCGTTGGCGCCGGAGATGATGGCGGTGTTGATGCCGATGACGTCCCCCGCCAGGTTGACCAGCGGGCCGCCGGAGTTGCCCGGGTTGATGGAGGCGTCGGTCTGCAGGAAGTCGGTGAAGCGGGTCTCGAGCTCGCCGCCGCGGCGCGGCGGCAGGGCGCGGCCGCGGGCGGACAGGGTGCCGGCGGTCACCGTGTGGGAGAGGCCGAAGGGGTTGCCGATGGCGACCACCGTCTCGCCGATCAGAAGGTCCGAGCTGTCGCCCAGCTCGACGTGGGGCAGCTCGCTGGCCTCCACCTTGAGCACCGCCAGGTCGGCGTCGCGGTCCGAGCCCAGCACCTCCGCCTCCAGCTCGCGGCCGTCCCGCGTGGTGACCACGATGCGCGACGCGCCGTCCACCACGTGGGCGTTGGTGACCACGATGCCGTTGGCGGCGATGATCAGCCCCGAGCCGAGGGACTGGGCGCGGCGCTGGCGGGTGCGGAAGCCGAAGAAGAACGGGTCCGCCTCGCGCACCATGGCCTCGGCGGCGATGTTGACCACCGCCGGCGACACCTTCTCCACCACCTCGACCACCGGCGTGCGGCGGACGTTCTCATGGTGCGGGTCGGGAGCGGCCTGGGCGGCCGGTGGCGGGGCGCTCGCGGCGGCGGCCTCGGCGGCGGTGTGGAAGGGAGGGGCGGTCGTGGCGAAAAGGAGCAGCAGGGTGAAAGCGGCGGCGCGAACCCGCCGCCTGGAAGCGACGTACCTCATGACGGGTTCTAGAATAGAGCAGGCCGAGCCCGGCGGGAACCGATCCCCCTCGCCGCCGTCCCCGCGGTGGGCACCCACGGCCGGGCACGCCGACCGAGAATCTCGCACAAAGCTGCTGCCGAAAGGAGCTACAACCCTTGACCGTTCGCAAGACGACCGTACGCTGGACCCTCGCCGCCGCCGCCGCCCTGTGGCTGGCCGGCGGCGCGGCCCTGGCCGAAGAGGCCGGCGGAACCCCGGCGGAGACGAGCATGAAGATCTTCCCCTTCGCGGTACACGAGAAGACCCTGGACAACGGCCTGCGGGTCGTCGTCATCCCCTACGACAGCCCGGGCACGGTGGCCTACTTCACCGTCGTGCGCACCGGCTCGCGGCAGGAAGTGGAGGCGGGCCACAGCGGCTTCGCCCACTTCTTCGAGCACATGATGTTCCGCGGTACCGAGCGCTACTCGCCGGAGGCCTACAACGACGTGCTGCGCCGCCTGGGGGCGGACTCCAACGCCTTCACCACGGACGACT
>Ga0210095_1000249_pt1 | contig 15242 bp, 12 predicted proteins | sample China_Galinas_PW_FD_184861 | JGI IMG/M metagenome (GOLD analysis project Ga0210095, IMG submission 184861) | Wetland microbial communities from San Francisco Bay, California, USA, that impact long-term carbon sequestration - China_Galinas_PWA_D1... | ecosystem: Environmental > Aquatic > Marine >...
CCAATTACTGCGTCGTCGGCAGCGACAACTTCCTCGGTGGACAGCTCGCCGGGCAGTATTTCCTCGACCGGGGCCGCCGCCACCTGCTGTTCGTCGGCGACACGTCCTACCGGGAGATCCGGCTGCGCTGGGAAGGCATGCAGGACGTTGCCGAGTCCGCCGCCGAAACCGTGGCCGTCGACCACATCCAGCTCAGCAGCTTCAGCTACGAGGCGGCGTACGACATCGCGATCCGCTACCTCGACGTGGTCGACGATTTCCGGCCCGACGCGATCTTCACGGGCAACGACACCGCGGCGATGGCCTTCATCTCGGCGTTCCGCGCCGCCGGCATCCGGGTCCCTGAAGACGTCTCGATCGTCGGCTACAACGACATCCCCGCGGCCGGCTATTTCAGCCCGCGGATCACGACGATACGCCAGGACACGCACAAGGCCGGCCGCGTCCTGGTCTCGAAGCTCATGCGCATCATCGAAGGCGAGACACCCCGCTCGGCCCGCATCAAGACGGAATTCATCCTGCGGGACACCTGAACCCGGTCCGTCACCAGACTCGCAGCCAGGCGAGCTGCAGGACATCGAAATCGCCCCCGGAACTCGTCACGATGCCGGTGCTGACACTGCCCCGCAAGGCGTTGCCGTTGCTGAAAGGTACGAGGACGGTCACGCCCAGTCTCGAATTGCGCTGCCGGTCATCCGCTCGATCGCCGTCGATTTCGGTCCGGCCGCCGGCGTAGAAGTTCGCGTCGATAGAGTACCAGGCACCCTTCGGACTGGCGTGCACTGCGTGCAGCTCGACGGACAGAATCGGGTCCTGATGACGGGTCTGCCCGAGGAAATCGTCGTTCGTGCCGTACAGCCACGCGCCGAATTCCGATTCGAATGCCCAACCGCCGCGCAGCGGAACGATCATCCCGAGCGCCGGTTTCACCGCCCAGCGATTGCCGCCCAGGTTGACGAGCTTGTCGGCGTCGTAGCTGCCGGTCGGCGCCTGCACGATGAGGCTGGCGCCGACGATGGTCGTCGGATTGCGCAGCAGCTGCAGCAGTCCGGCCCGGTCCATACTCGGCGCGCCCCGGAGATTGACGGCAAACCTCGCCCGGAAGTCCGCCAGTCCGCTGATGTCGCGCCGCAGATACACGCCATCGACGAAGCCCGACGTCGAGCTGTCCGCAAACGACTGGCTGAGGTTCAGGCTGGCGGTCCGCCCGAACAGTGCAAACGTGCGCTGGTAGCCGATCTGCAGGAGGTCGGACCGCGCGTCGACGCCGCTGACCGGTAGCGAGGGATCGGATAACACGTTCCCCTGCGATCGCTGGTACGCCAGGATCAGCGTATTGCTGCCGCGGGGCAGCGGCCAGTAGGCGCGCGGCTGGAGTTCCTGCGCCTGCGCGCCGGCACTGCAAAGAACGACCGCCAATGCGGCCACCGCGAGATGCCCCGCTCGACTCACGCGCCCCACCATCCGTTGTGATCACTGACCGCACGACAATCTAGCACGGCGATCCCGTCTAAATATTCTAAATGCGAATCGTTTGCATTCGTATTCGCAACACGATAGGCTCCGTCCCTGTTCTGCCCGACAACAACAAGGACGCCGAAATGAGGCTGGTCGCGAATCCGATTCGAAGCTGCCTGCCGTGGATCGCGGCGTTGCTCGGTATGGTGGCGGCTGCCACTGCCACCGCGGATGAAAACCTGTTCGGCTACGTGAAAGGTGCCGAGACTCTGCCCGAAGGCAGCCGAGAGTTGTACCAGTGGCTCACGTGGCGCACCGGCAAGGGGGCGGGCCACTACCAGGCGCTGGACGCCAGGACCGAGTTCGAGTACGGCGTCACCGACCGCCTGTCGGTCTCCGCCGATCTCAAGTTGCAGTCGATCGACAGCGCGGGCCTCGTTATCGACGGCTACCTGCCCGGTGACGTCGACTACGGCTTGCGATTGCAGGGTGTCGAGGGATCGGTCAAGTACAACTTCCTGAGCCCGGCGCGCGACGACTTCGGGCTGTCCACCTACGTTTCGCTGGTATACGGCCGGCTCGACCCGCATTCCGGACAGGACAAGGACACCTACTCCGTCGAGGCGCAGCTGCTGGCCCAGAAGTATTTTCTCGAGGGCCAGCTCGTCTGGGTCGCCAATGTCGGCACCGAAATGACGCACGCGACGCGCGCGCCGATCCCGAACCTGCCTCCCGGTTTCGATTGGACGACCGATCCCGAGATCGAATGGGAGTGGTCGCTCGGCACCGGCGCAAGTTATCGATTCGTGCCGAACTGGTACGTCGCGCTCGAGGCGTTCTACCAGACCGAGTTCGAAACCGTCGTCGGCCAGGAGCGCTGGTCCGTGTTCGCCGGTCCGAGTGTCCATTACGGCACGCGGCGCTGGTGGGCGACGCTGACCTGGGTACCGCAGATCGCGGGCGGCGGGGAACAATACGCCGGGCAGACCGAGACCGACCTGCACCTGATCGAGAAAACCGAGCAGGAATTCCGGTTCAAGTTCGGCGTGAACTTCGACTAGGCGGGACGCAACGATGGACGACGCAGGCTATCGCGCATGGATCGGGCTGCCGCTGGCCGCAATCGTCGCGCCGGCCCATGCAGCCGATTACATGACGCCCGAACAGGCCGCGGCGCTGTTCTTTCCGCAGGCCGACACGCAGGTCCCGTTGTTGCTCAAGCTGAGTAAGGAACAGCGCAATGCGATCAAGGCGTTGTCGGGAGTGCGCCAGCGAGACAAGACCCAATCCGTCTGGCGGGCCGAAGCCGGCGGCGAATTGCTGGGCTGGACCGTCGTCGATGACGTCATCGGCAAACATGAATACATCACCTATGCGGCCGCGATATCGCCGGGCGGGCGAGTGCTCGGCATCGAGATCCTGAGCTACCGCGAGACGCATGGCGGCGAAATCCGGCAGGCGTCGTGGCGAGAGCACTTCGTCGGCAAGACGCTGCAGAATCCCTTCAAGCTGGATGTCGACATACCGAACATCAGCGGGGCGACCCTGTCGTGTCGAAACGTGACAGACGGCGTGAAACGCCTGCTCGCGCTGCAACGGGTCGCGCTGTCGCCGTGAACTACATCCGCCGGATGCAACCCCTGCTGGGTACGTTCGTCGAGGTCGGCGTCGCCGAAGGGCCGGCCGCCGGCAGTTCGATCGACTCGGCATTCGCGGCCGTCGCCGAAGTGCATCGCCTGATGAGTTACCAGGACCCCGACAGCGACCTGAGCCGCCTCAACCGCGGCGATGGCCGACCCGTGCCTCTGCGAAAGCTCACCGTTAACGTGCTCCGGCTTGCGCGGGCCCTCATGCAGGCTAGCGGCGGTCGCTTCAATTGCACGGTCGGCGGCGCACTCGAACGCCTCGGGGCACTCCCGACACCCGCCGCCGCCGCCCGGCTCGACCACGGCGACGCCGACGACATCGTCATTGTCGATTCATGCCGCGTGCGCCTGCGCCGGCCCGTGCACATCACGCTCGACGGCATCGCCAAGGGTTTCGCCGTCGATCGCGCGGTCGCCGCGCTGGCCGCCCGCGGCGCGAACTCGGGCTGGGTCAATGCGGGCGGCGATCTGCGGGTGTTCGGTTCCGTTGCGTTGCCGCTGTCGCTGCGCGAGCCCGGCGGCTTCCGTACCGTCGGTCGCCTGGCGAATCGCGCCGCGGCGACGTCGGTCACATCCGGCCGGCCGCAACCGGGCTTCCCGGGGCGCATCGTTTCGACGACCGGCACCGGTGTGAGCCGGGGTTCGTGGACCGTGCTGGCGCGCCACGCCTGGCGCGCCGACGCGCTGACCAAGGTCGCCGCGTTGCTGCCGGACGCTCAGCGAGCGGCATCGATACGGCGTCTCGGTGGCACGTTGCTGGAAGCCGGCAGCACGGCGCAATGAAAGGCTATCCGCGCCGCTTCCTGCCGAGCCTGGCGACGTGCTTTGCGCTGCTCGCGACGACGGGTCTGCTGTTGCTGCCGACAGCGCTGGAGTTTCGTTTCGGCTGGGATGTCGCGTGGCGGCTGCCGGGCGCTCAGAGACTCTGGGTCGCCGCGCTGCACTCGGCGCTGGCGCTGCTCATGTGCGGTTTCGCCGGCGCGCTCTGGAGCCTCCATGTGCGCGTGGGCTGGCGCAGCCGGCGCCATCTGCGTACGGGGCTGACGACGATAGGCCTGCTGCTCGCCGCAGGCCTGTCGGCCCTCGGCGTACTCTACGCCGGCAACGAAGGCTGGCTCATGGCCGCCAGCGCGGCGCACACCGGCCTCGGCGTGGCGAGCGTGGTGTGCGGTGCCCTGCACTGGGGCGTCGCGATCGTCGAACGCGCCCGATTCAGGGTGCTTCGGCGTCCGCCAGGCTGCCGCCCTCTTCGGCGAGTCGCAGCAGGAGTGCCGACGGCTGCCAGTAGCGAGCATCGAGAGTCTCGCTGAACTCCTGCAATTTTTCGACGACCCGGGCGACCCCGAGCGTGTCGCAATGGAACATCGGGCCGCCGCGATGCCGCGGAAATCCGTAGCCGGCGGTGTAGACGACGTCGATATCCGCCGCACGCAATGCGACGCCCTCCTCCAGCACACGGGCACCCTCGTTGATCAGGGCGCAGATGCAGCGCGAGACGATCTCGTCATCGCCGATTTCCCGCCGTTCGATGCCCAGGCGGCGTGCCTCACGCTCGAACAACTCCAGCGCCGCCGGATTCTCATGCCGCTCTCGCGAACCCTGCTCGTAACGGTAATAACCGGCCCCGGACTTCTGGCCGAGCATGCCGTTCTCGACCAGTAACGCCGACGCACGGTAGAAGCCCGGATCGTCAGGCAGCTTGTCGGCGTGCGCTTCACGAACGCGCACCCCGACGTCGACTCCGGCCATGTCGAATACGGCGAGCAGACCCATAGCCATGCCGAAGCGCTCCAGCGCCGAGTCGATCTGCTGCGGCGTGGCGCCTTCGAGCAGCATGTGCTCAGCCTCGCGCCCGTAGGGGTCCATCATGCGATTGCCGATAAAGCCGTACGCGTTCGCCGACAACACGCCGATCTTCCTGAGCCGGCCGGCCAGCTTCATCGCCGTCGCCAGCACCGCATCCGAAGTCTGTGCCGATCGCACGACCTCCAGCAGGCGCATCACGTGCGCCGGACTGAAGAAGTGCAGTCCGACGACGTCGGACGGCCGCCGGGTGGCCGAGGCGATCTCTTCGATATCGAGCGTCGACGTATTGCTTGCCAGTATCGCGCCGGGCTTGCAGTAGGCGTCCATGCGCTCGAAGATTTCCTTCTTGATCGCCATGCTCTCGAAGACCGCTTCGATCACGAGGTCGGCCTCTGCAATGTCGGAGAACTCGGCCGAACCCTGGATCAGGGCGATCCTGGCTGCCGCCGCCTCCGCGGTCATCCGACCGCGCTGCACCCGCTTGTCGTATTCTGCGCGGATTGCCGCGAGGCTCTTGTCCACGGTCGGCCTGTCGACATCTTGCAACGTCACCGGGATGCCGCTGTTCGCGAACGCCATCGCGATGCCTCTGCCCATCGTGCCCGCGCCGATAATCGCGGCACTGCCGATCTCACTCGCCAGCCCGGGATCGATCCCGGGTATGCGCGACGTCTGTCGCTCGGCGAAGAACAGGCGCCGCATCGCCCGCGACTCGACCGTCTCGAGCGATGCGTCGCTGATCTCCCGTTCGCGCACCAGACCTTCGGCGAACGGGAGGTCGAGTGCGGCTTCGATGGCATCGACGTCCATCAGCGGCACGACCCGGCCATCCGCCGCGCCGGCGAGGCGCGCTCGCTCGGCACGCAGGAACTCACCGGTTGCCTCGTCCCTGTGCAAAGACATCTCGCCAACGGGACGTGGACCCTTGCCCTCCTCTATGAGGCCGTTCGTGTACTCGAGGGCGAATTCCAACGGGTCACCGTCGGCGACGGCGTCGACCAGGCCCAGTTTCAGCGCCTCACCGGCATCGACGAAACGGCCCGACAGCAGCAGTTCGAGCGCCTGGCGCGCGCCGATCAGGCGCGGCAGCCGCTGCGTCCCCCCGGCCCCCGGCACGATGCCGAGCGAAATCTCCGGAAACCCGAGCCGGGCATCGGCCGCAGCGACCCGGTAGTGGCAGGCGAGCGCCGCCTCGGCACCGCCGCCGAGCGCCGTGCCATGGATTGCCGCCACGACGGGTTTGTCCATTCCTTCCATGAGCGCGAAAACCTCGCGGAAGTCGAGGTCGCCGCCGAGTTCGTTGATGTCCGCGCCGGCGATGAAGGTGCGGCCCGCGCAGGCCAGCACCAGCCCCCGCACCGAATCGTCCCTCGCCCCCGTCTCGAATGCCTTGCCGAGACCGTCACACACGCGACCGGACAGTGCATTGACCGGTGGGCTGTCGATCGTGACCAGACCGAGTTGGCCGCGCCTCTCGTAGCGTACGAGTTCATTCATTACTTCATTTCTCCTGCAGGGTGGGCCGCGAAGCTGTGCTCGCGATTCTGAATTCTCGTTAGATTACTGGATCTCGTCGAGCAGCGAACCCTCTTCCATGGGCCGGCCGAGCGAGAATTGCAGGCGCCAGACATCGGTATCCAGCCAGGCGAGCGACAGGACGAACGATCCGACCGGCGTGCGGCCGCTCAGATTTCCCGAGATGCCCAGCAGCGGTCCGTCGTCGATGCCGTCGACACGCTGGCTCACTTCGCCGGCCTGCAGCCTGACGCCCGCATAGAGGGCCTGGCCGAGCACCGGCAGCAGGTCCGTGACGCGCCACCGATAGCTCGTGCCGGCGTACCAGTACTCGTTGCCCCTGAGCTCTCCGGGCCTGAGCCCCGGGAACGTGCGTATCCCGCCCAGCTGAAACTTGTGGTTCAGCGGCGGTTCGCCGTGCAGCGTGTTGCCGCCCCCCAGGATGACGCTGAAGGAATTTCCGTGGAACTCGAATGCCTGTTCCAGTACCGCTTGCCAGAGGCCGTAATCGAGCTCGCCCCCCAGCCAGGATCGGGATTCCAGGTACCGTCCATTGAAAAAGCTGCCCTTCGTCGGCAGTACGACACTGTCGCGGGTATCGTAGATGAAGCGGTATTGCAGGGCCGTGTCCGACTGGCGATCGAGGTTCGGCAGGTCCGACACGCCGGTATCGAGTTCGGCACGCTCCCAGCCATGGCGCAATCCCAGGCGTAGTTGTGCCCGCGTGCCGAAGTTCACTCCGGCATCCAGCTGGCCGTAGAGTTCGCTGAGGAAGTACCGGGCGACCCGGTCGCCGTCGTCGTACAAGTCTTCCAGATTGTTCTCGTACCAAAGGATCGGCTGCACGAAGAAACGCTGTCGTGTATCGAGCGGCTGGTAGAAATCGGTCGTCAGCAGGGACTGCTGGCCGATCTGGGCCGCGTTATGCCATCGACCTCCATAGCGATTGACCCAGGTCCTCTCATGGTCGACCCGCAACAGGGCGCGAATGTCGCTGTCGCCGGTGGTCGCCAGGCCCAGGTCGAAGCGCAGGAAATTCGGTCCCCAGGATTTCTCGACGGGGTGGATCTCGAGCGTCTTGTCGTCACCCGCGCCGGTCAGTCGATAGTCGACACGTTCGAAATCGCCGAGTGAGTAGACGCGCTCGGCATAGGCCGTGACCTTGGCCGGGGTCAGTTCGGTACCCGGCCTGGCATCGTCCAGCTGGGCGCGCACGAAATCGGGGTTTACGCGTCGGGTGCCGACGACCCGTACGTCCGCCAGCCGATAGTCCTTGCCCCTGTCCCTGCGAGTACGCTGCTGCCAGGCGCGATATTCCTGCTCCGGAATCGCGTAGCGCAGCAGTTCGTCGCGGTGTGCCCGTGCCGCCGCCTTGCCGAGCGCGAGCGCGTCTCCGACGCGATCGAAATCGCCGACGTCGATATCCCCCATGTCGACCTCGATGTCGACGTCATCGCCGGTCAAAGTTTCGATCTGCGTCCGTTCGTTCTCGATGACCATCAGGTCGAGCGAGCGTCGGACGACCGAAAACGCCGAATCCAGGTCCTTCGCGCCGGGTTCCGGCGACGTCAGCCGTACTGCGATGACGACGTCGGCGCACAGATCGCGCGCGACGTCGACCGGGAGGTTGCGCACCATGCCGCCGTCGGCCAGCACCTTGCCGTCGATATTGACCGGCGCGAACGCGCCGGGGATCGCCATGCTGGCCCGCATCGCCACCGAGAGCTCCCCGCTGTCCAGCACGACCATCTTCCCGGACAGCATGTCCGTCGCGACGGCCCGGAACGGGATCGGCAACTTGTCGAAGTCCTGCGTGAACTGTGCCTTGGCGACCAGCCGCCAGATCAGGGCCTCGATGTCCTGCGTCGCCAGCAGGCCGCCCGGGCCGCTGACACCGCCCTTACTCACCCCGATCTCCAGCGAATTCGTGTAACTCATCTGCTGCAACTTGCGGCCGATCGGCGTGCGGTCGCGCTGTCCGACGCCGCCGACGGTCCGCGACCAGTCGATCCCCAGAACCGCTCGTTCGATGTCGTCCGGCGCCGTGCCCGATGCGAAGATGCCGCCGACCAGCGCGCCCATGCTCGTGCCGGCGACGCAGTCGACGGGCACGTGAAGTTGGTCGAGCACCTCGAGCACGCCGATGTGTGCGGCGCCCTTGGCACCGCCGCCGCCGAGCACGAGTCCGATCCGGGGTCGGGCCGGGGGGGCAGCTGCATCTCCGGTCGCCGGTTGAACGGCATCCTGAGCCCATGGAGCACTCGTCGCCATCAATGCCGCAACGAAAAGGGCCGGCCGTCCACACGCGCGTCGCATCACTCACTCCCAGGCATGAGGCCGCAATATAGCATCGCTCCGGTTTCGCACGGCATACTACCCCCGACCACCGGAACGGCAGCAGCGCCTTCCGGCTTCATCCCGACCGAACGACGAGTTAGCCCGGAGGAAGGACTGTGTTACCAGCGAGACAGATGATTCAACTCTCCCTTCTCTGCATGCCGCTTATCGCCGCGGCCGCAAGTACCGATGAGGTGCATTTCGACGGTGCCAGCACGATGATCGGCGAGCTCAAGCATATGGAGCGAGGCAAGCTGTCGTTCAAGACACCGGGGACCGACACGATAACGATTCACTGGACACACGTGGACACCGTCAGGAATTCAAAGACGCTAGAGATCGAATTGAGCGATGGCACGCTGTTGTACGGCACGCTCGACGATACCGCGGACTCCGGCAAGGTCACGGTCCACCGGGTCGGAGGCGACACGGACGTGCCCCTCTCGAAGATTGTCAGGATGTCCCAGATCGAAGAGGACCTGCTCGAGCGCTTCGACGGTTCGGCTAATGCGGGCATCAACCTCACCCGGTCGAACGACTACCGCTCGACGAATCTCGGCGTGACCATGACCTACCGTACCAAGAAGTACTACTCATCGCTGGACTTGAATGCGGCCACAAATCAAAGCCACGGAGCCGAACCGACCCGGCAGGCGAATCTGCAGCTCCGCGGGTCGCGACTGTTCCCGAACCGCTGGAATACGGGCGCCCTGCTGAAGTTCGAGCACAACGAAGACCTCGGTATCGACCTGCGCTCCTCGATCGGCTACACGGTCGGCAAGACCCTGACCCGGACCAACCACAATATTTTCATGCTCAACGCGGGCCTTATCTATACGCAGGAAAGGGCATCCGTCACGAACGAGACGAAAGACAACCAGGAGGCCACGCTCGGATTCGACTGGCAAGTATTCCACTTCGACGATCCGGAGCTCGATCTCTCGACCCAGGTGTCAGTGATCCCGAGCCTCTCCCAGCCCGGACGGGTCCGCGGCAATACGAGCATCACGCTGCGCTGGGAGATCGTCGGCGACCTGTACTGGCGCCTCAGCTTTGCCGACAACTACGACAGCGACCCACCGTCGGCGGACGCGCTGAACAACGATTACACGCTGACGAGCGGTTTGTCTTACGACTTCTGAGCGGTCGGCGGGAAACGGCGTTCAGAACCTGAATACGACGCCCGCGAACGCCGCCGTCTGCCACAAGACGTCGCCCTTGAGCTGGATCAGGCAGGTATTCGTCGTCCCGCCGGTTTCGCAAAACAGGTCGGTGTGCGAGTTCGTCAGCGTCCCGAAGGCACGCAATTCGAGGCGGATGCCGAGCCGCGCCTGCGGCCGATACTGCGCGCCCACGCCCAGGGAGAAAGACCAGAACGTGTCCGCGCCGTAGCCGGCATCCGTCACTGCGATCTTCGTTCCGCCGAGAGTCGCTGCGAGGTACGGTCGCAGTGTGTCTCCCTCCCACTGGTACGTGCCGCCGAGCTGGAGAGTATCGAAAGTGAGATCGAAGGTCGGGTTCGGTATCCCCACGCTGACTGCGTTGGCATCCGGGCTGTGCCGGACGTAGAGGATCTCATACTGCGTGCTATCGTCCTTGCGGACATCCAGCAACAGGCCGAAGCCGGGCGCATCGTCGAGGTCGACGGACTGATCGCTGTCGCTGACATCGAAAGTACCGCCGAACGTATACCCGGCGAAGGGCGTCAGCTCCCTATCGCGCTGTGTCGGATCCGCAGCAGACACGCGGGACATGGCAATGCAGACCAGCAGCCCGGGAAATACGGTCGTCAGGAGTCCTTTCCGGCGCATGTTCACAGCTCCACCAGGTCAAGCCGCATCGGGCTGAAGGGACGGCACCGCAGCCGCGAATTCGGGCAATCTTGCGCAGTGAGAATCGACCGCCACCAGCCGCGGATAGGCATCCAGAGGCACATCGAATCGTCGCGCATTGTAGATCTGCGGGACCAGGCACGCATCGGCAAGCGACACGGAGGCGCCGAACACGAACGGCCCCTGCCCCGCATGTGCGGCCGCCGTCGCTTCGGCAGCCCGGAAGCCCTCGTCGATCCAGTGTGCATACCAGCCGTCGCGTTGCGCATCGGACACGCCGAGGACGTCCTTCAGATACAACAGCACGCGCAGGTTGTTCAGCGGGTGGATGTCGCAGCAGATGGAATTGCAGAAGGAACGCACCGCCGCCCGGTCGCCCGCCGATTCCGGCAGCAGGGCCGGCTCCGGGTAGGTCTCCTCCAGGTATTCCAGGATCGCCTGCGACTGACCGACCGCAACGGCGCCGTCCTCGAGGAACGGCACGAGCATTTGCGGGTTGCGCAACCGATAGTCCGCCTGGCGGTGTTCGGAGACGCCCGGCACGAGCGACACCGGTACGGCCTCGTAGTCGAGGTGCTTGAGATTGAGCGCCAGGCGAACCCGATACGCCGCCGATGAACGCCAGTAACTGTAGAGGCGGATGGTCATCCGGCGATTCTAGCAGGCCGTCGATTCGCCCTCAGCCGGGAACCGGATGTGCCTGCACGCCGCCGGACCGGTACTCGACGGTGCGCCGACCCTCGGCGAACCGGGCGACGGACAGTTCCCAGCGTTCTGCCGGCCATTCGAGCGACAGGGCGGCCCTGCCCGGCCAGTACGCCGCCGTGTACAGGGTACCGAAACCGTGCTCGAAAGCCGTCGAATACAGGGGCGGCCGCAGGAACTCGGCGACGAAGCGATCGGCCGGTTCCGGATGCAGCGTCAGGCGCCGCAGCAGGAACCGCTCGCGTTCGACCGACGCGGTGGCCCGTGCGTGCGAATGCCATGCCACGGACTGCTGGTGATTCGTCGCGACCGGCGCATTCGTGACGACGGCCTTGCCGCCGGGCGCGATCATGACGGTGACGCGATCGCCTTGCGCGTCCAGCGCCGTCACGTTGTAGGCCATATGCGACGGGATCCGCGCCAGGGTCCGTCCCGCCTCGGCCGCGGTGCTGCAGGTCTCGAGCACGTAGCGCAACACGATCGGTATGCCGAATCCGACGCCGACCAGGCGCTGCCCGCCGAAGGTCAGCGACGCGGTGAGTCCGGCATCGTTGACGCCGTCGAGCAGACCGATCAGGCAGTCGCTCATCCCGAGTACTGCATGCCGGCCGAGCCAGTTGGTGTGCAACAACAGCGCGTCGAACGCACGCGGGTCGTAGTCGTAGTTGCGCACGAGGAGCGGTTCGCGGCCGGGCCACACAGCCTGCGAGCAACCGAACTGATACGCTGGCGGACAGTACAGGGACAGGAAGCGCGACTCCGAATCGCCGCCGCCCGCCAGTTCGCAGAGCCGTTCCCAGAGCGGGAGCATCTCCGGCATGTGGTTCGCGATCGCGCGCCGCGATGCGAGGTAACTCGGCCGCGCCTCTTCCCCCTCCTGCAGCCACCAGCGACGATAGTGCGGCCATGCACGCCGGAACAGCCGTGCAAAACCGTCGTCCGGGGTCGTCTGTTTCAGCGCCGAGAAAGTCAGCTGCATCGCGGCTCGTCGTGATCGCCAGCAGCCTACAACAGCTTGAATGCCGGCGTCGCGATCGCCGGCGTTGCGGCCGTGAAGGGCTTCGCCCGATAATGTGCGCGTATACCGTCGATCCACTGTTTCGCGCGCGGCGCCAGCCGGAAACGATTGTCCATCGAGCGTCCGCGCGTCACGAGTATCCCCAGGTCCGCCCCTTCATAGCGATAGTCGCCCTTACCTACGATGCGCAGGAAAAATGCCTCGCGCTCGCTCTCGACCGCGCGTCGATGGTAATCGAAGCGCGCGTACTCGATGCTGCCGTCGTCGTTCATGCGCCAGATGCCGCTCTCCGGGGCATCCGTCACGATGTCCACGCTGTCTTCCGTGTGCTTGATGACGAGTTGCGACCAGCCGTCGATATTGTCGGGGTCGGCCCAACGCGCGTTGAGTTCGTCGACGTCGAGTTCGAACGGCACGTCCGAAAACTCGAGCAGGTGGAACAGGAACAGCGGCGCGTCTGCATGCGCGAACGCGGCGTGATTCGTCATCGAACTCGCGCCCGTGATCCGCGGGTTCAGTTCGCCGAGATAGATCTCGCCGGAGTCCTGGTCGATCAGGAAATCGAGCTCGAAGTAACCGCGATACCCTTCCTCCTTCAACTGTTCGCCGAAACTGAACGTGTAGTCCCTGGCCTGGTCCCGGATCTGCTGCGAAAAGGCATTCGCGAATATCTCGTTACCGCACCAGCCGCCCTTGTACGGCGTGAGTTCTCGAAAACCGACGAGTTCCGTCATCAGGGGCCCGACGATCGTGCCGGCCTTCGTCGCGCAGGCCTCGATCGCGGATCCCCGGCACTTCAGCCGCTTCATGACCTTGATCTCGCCCTGACCGACGATCTCGTGTTCGTGCCTCCGGAAGTCGCTCTCGCTGCCGATGAAAAAGGTCGTGTGGCCGGAATCGCCGTACGCGGACTGCAGCACGAGTTGCTTGCCGAGGCCGGCGTCGTCGGCGACCTTCCTGAGCTGCGCATAGCCGCTCACTTCCGTCAGCACGTTGGGGACGCTCGGCACCCCGGCCTTGTTGCCGATGCGCACGGTCTCGATCTTGTTGTCGACGCGGTTCCGGAGCTTCGCGCGGGGGAACCAGATCCTGCAGCCGATCTCCTTGGCCAGCCGCTCGGTCTCTTCGTCGAACATCAGGAACGCGAGCTTGGGCTGGCGGCCCCTCGAGTGGATGAAATCCACGACGTCCTTGTGCTGCAGCAGGTAGTTGTTGATCTCCTCGATGGATTCGAACTCGTGATGAGTCTGTGCCGGTGGCGTGAACACATTCGGGTGCCGGCCGTCGAAACAGTCGATGTAGGTGATGTATTTGAAATTCCGGACCCATTCGTCGATTCCGAGCAGGTTGAAGTTGGTCGCGCTGATGAAACAGATCGGCACTTCATTGCGATGAAAATAACGCCGGATGTCCGAGATATTGCGCAGCTTCTTTTTGCGCCGCCCGCCGGTCGCGGGTTGCGCCTGGCGCGAGTTAGCAGCTTTCGGTTTCTTTGGCATGATTACTTACCTGCCTTGAGGGTAGCGGCGCCAGGCGACCCGCCAGCGGCGCAGTCGCGGAGCGCATCTTCTGTAAATACGCGCAGCCCGAGTTCGGATCGATAGCCGTGTATCTCGCTTACGTCGAGCTTGCGCATGAAGTCGATGATCTCCCTCGACACTACCTGGCCCGGTACGAGGATGGGGAAGCCCGGTGGATAGGGGATGACGAACGCGGTCGACACCAGCTCGCGGCCGCGATCCATCTCGCTGTCCAGCTCCTCGCCGTCCAGCGGCAGGTATTCGCACTTGCTCTCGTCGTACGCCAGGAAAAATGCGCTGCGCAGGTCGCCGGCGGGCACGAGATCGCCGTACGGTCGGAACGCGTCGTGAAAGCGCGAAAAATCAGGCAGCGACGGCAGGTCGACGACCAGCGACTTCACCTGCCGCTCGAATGCACGCCGCTCCATCTGGCTCGCGTCGTCCAGCCGCTGATCGAGCTCGCGTGCGATCTTGACCAGCACCTCGATCAGGTAGGCAACCGAAGAGCGGGTCGTGCCGATATTGGTCATGAACAGCACGGTATTGCGTGAAGTCTTGTTGACCTGGATCCCGTACTGATCCATCAGAATCTGTGTCTTGAACGTGTCTCCGTCCACCCCGGTCAGGCCCACCGCCAGCGTGATACGCGTCGGATCCAGTACGAACTCGTCGTCGGCCCAGGCCTGCACGAAGTCCGACCATCCGGCGTCGGCATCCCAGTACACCTGCATGCCCGATTCCCGGTACGCCTCCGGGATCATGTCGCCGGCACTCAGCACCGTGAAATACTTCTTCAGCAGCGGATGGTCGCTGATCGTGCGCCGCATCGTCATCGCCGCATTGACCTGCTTCTGGACGAACTCGAATCCCTCGAGTTCGACCTGCCGCCTGCCGACGTCGAGCGACGCGATGAGCTGGTAGTTCGGCGACGTCGAGGTATGCGTCATGAAGGCTTCATCGAAAACCTGTTCCACTTCACCCTTGAAGTCCTGATCGTGTATGTGAATCATCGACGACTGTCGCAGTGCCGTCAGCGTCTTGTGCGTGGATTGCGTCGAATAGCATCGGATGCGCACCTTGTCCGGATCCGGCATGAGCCGCGTATTCAACAGAGCCTCATCGTCTGCGTCCTCCATCCGCGCTGCGTACTCTTGCCAGGACTTCCGGTACGATTCACTTCGATACCTGTCGCGCAGCAACTGTGCGCAATTCATGGCCGTACGCATGCGGTAGGTCGGCTCGAAGCGCGCGAATGCGAACCACGCTTCGTCCCACAGGAAGATCAGGTCCGGTTTGATGGCGAGGCATTCCTCCATCACGCGCTCGACGTTGTAGACGATGCCGTCGAACGTGCAGTTGGTCAGCAGCAGCATGCGCACGCGATCGAGGAGACCCGCCCGTTTCA
>Ga0210095_1000253_pt1 | contig 15132 bp, 17 predicted proteins | sample China_Galinas_PW_FD_184861 | JGI IMG/M metagenome (GOLD analysis project Ga0210095, IMG submission 184861) | Wetland microbial communities from San Francisco Bay, California, USA, that impact long-term carbon sequestration - China_Galinas_PWA_D1... | ecosystem: Environmental > Aquatic > Marine >...
GACATCCCGCCGGAGAGGGTCTACACCCTGACCTTCTCCACCGCCGCCGATTTCCTCGGCGTGTTCCGCCGCGACCTGGTCAACGGCGGCCTCTTCGTCGCCAGCGGCGACCCGGCGAGCCTGCAGGAACGGGTGGTCGTCGCCCTCCGCCTGCCCGATCCGCTCCAGCGCACGTTCCGCATCGAGGCGCGGGTGGTGCAGGTGGTGGAGCCCCGCCCCGGTCCCGGCGGCGGCCGTACCGGCGGCGGCATGGGCCTGGAGATGATCGACGCCGACCGCGTGCTCGACGAGCTACGGCCCCTGGTGGGGATGCTGCAGGCCTGAGCGGGGCGCGCCAAGGCCGGCCAGCATCAGCCGTCCGCTCGCCGGCTTCCTCGGCGCGCGGCCGGCAGGGTGCGCTCCAGCCAGTCGGCGATGCGCTCCCAGGCCGGGCGGCTGCGCGGGTCGGTGACCAGCGTCATGTGACCCGGCTCGTGGCGCAGCTCCGGCAGCTCGCGCCGGCCGAGCTCGACCATCTCGACCGGCGCGCGTTCCATCGCCTCGGCGAACCGCCGCACGCTCGGCGTGCGGCTGATCCAGCGGTCGCCGCGGGCGCCGAGCACCAGCACCGGCACCGCCACCCGACCCAGCGCCGCCAGGTAGTCGACGCCGTCGGCGCTGGTCCAGCGGTCGTGCCGCGCCCAGTCGCCGAACTGTCGCACGTAGGGTAGCGGCTCGTCCTCGCTGCCGATGCCGAGCCGCCGCGCGGGCGTGCGGCCGGCGGGGCGGCTGAGCCCGTACCAGGCGGCGAGCAGCAGCCGCTTGCTCAGCCACCAGGCGGCCGACGGCTCGTGGCGGCGGATCCACACGACCGGCGAGATCAGCACCGCGGCGTCCACCGGCAGGTCCGGCTGCAGGCCGAGGGTGGCACCGCCGGCGTGGGCCGACAGGCTGTGCCCGAGGAAGGCCCGCGGCAGCTCCGGATGGCGCCGCGCCACCGCCCGCATCGCCGCCGGCAGGTCGCGCTGCACGATGTCGTCGTAGCTCCAGCGCCCGCCCTCCGCCGCCCGCGGTCCGCTGGCGCCGTGGCCGCGCAGGTCGAGGGCGTAGACGTGGAAGCCGCGACGGCGCAGGAAGCTCACCAGGCCGCGCCCCGGCGGCCGGTCGAGGCTGCGGCGGTTGACCATCATGCCGTGGGAGACCAGCAGCGCGGCGCGCGCCGCGGCCGTGCCGCCGAACGCCGAGCCGCCCACCGTCGCCGGCGCGTGCTCCTCCATGGACAGCGTCCAGCCGTCGGCGGTGTCGACGGGGATGAGCGCTCCGCTCACCACGGCTCCGCGCCGCCGGCCGGCGGCCGCCCGGCGAGGCTCACCGGCACGGTGGCGTCGAGGCCGATGAGGTCGGGGAGAGCCATCGCAGCGAAGAGGGTGTCAAGCACCGGGTGGACGGGGGATCGCGGGGACTCGGCGGCGCATCCTACCGCGCCGGCCGTGCTCGCTTCGCCACCCCGCCGGCGGGCGGTGTGCGCGGTCGGCGGGGGAGCGGCTATCATAGGTGGGTCGCACCGGAACGATGATCTCCGACCCCCACGAGGAACCCATGCTCCCGAAGCCGGGGCTGGACGAGCTGATGGCCCGCCTCGCGGCCACCATCGAGGAGGCCGAGGGCCTGCTGCACGACCTCGAGGACCCGGTGGACGAGGAGCAGGCGGCCGTCGCCCGAGGCCTCGAGCGCCGCCTGTCGGCGGCGGAGCAGGACCGCCGCGAGCTGGCGCTGCGCCTGGTCGAGACCGAGCGCCGCGCCGAGCGGCTGATGACCCTGTACGTCGCCACCTACCACCTGCACGCGCGGCAGGATCCGGAGGGCGTCGAGTCCGCCATCGCCGAGATCGCCGTCGACCTGCTGGGAGCGCGGCGCTTCGCCCTGCTGCTCAAGGAGCGCGGCCACTTCCGCGTCACCCTCACCCGCCCGGCCGGCCTCGACGCGGGGGAGATCGACCCGCTGTTCGCCGGCGGCGTCTACCGCGGCGGCGAGCCGCTGATCGACGCCGCTCTGCGCACCGGCGCCCTGCGCCTGGCCGGCGACGAGGCGGGGGTCGAAAAGCGCCGCGTGGTCGCCGCCGTGCCGCTCAACATCGACCAGGAGACCTCCGGCCTGCTGGTGATCCTCGAGCTCTTCGAGCAGAAGCACGGCCTCACCCTGGAGGACCGCGACGTCCTCGACCTCCTCGCCGCCCACGCCGCCTCCGCCCTGCTCGCCGCCCAGCTCTTCCACGTCAAGGACCGGAAGCTTCGCAGTTTCCAGAGCCTGCTCGAGCTGGCTCGGCCGCGGTTGCCGCAGGCGGATCGCTGAACGGAGCGCGGGGAGCGGCGGGCGCTGGGGCGAGGCCCGAGCGCGGCGCCGGCGAGCGTCCTACTCGGTCGCCCCCTCCTGCCGCGGGTCGATGACCACCGTGTAGGCCGGCTCGGAGTCGTGGTCGGGGGGCCAGGGGATGAGCAGGCCCTCGCCGACGCCGTGGGCGACCTCGGGGCCGTAGAGGAGGTCGACGAGATACATGGCGACGTCGTAGCTGCGCGCGCCGCCCTGGGAGGTGAGCACCTTGCCGTGGTGGACGAAGCTGACGTTGATGCGCAGGTCGAGGGCGGGGAAGCGGGCGGCGAGCTCGTCGTAGTCGGCGGGGAAGGTGGTGACGGCATGGCCATCGAGCAGGCCGGCCTGGGCGAGGACGAAGGCGCCGTCGCACAGCGAGACCACCCAGCGAGCCCGCTCGCCCGTCGCCCGTACCCAGCCGATCAACACCTCGTCGTCGAGGTCGGGGCCCATCGAGCCCTCGGCGGAGGGCACCACCAGCACGTCGGCCTGCGGAGCGTCGGCGAAGCCGTAGTCCGGCTGGATGCGCAGCCCCTCGAAGGTACGCACCGGCTCACCGTCCGGCGACACGGTGAACACCGCCATGCCGGGCGCCGGAGCGCTGTGGAACGGCGTGTGGTGGAAGACGTCGTAGGGCGCCATCAGCTCGCTGTTGTAGACGCCGTCGACGACCAGGAAGGCGACGCGCAGCGGCCGGTCGGCCGGCAGCTCGGGCCGTGCGCGCGACGGCGTCGAGGCGATCCCGGGACCGTCCTCCGGAGCCGCGCTCGCCGCGCCGGCCGGGGCCGCGGCGTCGCCCGCCGCGCCCGCCGCCACCGGACCGCCGGCCTGGGCGGTGGCGGCGCTGCAGGCGAGGGCGGGGCCGACCAGGAGCAGCAACAGGATCACCGTCAGCAGGGTGGCGGGGGAGGCGGGACGTGGAATCGACGCGGGCGTGGTTCTGTTGGACATGGTTCGAGGATTCTACCGTCACCCGCATGCCGTCACCGCGACGAACGCAAGCCACCGACTGAAGGAGGTCGATCCGTGCCCTACAGCCCACTGCTGGTCAAGCCGATGCGTGACGAGCTCACCGCGTCCGGCGTCGAGGAGCTGCTCACCGCCGAGGACGTCGACCGCTGGATGACCGAGGGCTCCGGCACCGCGCTGCTGGTGGTCAACTCGGTCTGCGGCTGCGCCGCCGGCATGGCCCGGCCGGGCGTCCGCGCCGCCCTCGACGAGGGGCCGCGCCCGGACCGCGTCGCCAGCGTCTTCGCCGGCCAGGACCTGGAGGCCACCGCCCGCGCCCGCGCCCACTTCCCGGACATCCCGCCCTCCTCCCCGTCGCTGGCCCTGTTCAAGGACGGCGAGCTAGTCTACTTCGTGCCTCGCCACCGCATCGAGGGGCGCAGCGCCGAGGACCTGGCCGCCGACCTGGTGGGCGCCTTCCGCCAGCACAGCGGCGCGGCCAGCGAGGTGCCGGCGTAGGCCGCCGGCGGCCCGGGGCGCCATGGGCACCTTTCACCAGGACCGGCATCCGCTGCACGGCATCACGGTGGTCGTCGCCACCAGCGGGGGAGACGGCGCGCCGGAGGTCTACGTCGGCCGCTGCGACGACATCGACGCCGAGCGCGTGATCCTGCTCGACGCCGACGCCCACCGCGACGGCGACGGCGGCCACAGCAACGACGAATGGGTACGCCGCGCCGCCGAGTACGGCGTCTGGCCGCGCCACCCGCGGGTGGTGCTGCCGCGCGCCCGGGTCGCCTCGGTGCAGCCGCTGGGCGAAGTGTCGGCTACCACCCCTTCCAGCTGAAGTAGGCGAGGTAGAACGCCGTCCAGGCGGCGGCGTGGATCCACCGCTGCGTCCCCGCCGACAGCCGCCGCAGGCCGGGTGCCCGCGCCGCGGCGGCGGCGAGCAGCGTGATCAGCAGGAAGCGGATCAGCCGCGCCGGCACGCTGACCGCGAGCAACGGCAGCAACCCCATCCCGAGGCGTGCGGACTCCACCGCGTAGATCTTGTACGGCGTGCCGGTGAGCGGGCCGAGGAAGAGGGCGGCCCAGCCGTGCACGGCGAGGTCGGTGCGCACGGCGTCGACGGTGTCGGCGGCGATGGCGGGTACCGCGGCCAGCGCCGCCTCGGCGGTCTGCGGCGCCACGCTGCCCCAGCCGTACATCAGCGCTCCTCCCGCCAGGGCGCCGAGCAGCGCCCACAGGCAGGCGCGCAGCGCGCGCCGGGGTGCTTCGAGCGCGACGCGGGAGAGGTAGACGTCGGGGACGAGGAAGAACAGGGTGGCCTCGGCGAATCCCCACAGGGCGGCGGTGGTGGCGGTCCCCCGCCCTTCGAGACGCCTCCCTGCGGTCGGCTCCTCAGGGCTCATCGGTTCCTCCGACCCGTGCTGAGGAGGCCCGCAGGGCCGTCTCGAAGCACTACTCCCACGGCGCGAAGTTCCCCTCCTTGGCCAGCCCCTCGATCCGCGCCGCCAGCTCGTGCACGTACGCCTTGGCGTTCTCGCGCCAGCGCGGGTCGCCGCCGTACATCGCTTCGCCGACCAGGACGTCGCAGAAGAAGGGCACCGGCAGCAGCGCCCCCTTCGGCAGGCTCTTGCCCAGGCCGTGGAGGAAGCACGGCACCACCGGCACCTCGGGCCGCGACAGCGCCAGGTAGCCGATGCCGCTCTTCAGGTGCGCCATGCGCTCGGCGTCGCCGCGGGTGCCCTCGGGGAAGATCACCACCACCTCGCCGCGGTCGAGCACCTGGCGGCAGTGCGCCAGCGGGTCGTAGGTGCGGTCGACCCGGCGCGCGCCGCGCACCACCGGCAGGATGCCCAGCACCTGGAGCGAGAACCACGCCCGCGCACCGGAGGTGAGGAAGTAGTCCGCCGCCGCCACCGGCCGCACCCGGGTGAGCAGTCGCGTCGGCAGCAGCGAGGTGAGCACCAGGGTGTCGAGGTGGCTGTTGTGGTTGGCCACCAGGATGGCCGGCCCGGAGCGCGGCAGCCGCTCGCGGTGGCGCACGTGGAGGCCGAGCATCACGCCGACCACCGGGCGCACCAGCAGGGCGAAGACGAGGTGCTTGAGCAGCCGCCCCAGGCGGCCCGGCGCCGGTGCCGCGGCCGGCAGCGAGAGCGGCGACGGCGTCGCGTTCGCCCCGCCGGCGGTGGGGGCCTGGGTGGCTTCGCTCACCGCGCGCCCCTCAATAGTGGAAGTACCAGACGAAGTGGAAGATCAGCGGCGCGGTGTAGGTCAGGCTGTCGATGCGGTCGAGGATGCCGCCGTGGCCGGGCAGCAGGGTGCCCGAGTCCTTGATCTGGAGATCGCGCTTGAGGGCCGAGATCACCACGTCGCCGATGAAGCCGCCGACGCCGATGATCAGCCCGCTGGCCAGGGTTTGCCAGCGGTCGAAGGGGGTGAGCCAGGGCGCCAGCACGAAGGCCAGGCCGACGGTGGTGGCGACGCCGCCCACGAAGCCCTCCACGGTCTTGCCGGGGCTCACCGTCGGCACCACCTTGTGGCGGCCGAACGACTTGCCCCACAGGAACTGGGCGACGTCGTTGAGCTGGGTGAGGACGACGAGGTAGAGGACCAGCGCCGGGCCGCCGGCGGTCATCGGGTGGAGCGAACCGGCGTGCGGCGTGGCCAGCGGCGGCAGCACCAGCAGGTAGGCGACGTGGGAGACCGAGAACACGGTGGTCATCAGCCCCCAGTGCAGCGTTCCCACGGCACGCAGGAAGCCGGGCGTCTCGCCGATCAGGATCATCCGCAGGGGCAGGAAGAGCAGCATGTAGACCGGGATGAAGATGATGAACATGCCGTACCAGTGCATGCCGATCCACAGGTACTGGATCGGGATCGCCAGGTAGGCCCACACCAGCACCCGGCGGTCGGCGCGGCGGGTGGGGATGAGCGACAGGTACTCCTTGAGCGCCAGGAACGAGACGAAGCCGAAGAAGACCAGCGAGATGGTGCGGCTGACCGCCATGGCGATGGCGAAGACGGCGGCCATCACCCACCAGCTGCGCACCCGCAGGCGCACCTCGCCGAGGTCGAGGCCGGGCTTGATGCGGCCGAGCAGCCACACCACCAGGGAGGCGACCGCCAGCAGGCCGAAGATGCCGGCCAGCGAGCCGAGCACCACCGGCGACAGCTCGCGCAGGAAGGCGGGCAGCCCGCCGCCGGACGGGTCGACCAGGCGGTCGATCACGCCGACACCTCCGCCAGCGCCCGGCGGCCGCGGTTGACCACGGTGACGGCGGCGAGCAGCGCCACCAGGGCGAGGACCGCCACCAGCCACGGCCGCGCCGGCAGCCCGAGCGCCAGCGCCACCGCCACCAGCGCCAGCACGAAGGCGCGGTCGCTCTTGCCCATCGGACCGTCGTAGCGCCGCGAAGCGCCGATCTGCACGGCGCAGACGCCGGCCATCTCGCCGAGCGCCGCGAGCACCACCACCGATACCAGCAGCGCCGCCGGCAGCCCGGCCATGCCGGCGACGAGGGCGAGCGGCAGGTAGAGCGCGGCGTCGGAGGCGACGTCGCCGAGCTCGTTGAGCAGCGCCCCGAGGGGCGACGCCTGGTGGTGCTGGCGGGCGAGCTGGCCGTCGACGGCGTTGAGCGCCATGCGCAGCAGCAGCACCGGCGGATAGAGCCACAGGGGCCACGCCGCCGCCGGCCACAGCGCCACCAGGGTGCCGGTGGCGACGGAGAGCAGGAGGGCCGCCACCGTGACCTGGTTGGCGGTGGCGCCGGCGCGGGCGAGGCCGTCGACCACCGGCTGCAGGAGCCGCTGGAAGGCGGGTTTGAGGTCGTAGATCGAGGGCATGCTCGAGTGGGCTCGGGCCGGGTCGGTTCGGTGGCGTTTCAGCGGTGGATCGGGTGGTCGGCCGGATTGTACGCCAGGGCGGGACGGGGCCGCTGGAAGCGGCGCCCTTCGAGACGCCCGCTGCGCGGGCTCCTCAGGGCTCTCGGTGGGATGGGTACCGCGGACTTCGGGGGTGGGCTCCTAGCGGTCGGCGGGCAGCTCGCCGGGCGGCTCCAGCGTCGGCTGGTGGAAGATCGCACCGTCGTCGAGGCGGATCGCGGTGAGGTCGCGGTCCCACACGACGCCGGAGTCGAGAGCGATCACGCCGTCGCTGCGATGGAACCCGAGGGCCGACCAGTGGCCGAACACCACCTCGACCTCCGCGCTGGCGCGCCGTGGATGGCGGTACCAGGGCAGGCAGCCTGCCGGAGCCTCGTCCGGCGGTCCACTGAACCCGTCGCACGGCGTGCCGTCGAGCCGCAGCGTGCGCAGGTCGGTGAAGGCGGCGATGGCGCTGCGGGCGGCTGCCCTCGAGGGCTCCCCTCCTCTCCCAACGCCGCCCTCCGCCTCGCCGTTCTTCCCTTTGCCGCTCTGTTCTCCATCGGGTGCGAGCACCTCCCGCCGCGCCGCCGGATCGCGCAGCCACGCCTCGGCCTCCCGCGCGCGCCGTTCCGCCTCGTCCGCATCCCACTCCGGCAACAGACCGGCGTGGACCAGCAGCCGCCCACCCTCGCGGTGGAGCAGCGGCAGGCCGGCCAGCCACTCGACCAGCTCCTCGCCGTCGCCGGCCTCGAGGATCGGCTCCAGCGTGTCCCGTGGCTTCGCCGCCCGCAGTCCCGCGGCACGGCGCAGCAGGTGGAGGTCGTGGTTGCCGAGCACGCACGCGAAGCGCTCGCCCATCGCCGCCGCGGTGCGCCGCGCCCAGCGCAGCACTTCGAGCGAGCGCGGTCCGCGGTTGACCAGGTCGCCGACCAGCCACAGGCGGTCGCGGCCGGGGTCGAGGGGGAGCCTGGCGAGCAGCGCCTCCAGGGAGGCGAAGCAGCCGTGCACGTCACCGATGGCGTAGGTGGCCATGCCGGCCATGGTGCCAGAGGCGGCTTCCACGGTACAATCCCCGCAGACCATGAGCCAGCTCGCCATCCTCATCGGAGCGATCTACTGCGCTTTGGCGGTGGCGGCGGGCGCCTTCGGGGCCCACGGCCTCGCCGAGCGCCTCGACCCGCGCGCCCTGGAGCTGTGGGAGACCGCGTCGCGCTACCTGATGTACAGCGGTCTGGGCCTGCTGGCCGTCGGCATCCTCGACGAGCTGTGGCACGAGCGGCTGCTCACCGCCGCCGCCGCCAGCCTCGCGATCGGCGGCCTGGTCTTCAGCGGCACGGTGTTCGCGCTCGCCCTCGGTGCGCCGCGCTTCCTCGGCGCGGTGACCCCGCTCGGCGGCCTGCTGCTGATCGCCGGCTTCCTCGCCGTCGCCTGGACCGCCATCGCCCGCCACCTGGACTAGCTGGGGCCCGTGGGGGCTTGGCGCCCGCCCGGGGCGTCGGCTAGCATGGGGCGGGCGCCCGCTCGCCCGCCGGCGCGGACCGCCGGACGCACACCGGTCCGTCGCCGGACCCGGGTTCCGAGCCCGGACTTCAACGTCGCACGACCACCGCTCCGAGCACGTCCGCTTCCAGGAGGTTCGCGTCCCATGCCCAACGCCATCGTTTCCACTCCCGCCCCGGTCAACGAGCCGGTGCTCAAGTACGCTCCCGGCTCTCCGGAGAAGGCGTCGCTCAAGAAGACGCTCGACGCGATGCTCGCCGAGCAGATCGAGATCCCGCTGATCATCGGTGGCCGCGAGGTGCGCACCGGCGTCACCGCCGAGGCGGTGTGCCCGCACGACCACGGCCACGTCCTCGCCACCTACCACCAGGCCGGTGAGAAGGAGGTGGCGATGGCGGTGGAGGCGGCGGCGAAGGCGTGGCGCGAATGGTCCGAGATGCCGTGGGAGGCGCGCGCCGCCATCCTGCTCAAGGCCGCCGACCTGCTCGCCGGGCCGTGGCGCGACGTGGCGAACGCCGCCACCATGCTCAACCAGTCGAAAACGGTGATGCAGGCGGAGATCGACGCGGCTTGCGAGCTGATCGACTTCTGGCGATTCAACCCGGCCTTCATGCGCGAGCTCTACGGCGAGCAGCCGCAATCGGTGCGCGGCGTGTGGAACCGCGTCGAGTACCGCGCGCTGGAGGGCTTCGTGTTCGCCGTCACGCCGTTCAACTTCACCTCGATCGGCGGCAACCTGCCGACGGCGCCGGCGCTGATGGGCAACACGGTGCTGTGGAAGCCGGCGTCGAGCACGGTGTTCTCCAACTACCAGATCCTGCGCGTGCTGGAGGAGGCGGGGCTGCCGCCGGGGGTGATCAACTTCCTGCCCGGCCGCGGCTCGAAGGTCGGCAGCCCGGTGCTCGCCCGGCCCGAGCTGGCGGGCATCCACTTCACCGGCTCGACGGCGGTGTTCCAGGGCATGTGGAAGACCATCGGCGAGAACATCCACCACTACCGCACCTATCCGCGGATCGTCGGCGAGACCGGCGGCAAGGACTTCGTCTTCGCCCACCCGTCGGCCGACCCGGTGCCGTTGCTCACCGCCCTGGTGCGCGGCGCCTTCGAGTACCAGGGGCAGAAGTGCTCCGCCGCGTCGCGCGCCTACCTGCCGCGTTCGTTGTGGGACGGCGGTCTGCGCGACCAGCTGGCGGCGCAGGTGGAGAGCCTGAAGATGGGCTCGCCGCTCGACTTCCGCAACTTCATGGCGGCGGTGATCGACGCCGGCGCCTACGCCACCATCCGCGATTACATCGAACACGCCAGGAATGCCGCGGAAGCGGAGATCCTGGTCGGCGGCGGTTGCGACGACAGCGAGGGTTGGTTCATCGAACCGACGGTGGTGGTCACCACCGATCCGCGCTTCAAGCTGATGCGCGAGGAGATCTTCGGCCCGGTGCTCACCGTCTACGTCTACGACGACGGCGACCTCGACGCGGCGCTGGAGCTGTGCGACACGTCCTCGGCCTACGGGCTCACCGGCGCCGTCTTCGCCCAGGACCGCGCCGCCATCGAGCGGGTGATGGCGCGGCTGCGCCACACGGCCGGCAACTTCTACATCAACGACAAACCCACCGGTGCGGTGGTCGGCCAGCAGCCGTTCGGCGGCTCGCGCGCCTCCGGCACCAACGACAAGGCGGGCTCGAAGGCCAACCTCCAACGCTGGTGCTCGACGCGGTCGATCAAGGAGAGCTTCGTGCCCACCCGCGCCGTCGGCTACGCCCACATGGACGAGGCGTGAGCCGCGGGTGACGGCGCCGGGGAGCGGGAGGCTGGCCGGCGGCGGAGGAGCGTCGCCGGCGCGCTTCGACGACGCCGAGGCCTGCGTCGACGCGGCGCTGGCGCGGGTCGGCAAGCGGGTGGTGCTGGGGACGCCGCTGGGGCTGGGCAAGGCGCCCCACCTGGTCAACGCGTTCTACCGCCGCGCCGCCGCCGATCCGACGCTGCGGCTGACCATCGTCACCGCGCTCACCCTCAGCCGGCCGGTCGCCTCCTCGGAGCTCGAGCGGCGGCTGATGGAACCGCTGGTCGAGCGCCTGTTCGGCGACTACCCGGAGCTCGACTATGCCGTCGCCCGGCGCCGCGGCACGCTGCCGCCGAACGTCGAGGTGCGCGAGTTCTACTACCCGCCCGGCAGCCTGATCGGCAACGACACGGCGCAGCAGGAGCACATCTCCAGCAACTACACCTTCGTGGTGCGCGACCTGCTGGCGGCGGGGATCAACGTCATCGCCCAGATGGTCGGGGCGGAGACGGTGGACGGCGCGGAACGGCTGTCGCTGTCGTCGAACCCGGACTTGACCCTCGACCTGCTGCGCGCCCTGCGCGACGTCGAGCGGCCGGTGGCGCGGCTCGCCCAGGTGAACCGCAACATGCCGTTCTTCTACGGCGACGCGATGCTCGAGCCGGCGGCCTTCGACGCCGTGGTCGACCACCCGCGCTACCAGCTGGCGCTGCCGTCGACGCCGAACACGCCGATCTCGACTGAGGACTACCTGCTGGCGCTGCACGCCTCGGCGCTGGTGCGCGACGGCGGCACGCTGCAGCTCGGCATCGGCGCCCTCGGCGACGCGGTGACCCACCTGCTGCTGCTGCGCCACCAGGACAACGCCACCTGGCGGCAGGTGCTGGCGCGGAGCGGCGCCGTCGAGGCCTTCGGCGACGAGATCGCCGCGGTCGGCGGCTGCGAGCCGTTCGGGCGCGGGCTCTACGGCGCCAGCGAGATGCTGGTCGACGGTTTCCTGGCGCTCTACGGGGCGGGCATCCTCAAGCGCCGCGTCTACCCGGACGCCGGCCTGCAACGCCTGGTCGACGCCGGCCGGGTGGGGGAGGCGGTGACGCCGGCCACCCTCGAGGCGCTGGTCGACAGCGGCGCGGTGGGGGAGCGGCTGGAGCGCGCCGACGTCGAGCGGCTGCAACGGCTGGGGGTGCTGCGGCCGGAGGTGGCGTGGCGGGCCGGCAGCGAGGACTGCGGCGCGCTGCGGCTGCCGGCCGGCGAGGACGGCGAGGCGGAGGAGATCCTGCCGGCCGACCTCGGCGACCCGCGGGTGCGCGCCGCCGTCGCCGCCCGCGGTCTCGGCGAGCGGCTGCTCGGCGGGCGGCTGATCCACGCCGGCTTCTTCCTCGGTCCGCGCTCCTTCTACCAGGCGCTCTCCGAGCTGCCGCGGGCCAAGCGCGAGGAGATCGAGATGACCGCCATCTCCTTCGTCAACGAGCTCTACGGCGACGACGAGGCCCTGAAGCGGGTGCAGCGCCGCGGCGCCCGCTTCTTGAACTCCGGCCTCAAGGCGACGCTGCTCGGCGCGGTGGCCTCGGAGACGCTGCCCGACGGCCGCGTGGTCTCCGGCGTCGGCGGCCAGTACAACTTCGTGTGCATGGCGCACGAGCTCGAGGACGGCCGTTCGGTGCTGATGGTGCGCGCGGTGCGCGAGCACGACGGCACGGTGGAGTCGAACTTCGTGTGGCACCAGGCCAACGCCACCATCCCGCGCCACCTGCGAGACCTGGTGGTCAGCGAGTACGGCATCGCCGACCTGCGCGGCAAGACCGACGCGGAGTGCGTCGCCGCGCTGCTCGCCATCGCCGACTCGCGGTTCCAGGAGAGCCTGATGGCGGAGGCCCAGCGCGCCGGCAAGCTCCCCCGCGACCACCGCATCGCGGACCGCTTCCGCCGCAACACCCCCGAGCGGCTGGAAGCGGTGCTGGCCCCCTACCGCCGGCGCGGCCTCTTCCCCGAGCTACCGTTCGGCAGCGACCTCAGCGAGGAGGAGGTGGTGCTGATCCGGGCGCTGAAGGCCCTGCAGACCGCCGCCGTCCACCAACGCCGGAGCCTGCTCGACGCCGGTGTCCTCGCCAGGACCCTGGTCCCTCCCGAGGCGGCGCGGCCCTACCTCGCGCGCATGGGGCTCGAGGCTCCGGGCGGCCTGCGCGAGCGCGCCCTGGCGCGGGCGGTGGTCGCCGGGCTGGCGCTGGTCGGCGCGGTGTGAGCGGCACCGCCGTCCGTCGCGCTGCGCCGCCGCGTGCCGTGGCCGCTGCGGTGGCCCGGACCGGCCTGCTCGTGCCGACCCGACCTGCCCAGGCTAGGTCGGACGGCGAGCGGCCTTCCGAGACGCCGTGAGCGCGGCGACCGCCCCCGCGGCCACCGCTCCGAGGGTCGCCATCACCCACCCCTTGTGGCGGGAGAGGTCGAGCTCGACGCTGTGGTCGACGGCGCGGTCGCTGAACGCGCCGCGGGCGCCGAAGTCGCCGGGCAGCGGCTCGTAGAGGTTGTGCGGCCGGTCCTCGGGGATCTCTTGGTCGAGGAACTGGCCGTCGATGGCGGTGGCGGCGAGGTAGTGGTCGCCGATCGCCGGCGCCACCTTGTTGCCGGCGATGATCACCGCGTTGCGGCCGCCCACCCAGACCTCGCGGCGGTCGGCGCCGGCGGCGAAGAGGATCGCCTCGGCGGCCACCTCCGGCTGGTAGATCGGTGGCACGGGCTGCGGATGGCGGTGGAAACCGACCACTTTCGACCAGGTGAATTGCGGCGTGTTGAGCCCCGGCATCTGCACCATCGTGAGGTGGACGTTCGAGCCCTCGGCGAGCAGCTCGGCGCGCAGCGAGTCGGTAAAGCCGCGCAGGGCGAACTTGGTGGCGCAGTAGGGAGCCTGCAGCGGGATGGCGCGGTAGGCGAGGGCGGAGCCGACCTGGACGATGGTGCCGCGGTCGCGCGGCCGCATGCGGCGCAGGGCGGCCTGCGTACCGTGGACGGCGCCCAGGTAGTTGACCTCGGTGACGCGGCGGAAGTCCTCCGGCGCGAGGTCCCAGATGCGCCCCATCACCGTCACCATGGCGTTGTTGACCCAGACGTCGATCGGCCCCAGCTCGCGCTCTGCGGCAGCGGCGGCGTCCTCCACCTGCTGCGGGTCGGCGACGTCGGTGGGCAGCACCAGGGCGCGGCCGCCGGCCGCCTCCACCTCGCGCCGCGCCCCCTCCAGACCCTCGCGGCCGCGCGCCAGCAGCGCGACGTCGTATCCGTCGTGGGCGAAGGCGCGAACCGTGGCACGGCCGACGCCGGCCGAGGCGCCGGTGACGACGACTACCTTCTGTCGACTCATCGAAGCGAGCTCCTTTCCGATCGTGGACGGGCGGGGTTCACGAGCCCCGTTCGAACGAAAAGAGCAAGAACGGTTCCTGCCGCCGCTCAGCGGCAGCGTGACAAGGCTGCGGCGCGTGGGCCTCAGCTGCCGAAACGGCCCGCGAAGGCGATCTCGGCCAGCTCCTTGCGGCCCTTCGGCGTCTCGCGCTGCCGCTTGGCCTCCGGCAGGTCGTCGATCTCGCCGGGGCGGCCGACGGCGGCCATCGCCTCCACCGCAAAGCCTTGCGGCACGCCGAGCTCCTCGGCGGCCCGTTCGTAGTCGAAGCCCTGCCTTTCCTCGCCGGCCGGCGGGGCGGCCGTGTGAGACGATACGGGAAGCGCCGTGAGGGCGCGGAGGAACACGGGGACCTGGAGATTCATGGATCACGCCAACACGCATCGCCGGATCGACCGCGAGCTGTGCGGCGAGCCGCTGGAGGTCGGCGGCGGCCGGAGCCGCGTCGGGCTGAGCACAGTGCCGCGCATGGCGGCCGACGAGCACGGCCTGGTCCACGGCGGCTTCGCCTTCGGGCTGGCGGACTACGCCGCCATGTTGGCCGTCGACCACCCGAACGTGGTGCTGGCGGCGGCCGAGGTGAAGTTCCTGCGCCCGGTGCGGATCGGCGAGCGGCTGGAGGCCGTGGCGGAGGTGGAAGGCGCCGGCGGCGAGGATCGCCCGTGGGTGGCGGTGACCGTGCGCCGCGGCGACGAGCCGGTGCTCACCGGCCGCTTCCGCTGCTACGTGCCGGCGCGCCACGTGCTGGCGGCCGACGAAGCGAAGGAGACGCGATGAACGGTGGAGAGCTGATCGCCCGGGTGCTCGAGAATCACGGCGTGCGCCACCTCTTCGCGCTCTGCGGTGGCCACATCTCGCCGATCCTGGCCGGCGCCAAGGCGCGCGGCATCCGCGTCGTCGACGTGCGCGACGAGGCCAGCGCGGTGTTCGCGGCCGACGCCGTGGCGCGCCTCACCGGTCTTCCCGGCGTCGCCGCGGTGACCGCCGGTCCGGGGGTGACCAACGCGGTCACCGCGATCAAGAACGCGCAGCTCGCCCAGAGCCCGCTGGTGGTGCTCGGCGGCGCGACCGCCACCGTGCTCAAGGGGCGCGGCTCGCTGCAGGACATCGACCAGCTCGCGCTGCTCGGCTCGGCGGTCAAGCGCACGTTCAGCGCCAGCCGGGTGGCGGAGCTGCCGGAGATGGTCAACGAGGCCCTGGGCCTCGCCGCCAGCGGCGTACCGGGACCGGTGTTCGTCGAGCTGCCGGTGGACCTGCTGTACGACCAGGAGCTGGTCAAGGGATGGTACGGCGG
>Ga0210095_1000254_pt1 | contig 15079 bp, 13 predicted proteins | sample China_Galinas_PW_FD_184861 | JGI IMG/M metagenome (GOLD analysis project Ga0210095, IMG submission 184861) | Wetland microbial communities from San Francisco Bay, California, USA, that impact long-term carbon sequestration - China_Galinas_PWA_D1... | ecosystem: Environmental > Aquatic > Marine >...
GCAGCGATCGGGGCGGGTACGCGTATCTGGCATTTCTGCCACATAATGCGCGACTCAAAGCTCGGTACGAACTGCAACCTCGGCCAGAACGTCGTAGTGTCGCCGGGCTGCACGATCGGCAACAACGTCAAGATTCAAAACAACGTCAGCATCTACACGGGCGTGGAATTGGAAGACGATGTATTTTGCGGGCCTTCCATGGTGTTTACCAACGTCATCAACCCCCGGAGTCACGTCGAAAGGAAACACGAATATCGGCCGACCCTGGTAAAGCGCGGCGCGACGATCGGGGCCAATGCGACGGTGCTCTGCGGGCATACGCTTGGGAAGTACTGTTTTATCGGCGCGGGTGCGGTCGTCACAAAGGACGTCCCCGACTACGGCCTCGTGGTCGGTAACCCCGGACGGCTGACCGGCTACGTCTGCGTCTGTGGCGACAAGTTGCCGATGAAAGTCGCCGACGACGATCTCGAAGTCAGTTGTGGATCCTGCAGCCGCGAATTCGCGCGGCAAAGCGGGATGGTCGAGGAGAAAATTGCGTGAATGAATCGCACGAGGAGTCAGGTTCGGATGCAGTGACGAGCGTGCCATTGCTGGACCTGAAGGCCCAGTATGCCCCGATCCGCGATGAGATCGACGCGGCCATTCGCGCCGTATGCGACAGCCAGCGCTTCATCATGGGGCCCCACGTATCCGAATTGGAGGAACGCATCGCGGCCTATTCGCACACACAGTACGGGATCGGCGTATCGTCGGGAACCGATGCACTGCTCGCCGCGCTGATGGCATTGGAGATCGGGCCGGGCGATGAAGTATTGACGACGCCTTTCTCCTTCTTCGCGACCGCGGGCGTGGTCGCCCGTCTCGGCGCAAGGCCGGTATTCTGCGATATCGAGCCGGATACCTATAACCTCGATCCGGAATCCGTTCGCGACTTTCTGAAAGTGGCGTGTGAACGCCGCTCCGACGGTGTATTCCACAAAAGTACCGGCGGGCGCGTGCGTGTGATCCTTCCGGTCCATTTGTTCGGCCAGATGGCAGACATGAACGGGATCATGGATATCGCAGCCGAATACGAACTCCTCGTCGTCGAAGACGCGGCTCAGGCGATCGGTTCGGAAGATGCAGACGGGCGTCGCGCCGGATCGATCGGCGACATCGGGTGTTTTTCGTTCTTTCCCAGCAAGAATCTGGGCGCGTTCGGCGATGGAGGCATGTGTGTTACGAAGGACGCCGCTCTCGCCGAGAAACTCCGCGTCCTTCGCGTCCACGGCGGCAAGCCGAAGTACTACCATGCCGTCATTGGGGGCAATTTCAGGCTCGACGCGCTGCAGGCGGCGATACTGCTGATCAAGCTTCGACACCTCGATGAATGGACGCGGGGCCGTCAACTCAATGCCGAATGGTATGACAAGATATTCGCCGAATCAGCAGCGGAAGTGCGAGTACCGGCAGTGCTTCCCGGCGTCCGGCACATCTTCAACCAGTACACGCTGCGCGTTTCGAATCGAGATGACCTGCAAGCGCACTTCGCGGCGCAGAACATTGGCACCGAAATCTACTATCCCGTACCACTGCACTTGCAGGAATGTTTTGCCTACCTGGGCTATGCACGTGGCGATTGCCCGGAAGCAGAAGCCGCATCGGACTCGGTGTTGTCGATACCGATATATGCAGAACTCACGGAAGCCCAACAGCAATACGTCGTCGACGCCTGCGCCGCATTCTCGCGGTCCAGAGCCTGAGGATCGCCATGACAACGGGCCAGCTCAAGCTGATCTCCGTGGTCGGAGCCAGGCCGCAGTTCGTCAAGCTCGCCCCTGTTTCCCGTGCGCTGCTCGGCAGGACCGACGTCACGCACCGCGTCGTGCATACGGGTCAGCACTACGACAACAATATGTCGGACACGTTTTTCAGCCAACTGGAGATCGATGAACCCGATTTGAACCTCGGCGTGGGTTCCGGCAGCCACGCCGCGCAAACCGCGTCGATGCTCACCGCGCTCGAGACCTACCTGGACCGTGAGCGTCCGGGCGTGGTGTTGACCTACGGCGACACGAACTCGACATTGGCCGCGACGCTCGCGGCGGCCAAGATCCACTTGCCGGTTGCCCACGTTGAGGCCGGGCTGCGCAGCTTCAATCGCGCGATGCCGGAGGAAATCAACCGACTCGTTGCAGATCATTGCAGCGACCGCCTGTATGCGCCCACGCCCGCAGCGATGGCCAATCTGCAGCTCGAGAATCTGGCTCGGCGCGCGATGCTTTCGGGCGACATAATGATGGATGCTGTCCGCCACAATATTGAACTCGCACGCACGCGCAGCCGTGCGCTCGAAGAACTGGGCCTGGAACCCGGCAACTTCGGGCTCGTGACCATTCACCGCCCGGCGAACACCGTGGAGCCCGTGCTCCGGCGTCTGCTGGCGGCGCTGGAGCGGGCGGCACAGCAGCACTTCCGGCTGATCTTTCCGGTACACCCGCGCACGCGCGCCGCCCTGGAGGAGATTGGCTATCGGCCGTCGGGCCGCCTGGAGCCTTGCGAGCCGCTCAGCTACCAGGACAACCTTGCGCTCATCGAGGCCGCGGCGGTCGTCATCACCGATTCGGGCGGAATCCAGAAAGAGGCTGCATTTCTCGGTACGCCGTGCCTCACGGCACGGGACGAGACGGAATGGACGGAGACCGTCGACATCGGCGTCAATCGTCTCGTCGGATACGGCGGCGAGAAGCTGGTCGTGGCGATGGACGAATTGCTGAGTCGGGGCAAGCAATTCGACGAGGTTCAATTAAGTCAAATCGAGCGGCACTATGGTTCGGGGGATGCGGCGCGTAAAATCATTGCCGATTGCGTCGAGTCGTTTTCATGACAGCCGCATCGAAAATTCCGCACGGATTGCACCGGGGGAGGGTCATCAGGTGACAAGTTGCCAGAATGTCCGCATCGTCAGCGTCGGCGTCGTTGGTGTCGGAGGTTGGGGCAAGAATCTCGTCAGAAACTACTATTACATGCGCGGCGCCTGGCTAAAGTACGTTTGCGATCTGGCACCAGACAAGCTAGAGGCGAATCAGCTGCAATTTCCCGCCGACACGGTGACGCAGGACATCGACGTCCTGCTGGGCGACCGTGACCTCGATGCCATCGTCATCGCTACGCCGGGCAACACCCATTTCGGGCTGTGCAAGCAGGCTTTGCTGGCCGGCAAAGACGTCTTCGTCGAGAAGCCATTCACGCTCTGCACGGCGGAAGCGGAGGAACTCGTCGATCTGGCCAAATCCCGGAACCGGGTACTCATGGTCGGTCATTTGCTCAAGTTTCATCCGGTAGTCGAGCGCTTAAAGACGCTGGTGCAGTCCGGTGAGCTCGGCAGGGTCCTGTACATCTACAGCCAACGGCTCAACCTGGGCACGGTACGGAGCGACGAGAACGCGTTGTGGAACTTTGCGCCCCACGATATCTCGGTAATTCTGTATCTGCTCGATCTGGTGCCTACCGACGTGTCGGCGCGGGGCCAGAGCTATTTGCGCAGAGGGATCGAGGATGTCGTGTTCCTGTCGATCGATTTCGGCGGCAAGGCGATGGGGCACGTGCACGTAAGCTGGCTCGACCCGCACAAGACCCGGCGTATCACCATCGTCGGCAGCAAGCGGATGGCGGTCTTCGACGATCTCGAATCGAATGAGAAGCTGAAGATCTACGACAAGGGCGCCGAGATGAACACGGACTACGACACGTTTGCCGAATACATCGGCTTGCGCTTCGGTGACATCACGATTCCCTATGTAAGGGCCGGTGAGCCGCTCCGAGCCGAGTGCGATCACTTTCTCGACTGCGTGCGGGAGCGCAAAACGCCGCTGAGCGACGGCCAGGATGGCATGCGTGTCGTGCGCGTGCTCGAGGCGGCCAGCGAGTCGTTGAAGAGCAACGGCACCCCGGTGGCCATCGGGAGCTCGACAGCGTGAGCGATCGGTCCAGGATGAGTTTGTCACTCGATCTCGACAACAAGTGGTCGTACTTGCGTACTTATGGCAATGATGCATGGCAGACGTTCCCGAGTTACCTCGACGTCGTCTGCGAACGGATTCTCGAGTTTTTCGACAGGCGTGGGATACGTATCACGTTCTTCATCGTTGGCAAGGATGCCGAAATTGGTCGTAACCGCGCCGCGATCGCCAGCCTCAGCGACGCAGGGCACGAGATCGGCAATCACAGCTTCCTGCACGAACCGTGGCTGCATTTGTATTCCGAACGACAATTCGAAAGCGATCTGAGCTTGGCTGAAGATGCCATCGAAGACGTAACCGGGGTCAGGGTAGAGGGTTTCCGCGGCCCGGGTTACAGCATCACCGAGATGACTCTGCGCGTCCTGAAACAGCGCAACTATCGATACGATGCGACCGCTTTCCCGAATATCCTCAATCCGCTCGCTCGCGCTTACCTGTTCGCGACTGCCGGGCTGTCGGCGGAAGAGCGTCGCAAACGCAAAGCGCTGTTCGGATCGTTTTCGGACGCCTTCCGGCCGGTCAAGCCATACCGCTGGGAGCTGGAGGGCGCGGCCCTGTTGGAATTGCCCGTAACGACCATGCCGGTGTTCAAGACGCCGATCCATTTCAGTTACCTGATCTACCTGGGCGGATTCTCGAAATGGCTTGCACGGGTGTATTTGGACATGGCCGTAGGTATGTGCCGGCTGACCGGCACCGAACCGTCTCTGCTACTGCATCCGCTGGACTTCCTCGGTGCGGAGGACGACCGCGACCTCGCGGCGTTCCCGGGTATGCGATTGCCGCTATCCAACAAGCTCGAAATGCTGGGGATGTTCGTCGATCAGCTGGCCGAGTCCTTCAGGCCGGTCACCATGGGCGAGCATGTCGCCCATATCGAATCACACCAGACATTGCGGCAATTCCCGCCCGTGTTTTCCAACCAGAGTGTCTGAATGAGAACCCAGAGCGGCACACTGAATGTGGTAGCGATCGCGGTCGTCCTGTTGTTCGCACTGTCGTTCGCGGGCAGGGTTTCGTTCGTTTTCGATAACCTGTCGAGTTTCCGGGTTCATTTCGCGCTGGCGCTGCTGGTCTTGTCGTTGGCTTGCCTGCTGACACGGAGGTTCAGCCTGGCGGGGCTGACCGCGTTCTGCCTGCTCGTGGACGTGCTGCAGATCTGGCCCTGGCAGGCGCCGATGAGTGCGGCAAACGCCACGCAGAGCGAGTCTGCCGTTTCGGTCTTTTCCTCCAACGTCTCGCCGCGAAACGATTCTCCGGAACGACTGCTGGCGTTGCTCGAGCGGGAAAGTCCCGACATCGTCGGACTCATCGAGGTGACACCGAAGTTCCACGAAGGCCTGGCGAGCCTGGCCAGCCGTTATCCGTACCGGGTCGAAGTGCCGGCGCCGGGCTACATGGGCATGGTCTTGTACAGCCGACTGCCGCTCGACGGTGCCACCGAAATGCGATTCGGTGAACATTCCCCGCCTGCCATTATCGCGACCTTGCATAATGGCGAACAACGCGTGCAGCTTATCGTCATGCATCCGAAATCGCCGATGGGGCCGGCCTCGGCAGCCGAGCGGAACGCGACACTGCGCGTCCTTGCCGAATACATCTGCCGCTCAAACCGGCCGACGGTCGTGCTCGGAGATATGAACACGGCTCTCTGGAGTCCTCACTACAAGGATTTCGTCAACGAGTCGGGACTCATCAACACGCGCGCAGGACGCAGCGTCGCCGGGACATGGCCGCCGTCACGGCAATTCGGGGTTCCGATCGATCACGTATTCGTTTCCGCGCAGATCCAGACGCTGGACTTTCGAGTCCTCGATCGTATCGGCTCCGACCATCTTCCAATTCTCGCCAGGCTGAGGCTCGACGGACCGGATGCGCAAGAGACCGGTGCCGGCGGACCTGTGCCTGCGGCCGGCGGCCCGCTCTGCGGAGACACCGGACATTCCTCCGCGACTGCCCAGTAAGGCGCCTGCCGCTGCGGGGTCCGCTCGCTGGTCGATCCTCGGGATCGTGCTCGGCCTCGTACTCCTCTATGCGTCGATACGCAAGGTCGAGTTCGGCCAGATCAGGGAGGCCCTGCGATCGGCTCACTGGACTTGGGCGTTGTTGGCGCTGGCAGGAAACGCGGCGTTCATCGCGGCGAAGGCATGGCGCTGGAAAAATTTGCTCCGATTCTCGCCCGATGTACGCTTCAGCGAGCTGCATGGCGCCGTTTATATCGGCCTGGCCATGAACTTCCTCGTTGCACACGTCGGCGAGTTCTTGCGCTCGGCAATAATTGCGCGGAAACGGGACCTCGCGATGAGCGCCGTATTCGCGTCGGTGGTTGTCGAACGCATCCTGGACTTCATCGCGATGTTGTTTCTCCTCGCGATCGTATTTGCTTCGGCGCCGTCGCTGCCGGACATCGTCGAAATGGCCGGTATTGGTGCTGCCTTGATCGTCGTAATCGCTACGAGCGGATTGTTCGCACTCTTGCATCCTCCGCAATGGCTGTGCGGTTTGGCCGGGAAGTGCGCCCGCCTGCTTCCGGCCCGGACTTCGGATTTGTTGACCGAACAACTGCGCAAAGCGCGGCTCGGGCTGGAGTCTGTCAAGGACCTGCGCCTGATGACAGTAGTGCTGGTTACGTCAGTGCTGCAGTGGACGCTCGTCGTCTCCAACATCTGGTGTAGCGCAGCGGCAGTTGGCGAATCGGTTTCGCTGCTCGCCGCGTTCGTCGTGTTCGTCATCATCATCGCCGGCCTGACGCTTCCAAATTCACCCCTGCAAATCGGCACGACGCAGCTGGCATTCGTGTTAGGCCTGGGAATCGACCATGTGTCCGCCAGCACGGCGATCGCCGCATCCCTGATATACACCGTCTGCGTAATACTGCAAACCATGATCGTAGGCGGCGTATTGCTCATCGCGAGACGTCGTCCGGTTACGCTGCGCGCGCGGACGTAAGCGGCCATCGGAGCTACTCGAGTTTGGGTACCTGTTCCGGGTTAATTCCTTGACAGCCTCCAATGTCACTCGTAAAGTGCCGCCCTCTGTGGCGCTATAGCTGGGCTGGGATGCGGAATCTCGATAGAAATCTCCTGGCCATCTACCTTGTCGCGCTGATTGCGCTCCTGTTACTTCCCATCTCGGAGCCAAAATTCAAGCTGTTGCATATCCACAGCGACAAGTGGATGCACGCGGCCCTGTTTGGCGGCTGCGCCATCATGTTGCGGTGGAACCTGGATTCCAGACGCTTTGCCACAAGCATCTCGATCGGTATCACAGCAATTCTTGCGGCCTGCATGGAAATCGTGCAGGGCTTCACCACCTACCGTGACGCGGAATGGGCGGACATCCTCGCAGGTGCCGTCGGCGGGGTCATAGGGGTCTTCGTAATGAACAGGATCCTGGCATCGTCACACCCGGACAGGCGTGCCGGAACCTTGATTGTCCTACTGGGGTTGATGGTCGCAGCAGCATCCTTGCTGGCCGACGTCATCCGGGCCGGGAATCGGGTACATTTCGGACCGACGCAAGTGACTGGCACCGTACTGGGTATCCTGCTCGTGCTCGGAGGCATCGCTGTCTACCGAAAAGACCTTATTGGCAGTCGGTAATTGCGTTAGAGCACGCCGGCCGCCACTGTGGGCAATCGCCGGGTTCCGACTTTCAATACTCTCATGGCCTGAATCAGCTCGCGCATGAAGGTGACGGCCTGCATGCGGTGGCCAGGCTGGCGGGGCATGCGCGATGCTACGGCCTTTCGCGGGGGGAACCGGAAGCCATGCGACTTAAGCTTCTGGATGTGCTGACCGTCAATCCGCGCTCTGTCGAAGCGCGGCGTCAGCACCGCTCTGCGGTCTAGTTCACCGTCCGTACGGCCTCTCCGGAATACGGGCTCTCTATGCCGGACGAGTTGATCGCGGTCGCCGCAAAGTAGTAGGTGTCGGGTGACAGATTGTCGACGACGTAAGTCGTTATCCCGGCATTGTTGATTCGAATCTCGTTGCTGTATTGTCGTGAACTCGTACCGAAATAGATCTTGTATGCGGTGAGATCAGTCAGCGGCGTGCCATCCGTATTTTCTGTGGGCGGATTCCAATTCAGCGTTACGGAGCCGAGCGAAACCTGGCTGACGGTGATCGTGAAGGCGGACAATGACGCGGAGTCCTGCCCGTCGGATACGCTGACGATGATGTTGGAGTACGTGCCGACGTCACCCAGCGTGGGTTGACCGGAGAGCGTGCCCGTCTTCGAGTCGAAGTCGGCCCAGGACGGCTTGTTCTGAATCTGGAAGGTCAGCGAATCGCCGTCCGAGTCGCTCGCAGTCGGCGTGAAATCGTACATCTCGTTCATCGTCACGCCGCGCTTCGGGTCGCCGCTGATTGTCGGCGGGTGATTCGAGGTTCCGCCCGGGCTATCCGAACTCCCGCCCGAGGCGCTGTTCTGGGCTGACTGTTCAAGACAGCCGCAAAGTACCACTGCTGCCGCGAGCATCGCGGCTGTGACACGAATTGTATTTAGCATGTCCTCTCTATCTCGATATCGGAATACCGCGTCCATCCTTGTGCCGCGAGAGCCGGAGACGATGACTCCGCGGCGCGCCCAAGCAAACTCCTTAAGAACGCAGCGAGCAGTCCGGCCAGGGGAGTGCGCGGATGGCTATACCGAGACTTATCTGGAAACAGAGACAGTTCCCACAAGAATCTGGTAGCCCCGCTGTCCTAGGTAATCCCGTAGACCGGTAGCTTTGCGTCCCTGCCTTTCGGCAGGTTTGCCCTTTTCAGTGCAGACCGGTTTAACCGGTCACAAGCGTCATTGCAAGTACACCTGTCAGAATTTGCACCAAAACAATTCCGAATGACAAATGCAATTCGGATGCCAATTCTGATAACAAAAGGAAAATCAGTGCACTAACTCGACAAGTTGATTATTCGTGTGAAATGCGTGGCGCTGCAACTGTCGTCACCGTGCGACAGGCATCGCGACGCCGCATTATGTAACGGTCGCAAGTCTCTACCGTACAAGGAATTAAAATCTGTCGGCGATTACCGACAGGCGCCATTGCGTTGTGCGCCAAGCTGATGCGCGAAGAATTTTTTCAGCTTTGCCCCAGCAGATAATTCTCGAGGCCCATCTTGTCGATGAGTTCGAGCTGGGTCTCCAGCCAGTCGACGTGTTCCTCTTCGGCGTTCAGGATGCCGTCGAACAGGTCGCGACTGACGTAGTCCTTGCGCGATTCGCAGTAGGCGATCGCGGCGCGGAGATCCGGGATCGCGTCGAGCTCCAGGTCGAGGTCACACTGCAGCATCTCCGGGACGGTTTCGCCGATGCGGAGTTTGCCCAGGTCCTGCAGGTTCGGCAGGCCTTCGAGGAACAACACGCGTTCGATGAGCGTGTCGGCGTGCTTCATCTCGTCCACCGATTCGTCGTGCTCCTTCTCGCCGAGCTTGCTGAGGCCCCAGTCCTTGTACATCCGCGAATGCAGGAAGTACTGGTTGATCGCGGTCAGCTCGTTCTTGAGGACGCGGTTCAGGTGTTCGATGACGGTGGCGTCGCCTTTCATGGGGCTCTCCGGTAGGCCTGAGGGGCGGCAGTCATGATAGCGATGGAAGTCGGAGATTGACACTCGATCGCGGCTGAAGCCGCTCCTACGGATGGTTTTCCGGCACCGGCTTGATCTGGTGGGGCACCGACGTCAATCGGCATCCGTAGGAGCGGCTTTAGCCGCGATCCATGCGGCAGGCCGATCGAACAGGGGTGGGGCTGTCAGGCCGTCGCCGGGACGTACAAGCGCGGTTGGGCCGGCTTCCGGTTTGCGGCGGCTTCACGGATGATCGCCGATGCCTGTTCCTTGCAGCTGCCGCACTGCGTGGCGACGCCCAGCTCCGCCTGGAGCTGCCAGAGGTCGCTCACGCCGGATTCCGCCGCTTCGCGGATCTGGGTGTCGGTAATGGCGTTGCAGATGCAGACGTACATGAGTTCAATACCTGGTGATTCCGGGGCATTTAGCCCGGAATGCGAATGATTGTCAATAGCATTACGTACAATCCGAGACGGGGGTCTCGGAATGCCGCGCGGGGCAGGCCCCAAGCGTAGTATTCACGGGTATCGCAGCAATCGCGGCTGAAGCCGCTCCTACGGCCCGAATCGAGAAAGGCAAAGCAACATGCAAAATCTGTTTGACGTGGCGGGGAAGGTGGCCCTGGTCACCGGTGGCTCGCGGGGCATCGGCGAGATGATCGCCGAAGGTTTCGTCGCCAGCGGCGTCCGCACCTACATCTCGTCGCGCAAGGCCGAAGCGTGTGAGCAGACGGCGAAGCGGCTGTCGGCGGGCGGCGAATGCATCTCCATTCCTGCCGATCTCTCGTCGGCGGAGGGCATCAAGCGGCTCGCCGCCGGGATCGGCCAGCGGGAAGGGCGGCTCGACATCCTCGTCAGCAATGCCGGCGCAACCTGGGGCGCGACGATCGAAGAGTTCCCGGAGCTCGGCTGGGACAAGGTCATGGATCTCAACGTCAAGACGCCGTTCTTCCTGACGCGCGCGCTGCTGCCGATGCTCGAGGCGTCCGCATCCGCCGACGATCCCGCGCGCGTGATCCTGGTCGGTTCCGTCGACGGGCTGAACGTGAACCGCCTGCCGACCTTCTCGTACGGTCCGAGCAAGGCGGCCGTGCACCATCTCGCACGCACGCTCGCGGCACATCTCGCCGCGCGCCACATTACGGTAAATGCGATTGCGCCGGGCCTGTTCCCGACGAAGATGACGGCGCACACGATCGAGACGATGGGCGAAGAAATCACGCGCGGCATCCCGCTGAAACGCCACGGCCGGCCGTCCGACATGGCCGGGGTCGCCCTGTATCTCGCGTCTCCGGCGGCGAGTTATGTCACGGGCATCGTGATTCCTGTCGACGGCGGAATAACCGGAGCGAAGGGAACGCTCTAATCGTAACTGCCGAAAGTACAGCGATTGCGAACCCGTTTCGACATAAGTACGTACAACTACGGAGTCGCAGAAATGAGACGGGTTTCTTTTTTTTAGAAACGTGGTACCGTCGCGATCAGACACACTGAAAAAGGGCAAACCAGCCGAAAGGTTGGGACGCAAAGCCACCGGTCTAAAGGCGTAACGCCTACGATAGCGGGGTTGCCAGTTTGACCGAACGTGAATCCGCACACGTTCGAGCCATGCGCTTTGCATTCCGATCGTTTCCTTGCTGGGTTGCCCGCCAACAGATGGCAGGAGCACATCCATGCAGGGAACGCATGCCTGGCGGCGCACCGGATTCATCGCAGCTGTTACCGTTTTTCCGCTCGTCCTCGGCGGTTGTCTCGAGCACGAAACCACGGATGCATCCACTGACGCCGTGGAGAACCATTTGACGGGCAGCGTCGGCGACGGCCCGGTCGCCGGCGCGTCGATGCAGGTCATGAGCAAGGACGGCAGCGTGCTCGAACAGTTCGTCAGCGATTCCTTTGCCGACTACGACGCCATGGTGAAGACCAAGGGCGAAAACTATCCATTGACCATCGAGGCGGACGACGGCACGGATCTCGTCACGAACCTTGCGCCCGAACTGACGCTGTATGCATGCATCGGCAATCCCGGCAAGAATACGCGGCAGAACGTGAATCTGTTTTCGACGCTGGCGGTCGAGATTGCGCGCGACATGTCGGGCGGCATGACCAACAGCAATTGCGCGTCGGCGGAACAGACCGCCATTCAGCTCTTCAATGCCGGGTTGTCTTCACTCAAGTCGACGGGTCCGTCGTCGACGAAGATCGACGGTTCCAACGTGGCCGAGATCGTCAAGGCATCCGAGACGCTCAGCGAGATCGCGAAGCGCACACGCGACTACCAGCAGATGTTCGGCCACTCGTCGTCGGCGAACCAGGTCCTGAGTGAGCTGGGTTCCGATGCGCTCGATGACGTGATCGACGGCAGGGGCGGCAGCGGGGTCGACCCGCGCACCGCGGCAATCGCGACCATCGCCACTGTGCAGGCCTATCTCGAGGCGGCGAGCAATGAATTGCGCGTCAACGGCGCCGACGCGACGGACGCCATGAATGCCGCGATCGACCAGGTCACGGGCGGCTCCATGCAGGAGACGGTCGGCGACCAGACCGTGACGACCGAGATGCTCACGGCCGTCGACATCGGCATGAGCGCCGCGTACGAAGTCGTCCCGACCCAGAAGGTCCTGGATCTCTGGCGTGCCACCAGCGGCATCCAGGCGGGCATGGAGGACACGTTCGTGCAGACACTGCTGCCGGACGACTACGTTGCGACCCTGGACGACGTGCTGATGACCGTGGCCGGCGGCAGCACCGCCACGGTCAACACCGTCAACGACGTCGTGCGGGCCGGCGGCAACGCGCTGCCGCCGACCAACCCGCCGACCACGCCGCCGCCGACGAACACCGCACCGACGATCTCGGGCAACCCGCCGGCCAGCGTGACGGCCGGCAACCAGTACTCGTTCACGCCGACCGCGAGCGACGCGGACAACGACACGCTGACGTTCTCGGTCTCGGGTCTGCCCGGCTGGGCGAGCTTCGACCAGAACACGGGCCGGCTGTTCGGCACGCCGGCGGACACCGATGCTGCGACTTACTCGAACATCAGCATCACGGTCTCCGACGGCCAGGCCTCGGCGACGCTGGGCCCGTTCTCGATCACGGTCAACGCTGCCGCGGCGCCGCCACCGCCAACGAATACCCCGCCGACGATCTCCGGCAATCCGCCGACACAGGTCAACGCGAACAGCCCGTACGGCTTCACGCCGACGGCGAACGACGCGGACAACGACACGCTGACGTTCTCCGTGTCTGGCCTGCCCGGCTGGGCGAATTTCAACCAGGGCACGGGACGGATCTCCGGCACGCCGGGCGACGCCGACGTCGGCACGTACTCGAACATCCGCATCACGGTCTCCGACGGCCAGGCCTCGGCGACGCTGGGCCCGTTCTCGATCACGGTGCAGGCGATCAGCCTCGGCTCGGTCACGCTGAACTGGACGCCGCCGACCGAGAACGAGGACGGCACGCCGCTAACCGACCTCGCGGGATACAGGATCTACTGGGGCACGACGCCGGGGGTCTACCCGAACTCGGTCACGCTGAACAACCCCGGGCTCACGTCCTACGTGGTGGACAACCTCGTGCCCGGCACCTACCAGTTCGTGGCGACCTCGTTCAATTCGGCCGGGACGGAGAGCGCGTATTCGAATCCTGCGACGCGGACGGTGAATTAGGGGCGCGGCAATCGCGGCTGAAGCCGCTCCTACCCACGGCCCCCGCAACGTGGCACCATATTGCGGCTTGGGCAGCAGGGTTTCGAATCACGTATGCACGGGGACAGCCGTAAATTGCTGATCGTCGAGGACGATCCTGGCCTCCTCAGCCAGCTCAAATGGTGCTTCGAGGATTACGAGGTCTTCACCGCCGAGGACCGCGCGAGTGCGATCGCCGAGCTGCGCCGGCACGAGCCGGCCGTCGTCCTGCAGGATCTCGGTCTGCCGCCCAGGCCCGAAGGCGTCGAGGAAGGCCTGCTGACGCTCGGCGAGATCCTCAAGCTCGCGCCGCACACGAAAGTCATCGTCGTCACCGGCAACGGCGACCAGGAGAATGCGCTGACCGCCGTCGGCCAGGGTGCCTACGACTTCTACGAGAAGCCCGTCGACACTGACACGCTCAAGCTGCTCGTCGACAGGGCATTCAATATCTCGGAACTCGAATCCGAGAACCGGCGCCTGCAAACCCAGGTCGCCAGATCGCCGCTCGACGGCATCGTCGCCGCCAGCGAGGTCATGCTCTCCGTGTGCCGCATGATCGAGAAGGTCGCGCCGACCGACGTGACGACGTTTCTACTCGGCGAGAGCGGCACCGGCAAGGAGCTGCTGGCGCGCGCGCTGCACCGGCTGAGCCCGCGCAGCCAACACAACTTCGTCGCCATCAATTGCGCGGCGATCCCCGAGAACCTGCTCGAGTCGGAACTGTTCGGACACGAGAAGGGCGCGTTCACCGGCGCGCACAAGCAGACGCTCGGCAAGATCGAGGTCGCCAACGGCGGCACGCTGTTCCTCGACGAGATCGGCGACATGCCGCTCGCATTGCAGGCCAAGATGCTGCGTTTCCTGCAGGAGCGGGTCATCGAGCGGGTCGGCGGTCGCGAAGAGATCTCCGTCGACGTGCGCGTGGTGTGCGCGACCAACCAGAAGCCGGAGGACCTCATCCGCGAGGGCGCGTTCCGGGAAGACCTCTACTACCGCGTCAGCGAGATCACGATCAACATCCCGCCGTTCCGCGAGCGCGAGGAGGGCCGCCTTCTGCTCGCGCGCACGCTGCTGCAAAAGTGCTGCAAGCAGCAGGGGCGCTCGCTCAACGGCTTCTCCGAGGATGCGATCCAGGCGATCGAGACCTATTCCTGGCCGGGCAACGTTCGCGAGCTCGAGAACAAGATCAAGGGCGCCGTCATCATGGCCGACGGCAAGCTCGTCACCGCGGCGGATCTCGGTATCAAGCCGGCGGACGCCGTCGAGGAGTCGCTCAACCTGCGCGAGGTGCGTCAGGATGCCGAATCGAGGGCCATCCGCGTCGCGCTGAGCCGGAGCTACGGCAACATCTCGAAGGCCGCCGAGCTGCTCGGCATCACGCGGCCGACGCTGTACGACCTGCTGAACAAGTACAGCCTGTCGGCCGACGGGTACACCAAGAAGAACGTGGCGTCCTGATTTCGGCGGTTGCGGCGGCGAGCGCCGCTCCTACAGGCTTTGACACGACCCTGCAGGATCGCTGCTCGTCAGCGCGACGGTCGCGGCGATGGGAGCTCTGCATATGACACATCCGGCCAACGCGCACTTTTTCCGGAGCAGCGACGGGCTGAACCTCTACTATCGCGATTTCGGCAGTCAGAACGATGGCACGCCGGTCATCTGTCTGCCGGGGCTCACGCGTAACAGCCGCGATTTCGAAGACCTCGCCGTGCGCCTGGCGCAGCGTCGGCGCGTACTGACCGTCGATTTCCGCGGCCGCGGCTTCTCGGACTACGACCCGCGCTGGCAGAACTACCACCCCGGGACCTACGT
>Ga0210095_1000256_pt1 | contig 14953 bp, 19 predicted proteins | sample China_Galinas_PW_FD_184861 | JGI IMG/M metagenome (GOLD analysis project Ga0210095, IMG submission 184861) | Wetland microbial communities from San Francisco Bay, California, USA, that impact long-term carbon sequestration - China_Galinas_PWA_D1... | ecosystem: Environmental > Aquatic > Marine >...
AGTATAAAGGAAGTACTGCCAACAGGACCGAATTAATAAAAGATATTAATAGAATTAGATAAGGACTTGTTATGTATATTTTAATGATTTTAATTTCATTGCTTAATTTTTCCTATAGTGGAAAACTTGAAGTAAAAGATGGATGGGTTCGTCCCGCAGGAAAAGGAATGAACACCGCATTTTATTTTAGGGTAGAAAACAACGCCGATAAAGCAGACACACTACTTTCGGTAAAATCGGGCGTGGCAAAAATGGTGCAGATGCATGAGACTTTTAAGAAAGACGGTATGATGGGTATGCGGGAGATAAAAGCCATACCGGTAAATTCAAGATCAACTCTAGAATTTAAACCGGGCGGTTATCACGTAATGGTGATGAATTTAAAAGAAGATCTTAAAATGGGAGCTTCTGCAGAATTTGTTCTTCACTTTAAATATGCGGGTGATGTAACGGTGAAAGCTCCTGTAAAAATGCCGGGTGATTGATTATAAATTAAAAACTACTCACCTCCTACCACTTCACTTAATATGAGAAAGGGGGAAGAACAGAGAATTTAAAAAGTCCCTTCCTTTTAAGAGAGGGATTTAGGGAGAGTTTCATAAATATTATGACTTCAAACCAAAACCTAATAGAAACATTAAACGCACATCAATTTGTGAGCGTGGTTCCTTTCGATCTTCACGGTCCGGACGTTTATGTTTTTGATTTTTCTGATTCGAACGAAGAGTTGAAAGAACAGGATTTTTCTGACCTGCAAAAATTTATTGATTTCAGTTTTGAGAAACTGAAGGAAAATAATGCAGAAGTTGGTGTTGGCGGATACGCGGAGAGTCGCTCTATTTATAAGAGAAGTGAAGTTTTTAAGAGCGGTGAAGAGTACCGATCTGTTCATCTGGGTATTGATATAACGGCGGAGGCAGGCACAGAAATATTTGCTCCCTTAAACGGAAAAGTACACAGTTTTCAGAACAACTCTTCTTTCGGGGATTACGGCCCGACAATAATTTTAGAACATAATTTAAATGGTGAAGTTTTCTACACACTTTACGGGCATTTAAGTTTAAATTCGCTTAATGGACTTTTTGAAGGAAAGGAAATTAAAAAAGGCCAAAAAATTGCAGAATTTGGGGACCCGGCAGTAAATGTTGGCTGGCCACCGCACCTACATTTTCAGTTAATTACTGATATGCTAGACAAAAAAGGTGATTTCCCCGGTGTTTGCACTCCTTCAGAAAAGGAATATTACCTGAACATATGTCCCGATCCGAATCTGATATTGAAAATAGAAAAATTGAATTAAACTATAGGGACAGGGCAAGCCCTGTCTCTACGCAAATAATGAAACCAAAATGCTTTCTATGCATCACATTAAAAACAAAAATGAGTTATAAAGGAGAATAAAATGAGTTATTATTTTAGTAAAACTATAAATGAAGATTTCGATAGTGCAATAGAAAAAGTTACGGCAAAATTGAAAGAAGAGGGTTTCGGAGTACTTACAGAAATTGATGTTAAAGAAACACTGAAGAAAAAACTTGATGTGGATTTTAAGAAATATAAAATTCTCGGCGCATGCAATCCTCCTTTCGCATACCAGGCTTTACAGGCAGAAGATAAAATTGGTATCATGCTTCCGTGTAATGTTATAGTTGAAGAAAACAGTGATGGTAAAGTAGAAGTTTCTGCAGTTGATCCTATAGCTTCAATGCAGGCAGTTCAAAACGAATCGCTTGGTTCGGTTGCAGTGGAAGTAAGAGACAAACTCAAAAAAGTAATTGATAACCTTTGATAAAATTACACTGATCCATTTTTAAAAGTCGCCAATACTTTAATTAGCGACTTTTTTAATTAATGTTTTTCTTTCTTAAAAAAATCAAGCCAATTGCAAAAATTATAGTACTTCCGGCAATACTATAAAGAATCACTTCCTTCAAAAAAGAAAAATCCATTTTGTATAAATCCTGTGATGCCCACATTGGTAAAGCGTATGGTATCCAGTTGCTGTGTTCCCAGCTCAGCACCATCGATGTTCCAATTGTTCCTGCTACACCAATACCGATGGAAACAAGAAAGTTTTTAGAATTTATACTAATTACAAATTGTATCATTAATATAAACAGCGAAGCCAGAAAAATTTTGATGCTGGTTATAATAATTTCATTATTCATGGCGAAGTTTTCAAAATGTATTTCCGGGTGGAGTGAAGCCAGCATTTTACCGGATAAAATCAAAAACGCATCGAAAAGAGCGAGAGATAAAAACACCAGTCCGGATGCAACTACTATTTTACCAATATAAATATTGGCCCTGCTTACAGGAAGAGCAAAGAGATGTTTCCAGCCGTTAGATTTGTGTTCAACATTGTTAACAATAAATGCAACCAAAGTAATGAGTAATGGCAGCATTAAGATTGAGTAAATATTGCTTGCATTACCCGCTATTTTAAGCCATGGATTTGTCTCTGCTTTTTTCAGCAATTCAGGGTGTGAAAAAAAGATTAAGAAATTTACAGTTACAACAAATAACGGTGCAAGAATAGCTCCCCACAGCGCAAGGGTTTTCTTCTGTTTTGTTATTTCAGTTAATACTGAACTTTTTAGTGCAATTAAAAATGAAGTCATATCAATTCGTATTTGTTATATCGAGAAATAATTGTTCTAGATCTTTTTTTGAATTATTGATTCCCAAAACAGGGATTTCATTTTTTACTAATAGTCTTGTTATAATATTTATTTCTTCTTTGTTTTCTATATCGGTTTCGATAAGGTTGGTCTCTTTTAATTTTGACTTGGGGAAATTATTTTCCTGCAGTAATTTTAATCCCCTTTCAGGCTCACTGGTTTCAATAAACACCGTGCTTACGCCAATTTCTCTTAATTCTTCCAGAGCGCCCTGGAAAAGAAGTTTCCCTTTATTAATTATTCCAACGTGAGAAGCTATTCGTTCTATCTCACTTAGAATATGGCTTGAAATAAAAATCGTGGTACCTTTTTCTTTTTTAAGAGATAACAGTAATTCTCTTATTTCAATAATTCCGTGAGGATCGAGTCCGTTTGTCGGTTCATCCAGTATTAATAATTCCGGTTCTGAAATGATTGTGAGAGCGAGACCCAGACGCTGTTTCATTCCCATTGAATAATGTTTAACAGCGCGCCTGGCATCCTGAAGCAGGTTTACAGTTTTAAGGGCTTCTGCCGTTCTGTTTTTTGGTAGGCCCCTTAGTTTTCGGGTTATTTCCAGGTTATCGAAACCGGATAAATGATTATATAATGTGGGAGATTCTACAAGTGCTCCAATTCTTTTTAGAATTGATAAATTTTCATTATTAATTCTTTTACCGAAAATCTTTACGTGATCTCCGTTGGTTTTATATAACCCGAGCAAAGCCCGTATAGTAGTGGATTTTCCTGCACCGTTGGGCCCTAAAAACCCATATATACTTTCCTGCGAAACATTAATACTCAGGTCGTTTAAAACTTTCAGGTTACCAAAGGAAAAATCCAGATGGTTGGTTTCGATGTAATTTTGCATTGCTTCTCAATTGTTTCTGTAAAGACGAATTGAGGAATGTAATTGTTACAAAAATGAGGCGAGTTTAAGAGGAATATTTCTGAATTTAAATAAAATAAGTTTCGTGAGATTGCTCATCCTTGCAATATTGAACAGAGATAATAAAGGGAAAGAAGAATTCGTGCAGATGTATGAATCGTACCAGTCAGGATTAAATTTATTTTTGAAATTGTAAAGCCCGAGGTAATTATAGGCATAACGTAAACGTCTTCCGGCGAAGTTAATGAAAAATTCATTTGAAAAGACTTTACTGTTATATATGATGTAAGGCACATCGCCAAGACTCCAGCTCCTGGCCCCTTCAGATTTAAGCTGATTAAAAATTGAATAAATAAGAAACTCCATTACGCCTTTTGGTGCATCTTTTCTTCTAAGAAGCAGGTCAGTTCTAATTTGTGCGTTACTTATTTTGGCAGTCAAAATTGCTCCCGCCCACTTTCCGGATTTTTCTGTAAATACAAAAAGGCGGGTATCCGGCAGAAACTGATCGTTAAAAAAATATTTTAGTTGCGGTTCTTTACCATGTGTGCATCTTGATTTGAATAATTCCAGTTTGATCTTGTTTTCGTGTGAAAATTTTACCTCCTGTACAAAACCTCTTTTGGAACCGTACCGAATTAATTCTTTGACGGATTTTTTGCTGAAGTGGTTTATTTCTGTTTTGAGCACAGCTTCTTTGGCAGCCTTGTAAGTCTTAAATTTTTTATGGGCAAAAATATTGGCACATTCTGCATTGCACCCAGTTACAAAGACATTTATGTTTTTGGAGTTTATCCTGTCGTCTTCCTTTAATTCAGTTTGAGTAAAATAGTATTGGGGATTGTTAATCCATAACAGGGGTTTTTTCCCGGTAGCATTATTTTTCTGAAATACCCGCTCGTAAGTTTTCTCTTTTGTGCTGGAAATAATGTTCAACGTTTCCGCAAAAAACGAAGAGTGAGGATAAATGTCCTCTTTATGTATGACGTCTAGATTTTGCATATTTATCTATTTTAAAAGGATAATTTAATTTTTATGTAGAACTTTGCAGAGTGTTATTCCTATTTACTCTCGTGGTTAATTAAAACAAAAATCATTGTAAAAAGGTTTCCTCTTTTTTTAGAATGAAATATCAGTATTGGATTTTAGTGTGAAATAACTATTTTAATGCAACATTTAACAATTTGGTGATATTATGTTGAAAAATTCAATAATCGAACTCTTTGAAAGGGATTTAACGAGGTTAAAAGATGAGATTAATCTTTACACAGCTGAATCTAAATTATGGATAACGGAAAAAGAGATTAACAATTCAGCCGGTAATCTTGTCTTACACCTGCTTGGTAATTTAAATCATTTTATAGGATCAACGCTTGGAAATAGCGGGTATGTAAGACAACGCGAAAAGGAATTTTCGAACAAAGATATTCCCAGGCAAGAAATGTTAGAGGAAATTGATCAAACTATTGTAACAATTAAAAACACTGTGGGAAAAATGGACGTGGAAGATTTTAATAACGACTATCCACTTGAAGTATTTAAGAACAAGGGGAAAATGAAAACGGAGTTTTTTCTTGTTCATCTTACTGGGCATTTAAATTATCATCTGGGACAAATAAACTATCATAGAAGATTAATCGGCTAATTCAGGAAAGAAAACTTCCGGCTAACTTAAAGCTGTTTTTGAAATTCAGATCAATAATTGCTTTTTCTTTTTCTGAAACAGGGAAAGGGTTTTCGTGGCTGTATTTGTGTTCAAAATTTAAATATTTAATATTTGAAAGTTTAGTTTTAAATTTTTCAAATGTTTTAGAGACGCTGTTTGCAGGAATCACGTTATCTTTTATAAGTGCAAGTATGGAAATCTGATCCTTTAGTTCATTTAACCTTTTTTCCCGTAAATTCTGGTTGTTTTCATATTGTATAAATGATTTCAGGTATTCAGTCTCAGCCATGTGTTTTTGGAAATAATTTCTTAGTATTTCATCCCCATTTATTTTTTCCAAAAAATTATTCAGAAAATAATTTCTTAAGGCAGAATCAGCTTCGCTATCAATAATTGCTCTTGAAACGGGAGTCATCAGATCTAATGTTGGGCCGCCGCAAAAAATAAATAGTTTAGAATTATCGAAGTAATTCCCTGAATTTATCATCATTAACATTTCTCCAAGAAATGCTCCCATAGAATAACTGAAGATGTCAATTCCTGCCTCTTTATTAATCAGTTGGTGTTTATCATTTTTTATTTCTTTTAACAGGCTTAAAACATCATGATATGTCTGAAGTCCTGATATTAGAAATCTTTTTGGGGAATATGACAGCCTTATGCTTATTGCAGTATTGGCAAATGAGTTATCGATAACATCAGGAAATAAAGCTTGTCGCTCTTTAGCAACTTCTGCCATTAACCGGGGATTACTCCAGAATTCTGGTGCTCTGTTCATGTGAAAAGCAATAGGAAAAAATAAAATAGCTTTGCCAGTTATTTTGTTTAGTTCTGTTGCCCAGGGAAGATATTTTTCCCAGGAGCGTTCGTTCAAACCGTGAAATAATATTATTACATTATCAGATTTAGTTTCGTTTTCTTTTTGCAAAAGAAGATATTGAAATTCTTTATTCTCATTTATTTCTTCATCGGAGGCATCCAGAACACGAAAGAAATATTTATTTGTAAATGTATTCTTGGAGAGATAATATTTTAAAAGAGCAGTAAACAAATTATTGTTTTGTTTTTCTTTATGCTCTTTCTGGAAAAGTCCGTAATTTCCAGAGGAAAAATTAATTCTGCTGATTTTTATCCCAAGTTCAGGGACCCGGATTACCGGGCCATCTTTTTTATAGGCATTCTTTAATAATTTAAATTCATCCGTGTAATCCAACTTTCCCCCCGGCTAACAATTAGGCCCTTTTTAAATTTTTGTTTTTCAATTCCTGAATTTCTTTTTTCTTTTTCTTTAACAGGTCTTCCCACCGGCTTATTCCTTCTTTTAGAAGTCTCATCTTTTTGTAAAGACCGGTCATGGCCTCCAATATATTTTCTATTTTGTGGCTTACTTCTTCTTTTGATTGGGCATCAATATTATTCTGAAGTGAAAGCAGTTCTTTGTATGAATCTTCTACATTTTTTATTTCATCAAGACTGTATCCAAATAACTGGAGATCTTTAATAAGATTGCCAATTAATACGAAGTCTTCTGTGTACAATCTGAAACCGCCTTCGGTTCTCATTTCTGAATCAATAATTCCTTTTTCTTCCCAGTGTTTTATAGTTCTTGTGCTTACTCCGATCTTATCTGCCAGCATACCGACTGTCATAAATTTTTCAGTTTTGCCACCGGAGGTTTTTTCCTCTTCTTTTGCCGGCAGCCCGACTTTCTTAATTATCTTTTTTATGTCATCCAATGAATAGCCGAGCTCCGAGAGGTTCTTAATATGGAGACATCTGGAGAATGAAATATCTGAATAGAATGGTTCCTTATCATCAGAATAACCCGATGGTCCGATGAGTTTTGCTTTTTCCCATTCTGCAAGGATTTCCGGGCTTATTTCAGTTTTAGCGAGAATTTCGCCTAAAAGGTAGATTTTTTGTGCCATAACTGACTTTTTACGTATATGTTTAATAAACTATACGTAAACGTGCGGAATTATTTATTAAATGTCAAGATATTTTATCTTTTCAGGTTAGAAAGTGAAAAGATTCTGGATAATGAATTGTGTTTTCTAATTAGAAGTCTCGTGTTTACTAAAATGATTTTCTTCTATTAAAACATCAATTCTGCTCTTAGCATACTTTAATAAATTGGTATCAATTTGGGCTTTCGCAGCAGATAAAAACTTTTTGTAATAATTAATTGCAACTGATTTGTCTCTGTAATAGTGGTCATAAACAGCTACAAGGTAGAAAACTATTTCGTTCTTGTCCGGTTTTTCTCTGAGAGCATCCTGATAAAATTTTAGGGCTTCAGAATAATTTTTTTGTTCATAAAAAGTTGCACCTATTTGTATAAGTGTTTCTGCGAGAAAATCATTTCTCTGAAGTCTGGCAGCTCTTAAAAGATTTTCAATTGCTTTGTCATATTGCTTCAGACCTTTGTATGAAGTTCCAAGATAAAAATAAGCCGTCGGGTCTTTTTTCATAATTTTGATTGCACGGGTTAAAGAAGAAATTGATGAATCGTATTTCTCTATCCAGTAATAGCTAATACCAAGGTTTCTGAAATTTATTTCAGAAGAATCTCCCAGGTTTATCGATTTTTGATATTCAGAAACGGCCTCACTATAATTTTTCATTTTTAAATTGATGTCTCCCCTCTTTGTCCACATAGCCGGAGAATAAGGGTATACTTTTAGTCCATCGTTTATTATCCGAAGAGCGGAGATTAATTTCTGTTGTGAAAAATACAGATTGCTTAGCTCAAGGATAGTATTCTGATTATAAGGATTTAATTTATGAGCTATTTGAAAATTAACGACTGCACTATTGGTATCCTTCAATGCAATATTACAATAAGCAAGCTGCTCAAAATAAAAACTATTGGAAGTATCCCGCTTAGCCAGGGTTCTATAAGTTTTCTTCGCCCGGTGCCAGGATTGTTCTTTTTTAAAAACCCGCCCGAGTGAAAGAAGAATATTTAAATCGGTTGAATCGATAGAATAAGCCACAGATAATATAGAGTCAGCTTTAGTAATACGTCCGGCTGAATAATAATTGTCGCCAAGCATGGTCATTAATTTCACGTTTTCCGGTTTAAGGCTTAATGCTTTTTCCAGGACCGAAGACGCGTTCTGATAATTCGACAGGGATTGATAATTCAAAGCTAAATAATAGAGAATATCCATGTCTTCCAGATCCTTCTTGTCCAGACTCAGCAATATATCTATGGCTTGAGAATATTTCCCTTCAAGCGTTAATAATTTGGCTTTGTTGAAATCACCGTTTTGTTGATTCTGTGCATTAACGTTGCGATAACAAAAAGTTATTAAAACGATGGTTAATAAAAATAAAAAGGTCTTTTTGTAATTCATTTAATTCCGGTAAAAAATAGTTATATGTATATATAAAGATGGCTGAGGGGATAAAAAGTTGTTCCAAATTGCGAAAATATTTCAATTATTCGCTCCTTTTAGTTACTATTACTTCGTTAAATTTTTACTGTAAACAAAATTATTCTATTATGAAGAAAACAAAGAAAAGACCTTCGTGGGATGAATATTTCTTAAAACTTGCTATGCTTGCCTCGGAAAGATCAACCTGCCCCAGAATGCACTGTGGCTGCGTACTCGTAAAGGACCGGTTTGTTCTTGCTACAGGCTATAATGGCTCAGTTCCGGGCCAGCCACATTGCGAAGATGTAGGTTGCCTTGTTGTCGAAAATCACTGCGTCCGCACAAACCACGCAGAAATGAATGCACTTATCCAGGCGGCTGTTCACGGAATTTCAATTAAGGGTTCTGATGCTTACATAACCAATATGTCCTGCACAACATGTGCAAAAGCACTTATTGCAGCGGGAATAAAAAGAGTAATTGTTTTTTCAGATTTTCACGATACTCTTGCAACGGATTTTTACACGAAAAGTAATGTTGAAATCATTAAGTTGAAAAAACCGTCTTCAAAAATAAATTATGATCTAAAAAATTATTCTTCCGCAAGAAAGACAAAAAAATCCAGATGAAATCAAAACTGGTCCTTTACTGGAAGCCGCTGCTTGCAATGATATTCTGGGGTACTTCATTTATTGCGACCAAAGTTGCTTTGAGAGAATTAACCCCCCTGATGATAATTTTTTTCCGCCTGGTTTTTTCGATCACACTTCTGATAATTTTTGCACTTTATACTAAGAAAGACTTCACGATAAAACCCAAAAGCCATTTATGGATTGTACTTCTTGCACTGATCGCTTCTTTTCATCTATGGATACAGGTTACAGGTCTTAAATATACTACAGCAGTAAACACAGGATGGATAATAGGGACAGCACCTGTTTTTATCGCAATACTCGGCTTTATCTTTTTTAAGGAAAAATTAACGATCTTAAAGGTTTCCGGTATCTTAATTGCTTTTGCCGGACTTATTTTACTCATAAGCAGGGGCGATATATCAAGGCTAAATTTTCTTACGCACAAAGGTGATTTTTTAATTCTTGCCAGCGCTTTTACCTGGAGCGTTTATTCTGTTGTAAATAAAAAAATCACTATAAACTATCACCCGGTAATGACGATACTTTTTCTCTTTCTGATGATGGCAATTATTATCGGGCCGTTTACACTTAATGGTGAATATTTCCGTGCTGTTTCTCATTTATCGATGAAAAGCTGGGGAGCGGTTTTATTCCTTGGAATTTTCTGTTCGGGTGTTTCGTATGTTTTATGGTCTCAGACGCTAAGCGAAATGGAGGCAACAAAAACCGGAGCATTTCTATATTTTGAACCCTTCGTAACCGTAATTTCCGCGTGGGTTTTTCTAAACGAAAGCCTAACCACCATGATAATTATCAGCGGATTGGTAATCATGTTCGGAGTATACCTTGTAAATTCAAATTAATTTATTTTAAATTAGGCTTATGCGTAGCACGATAAAGGGAATAAGAAAACTAATTGTCGGGATTGTCGGTTTTACAATTCTGTTTATAGGCTTACTTTTAATCTTTTTACCCGGACCTGCCTTTATAATAATTCCTGCCGGACTTGGAATACTTGCGACAGAATTCGTATGGGCAAAGAATTTATTAACAAAATTCAAAGACAAATTCAAAAAGAAGAAATAAACTGTCGCAAAATTAAGGAGTATCAATAATATGAAAACTCTTAAGCAATTATTAACATTAATAATTTTTATTTCGGGATTAACTATGGCACAGACAGTCAGACCAATTCGTGATGATATCGGCTTTTGCTGGAAGGCAAATGAAATGAACACATTGATGAAATATTTATCTACCCATAACAAAATAACGGACATTGATTCGGATAATCTTGTTGCCGCTATTTCTCCACACGATGATTATTTATATGCGGGAAATATTTATTATACACTCTATCCGCATATAAAAACGAAAGAAGTAATAATTTTTGGTGTTACTCACGGAACTGTGCGTAAGGCTATGAATGATCCGAGAGATGTTTTAATTTTTGATGATTATGATGAATGGGCGGGGCCGTACGGAAATGTAGCAGTTTCACCACTCAGAGATTTTATAAAAGACAAACTTAATAAGGATTACCAGATGGTGAATGACAAAGCTCAAAACATTGAACATTCAATTGAAGCTCTTGTCCCGTTTTTGCAGTACTATAATCGTGATGTAAAAATCACCCCGATTATGGTAACGGGTATGCCCTATGAAAGAATGGAAAAAATAAGCCAACAGCTTTCGGGGATTATTACCGAATACATAAAAAAGAATAACCTGAAATTAGGGAAGGATATTTTCTTTCTAATTTCAACGGATGCAAATCATTACGGTAAAGATTTTGACAATGCACCATATGGAGAGGACGAATCAGCTCACAAACAGGCAACTGATAGGGATAAAAAGATAGGTAATGCAGTTTTTAACGGTGAAATGAATATGGCAAAAGTTAGAGAAGTCGCTGAGGATTTCTGGCCAGAGTTAAAGGTGAATAAAATTTGTCCTTTGTGGTGTGGAAGATACCCGATTCCTTTCGGGCTGATGACAACGATAAACGTAGTTAATGAAATTTCTGACAAGAAAATAATTGGTAAATTCCTGGGTTATTCAGATAGCTGGACAGAAGGCGTTATCCCGCTTTACCATACAAATATGGGGCTTACTGCTCCGTTCTCCCTCAAACATTGGGTTGGTTACGCAGCAGCAGGATTTTATCTAAAATAAATGGGCTAACGGTACAGAAGTAGTACAATTTAGGATTGCTATACCGACGGCTGGAGAATTGTTTTAATGAACACAGAAGGAATTTAATTAAAAGATTCGGGCTGTATTATAATTTTATTATCAAAGGATTAAAGGCTTTTGATACAACCATAACCTTATCACCGGGCTGAAGGTCATCCGCTTCTTCCCCGGCAGCGATAACTTTAATAATATTATTGCCTATCAGAACGCTTACAATAGAGACAACATCATCTTTTTCAATCTTTAGTACATCCCCGGTAAATCTGAATTTACCGCTGATGTAATTTTTCTGGTAAACATCGTGCGCAATACCTTTGTCAATAATTTTCCCTTTGTCTAACCTTATAACCCTATCAGACATTTTAAATATTTCTGAAATATCATGGCTTACGAGAATAGTAGTAAGATTTAATAACCTGTGTACCTTTAATATATAATCCTGTAGTTTTAATCTCATTTCAATATCCAGAGCTGACAGTGGCTCATCGAGAAGAAGAATATCGGGTTTTCTGACGATTGCTCTTGCGAGTGCTGCACGTTGTTTTTGCCCACCTGAAAGAGTTAACGGGTAACGGTCTTTTAGTTTTTCAAGTTCCATAATATCGATTATTTCGTTTACCTGGTTTTTATCGTGCTTTTTCTCCATCGCGAAGGCAATGTTTTCGTAAACTGACATATTAGGAAACAGAGAATATTCCTGGAAAACAAAACCAACATTTCTCTTTTGCGGGGGGAGAAAAATCTTTTTATCTGTGTTCAACCATTCTTTTTTATCAACGGTTATTTTTCCTTTATCGCTCTCAATAAGTCCGGCAATAAGTTTAAGTAGTGTGGTTTTGCCTGCACCTGAATGGCCTTCAATTGTAATAAACTCACCCTCTTTAATATCAAGGTTTATATCAAGAGGTAAATCACCGTCCGAAGTTTTTAATATTTTATAAAGATCAAGAGTAATCACATTCTTCCCAATTTTAAATATTTTCTGTTGAAAATATAAACTGTTAATAAAATTGAAAAAGTAATTATGAACAAAACCAAGGCGTATAAATTAGCACTATGATAATTCAGTGCCTCTACTTCATCATAAATTGCCAGGGAGGCTACCCTGGTTTTACCGGGTATGTTTCCACCTATCATCAACACTATTCCAAACTCTCCAATAGTGTGTGCAAAACTCAAAACGATACCTGTTAATAGAGAAGGCTTGATATTTGGGAGTAGCACTTTTGTAAATGTCTGAAATTTAGACTTGCCTAATGTGTAGGACGCCTCTTTAAGTGATGGAGAAAGATTCTCAAACCCTGCCTGTACTGGGTTTACCATAAATGGTATGCTGTAGATAATAGAGGCGATTATTAATCCTTCGAATGAAAATACGAGCCTCACATTAAAAATGTTTTCTATTGCACCGCCGAAAAAATTATTTGGTGAAAAAGCTACCAGCAAATAGAAACCAAGCACCGTAGGAGGAAGCACCAAAGGCATGCTTATCAGTGCTGAAACAACAGGTTTTAATTTAAAGTCCTTTTCAGAGAGCCAGTATGCAAGCGGTACCGCGACGACAAATAATATCAAGGTTGTTATGGCAGCCAGTTCAAGGCTCAGTATTATAGGTTGAAATTCATTCATAGGGAGCCAGTGTGATTTCATTGGTTTTTACAAGAGCCAGAACTTCGTCATTTTCTTTTAAATTAAGCCTATCTACTGATCCGGTAGTTATTATAGAAACGATTTTCTTATTATTAAAGTTGAGGATTAATTTGCTCAATAGTTTTCCTTTTACAATACCTTTAATCAGGCAGGGCATTTTATTTTGAAGGCTTATCTGGCCCGAAAAATTTTTTGCAACAGTCACTTCGGTTTCTTTAAACATTATTTTAATTGAAGATCCTGTTTTTAGAAATGGAGCAGTTTCCGGTGTCTCAATAATAACGGATTTGAAAGTATTCCCATTTGCATCTATCTCAACAATAGAAAAATGTTCATCGCTTCTTATTTCTGTAATTATTCCTGCTAAACTATTCATCTTTTACCTGACAATATATCCGTACTTTGTCAAAATATTTTTTGCTTTTTCGGAAAATAAAAACTTATAAAACTTAATCGCTTCAGTTTTATGATTATCATATCCGTATTGTAAAATAACACACCCCTGTTCAATAGGCTTGTAGGAACCCGGATCAATTTCTATCCAGCTGCCTTTGTTCTTCATCTTTGGAGAAAGTACTACAGACTTTGCAGTAAATCCAATTTCGGCAGCGCCTGTATAAATAAAGTGATTGGTTGGCGCAATACTTTCACCATAAACCAGTTTATCCTTTACTTTATCATAGATTTCAACTTTCTTCAAAGTTTCGATTGCAGCAGTTCCATAAGGAGCAGTGCGCGGATTTGCGAGAGCAATTTTTTTAATCTTTTTTGAAAGAAGTATGCTTAAATTTTTGTCCGGTTTAATTCCCTTTAACATAGTCCAGAGAACCAGTGAGCCTTCGGCATATACCTTCGGAGAATCAACAGCAATGTTTTTTTTATAAAGCGAAAGCGGGTATTTCATATCTGCGGAAATAAAAACATCATACGGCGCGCCTTCATTTATCTGCGCTGTTAATTGTCCGGAAGAACCAATTATGACTGAAAGATCGATCCCTGTTTCGTGTGTAAATTCAGTTCCTAATTCGCTCATTGCATATTGTACATTTGCCGCTGTAGCAACAGTTATTTTGTGCTGCGGGTAGGCAATATTCCCCCCAATTAAAACCAGGATTAATAACAAAAAGAATCTATGGGACCTCACCCTAAACATCTGCAATTATAAACCTTACTTAAACATAATTGGTAAACTTAATTCTTTGGTGGTTCAAATAAAAACCATTTAGAGTGTGTGATTTTTTAATATTACAAGGAAAGACAATAAGAATTAAACTTTCTAAACTTAGTGAAACAGACCATATTTTTTAATGTGTTTATAAGCCAGGTAGCCCACCGCACCTAATTGAGCCATTCCTAAAACCCGTCTCAGTAAGCTTATGTTTTTGCTTTCAATATAAAAATTCAGATAAGGGTGCAGCATATCCGAAATGCTTACGGGATTTTCTTCAATGCCGAACCCGTTATTCATCATAGCCATTCGTGTTCTCAACCACACAGTAGCAGAATCGTTAACACCTGATAAATTAAAAATTTGAAAAGAACTCTGAGGACTAATTCTAAAAGAATGATCTTCGGGAATAAATATATTATCACCCGATAAATTATAAAGAGTGATAGTTGATTTTAAAGTTGAATCTTTTTGAGAAGAGATGTCTTGTGCAAGTGTGTTTACAGAAAGCACAAAAATAAAAACGAGAAGTATTTGAACGTATGATTTCATCACTGCAATTTTTATTTATGATTAACATAAAGATTGTGACGAAAACTCACAATGGAAAAGAGATAAGAAATGATGCGGATTCTAGAACCCGCATCATAAATTATTTAAGCAACTTCTGTTAGCAATTCTTTTTCTATTGCTTCAACTAAAGAAGGTT
>Ga0210095_1000258_pt1 | contig 14899 bp, 14 predicted proteins | sample China_Galinas_PW_FD_184861 | JGI IMG/M metagenome (GOLD analysis project Ga0210095, IMG submission 184861) | Wetland microbial communities from San Francisco Bay, California, USA, that impact long-term carbon sequestration - China_Galinas_PWA_D1... | ecosystem: Environmental > Aquatic > Marine >...
ACAGCGGGCGCTCGGCGTCGGCCATCAGGCGCATCTCGAAGGTGTCGCCGGCGGCGACCTGCAGCGCCTGGGGCACCAACCACACCGATGCCGCCGGGGCAGGGCCCTTCGCCTCGGCGCTCGCCGTATCCGCTGTCACGGTGGCCGGCGTGCCGGTCGCCGCAGCGGCGCCGCCGGGGCCATCGCTGCTGGCGAAGAACGCCCGCGGCGCCCATCCCCCGCCGTCGTCGGCCGCCGAGTGGAAGGAGGCGAAGGACGCCGCGGCGGGGTCGCCGGCGGCCGGTCCGGCGGCCGGCCGTGCGGCGCCGCGCAAGGACGACCCGGGTGACGTCACCGGTGACGCCCCGAGACTGGCCTGCGGCGGATTCGTACCGATGAGGCCGGCCCCGTCGAGCTCGAGGTCCGGCTCCTCGGTCGGCTCCTGCGGCTGCAGGCCGCCACCGGGCGCCAGGTCGATGCCGGCCGGCGGCGGCTCCTGCTCTTCGTCCTGCCCTTCGCGCAAGCCGGCGGGAAGCTGCTCGAGGCGGCGCCGCATCAGCTCCTGCACGTCGTCCGGCGCACCGGCGTTGTCGAAGGGGCCCTCGGAATCCGATTCCAGGCGCGGGCTGTCGCCGCGGAAGGTGATGTTCGACTCGGTGCCGACCCAGATCGGCAGCAGGTCCTGCTCGGTGATCTCGGCCTGGCGCACGATGTGGGGCGTCAGGGTGAGGATCAGGTCGGTGCGGCTGTGGTCGTTGGCCTTGTTGCCGAACAGGTGGCCGAGCACCGGGATCTCCGAGAGCCCGGGAAGCCCCTGCTCGTTGCTCGAGTCGTCGGTGCGGATGAGGCCGGCGATCAGGTTCGTCTCGCCGTCGCGCAGGCGGATGGTGGACTCGATCATGCGGGTGCCGATGCGCGGCTGCTCCTGGCCGCCGGCGCCCTGGATGAAGCCGCTGATGTTGGACACCTCGACCCGCATCTTGAGGGTGATCTCCTGGTTGTGGTGCACCCGCGGCTCGATCTCGATGGTGATGCCGACGTCCTGGTACTGGAACGAGGTCACCGGCACGATGTTCGAGCCCACCGTGTTGGCGGTGTTGAAGCTGGTCACCGGGATCGGCACCCGGTCGCCGATCACCGCCCGCGCCTTCTCGCCCTCGCTGGAGCGCAGCTGCGGCTGCGCCAGGAGCTGGGCGTCGGTGGCCGTCTTCATGAAGTTGTAGATGAAGTTGGGGATCGACAGGATCCAGTTCGACTGGTCGAGGAAGCGCAGGTCGGAGGCGCGGATGCCGGTTTCGTCGGAGCCGGTGTCGAGGCTCTGGGTGACCGAGTACTGCGACAGCGCCATGCCCAGCTCGCGGGCGCGGCTGGAGTCGATCTGCAGCAGCTCGACGTCCACCACCACCTCGGCGCGCGCCTTGTCGTTGGCCTGGATGATGCGCTCGGCCACCTTCACCTTGTCCGCCGTGTCGCGCAGGATGATGGCGTTGAGCTGGTCGTTGGAGGCGATGCGGCGCGAGTCGATCAGGCTGCGCAGGATGGTCATCATGTCCTTCACCTCGGCGTTGGAGAGGAAGAACGTCTGGATGACCAGGTCCTCGTACGTCTTGCGGTTCTGCGGCGTGTCGGCGGCGACGATGATGGTGTGCTCGTCGACCACCTTGTAGAAGTGGCCGGCGGCGCGCATCAGGTGCTCGAGGGCGCGCTCGGCGGTGACGTCCTCCAGCGTGATGGTGATGTCCTGGTCCTTCAGGTTCTGGTCGAACAGGACGTTGATGCCGAAGGCGTCACCGAGCGCCTTGTAGATCTGGAAGATCGGCGTCGGGTTGGGGAACTCGAGGTCGATGGGCTCGTTGGAGCGCGGGTTGAGCACCGGCGGCTGCGGCAGCGCGCCGGCGGTGCGCCGTTTCATCTCGGCGATGCTGTCGGCGTCGCGCCCTTCGCGCAGGGCGAGGATCTGCTGGCGCACCGCCTCCAGCTCGCTCTCGGCGTACTGGTTGGTCGGGTCGAGCTGCACCGCCTGCTGCAGCTCGACCAGGGCGCGCTCCACGATGCCGGCCTGGTGGTACTGCTTGCCGGCCTCGAAGTGCTCCTGCGAGGCCTTGATGCGCGACCGCATCAGCGCCGCCTTGTAGCGGATGTTGGAGGGGTCCCCCTCCACCGCTTCCATGTAGTGCAGGACGGCCTCGTCCCAGTTGCCGAGCTCCGCGGCCATTTCGGCGCGCTGGAACGAGTTGTGGACGCTGCACCCCGCGACGCCGATGGCGACGGTGAACAGGATCCCGAGCGCTAGCGTGCGTCGGACGTGTCGATCCATTGCTGGTCTCCCCCGCTGGTCAGGCACCTCAGCCCCCGATCCCCACCCGTGTGGCGGGCTCGTCGGGGAAGCCCACGTAGGTGATGGTGACCGACTCGAAACCGATGTCGGCGACGACGAACTTGTCGTTCAGCACGTCGCCGACGAGTGCGTTGTAGATCTCTTCGCCATCCGAGAAGACGGCGATCCGCCGGTGGTCCGGGCCGAAGCTCCCCAGGTAGGTGAGCTGGAACGGCGGCGGTTGTGGCTTGGGCGGCTCCGGCGGCGGCGCGTCGGCCCGCTGGCGTTCCAGCTCTTCGCGGCGCAGCCGGTCCGCCTCGGCCCGCTGCCGGAGCTCCTCCGGCGTCGGGCCGGGGGGCGGCGGGGGCGGCGGCTTCTGATAGTAGGTGAACGGGTTGCGCCCCGGCGAGTAGTCGCGCGGCTCGCCGGAGAGCTCGCCGACGTCGAGGGTCACCACCCGCACCGCCTCGCCGGCCGCGGCGCCGCCACGGTCGCGTGCGGAGCGGCCGAGACCGCCGCCACCGTCCTGCAGCATCGCCGGCAGGTAGCGCCACGCCGCCACCACCACCAGCACGGCCAGCACCACCAGCATCAGATTGCGCCGCTGTTGCTCGCTCATGCGCCCTCCAGCGGTGACGAGCCGTCGGCGGCGAACAGGGTCGACAGGCGGAGCTGGATCCGCAGCCGGCCGCCGTCGGCGCCCGACAGGTCGACCTTCTCGAGGGTGAGGAAGGAGTCGGACAGCTCCAGCAGGTTGACCAGCTTGCGCAGGTCGGCATAGGTGCCGTCGACCTGGAAGACGAAGCCGCGGCGGCGCAGCCCGTAGTCCTCCAACGGCTCGCTGGGATAGCTGATCTGGCTCGGCGACAGGCCGGCGCGCGACGCCAGCTCCTTGACCTCGGCGATGATGCGGGTCAGGCGGGCGCTCTCGGTGGACAGCCGGTCCTGGTAGAAGCTCGCCACCGCCTGGCGCGTGCGGGTGATCTCGGCCACGCGCGCCGCCACCCGCTGGTGCTGCGCGGCCAGCGCCGCCAGCTCCTGGCGCGCCTCGGCCAGCTCCTCCTGGGTGACCTCGGCCCGCCCGGCGAAGCGCAGCGGGTAGGCGAGGAGGGCCGCCAGGGCGAGCAGCACCAGCAGCAGCGGCGGCAGCCACCACGCGAGGCGGCGGCGAAACGAGGTGCTCAGCGTGCTCATGCCGCCCCTCCCGCCGTCGTGCCGTCCGCGGCGCCGCCGGGGTTGCTCCCGCCGTCTCCACCGTCGCCGTCGGTGCCGTCGCCGTCGCTGCCGCCGCCGGCGGCCTCTGCACCATCGTTCCCCGGTGTCGCCTGCTGCTCCGCCACCTGCGGCAGGTAGGTGACGGTGAGGGAGAAGGCCACCTCTCCCCCCTGCTCCGCCTCGCGGCTGAGGTCGGGATCGGCGAAGGCGGGATCGGCGAACAGCGCGTCGACCAGATCGAGGATCGCCTCGCTGCGGCGGGCGCGGCCCTGCAGCGCCAGGCGAACCTCGCGCGGCGGCTGGCCGGTGTCGCCGGCGGCGGCCGCCGCGGCCCGCGCCCGGGGCCGCACGGCAGCCGCTGGCTCCGGCTCGAAGAAGCTCGGCGCCAGCGACACCAGGCGCACGTCGGCGGGCAGCAGGCCTGCCAGGCGGTCGAACAGCACGCTCCAGCCGAAGGTGCGCTCGGCGATGCGCTGGTTGAGGAACTCGACCAATCCGTTCTGCTCGTCCACCGCGGCGCTGTCCAGGGTGCTCTCGGCGGCGGCCAGGGCCTGCTGTTCGGAGGCGATCTTCGCCTCGATGGCGTCGAGCTCGCTGGCGGTGGCGCGGCGGCTCCGCGCGTAGCCGACGTAGAGCCACAGATCGGCGAGCAGCAGCACCAGGGCGACGGCCAGCAGCAGCAGCGCGATGCGCCGCACCGGCCGATGGTTGACGAACGGCCGCCGTGCCAGGTTCGGTCCGCCGGCGGCGAGGCCACCGCCCTGGACGCCGATGCCCCGCGCCTCGTTCACGCCGCCACCTCCTGGCTCACCGCGCCCACCAGCGGCGCCAGCCGGTCCCAGTCGATGGCGCTGGCGGCCACCTCGAGGGGCGGCAGGTCGCGGCGGCCGAGCAGCTCCGCCGGGGCGGCGAGGGAATCGCTGAGCCAGTCGAGCCAGGGTTCGCCGGCACCCGGCGGCGCCGACACCACGACGCGCTCGACGGCGACGCCGGGCAGGCTGTCCTCGAGGAAGGTGCGGGTCAGCCGCAGGTCGCGCGACACGAAGCCGGTGCGGGAGGCGTCCGGCAGGTTGCCGGCGAACCCCTTGTAGCGGTGCAACACCGGCATCCCGCGGTGGGAGAACACCAGGGTGTAGCCGCCGTCGGCGACCAGGGTGACGGCGGTCATCGCACCGCCCGCCGGCGAACCGTCGGCCAGCGCGCCGCCGGCGCCGAGGGCGGAGAGCAGCGCCAGGCTCTCGCTGGTGATGCGGCCGATGCGCACGCCGGCGGCCTGGAAGGCGGTCTCGAGCTGGCCGAGCAGGGCCTCGACGGCGAAGCCGAGGAGCAGGCGGTGCGGCTCGTCGGCGCTCTGCCCGGGCAGCGGCTCGACCTCCACCGCCGCCAGGCGCAGCTCCTCGACGCGGAAGGGCACCAGGCGCTTGAGCTTCCAGCGCAGCACGTCGTCGCGCTCCTGGGCCGCCGTGGGGAGGTCCGCGACGTCGCTGAAGGCGAGGCGCATCCAGGCGTCGGGGAGCACCAGGGACGCCTCGCGGACGCCGCCGTCGAGGCGCTGCACCAGCTCGGCGACACGCCCCTGCAGCCCCGCCGGCTCGCGCGCCGGGCCGCCCAGCAGGCCCTCGGCGAAGGTCGCCGGGTCGAGCTCCACGCGCTCGGCGCGCAGCAACGCCAGGGCGTCGCCGCGGCGCTCGAAGCCGGTGTACTCGACGGCATGGCCGTCGACGCGGAAGGCGTGGGGGGGCGGCGCCACCGGCCTGAGGCCGAGCAGCGACTCACTCCACGAAGGTAACTTTGTTGATCTCACGGAGCGTCGTGGTCCCTTGTAAGGCCTTTTCGAAAGCGGATTCGCGGAGGAACCTCATGCCCTCCTCCTTGGCGGCGCGCTTGATCTCCGACGCCGGGCGCCGTTCCAGGATCAGCTCGCGGATACGGTCCGACAGGTCGAGCAGCTCGGAGACGGCGAGTCGGCCGATGAAGCCGGTGCCGTTGCACTCGATGCAGCCGGCCCCCTCGTAGAAGGTGTGCTCGCCGTACTCGGCGCTGCTCAGGCCGCTCTCCTCGAGCAGCTGGCGCGACGCCTTCATCGGGCGCTTGCAGTGGGGGCAGATCTTGCGCACCAGCCGCTGCGCCAGCACGCAGTTGAGCGCCGACACGAAGTTGTAGAGGTCGACCTTCATGTTGAGGAAGCGGCCGAGCACGTCGACGACGTTGTTGGCGTGGACGGTGGTGAACACCAGGTGGCCGGTGAGCGCCGACTGGATGGCGATCTGCGCGGTGTCCTCGTCGCGGATCTCGCCGACCATGATCTTGTCCGGGTCGTGGCGCAGGATGGAGCGCAGGCCGCGGGCGAAGGTCAGCCCCTTCTTCTCGTTGACCGGAATCTGGGTGATCCCCTTGAGCTGGTACTCCACCGGGTCCTCGATGGTGATGATCTTGTCCTCGCTGGTCTGGATCTCCGACAGCGCGGCATAGAGGGTGGTGGTCTTGCCGGAGCCGGTGGGGCCGGTGACCAGCACCATGCCGTAGGGCTCGCGGATGAACTTGCGCAGCTTCCTCAGCGTCTCCTCGTCGAAGCCCAGGATGTCGAGGCGCAGGTTGTGGAACTCCTTGTTCATCGACTCCTTGTCGAGGATGCGGATGACGCAGTCCTCGCCGTGGACGCTGGGCATGATGGAGACGCGGAAGTCGATCGTCCGCCCCTTGAGGCGCAGCTTGAAACGGCCGTCCTGCGGCACCCGCTTCTCGGCGATGTCGAGCTCCGACATCACCTTGATGCGGCTGACGATGGTCTGGTGGTGCCGCTTGTCGATCGGCTCCATCGCCTGGTAGAGGACGCCGTCGATGCGGTACTTGATCACCACCTCGTTGTCCCGCGTCTCGATGTGGATGTCGCTGGCGCGGCGCTGGATGGCGTTGAACACGGTGGAGTCGACCAGCTTGATGATCGGGCTGGTGTCCGCCGTGATGCGGTCGATCGAGAGGACCTCGCCGCCCTCGTCGTCCTCCTGCACCAGCTGGATGCGGAAGTCCTCGGTGGCCTCGTCGAGGACGCGCTGCGCCGACTCCGACTTCTGGAGGATCTCGTCGATGGCCCACGGCACCCCCACCTTGACCTCGATGGGCTGGCCGAGGAGGAGCTCGATCTCGTCGATCTTGACGACGTCGGTGGGCTCGGCCATCACCACCGCCAGGCGGCCGTCGAGCTGCTGCTCGGGGATGAAGCCGTAGCGCAGCATGAGCTCGAAGGGGATGCGGCGGAACAGGTCGTTGTTGACCCGGAAGCTCGTCACGTCGACGAACTCCAGCCCGAAGCGCCGGGCCACCGCCTCGGCGCGGCGCTGCTCCTCCTGCTGGCGCTGCTGCGTTTCCTCGCGGCTGGTCAGCTCGGGCACCGGCGGCGCCTCGCCGTCCACCACCGCACCGGTCGTCGGACTGTCCACGGCCATCGTCACTCCTCGAAGAATCTCGCGCCCGGACGCGCGGGCGACAATGCTATTGAACGGGTGCCACCGCCGGGCCGTCTAGCCATCCCGCCACTCATCCGATCCTGCCCAGCGCGCCGAACATCGGCAGATAGAGAGACAACAGGATGGTGGCCACCACCAATCCCATGAACACCAGCATGGCCGGCTCCACCAGGGCGAGGATACGCTGAAGCTGGATCTCCACCTTGTCGTCGAAGAAATCCGAGATGTTGGACAGCATCTCGTCGAGGGCGCCGGTGGCCTCTCCCACCTTCGCCATGTCCACCGCCATCGCCGGGAAGACGGCGCTGGCCTCCATCGCCTCGTGGAACGACTCGCCCTGGCGCACGCGGTGGATCTCCGGCTCGACGGCGGCGCGCACGCTGGCGTTTCCCACCGCCGCGGTGGCGATCTCCAGCGCCGACACCAGCGGAATACCACCGGCCAGCAGGGTGGCCAGCGAGCGGGTGAACTCCGACAGCGCGAACAGGTGAAGCACGGGGCCGACCAGCGGCAGCTTGAGCTTGAAGCCGTCCCACGCCCGGCGGCCCGCCGGCGTCTGCACCCAGCGCCGCAGGAAGAGGAAACCGCCGACCAGCAAGACGACGAAGATCCAGCCGTTGTGGCGCAGGAAGGCCGAGAACCCCACCACGATTCGGGTGAGCAGCGGCAGCTCGGCGTCCAGCCCCTCGTAGAACTTGGTGAAGCTGGGCACCACGTAGACCGACAGCACCAGCAGCATGACCAGCGACATGCCGACCAGCAGCGCCGGGTAGATCAGCGCCGACACCGCCCGCTTGCGCGCGTCGAGCACCAGCTTCTGGTAACGGATGAAGCGCCGGATCACCTGCTCCAGCTCACCGCTCCTCTCGCCCGCCTTGAGCGACGCCGGGTAGAGGCGCGGGAAGATGTCGCCGTGGGCGGCGAAGGCGGCCGACAGGTCCTCGCCGGAGCTCACCCGGTCGCGGATGTCGGTCAGCACGCCGCGAAACTGCGGGTCCTCCTGGCGCTCGAGCATCAGGTCGAGGGCCTGGAGCAACGGCAGGCCGGCTCGCAGCAGCGCCGCCATCTCCTGGTTGAAGAGGAGGAAGACCTCCTTGTTCAGCGGCTTGCGGCGGCCGCCGAGGCGCGGCAGGCTCCAGCCGGAGATCCCCTTGCGGCGCACCTGGAAGACGTGCAGCCCGCGCTTGTCGAGCTCGGCGCGCAAGGCCTCCTCGTCGGAGGCCTGGAAGACCTGCTCCAGGATCCGCCCTTCGGCGGTGCCGACGCGGCACACGAAGTCCATGTTCGCCCCCATGCCTAGGGGCTCGCCGGCGCCGGCGGCGCCACGTCGTGACAGGTGATGACGACCATCAGGGCGGTATCGCTGTCCTCGCTCTTCGAGAAGCCGAGGCTGTAGGTCTTGTCGACGAAGAGGTTGAGGTTGGTGTGGATCATCGGCTCCTGCCGGCCGCGCCGGAAGAGGCGGAAATCGTACAGCTTGACGCTGGCGTCGGTGCGCAGCTCGCCGACCCGGAAATCGACCGAGTAGCTGGTGCCGACCTGGTAGGTCAGCTCCTCCCCCTCGCGGCTCGGCAGGTCCGCCGAGGCCACCAGCTCGTAGGTGGCGTAATTGAGCAGCCTGCTCAGCTTGTCGACCAGCTCCCGGGGCGGCGCCACGAGGGTCGGCGAGGTCACCTTCTCACGGTACGCCCGCACCACCATGAGCTCGAACTCCATCGCCCGCGCCGGGCGGTCGAACTGGCGCAGAGCGGGAACGATGTGCACCAGCGATGCCACCGTATCCCGCACCAGTATCGTGTTGGCCTCCGCCTGCACCGTGACGCTGCCGCGCGGCGACAGCATGCCGCGCACCAGGTCCGCCGCCTCGGCCGCCGAGCGATGGCTCAGCGTGTAGGCGTGCAGCGTCATGCGCTCGCCGGCGTCGGGGTTGAACAGTCCGCTCGGCGAGCCCCCTTCCTGGCCGGCCGCCGCCGTGGCCGTGGCCAGGGCGACGAGCAGGAGGATCGGGAGTCGGTTGCGCAGCAGCATGGTGGAGGAGCCGTCGGCCGCCGCCGGGGGCGCCGGCGCCTGAGCCGGGTCCGAGGTCAGATGTCCAGCGTCTCGTCGACCACCATGACGACGAGCAGGTCCTCTTCGCCGAGCTGGTAGACGTCCGCCGCCCGCGGCGTGCTGAGGCCTTCGAAGACCGGCCGCGATGCCAGCTCCTCGGCGCTGCGTGGGGCGTGGGTGGCGGTCGCCAGCGGCGCGGCGTTCCACGGCTCGGCGGCGGCGGCCGCCACCGCGCTCTGCGCGGCCGGATGGGCGGGCTCGCCCTGACCGAGGAACCAGGCGCCGAAACCGGCGGCGGTGAGCAGCAGGGCGGCCGCCGCCTGGCGCAGGCGATGACCGGTGGCGCGGCGCCGCGCCGAGCCCGGCTCCACACCCGCCCCGACCGCCGTCACCCGGCTGGCGCGGCGCAGCGCCGCCACCGCCTGGCGCATCGAGTCGACGTCGGCGGCCGGCTCGGCGGCGGCGTGGCGCAAGCGGCGGAAGACCAGCGTCGGATCGGCGGCCAGGGCGGCGTCGCGGCAGTCGCCGCAGGCGTCGAGATGGACCATCGCCTCGCGCCACGCCGGCGGCTCGTCGCCACCGTCGCGCCGGGCCACCAGGGCGGGCCAGTCGGGGCAGCTCATGGACGTGCTCATGCCTCCTCCTCCAGCAGCTCGCGACGGCTGGCCTCGGGGGCGTATTCGGGGTAGCGGCGGACCAGCTCGCGGCGCAGCAGCTTGCGGGCGTTGAACAGGTGGTTGCGCACCGTCGACTCGCGGCACCCGAGCACCTCGGAGACCTCCTGCGACGACAGGCCCTCGACCTCGCGCAGCAGGAAGACCATGCGCTGCTTCTCGGTGAGCTCGGCGGCGAGCTCCTGGAAGATCGCCATCACCTCGCCGTCGTGGAGGCTGCCGAGGGTGCGCAGGGAGCGCCCGTCGGCGACCTGGCGCAGGTGCTGGCGCACCGGCTCGACGGTGCGCTCGCGGCTCCTGCGCGAGCGCAGGTGGTCGATGGCGAGGTTGTTGGCGATGCGGTAGATCCAGGTGTTGGGGCTCCACCGCTCGTCGAATTTGTCGCGGTTCTCCCACACCCGGAAGAACGTCACCTGCACCACGTCCCGCGCCTCCTCCCGGTCGCCGAGGATGCGATAGGCGAGCTGCACCAGGGGGCCGGTCTTGCGGCCGATCAGCTCGTCCAGGGCGAGCTCGTCGTCGCCGTCGCGCAGGGCGAGCAACAGGTCGCGGTCGCTGGCCTCGGTGAGGCGGGCGCGGTGGCGGCTGGCGGAGTAGGCTAGCTCAGGCATCGTTCTCTCATCGACACGTATACGTTCGCCGTCGGCGCGACGTCCAAACCGCCACCCGGCGCGCGCCCTTCGGCGCCCGGGTGCACGGGCCACCACGGCGTCCATCCTCACCTACGATCCACGCCGCCGCGCCGTCTAGGCGACGGCCGCGGCGAGCTCCGTCCCCCCGCCGGCCACGCCGCCGCCGAGGCCGGGACCCGGCGCGGGCGGACGGACGTGCAGGCGAACGGGGAGCGGCGATTATACTGCCGCACGCACGGACGACCGCCCGGCGGCGGCGTCGCGTCCACCCGATCCTCCCATGTGGCTCCTCTACCAGGCCCTGTTCGCGTTCCTGATGCTGCTGGCGGCTCCGTTCCTGCTGGCCCGGCGCGGCGTCCACTACCTGACAACGCTTCCCGGGAGGCTCACCTTCCCTCTGCCGGCGGCCGCGCCACCGGCCGGCGGCGGCGGGGAGGCGCCGCCGCTCTGGCTCCACGCCGTGTCGGTGGGCGAGGTCGGCGTCGCGGCGACCCTCGCCGCCGCCCTGCCGGCGGACCAGCCGCTGCTGGTCACCACCGTCACCCCGACCGGCCAGCATCGCGCCCGCAAGCTGTTCGCCGGCCGTGCCACCGTCGCCTACCTGCCCTACGACCTCGGCTTCGCGGTGTCGCGTTTCTACCGCCGTTACGCGCCCCGCGCCCTGGTCCTGGTGGAGGGCGACTACTGGCCGCTGGTGCTGCGTCGGGCGCGGCGCCGGGGCCTGCCGGTGATGGTGGTCAACGCCCGCGTCGGCGACGCCAGCTTCCGGCGCATGGTGCGGCTGCACCGGCTGCCCGTGCTGCGCCGCCTGCTCGCCACCCTGTTCGCGCCGGTGCAGCGCTTCGGAGTCCAGGGGGAGGCGGACCGCCGCCGCCTGGCGGACCTGGGGATCGCGGGCGAGCGGGTCACCGTCACCGGCAACCTCAAGTACGAGACGCCGGAGCCGCCGCCGCTGCCGCGCCTCGAAGCGCGGCTGGCGGCCCTCGCCGCGGGACGGGCACTGCTGGTCGCCGGCTCCACCATGGCCGGCGAGGAGGAGGCGGTCCTGGAGGCGTTCGCCGCCGCCGGCGGTGGCGAACGCGTGCTGCTGGTGCTGGCGCCGCGCCACCCCGAGCGCTGCGACGAGGTCGCCCGTCTGCTGGCGCGGCAGGGCTGGCGGACGCTGCGCCGCAGCCGCCTCGACCTGGCGGCCGGCGGCGACACCGCGAACGGCGGGGAGGCGGCGCCCGGCGCGGGGCGGCAGGCGGTCGACGAGCCCGACGTCGTGCTGCTCGACACCCTGGGCGAGCTGGCGTCGCTCTACCGGCGGGCGACGGCGGCGTTCATCGGCGGCACCCTGGTGCCGACCGGCGGCCACAATCCCCTGGAGGCCGCCCGCTTCGGCGTGCCGCTGGCGGTCGGGCCGTCGATGGACAACTTCCGCGACATGGCCGCCGCCTTCCGCGCCGCCGGCGCCTGGGCGCAGGTGCCCGATGGCGCCGCCCTGGGCGCGCTGTGGCGAGGCTGGCTGGCCGACCCCGATGCCGCCCGACAGGTGGGGGAGCGGGCGCGGGCGCTGGTGGAGGAGAACCGCGGCGCCCTGCGGCGCACCCTGGCCCTGTTGCAGCCGCTGCTGGCCGGCGGTGAGGACGCGGCCGGGGGGGCGGGGGTCGCGGCCGACGGCGAGCCGACCGACGGCGAGGCGACCGACGGCGAGGCGACGGCGGGCGGGGCGGTGGACGGCGCGGCGGTCGCCGGGGAGGCGGGCGGTGGCGCCGCCTGAACGCGCTGCCGGCAGCACCGGCCTCGTGCCGCCCTCAGCGCCGCGCTCGCCGTGGCAGCGGCTCTACGGCGCCGCCCACCGCCTGCGCCGCGCCCGCGCCGCCCACGGCGCCGAGCGCCTGCCGCGGCCGGTGGTGAGCGTCGGCAACCTGCACTGGGGCGGCGGCGGCAAGACGCCGCTCACCGCCGCGATCGCCGCCCACCTCTGCGACGCGGGCCTCCGCGTCTGCATCCTCTCCCGCGGCTACGGTGGGCGGCACCGCGGCGTGCACGTGGTGAGCGACGGCTGGGCGCGCCGCCGCGAGCCCGGCCGGGCGGGTGAGCCCGCGCCGGCGAACGATCCCGCGCTGGTGGGCGACGAGCCGGTGCTGCTGGCCACCGCGCTGCCCGGTGTCGCCGTGGTGGTCGGGGCCGAGCGCGCCGCGGCCGGCCGCCACGCCCTGGAGCACCTGGCGCCGCCGCCCGACCTCTTCGTCCTCGACGACGGCTTCTCCCACCTCGCCCTGGCCCGCGACCTCGACCTGCTGGCCTTCCCGGTCGCCGACCCCTTCGCCGGCGGCCGCCTGGTCCCCGGCGGCCGGCTGCGCGAGCCGCTGGGGTCGGCGCGCCACGCCGACGCCGTGCTGCTCACCGGGCTGTCCGCGCCGCGGTGCAGCCCCGCCGCCGGCCGCGAGCTGGCGGCCGCCCTGGCTCCCTTCGGCTTCCGCGGCCCGGGCTTCGCCTGCTCCCTGGTCGAGGGCGTGCCGCGGCGGGCGGACGGCGGCGGGCTGGCGGCGGCGACGCCGGTGCTGCTGGTGTCGGCCATCGCGCGGCCGGAGCGGTTCGCCGCCAGCGCGCGGCGCGCCGGCGTCGCGGTGGCCGGCGAGCTCGCCTTCCGCGACCATCACGCCTACCCGCCGGCGAGCCTGCGGCGCATTGCGCGCGCCGCCGCCGCGGCCGGCGCCGAGGCGGTGCTCACCACCGCCAAGGACGCCGTCAAGCTGCGCGGCCGCCTCGACCTGCCGCTGGCCGAGCTGCCGGTCCGCGCCGAGCCTGAGCCGGCGTTCTGGAGCTGGCTCGACGAACGGCTGGCGCGGCTGGCGGCAGCGGCGGAGCCGGGTGGTGGTGGCGCAGGTGGTGGCGCAGGACGGGCGCCGCGATGAAGGACGCGCCGCGGCGCCACGCCGTCGAGTACGCCGCCTACCGCGCCGTCAAGGGCGTGCTGCACGCCGCACCGCACGCCTGGGTCCGCCGTTTCGGGGCGGTGCTGGGGGAGGCCGCCTGGCACCTCGACCGCCGCCACCGGCGGGTGACCCTCACCAACCTCGAGCTGGCGCTTCCCGAGCTCGCAGCCGACGCCCGCCGGCGCATCGCCCGCGACTGCTTCCGCCACTTCGGCGCCGCCCTCTGCGACACCGTGTCGGCGATGCGCTTCGACCTGGTGGAGATGTGCCGCCGGGTGACCCTCGACGGCTGGGAGCACGTGCTGGAGGCGAAGCGGGCGGCGGCGCCGCGGGGCCTCTTCGCGATGACCGCCCACCTCGGCCTGTGGGAGATGTCGGCGCTCGCCTTCGGCACCTACGCCGGACCCCTCCACGTCGTCGGCCGGCCGCTGGACAACCCGCGCCTCGACCGCGAGCTGGTCGCCCACCGGCGCCAGTTCGGCAACCGGCTGCTGTCCAAGCGTGGCGCCGCCCGCGGCATGATCCGCGGCATACAGAAGGGGGAGAGCGTCGGCCTGCTGATCGACCAGCGGGTGCAGCAGCACGAGGGGATCGAGGTGCCCTTCTTCGGCCGTCCGGCGTGGACCACCCCGGTGCTCGCCCGGATGTCGCTACGCCTCGGCGTGCCGGTGGTGCCGATCTACGCCCTGCCGGCGCCGCGCGGCCGCTACCGCGTCCTCGCCAAGCCCGCCTACGCGCCGCCGGAGCTGCCCCGCGACGCCGACGACGCCGAGCGCGACGCCGCCGTGCGCACCCTCACCAGCCGCTACCTCGCCGACATGGAGCAGGAGATCCGCCGTCACCCCGAGCAGTGGCTATGGCTGCACCGCCGCTGGCGCTGAGGGAGCGGGCGGCAGAAGAAACCGGCAGCGGGGCCCGTCGGCCGCAGCGAGGCGGCGATCGAGGGTCGCCAACGGCAGCTCGAGCTCTTCGGCCACCGCTACGTACCAGGCGTCATAGCTGGTGACGTTGCTTCTCAGCTCCCACACCCGCTCGGCAAACGGAGCGAACGGCAACAGCCCCAGGTCGAGCTGCAGGAGGTCGCGAGCCGCGGCGCCCGCTTCCAGCCGACTGAGCTCTCCGTGCAGCTCCAGGCGGCGAAGGATGTTGGTGGCCTCCACCAGGGCGAGATGTGGAGCGACGAGCCCACCTCCGGCGAGCAACGCCTCGCACCACACGCCCACCGGCCCTGCATCGCTCGTCGCGGCCACCAGGACCGCCGCGTCGACGACCGCGCTCACCGGCGGTCGGCGTCCCGATGGGCGAGGATCTCCCGCGGCGTGACGCGGGTCCCCGACGCTCTCTTCCGCTCCTGGATCCGCTCGAGCACCTTCTCGATCGGCGGACGTTCAGCCAGGCGTTCCAGCTCCGCGCGCAGGTACTCCTGCATCGACTTGCCCTGCAGCGCGGCACGCGCGGCGAGCTCGTCCCGCACCGAGGTCGATACGTCGCGGATGGTGATCTGCACCGGCATGACTGCATTTTGCCCTCACTGACTGCAAAAGGCAATCGTCTCGCCGCGGCCGGCGCGCGGGGTCAGCCGCCGTGCGCCGCGGCGGGGCTCGCAGCGGCCTGCCTGGCGGGGTCGTGCTGGCGGGCGGCG
>Ga0210095_1000260_pt1 | contig 14857 bp, 2 predicted proteins | sample China_Galinas_PW_FD_184861 | JGI IMG/M metagenome (GOLD analysis project Ga0210095, IMG submission 184861) | Wetland microbial communities from San Francisco Bay, California, USA, that impact long-term carbon sequestration - China_Galinas_PWA_D1... | ecosystem: Environmental > Aquatic > Marine >...
TCCTTGCCGGTGAGCACCATGGCGCCGTCCGGGGTCATGATGAGGATGCCCCGGGTGTGCATCAGCATGGTGGCCTCGGCGTTCCAGTAGGGTTGCGCGCCGACGTTGATGCCGGGCACCACCAGGTTGACCTCGCCGCCGCCCTGGGTGAAGTGGACGAGGCGGCGCAGCACGAGGGCGATCCAGTCCATGTTCTCGGTGCCGCTGTCCATGGCGATGCGGGCGCCGGCGGAGACGGCGAACCATTCGAGCGGCACGCCGCGCTCCTCGGCGAGGTCGAGGGCGGCGATGATGCGGGCGCATTCCGGCTCTGCCAGGTTGCCCATGCCGTGGGTGGGGTCGGAGGCGACGATCACCCGCTCCATGCCCTCCGGGTAGGCGTCGGTGAAGTTGCGCACCAGGCCGAAGACGACGTTGGCGCTGTTGCCCCCCGGCGGCCGTTTGACCGCCACGGCGCGCCCTTTGTCGTCCAGGTCGTACTCCTCGAGCTCGCCGCGCGGCAGCTCCGAGTCGACGCCGCGGGCCGGCGCCAGCAGGCGGATCAGCTCGTAGGGGTAGACGAGACCGCGGCGGCGCAGCCGCACGACGTTGCTCTGGTAGTCCGACAGCGGCTCGATGGGCAGGTCGGCGGTGGGGCGGAAGGCGAGCACGACGCCGCGGCCGGCGGGCTGGGTGAGCTCCAGCACGGTGGGAGTGAGACGGCCGCTGCGCGGGTTGCGCATGCGCCCGGCGACCACCACCTTCTGCAGCCCGAGCCCCTCGGTGGCGGGGGCGAGGCGGCGGATGAGGCCGCGCAGGCGTTCGAGCGGCAGGTCCAGCGGCGGCCAGATGGAGAGCACCACCCGGTTCCAGTACAGCCGCTTGTCCGCCGGCCGCCGCGACTGGAAGCGGCGCACCACGGCCAGGGACTCGTGGAACATGCGTTCGAGATGCGGGAAGCGCACCGGGCCGTCGCCGTCGGTCAGCGGCGTCAGGTCGCGCACCTCGGCGAAGACGAACAACCGCTCGTCCCGCGGGTTGGCGCGGGCGGCGCCGTGGAAGGCGTAGACGTCGTCCAGGGAGTCGAGGCGCTCGACGTCGAAGTTGCCCAGCCGCCAGAGCTCCAGGCGCTCCGCCAGCATCGGGTGGATGCCGCGCACCAGGCGGTCCTCGGCCCACTTGCGGCCCTGCGGCCGGAAGGTGAAGTGATGCACCCGGCCGGCGGACCACACGGAGACGGCGACGCGCACCAGGCGACGGTGCAGGGAGGCGTCGCGCACCCGTTGCAGCAGCTCGTGGGCCGTCGCGTCGCCACCGGCCAGCGGACCGTCGTGGTAGACGAGGAGGTCGAGGACGCCGCGCACGCGGCGCGACGAGCCGCGGCGCACCAGCTTGCCCGACGCCTCCAGGGCCGCCTCCATCTCCTTCCAGGGAACGCAGGTGAGGGTGGCGAAGATGGGGCCGTCCTCCTCGCCGCCGGTCTCCGGCTCCTCGTACTCGGCGCTGGCGAAGGCGAGACCACGGTTCTGCTCGATCTCGACGTCGCTCAGCTCGCGCACCCGGTAGAGGCGGCGCAGCAGGGCTTCCAGCATGGCCTGGCGGCCGGCCTCGCCGGCGCCTTCGAAGCGCCCCACGAAGCGACCCGCCAGGGGTTGCGGGCAGGCCACCAGGGCTTCGATGCGCTCGCTCCTGTCGGCGGCGTCGGGGTGGGCGTCGAGGTAGGCCATGTGCTCGTCCATGGCGCTGAAGACGGAGCGCCGCACGCCGCCCAGGAAGGGCTCGTCGAGGTAGCGGTAGTGGACCTCCCGCACCAGGTCGTGGACGGCGGGGAAGCGGTCCCGGGTCTCCTGGATGAGGCGGTGCAACAGGCCGTGGAAGCGGTCGCCGGAGGCCGGCACCAGGGCGCCGGCGGACTCCAGGCGGCGGTCCAGGATGCCGAGCACCGGGGCCAGTTGCTGCGTCATGCCGTGGTGCGCCTTGGAGAGGCGGAAGAGGCTCTCGCGCAGGCGCGGCGACGGCTCGTCGGTGGCGCCGACGCCGTAGTGGGCGAGCGCCCGGCCCAGCTTGTCGAGGAAGGAAGCGGGCAGGCCGTGGTCGCCGCCGCCCGGGTCGCGCAGGTAGTGGAACAGGTAGTCCTCGCTGGTGCGCCGGTCGCCGTCCTCCGTCTCGCCTTCCACCGGGCGGCGGCGGAAGAGGGCGCAGACGTCGACGAAGACCTCGAGCAGCATCTCCTCGGCGCTCTTCACCTCGGCGTCGTCGTCCGGCAGACCCTGGCACACGATGCCGTGCTGGGTGATCATGCGTGCCGGCTCGCCGGGTTCCGAGTCCCAACCCAGGAAAAGCTCGCGCAGACGGCTCAGGTTGGCGAGGCAGAGCTGGCGCTCGTCGGCCTCGGCGCTGTTGACCACGGCGCCGCGGCAGGGCTCGAAGGAGACCCGGTCGCCGGCCTCGACGGTCTCGTCGCCGCCGCTCGGCTCGATGAGCATCAGCGGCGCGCCGGAGGCCACCTGCACGTTGGGCCGCACCTCGAGGCGCTTCACCCGGCCGGCGAACTCGGCCCGCACCTCGGTCTCCATCTTCATCGCTTCGAGGACCGCCAGGCGGTCGCCCACCTTGACCTCGTCGCCCTCGGCGACGGCGAGGGAGACGACGATGGCCGGCGCCGGCGCCCGCACCACTCCCTGCTCGTCGCGCGACACGCGGTGCGGTACGCCGTCCACCTCCACCAGCACGTCCACCCCCTGCGCGACGGCGAAGACCCGGTGCACCTGGCCGGCGCAGTGCAGGCGGCGCTCGTAGCGGCCCAGGCGCTCCACCTCCATCTCCAGGCGCAGGTTCTCGACCTGCATCCGGTAACGGCGCTCGGCGGTGCGGTAGACGTGCAGCTCGTAGGTCTCGCCGCGGTAGCGCAGCTCCACCTTGCGGCCGTTCTCGCCGCCGAGCTCCGGGCGGCCGCGGGCGGCGGTGGCCCAAAAGCGGGTGCGTTCGAGGTCCACCTGCTCCTCGTAGGACTCCACCGCCGCCTGCAGCAGGGCGACGGCGGCGCCGCGGCCGGCACTACGGCCGCCGGCGCTCAGGCGGTCCAACCACTGCGTGTCCACGGTGCCGGCGACGACCTCCGGCTGGGTCAGCAGCTCTTGCAGGAAGCCCTTGTTGGAGCTGCCGCCGCGGATCACCACGGCGCTCTGGGCGAGGCCGCGGCCGAGGCGTGCCAGGGCCTCGGAGCGGGTGGCGCCGTAGGCGATGACCTTGGCGATCATGGAGTCGAACTCGGAGGCGATGACGTCCCCCTCCTCGACGCCGGTGTCCACCCGCAGGCCGGGGCCGCGGGCGGGGCGGAAGATCTCCACCTTGCCGGGGCTGGGGGCGAAGCCCTGGTCCGGATCCTCGGCGTTCAGCCGCACCTCGATGGCGCAGCCGCGGGCCGGCGGCGGCTCGCCTTCGAGGGGCAGGCCGCGGGCGACGTGGAGCTGTAGCTTCACCAGGTCGACGCCGGTGACCATCTCGGTGACCGGGTGCTCCACCTGCAAGCGGGTGTTGACCTCCAGGAAGTAGAAGCTTCGGCGCTCCGGGTCGAAGAGGAACTCCACGGTACCGGCGTTGACGTAGTCCGCCGCCCGCGCCATGCGCTCGCCGGCGGCGCGCAGCTCGCGGTCCTCCTCGGCGGTGAGCGCCGGCGACGGCGTTTCCTCCATCACCTTCTGATGGCGCCGCTGCACCGAGCAGTCGCGCACCCCCAGGGCCCACACGCCGCCCTGGCCGTCGGCCATCACCTGCACCTCCACGTGATGGGCTCCGTAGACCATCTTCTCGACGAACACGGTGCCGTCGCCGAAGGCCTTCATGGCCTCGGAGCGGGCGCTTTCGAAGGCGACCGCGAGGTCGGCGTCGGAGGTCACCTTGCGGATGCCGCGACCGCCGCCGCCGGCGGTGGCCTTGATCATCAGCGGGTAGCCGAGGCGGGCGGCGTGGCGCCGCGCGTCGTCGAGGTCGGCGAGGGCGCCGCCGCTCCACGGCGCCACCGGCACCTCGGCCTCCTCGGCGAGGAGCTTGGAGGTGATCTTGTCCCCCAGCTTGCGCATCACCGAGCCCGGCGGGCCGATGAACACCACCCCCATGTCGGCGCACAGGTCGGCGAAGGCGGCGTGCTCCGCCACCAGGCCCCAACCCACCCACACCGCCTCGGCGCCGGTGTCCTCCAGGGCGCGGCGCAGCACGGCGTAGTCGAGGTAGCGGATCTTGCGCTGGCCGTCCTTCGAGTCGGGGGCCAGAGCCGGGCCCAGGTCGTAGGCCTCGTCGGCCTCGCGCACGAAGAGAGCCTGGCGGTCCGGCTCGGTGTAGAGAGCGATGGTGGTCAGGCCGAGACCGTGCTCCAGCTCGTACTCGCGGGCGCCGTGGAGAAAGCGCATGGCCGCCTCGCCGCGGTTGACGATGGCCACGCGGCGGAAATCCCGTCGCATGTGATGCCCCTCCTTGTGGGGTGACTGCCTGGTGACGTTGCTCAGGAGGCGGGAGCGTCAGCGCTGCCCAGGGCCGCGGTCAGCGGCGCCAGGTCCTCGCGGTCGACTCCGCCCGGAAGCTCCACCGTATGGTAACCGGTAAGCTTCAGCAACACGCGGCCGGCGGCGTCGACGAGGCGAGCGTCGAACCCCGGGGAGCCGCGTCGCGGCTCGACGACGGCGGCCACGGCTTGCGTTTCGGCGAGGGGAGCGGCGATGGCGATGCGCTCCACCCGGCGGGGTAGACCGAGGCTGCCGTCGGCGCCGAGCTGCCACAGGCCGGCGGTCTGGAAGGCGAGCTCGATCCAGCGCGGCGCCAGGTGGGTGGGGTGGTCCCCGCGGCGGTGATCGGGAGGCAGGTCCGTCTCCAGGTCGCCCACCATCACCCCGTTGTGACGCCAGGCGCGGTGCAGCACCCGGTAGGCGGGGCCGTGGAAGTAGAGGCGGTAGATGGCGGCGCTGCCGACGGTGGTCTCGGCGGCGCTGGGCGGCGCCACGGCGTCGGCCGCCGCGGGCTCGGCGCCGGCGGTGCTAGCGGCGGCGGCGAGGCGCACGCGGCCGGTGAAGTGCACCGTCTCCTGGCGCCGGGTCTGCGGGCCGTCCGTGCCGTCGGCGGCCTGCGGCAGGTCGCGGTGGCCGAGCAGGCGGCAGTGGGCGAGCAGGGTGCCGTCGCCGCCGTCGGTCGTCTGCACCTCGACCGTCACCGTGCGCGGCTCGCCGCGGTAGAACTTGAAGGGGCTGAGGAACTCCACGTCCTCCAGCGCCACCACGGCGAGGTCCGGGGCGAGCAGCGAGGCGGCCTCGGCGAAGGCTTCGAGACCCATGACGCCGGGCAGCACCGGCGTGCCGTCGATGCGGTGGTGGTCGAGGAAGGGCTGCTCGGCGGGGTCGAGGTCGGTCTCCAGGAGGAGGCCGCCGGCCAGAGTGGCGGCGACGGCGCGGCCGACCATCGGTCCGGCGGCGGCGGTGCGCTCGGCCAGCGGCGTCGACGCGTCGACGGTGAGACCGCCGGTGGCGTCCCGTTCTTCCGTCATGGCGCCGAGACCGAGGGCGGCGACGATCTCGCCACGGCGCCCGGCGGCGAGCTGGCTGCGCACGAAGGGGACGCCGGCCTCGGGTGGCAGCATGTCGATGCCGGCGGCGGCCATCATCTTGGGGATCGAGCCGCGGGTGGCCATGCCGAGGCCGCCCCAGGCGGTCCAATCGACGGCCAAGGCACGGCAGCTCGGGCGCAGCCGGGCCAGCGAGGAGGCGGACTTGCACAGCAGGTCGTTGGCCGCCGCGTAGTCCGCCTGGCCGGCATTGCCGAAGCGACCGGCGATGGAGGAGAAGAGCACCGCGGCGCCGATGGGCACGCCGTCGAGGGCCGCCAGCAGGTGCAGCCAGCCGGCCGCCTTGACGTCGAACACGAGGTCGAATTCCGCCGGCTCCTTGTCCGGCAGCAGGTGGCTGATCTCGACGCCGGCGGCGTGAATGAGAGCGTCGAGATGGGCTCCCCGGGTGGCGAGGTCGTCACGCACCTTCGCCACGGCGGCGGCGACGGCGGCGGCGTCGGTGAGGTCGACGCGGTGCCAGACGGCTTGGCCGCCGGCCCGCTGCACGGCCTGCATGGCGGCCAGGGCCGCCGCCGAGCGCTCCAGCCGCGCCAGCTCGCGCTCCACCTTGGCCGGCGTCGCCCGCTCGCCGCTCTGTTGCAGGCGGGCGAAGAGGTCGCGCTTGAGGCCGTCCCGGTCGTCGTCGAAGCGGGCCAGGTCGGCGTCCGCGGGGTCCGGCTCCGGGGTGAGGTCGAAGAGGTGGAAGGTGGCGCCGCCGGCGGCGGCGGCGAGGTCGGCGACGATGGCGGAGACGATGCTCCCCGCGGCGCCGGTGACCAGCAACGTGCCGTCGGGACCGAGGCGCAGGCCCTCGTTCTCGGGGTCGGCCTGCTCGAGCAGCGCCACCGTCCAGCGCCGGCCGTCGTCGCCGCGTCCGATCTCCACCGCACCCGGATCGCTCAGGGTCTCCGCGACGAGGGCGTCGGCGTAGGCGGCGGTCTTGCGGCTGAGGGGGAAGTCCACCGCCTTTACCAGGCAGTCCGGGAGCTCGCGCTGCAAGGTCTTGGCGAGGCCGGTGACGGCGCCGCCCAGGGGGTCCACGGCGCCGGCGTCGTCGTAGCCGTGGCGGCCGCCGAGGCGGGTGCCGGCGACCATGAATGCGCCGGGTGCCGCGAGGGCGTCGTAGAGGCCGCGCAGCGCCGTGTAGAAGAGCTTGGCGCGGACGCGCAGAGCTTCCGTGCGCTCGGCGGTGGAGAGGGTGGCGGGGTCGCCGTCGGCGCCGGCGGCGGCGACGTCCAGGGCGGGGAGCCAGTAGAGGCCGTGGACGGGGCCGGCGGCGAGCCAGCCTGCGAGGCGCGCCGTGAGCGTTTCGGCGCTGGGAGCGTCGTCCACCGTCAGCACCTCGACGCCCCGCTTGCCCAGGCGGCCGGCGAGGGCCTTGCCGATGCCGCCGCGATCGCTCATCAACACGACGCGGCGCCCGTCGCCGAGCTCGACGCCGGTGGGCTTGCACAGGTCGAGGGACGGGCGCAGCACCGCGGTGGGCACGCGGCGCGGGATCTCGGGGGCGGTGCCAGTCGCGCTCTCGGTAGCTCCGGTCGCGACCATCGCGGGCTCGCTGGCGACGGACCCCTCGGCAGGGGTGACGGCGGGGGTCACCGCGGCAGCCGGCGCCGGCTGCGCCGGGGCCGCCGCGGCGGGGCGCAGCTCGGGGCGCTTGTCGTAGACGAACTGGATGGCGTGGCCGAGAGTGGGGTAGTCGCGCAGCTTCATGCTCTCGTCGCGCTCGATGCCCCACTCGCCGCGGATGGCGGCGAAGGTCTCGGCCTGCTTGACGGTGTCGATGCCGAGGTCGGCCTCCATGTCGAGGTCGAGATCCAGCATCTCCGGCGGATAGCCGGTCTGCTCGGCGACGATGGCGAGCACGCGGTCGCGCACCGGCTCGGCGGTCGGTGCCAACCCCTCAGCAGGGGTGGAAGGGATGGCGGGCTGTGGCGGCGGTGCCGGCTGCGCCGAGGCGGCGGTGGTGGACGGCGAAGCGGAGGCCGCGGCGGGCCGTAGCTCGGGGCGCTTGTCGTAGACGAACTGGATGGCGTGGCCGAGGGTGGGGTAGTCACGCAGCTTCATGCTCTCGTCGCGCTCGATGCCCCACTCGCCGCGGATGGCGGCGAAGGTCTCGGCCTGCTTGACGGTGTCGATGCCGAGATCGGCCTCCATGTCGAGATCGAGGTCGAGCATCTCCGGCGGGTAGCCGGTCTGCTCGGCGACGATCTGCAACACCCGCTCGCGCACCGGCTCGCCGGCCGAGTCGCTGAGCGAGCCGGAGACCGCCGGGGCGGGGGCCGCCTGCGAGGGCGTCGCGGCCTGCGGCGGGGCCGGAGCCAGGGCGGGGGCTACCGCCGCGTTCACCGCGTCTCCCGCATCTTCGGCGTCCCCCGTCCCGGGAGTCGGAGCCGCCGCCGGCGCCGTGCTCGCCAGCGGCGCCAGAGCTGCCTCCGCGTCACCCCCCTTGCCGAGGGGTTGGGGTTCCGGTGGCATGGCCGGGAGCGGTGCTTCCACCGACGATGGCGTCCTGCCTGCCGTACCCGCTGCGACCGCTTCCGGCGGCCCCTGGTCCTTGAGCCGCAGCGTCCGCCGCACCACCTCCAGCTCGGGAGCGTGGTGACCGCTGACGTGACGCAGCCAGTCCTGCCAGCGCTCCTCGTCCACCACCCGGTAGGCGTAGCCGAGCTGCTCCGGCGCCGGCCGCGCCGCCGCCGGTCGGGCCGTCTCCACCGGCACACGGCGGATCAGCGACAGGGCGATCTGGGAGCCGAAACCGGCGCCGAGGCGCAGCGCCAGCTCCACCGGGTAGAGACCGCCGCGGGAGAGGTTGAGGGAACCCAGGTCCGGGTCCACCTGGCGGAAGTTGGCCACCGGCGGCACCATGCCGGTCTCCAGCGCCTTGACCGCCACCACGTCCTCGATGCCGGTGGCCATGGCGTGGCCGGTGAAACCCTTGGTGTTGGCGACGACGATGCGGTCCGCCGAGGCGCCGAAGACGTGGCGCAGGGACTCCACCTCCGCCGACGCCGAGCCGCCGCGGGCGGGGGTGTACGTCTCGTGGGACACGAACACCATGTGCTGCGCCATGGCGTGGCGGTCAACGCCCCAGCGTGCCTCGGCGTCGGCCACCAGGCGCTCCACCACGCCGCGGATGTGCTCGACGTCGAGGCGGGTGCCGTGGAAGGCGCTGTTGGCGATCACCGTGGACAGCACCTCGGCGATGGGCGCCAGGCCGCGTTCGGCGGCGGCGTCGGCGCTCTCCACCACCAGGGCGGCGGCGCCCATGCCGATGAGCAGACCGTGGCGGCGGCGGTCGAAGGGAAGGGCGGCGTCCTCCACCAGCTCGTCCGTGGCCGCCGCGCCGGAGGCCAGGAAACCGGCCCCGAACCAGGGCAGCAGACGGTCGCTGGTGATGTCGTCGGCGGAGATCACCACGCAGCGCCGGCAGCGTCCGGCGCGGATCCACTCCTCGGCCAGGGAGACGGCCTGGGTGGTCGACGCGCAGGCAGCGTTGATCTGGGTGTTGGGGCCGCGGGCGCCGATCAGCTCGGCGAACTGGCTGTGCCCCATGGACAGGACGCGGAAGAGGAAACGGCGGTCGAAGCGGTACGGGGCGGCCGCGATCTCCGCCGTGAGGTCGCGGATGCGGCGCTCCAGCTCGGCGGCGAAGTCGGCCGGCACCGAGCTCGCCGACAAGGTGCCGCCGGCGTCCTGCAGACGACCGCGCAGCTCCTCCAGCTCGGCGAGGCGCAGACGGCGGGCGCGGTCGGCGTGGAAACGCTCGATCTCCTCGGTGTAGGCGTCGTAGCCGGGGAAGGCGGAGGCGAAGATGACGCCGGTATCGTCGCGCAGAGCGTCCGGCAGACCCCAGCGCTCCGGCAACCAGGTGCCCTTGGTGGTGCGCCGGTAACGTTGCGCCAGCGGAATGCCGGCGTCGCGCAGCGCTTCGAGGCCGGCGCCGACGGCGAGCTGGGTGGCGCGGTCGAGGGCCGCCAGGCGCTCCTCCGGTATCCCGAACTCCGCCGCCAGGTCGAAGGCGCCGGCGCGGGCGGCGAGCTTCAGCACCTCGGCGGCGGAGCCGATGGTCTCGAAGCTGCCGTTGCCCGAGGCGTCCTTGACTACCCGCACCACGTTGCGTTCCACCATGGCCTGGCGGTGGCGCATGGGGACCGCGTCGAGGAAGCTGTCACCGCGCAGCAGACGGCCGACGTTGCCGTCGTCGAAGACCCGCGGCGTGCCCGGCAGACCGAGGCCGGCGCCGGTGATGACCGGCACGGTGCCGCCTTGCACTGTGGCGCGCTGCCGCGGGGCGCCGCGGTAGATCTCGTAGCCGCGGTCCAGGAAGTCGGCGAACAGGCGGCCCAGCTCGGCGTAGGGCGGTGGCGAGGCGGGTGCCGGCGGTGCCGCGGCTTCCGCGCTCTGCGGCGGGGAGACCGGCACGGGAGGCGCCGCGGCGCCGCGGACCTGGTAGGGGATGGCGGTGTCGTCCGCCTCGACTGCCGCCGCGGCGCCGAGGCCGGCGGCGTAGAGACCGGCCAGAGCCTGGTTGAAGGAGACGACGCCGCCCACCTTGGGATGGTTGGTGTAGTAGGCGTGCACGCCGTCGCGGCTCCCCAGCACGTCCTCGGTGAAGCCGGTCAGGGCGCGCTTCGGGCCGAGCTCCACGAAGGCCCGGGCGCCGGCCTCGTAGAGCGTCTCCAGGCCCTGGACGAACTGCACCGGCGAGGCGATCTGGCGCGCCAGCAGGTCCTTCATCTCGGCCAGCGCGGCGGCCTCGCCGTGGGTCTCCGCCATGGGGTAGAAGCCGCCGTGAACGTTGGCTACCACGGGGATGCGCGGCGGTTGCAGGTGGAGGCGCTGCAGCGTCTCGGACAGGGGCTTGCTGGCGGCCTCCACGATGTGGGTGTGGAAGGCGTGGGAGACGGGCAGCGGGCGCACCTCGTGGCCGGCGGCGCGGAAGGCCGCCGCCACCCGCTCCACGGCGTCGGAGGCACCGCCGATGACCGCCTGGCGGTTGGAGTTGAGGTTGGCCACCACGACGTCGCCGCCGAGGCGCTCCAGGGTCGCCTCGATCTGTTCGATGGGGGCGAAGACGGCGGCCATCTTGCCGGCGTCGGACACCGACACCTGGGTCATCTCGCGGCCGCGGGCGGAGACCGCCTCCAGGGCCTCGGCGAAGGGCAGGCAGCCCGCCGCCACCAAGGCGCCGTACTCGCCCAGGCTGTGACCCATGACCAGGTCCGGAGCGATGCCGTAGGCGGCCAGCAGGCGAGTGAGGGCGACGTCGACGGCGAGCACCGCCGGTTGCGTGATGCGGGTCTGGCGCAGGTGCTCTTCGGCGCGGGCGCGGGCCACCGCGTCGCCGTCGTCGACGAACACGAAGTCGGTCAGGGGTCGGCCGAGGAGAGGCTCCATCACCGCATCCGCCTCGGCGAAGACCTGCGCCACCAGCGGCTCGGCGGCGGCCATGTCCTGCAGCATGCCGGCATACTGGGAGCCCTGACCGGTGTACAGGAAGGCGACCTGCGGCGCCGCGCCGCGGCCGAGGAAGATGCCGCGGGCGCGCAGAGCGCGCCACATGCCGGGCTGGCCGGACTCCAGGGCGCGCAACGCCTTGGCGCCCTTCGTCGCCAGCTCTTCGGCGTCGCCGTAGTCGACGGCGAGGCGCAGCGGCGCCGCCAGCTCGCCGGCGGCGGGGGGACTGGGCGGCGGCGCGCTGCCGGTCTCGGCGGCGGCGAGGAGCGGGCGCAACCGTGCCGCCAGCTCGGCCTCGGTGGCGGCGCCGAGCAGCAGGATGCCGCGCAGCGGCGGGCGGCGGCCGGCGGCGGGCGAGGGGAGGGCGGCGGCGTGGGGTGCATCGCCGTTCGTCGCCAGGCTCACCCGGTCGCGGCGCAGGCCGTCGCCGGCGCCGGGCGTCCACTCCTCCATGACGACGTGGAAGTTGGTGCCGCCGAAACCGAAGGCGGAGACGCCGGCGCGGCGCGGCGTGCCGTTGGTCGCCGCCCAGTCCGCCAGCTCGGTTTGCAGCCGGAACGGGGAGCTGGAGAGGTCGAGGGCCGGGTTGGGGCGCGTGCAGTTGAGGCTCGGCGGCAGCACCTTGTGGTGCAGGGCCAGGGTCGCCTTGAGGATGCCGGCGGCGCCGGCGGCGCCCTTCAAGTGGCCGATGTTCGACTTCACCGAGCCCAGGGGCACGGTGCCGGGGCGCAAGCCGGCGGCGCCGAAGACGGCGTGCAGGCTCTCCACCTCCACCACGTCGCCGACCTTGGTCGACGTGCCGTGGCCCTCGATCATGCCGACGTCGGCGGGGGACAGGCCGGCGGTGGCCCAGGCGCGCTCGACGGCCAGCTTCTGGCCCACCGGGTTGGGCGCCGTGATGCCCTTGCCGCGGCCGTCGGAGGCGCCGGCGACGCCGCGGATGACGGCGTAGACGCGGTCGCCGTCGCGCTCCGCGTCGGCCAGCCGCTTGAGCAGGAAGACCGCCGCCCCCTCGCCCATCACGAAGCCGTCGGCGCCGTCGCCGTAGGGCCGCGTGCCGGTGGCCGACAGCGCGCCGATCTTGCAGAACTTGATGAACGTGGCGGCGCTCATGTTGGCGTCGATGCCGCCGCTCAGCACGGCGTCGTAGTCCCCCTCGTCAAGTCCCTCGACGGCGGCCGAGAGAGCCGCCATGGCGGAGGCGCAGGCGGCGTCGCAGACGTAGTTCGGGCCGTGGAAGTTGAACAGGTTGGCCACCCGGCCGGCGATGATGTTGGCCAGCTCGCCGGGCATGGTGTCCTCGTTGACCTCCGGCAGGCGGGCGCGCACCCGCGCCCCGAGCTGGGCCTGGATCTCGGCCCGCGCCGCGGCGTCGAGGCGGGCGAAAGCCTCGCTCTGCTCGAGGTCCCGCGCCACCTCGGGGAAGAGCAGGCGGTTGGAGGTCTGGTAGTGGCGGTCGCCGGCCATGGCGTTGCCGAGGATCACCGCCGTGCGCTGCGGGTCCAGGGGGCGGTCCGGGTAGCCGAAGTCGGCCAGCGCCTGGCGGGCGCCCATCACCGCCCACTTCTGGGTGCGGTCCATGGCGGCGCCGACCTTGGGCGGGATGGGTAGCTTCCAGGCCAGGGGGTCCCAGGCGAAGTCCGTCACCCAGCCGCCGATCTTCGAGTAGGACTTGTCCGGCGCCTTCGGATCGGGGTCCCAGAACAGCTCCGGGTCCCAGCGCTCCGGCGGCACCTCGGAGACGGAGTAACGGCCCTGGCGGACGTTGTCCCAGAAGGCGGCGACGTCGGGGGCGTCGGGTAGCACGGCGCCGAGGCCGACGACGGCGATGGGGTGGCGCGGGGTGGGTTGCATGGCGGCAGCTCCTGGATGCGCGATATGGGCAACGGCGGGCGGCGCGGGCCGTCCCGCCGGAGAGTCGGGAAGTCAGTGCACCGGACCGTTTCCTGCGCTCGGCGGAGGAGCGCTGCGACGTTGGTACAAGGCGTCGGCCACCAGGTCCATGTCGGCGAGGGAACCGGCCTGGGCGAGGGCGACGTCGCCGAGGGCGACCTCGGCGGCCAGCGGCGCCGCCTCGCCCTCGCCGCCGGCGCCGATCACCCAGCGCAGGCCGTCGAGGGCGACCTTGTGGGCCGCCTCGCGGGCGAACACCCGCGCCATGGCGGCGAGGACCGGCGGCGGGACGCGGCGGTGGGCCTTGTCGCTCAGGGTGCCGTCGGCGGCGCGGGCGGCGCGGCGCGCGAAGACGGCGGCGCTCTCGGCCCAGGAGATCAGCTCGCCGAGGCGGAAGAGGACGTGCTGGTTGCGGGTCAGACGGCCGGCGCGGCAGTGCTCCATCACCGCGGCGACGGCGGCCAGCGCCAGGGCGGCGGTGGCGCCGCCGCAGTCGGGATGGGCCGCGGCGTCGGCGCGGGCGCGCTCGGCGAGCTGCCGGTAGTGGGCGCCGCGGGTCTTCAGATGGAGCTGCCAGCGGTCGCGGGCGATGGTCATCTCGAGGATCTCCGAGGTGCCCTCGTAGATGGTGGTGATGCGCACGTCGCGGCGGATCTTCTCGACCATGTACTCGCGCACGTAGCCGTAGCCGCCGTGCGCCTGGACGGCGGCGTCGGCGGCGGCGTTGCCGGCCTCCGAGGCCATGTACTTGGCGATGGCGCCCTCGGTGTTGAGGTTGTCGCCGCCGTCGCCGGGGGTGCCGGCGTCGATGCGCTCGGCGGTTTCCTCGATGAACGCCCGCGCCGCCTCCAGGCGCACCGCGTGGGGGACGATGAGCTTGTGGGTGAAGCCCTGCTTCTCGCTCAGCGGGCCACCGGCCTGGACGCGCTCCTGCGAGTACGGGATCGCCCGGTCGAGGGACGCCCAGCCGCCGCCGAGGCCGAAGGCGGCGACCATCAGGCGGGTGTAGCCGAAGACGAGCTGGGCCTGGATCAGGCCCTGTCCCTCGACGCCGCCCACCAGGTCGTCCGCCGTCACCTCGACGTCGTCGAAGTGAACCTGGGCGGTGTTGGAGGCGCGGATGCCGTGCTTGTCCTCCGGCTTGCCCCAGGAAAGGCCCTCGGCGCCGCGCTCGACCACGAACCAGCTCGGCCCGCCGGGGGTCAGTGCCAGCACGCTGTAGAGGTCGGCGAAGCCGCCGTTGGAGATCCAGCACTTGTTGCCGGTGATGCGGTAGCCGGTGAGGTGGCCGTTGTCCTGGACGGGAACGGCGACGGAGCGCAGGGCGCCGAGGTCGCTGCCGGCGTCGGGCTCGGTGGCGCAGTAGGCCATGAGCAGCCCCTCGCTGGCGATGCGGGTCATCCAGCGCTGCTTTTGCTCGCCGGTGCCGCCGAAGACGATGGGGTCGCAGCCGAGGAAGGTGGCCAGCACGCCGGTGGCGACGCCGAGGTCGATGCGCGCCAGCTCCTCGCAGACGCGGTAGACGTCGAAGGCGCCGCCGCCCATGCCCTCGTACTCCTCCGGGATGAAGAGGAGCTGCACGCCGAGCTCGTCGCCGCACATGGCGCGCACCACGTCGACGGGAAACTCGTCCTTGGCGTCGAGGTCGAGCAGGACGTCGTCGGGCAGGCGCTCGGCGGCGAAGTCGCGGATCGCCTCCAGGGTGAGGTCGAGGGTCTCGCGGTCCAGTCCTGCCAGTCCTGCCATTCCTGCGGCCATGGCCGGGCTCCTCCTCGGAATCGGCGCCGGAGACCGGACGCCGCACGGCGTCCGGCGAAGGGATCGAAGCGCTGCAAGAAGAATTGTGCCGCCGCGACGGCGCTGGGAGAACGCCTCAACGGCGGGGGAGTCCCACCACCTACCCGCCCGGTGGGGCGGCTACGCTATGGGGTG
>Ga0210095_1000261_pt1 | contig 14847 bp, 12 predicted proteins | sample China_Galinas_PW_FD_184861 | JGI IMG/M metagenome (GOLD analysis project Ga0210095, IMG submission 184861) | Wetland microbial communities from San Francisco Bay, California, USA, that impact long-term carbon sequestration - China_Galinas_PWA_D1... | ecosystem: Environmental > Aquatic > Marine >...
GCCGGCGAGCCGCGACGTCGTCCTGTGGGGGCCGTTCCGGCCGCTCGACCGCCGCCAGCGGCCGCCGCTGGTCGGCAACCGGCGCCAGGGGCCGGATCTGTCGAACGTCGGCAACCGGCGCAGCCCGGAGTGGCAGCGGCTCCACCTCGTCGACCCGCGGGCGCTGGTGCCGGGGTCGCGCATGCCGTCGTACGCCCACCTGTACGCCGCCGGCGACCGGCGTGGCGCCGACCTGGTGGCCTACCTCGCGAGCCTCGGCCGGGGCACCGGCGCCGAGCGCTGGCGGACGGTCTCGGCGTGGCCGGCGGCGCCGCTCCCGCCCGGCTCGGCACGCCACGGCAGCGAGGTCTTCGCCCGCTACTGCGCCGCCTGCCACGGCGCCGGGGGCCGCGGCGACGGCCCGCTGTCGCCGGCGGTGCGGCGGCGCTCGATGAACCTCGCCAAGGGCCCGTTCGTCGACGTCTCGTGGCCCGCCGGCCGCGGCGCCGCGGCGCGGGCGGAGCTCGACCGCGAGCTCGACCGGCTGGTGCGCTTCGGGCTCGCCGGGTCGCCGATGCCCGGCCACGAGTGGCTGACGCCGCGGCAGATCGCCGACGTCGTCGCCTACCTCCACACGCTCACCGGCGCCGCGGCATCCCGCGACGGCGACGGCGGGACGGCGCGGTGACCTCCGGCGGCGGAGCCTTCCTCGCCCGGCTGACCGCGATCTCGGTGCGGCGGCCGCGCCCCACGCTGGCCGCCGCGCTGCTCCTCGCCGCCGCCGCCGTCGCCTTCGCCGCCGGCCATCTCGGGCTGCTCACCTCGAACCTCGACCTGGTCGATCCGCGCCTGCCGCCCGTCGCCCGCTTTCGCCGCTTCGCCGCCAGCTTCGGCACCCCGAACCTGCTGGTGGTGGTGGCCGAGGGCGACGACCCGCTCGCCGTCCGCCGCGCCGTCGACGCCGTGGCGCCGCGTCTGCGGGCCGTCCCGGGCGTCCGCAGCGTCGTCGCCGCGCTGCCCTTCGATCGCACCGCGCTCGCCCGGCTCGGGGTGCCGCCCGGCTTCGGCTCCGGCGACGGGCGCCTCGCCGTCGCCTTCGTGCAACCGGAGGACACCGAGTCGCGGGCGGCGGCGCTGGCGCCGGTGGTGCGCGGCGTGCGGCGGGTGCTGGCCGGCGAGGAGGCGCGGCGGTCCGGCGTCTCGCTCGGCGTCACCGGCCTGCCGGTCTACGCCCTCGACGACCGCGACGTCATCCAGCACGACGTCTCCGTCCTGTCGCTGGTCTCCTTCGCCCTGGTGCTGGCCCTCTTCGTCGCCGCCTTCGCCGCCTTCCGCCGGCCGCTGCTGGCGATGGTGTCGCTGCTCCTGGCGGTGGCGGTGACCGTCGGGCTGGCCGCCGTCTACCCGGGCCACCTGACCCTGCTCTCGGCCTTCTTCGCCTCCATCCTCTTCGGCCTCGGCGTCGACTTCGGCATCCACCTGGTCGACCGCGTCGAGGAGCTGGCGGCGGCCGGCCTCCGCGAGGCCACCGCGTTGCCGCGCGCCATGGACGATCTCGGCCGCGGCCTCGCCACCGGCGCGGTGACCACCGCCGGCGCCTTCTTCGCTCTCGCCTTCTGCGGCTTCCGCGGCTTCGCGGAGCTCGGGGTGATCGCCGGCACCGGGGTGCTGGTGTGCCTGCTGGCGACGGCGACGGTGCTGCCGGCGCTGCTGGTGATCCGGCCGCCGCGCCGCGCGCCCCGGCGCCAGGGCCGGCGGCGCCTGGGGCGGCTGCTGCTGGCGCTGCAGAGCCGGCCGCTGGCCGCCGCCGTCGCCGCGGCCGCCCTCCTGGCGCCGCTGGCGGCGCGCCCCGGCTTCGACTCCGACTACCTGAACCTGCAGCCGCGGGGCTCGGAGACGGTGCGCCTGGAGCGCGAGATGGTCCGCCGCACCTCGTTCTCACCGCAGTTCGCGGCGCTGGTGGCGCCGGACCGCGACGCCGCCGCCCGCCTCGCCGCCCGCCTCGCCACCGACCCGTCGGTCGGAGCGGTGCGCTCGGTGGCCGACCTCGACCCGCTGGCCGCCCTGCCGGTGACCGATCCGGCGGCGCTCGCCGCCCTGCGCGCCGGCCTGGTGGCGGCGGACGGGCGCTGCGCGGTCTACGCCTATCCGCAGGGCGACGTCTGGGACCCCGCGGTGCGCGACCGTTTCCTCGCCCACGTGCGGCGGGTCGATCCCGACGCCACCGGCATGCCGGTGCTCGGCCGCTTCATGATCGCCCGCTCGCAGCGCGCTCTCGGCCTCGGCGCCGCCCTCGGCTCGCTGGTGGTGCTGCTGTGCGTCGCCGCCGACTTCCGCCGGGTGCGGCCGGCGCTGCTGGCGGTGCTGCCCACCTTCGCCGGCGTCGCCGCCATGCTCGCCCTGATGCACCTGCTCGGCATCCGCTTCAACCCGCTCAACGTGATGGCGCTGCCGGTGGTGCTCGGCATCGCGGTCGACGACGGCGTCCACCTGGTCCACCGCTGGCTCGCCGAGAGGGGCGACCTGGCGCGTACCCTGGCCGGCACCGGCCGCAGCGTGGTGCTCACCTCGCTGACCAGCCTGGCCGCCTTCGGCAGCCTCGCCTTCACCCGCCACCGCGGCCTCGCCTCCTTCGCCATCGTGATCTGCCTGGGGGTGGGCGCGGCGCTCGTCGCCTCGGTGCTGCTGCTGCCCCGGCTGCTGGTGGCCTGGCTGCCGGCCGCGGAGCCGGCCCCTAGTCGAGACGGACCTCGAGGTTGAAGCGGCGGGCGCCGTCGAGCCGAAGCGGAACCTCGGACAGGTCGTCGCGGCGGCGGGTCGCCAGGTGCTCGGCGGCGTCGAGGTCGTAGCGCGCCGCGGCGCCGGCGGTGCAGTGGAGGTCGGCGTCGAGCCAGCGCGCCAGCGGCACCCCGTCGACCTCGAGCGCGCCCGCCGCCAGCAGCTCGAGGCGCACCGTCTCGGCGTCGTCGTCGCCGCGCAGGACCTCCACCGGGACGCCGAGCAGCCGGACCTCGCCGGCCGGCGGCACCTGCACCGCGTGACCACCGCCGGAGCCGTCGAGGACGGCGATCGCCAGGCGCCCTTCGCCGCGCAGGCGGTAGCCGCGGACCGCGTAGACCGTGCGGCCCTCCACCGCCGCCGGCTTGGCGGATCGCGGCAGCAGGAACCAGGCGTGGGCAGCGCCGCGGTTGGTGAGGACGACGTCGACCGCCAGGTGCAGCCACGGCGGCCGACCCGGACGGCAGGTCGACCCGGTGCAGCGCACGGCCAGCGGTCCGACGGAATCGGCGGAGGCGGTCTCTGGGCGGGGTTTCGTCATCGCCGTCAAGCGTACTTGTGGTAGACGCTCACCGAGTAGTCACCGAGCTTGACCACGTGCGCTGCGCCGTTCTTCGGGTCCCAGGCCGTCTTGTTCAGCTCGGTGTCCGATCCGACCAGTGGGCTCCGCACCAGGCGCACGCTCATCGGGTCGCCGACCGCCGGGGCGTTGAAGTCGACCAGGTCGCGAAGGCGGAAGGTGCCGACCAGCCAGTCGCCGATCAGCCGCATCTTGGCGGTCGGCGACAGGACGCCGTCGGTGTTGGCCCCCGACGTCATCTTGACGTAGATCGTCTCGCCGAACGTGTACTTGGCATGGAGGGATACCCGCACCTCGAACGCGCGGTCGCGCAACCGGACCTCGAGGGCCTCGAGCACCGGCTCGAGCCTGGGATGGTCGATGAACCGGTTCGGCAGCGCCTTGATCCGGTCGAAGCAGCGGATCGCACCGGGCGTGTCCTTGGCGAAGCTCTTGCCGCGGATGGCGTTGGCGATCGTCTTGAGGATCGCACCCTTCTCGTTCGACCGCAGCTCGTCGCTGCCCATGCCATGGACGGCGAGGTAGGCATCCAGCGCGTCGTCGGCGGACAGCGCCGTGTAGTCACGGGCCTCCAGGCGCTCCTTGGTGGTGTCGAGCAGCGTCTGCTTGACCTTGGTGGCGTCGAGCGCCTGCCCCGAAGTGGCCCGAAAACCGCCGGTGCGTTGTTTTTCGCTCCTGTCGACCTCCTTCGGCATCTTGTAGCTCGGCGCCTCGAGGAGCGTCTTGACGTCGTTGATCTTGTCCGGGAAGACGCCCTTCTCTTCCCAGTACGGTTCCGGGATCTGTCCCTTGTACTTGACGTAGAGCTCTTTCCACGAGAGCCCGTCGTTCTCGAGCAGCGTCTCGACGTCCTTGGCGAAGCGCTGGACCAGCTTGCGATAGTCGTCCGCGTCGCGATCACGGTCGTACTCGTCGACCATCGTCTGCAGCAGGCTCTCCTCGGTCACATTGTTCATGCCGAAGCCGGAGAAGAGCTGCGCCTTGTCGTTCTTCCGCTCCCCGATGTAGACCGCGTTTTCGCCCTGGAAGGCGCTGCCCGGGTGCTTGAGCAGGAACTTGGGGTGGTTGGTGATGTAGACCCAGTCCCCCTTTTTCAACGGGCGCTTTCCCAGCTTGCCGAGGGTGCTCTCCTCGGGGTTGTCGCGCGCCGCCTTGGCCCGCGGGCTCATCGTCAGGAACTCCCGGGCGACGTCGCCCTCGACCTTCCCCCGCCGGGCCGACAGCCCGAGCCGCGTGTCGCCCTTGCTCGTCGGCAGCGTTCCGTAGAGGTAGTCGAAGTTGGCGTCGCCGAGGGCGCGGCGCACGGTGTCGGTCTCGATGGCGAGCAGGACGGTGGCGCACTCGGCGATCGTCACCCCGCTCAGCCAGGCCTGGATCGCCGCCGCCGCGCTGACGTTGTCCTTGATCTCCCAGGTCATGTAGCCCTTCTTCGTCCAGTACCTGGGATCGGCATAGCCGGAACGGTAGTCGTCCTTCCACAGCTTGCCGTAGTCCTCGTACTTCTTGTACTTGCCGTAGGTGACGGGGTCGTCGAGGTAGAGCTTTCCCTTTTTCGCCTTGGGCTCGTAGTTGTGCCGGTAGTGGACGCCCTCGGTGCCGCTGGCGGGGCCGGTTTCGACCGCGATCATGCCGCGCACGACGTCCTCGCCGAGGGCATCTTCCGACGCCTCGATCTCCGGCTGGCGCTGCACCAGACGGCGCAGCCCGAAGCGCCCCGGTGGCTCGACGACCTGGGGCTCGACGACCTGGGGCTCGACGGCGGCGGGGACCACCCGGTGCCCGAGCCGCCGGGCACGCTCGACGCTGGACGCCGCAACCGTCCCCTCGCTCCCCCGGCGGGACGGTGCCGGCGGACGGGTGGCCGGGGCGGCAGCCGCGGGCCGATTGGAACGCGATGCGATTCGTCGCAAGGTTGCCCCCGAGGTCCACAGCCGGCGCCGCCGGCCGCAGTGCCCGATTCGTGAATGCTCCTGGTTGCTCAATTTAGCAGACGAGCGGGACGCTTTGCGCGGTGCGCCGCGAGACGCGGTCGCTCACGATGTAGAATCCGCGCCATGCATCCTTCCCTGCTCGCTCCCTACGACGCCCTCGAGCGTCGCAAGCACAACCTGCTCTCGCAGCTCTCCGCCCTCGGCAGCGCCCAGCTCGCCTTCCGGCCGGCGCCGGATGCCTGGTCGCTGGTCGACATGGCCGACCACCTGGTGCTCATCGAGCACGCCGTGGCGGTGGGGCTGGAGAAGGGCCTGCCGGACGGCAAGGGGCGGCCGAAGCTCGGCCAGCGGCTGGCCCGGCCTTTCCTCGGGCTCGCCCTGCGCCTGCCGCTGCGCTTCAAGATCCCCACCGAGCGGGTGGCGCCGCGGCCGGGGCGCAGCCTGGACGAGGTCGCCGAGGAGTGGTCGTCGGTGCGCCGCCGCATCGCCGACCGGCTGCAGGCGCTGGGCCAGACCGACATGGCGCGGCCGGCGCTGCTCCACCCGGTGGCCGGCCCGATGAGCGCCCAGGAGGCGCTGGTGTTTCTCGCCGCCCACTTCGACCACCATCTGAAGCAGGTCGACCGCATCCGCTCGTCGCCCGGCTTCCCGGCCGCCGGCGCCGCCGCCTAGCGCCGATCCCCGCGCGGCGTCGAGTGGTTGACTCTTTGACAGGTTGCTGCTAGGGTTTTTGCGCAACCCCGAGAGTCGCGAAGAGATCCAAGAGGCACCTGAGGAAAATCCCCCGACGACAAGACGGTTTTCAAAGGCAACACATTGCCGGGAGAGGTGTACGCGCAGGGTGCGCTGCCTCGACGGCACCCTGACGCGGAGGGACGCCGCGGATACCTTGTGGTCGGAAGGTACGGTTGCACCGGACACCGACGACAGGAAAGACAAGAAGGAGCAGTGCAATGCGTACCACCGGTCGCGTAAAGTGGTTCAACGAGACCAAAGGTTTCGGTTTCATCACCCCCGACGACGGTACCCGGGATTGCTTCGTGCACTTCTCGGCCATCTCCGGCAGCGGCTTCCGCACGCTGGTCGAGGGTGAGCAGGTCGAGTTCGACGTGGTCGAGGGCCAGAAGGGCCCGGCCGCCGAGAACGTCGTCCGCGTGGCAAGCTGAAGCCTTCCAGAGACTCCGTTCGGGGGCCCGCGCCCCCGGCGTCCCTTGTGGCCGCTCCCCCGGGAGCGGCCTTTCGTGTTCCTGGGGAACCGAAACCGCTCAGTAGTAGCTCTCGAGCTCGCTCCAGCTGTCCTCTTCGATCACCTTCTTGACGTCGATCATGAAGCGATCGGCGTCGGCACCGTCGACCAGGCGGTGATCGTAGGTGATCGACAGGTAGCACATGGTCTTGATCGCCAGGGCGTCGTTGCCGTCCGGATCGCGGATCACCACCGGCCGCTTCTCGATGGTGCCGATGCCGATGATGGCGACCTGCGGCTGGTTGATGATCGGCGTGCCGAACAGGCTGCCGAAGACCCCGGGGTTGGTCACCGTGAAGGTGCCGCCCTTGAGCGCGTCCGGCGACAGCTTCTTGCTGCGCGCCTTCTCCGCCAGCTCGTTGGCGGTCTTGGCGAGGCCGACCAGCGAGAGCCGGTCGGCGTTGCGCAGCACCGGCACCAGCAAGCCGCGCCCCTCGACGTCCACCGCCATGCCGATGTTGATGTCCTTCTTGTAGACGATGTTGGTGCCGTCGATCGAGGCGTTGAGGCTCTTGTGCCCCTTGAGCGCCGTGGCGATCGCCTTGAAGATGAACGGCATGAAGCTCAGCTTGGTGTCGTTGGCCTCGGCGAACTTGCGCTTGGCCCGCGCCCGCGCCCTGTCGACGCGCGAGAAGTCGACGTGGAACACCGTCGTCACGTGCGCCGAGGTGTTCTTCGAGTAGCGCATGTGGGCGGCGGTGATCTGCCGGATCTTCGACATCGGCTCGATCTCGACGTTCTCGCCCTCGCTGTAGGCGGGGACGGAGAAGCCGTCCTCGGGCCGCGCCTGCGGCGGCGGCGCGGCGGCCGCGGCGGCCGGCTTCGGCGGCGCCGCCTTGCGCTGCTCGAGGTAGCCGAGGACGTCCTGCTTGGTCACCCGGCCGTGGACGCCGGTGCCGTCGACCTCGGCGAGGTCGATCCCCTCCTCCTGGGCGATCTTGCGCACCAGCGGGCTGGAGTAGCGGCGCAGCCGCTCGGCTTCGTCCGCTGGAGGCTCGGCGTCGTCACCGGTGTCGTCGCCGGCCGCCTTCGGCGCCGGCTCCTCGTCCGCCTCGGGTTCGGCCTTCGCCTCGTCCTTCGTCTCGGCCGGCTCGCTCTTCGCTTCAGCCTTCGCCTCGGTCTCGGCTTCGTCGGCCGGCGCCGCGTCCTCGGCCGGCTGCGGCTCGGCGGCCTTCGACTCACCGCCGGCGGCGCCCTCCTCGTCGACCAGCGCCACCACCTCGTTGACCGGCACGGTCTTGCCCTCTTCCGCCTTGATCTCCTTCAGCACGCCGGCCACCGGGCTCGGAATCTCGGCGTCCACCTTGTCGGTGGAGATCTCGAACAGGGGCTGGTCCCGCTCCACTGTGTCGCCGGGCTTGACCAGCCACTTGGTGATCGTGCCCTCGGCAATGGACTCGCCCATCTGGGGCATCACGACTTCGGTAGCCATCGACCTCTCCCTCGAATCTCGGATCGTGTTCGGGTTGTCGGGTTCACGCGCCTGCTCGCCCCACGGGTTTGCGACTCGTCAGATGCTTGCAACTTCGGCTCCATGCAGGCCCGGCGCCGGCTGTCGCAGAGCGCGAAGGGAAAGCATAACACCCGGCGCCGGCGCCCCTCTCGGCGGGAATCCCTAGAAGTGGATCGCCGCGCCGTGCGACGCGTGGGCCGCCTCGGCCACCGCTTCGGCGAGGGTCGGATGGGCGTGGACGGCGCGGAACAGCTCCTCGACGGTCATCTCGCCGGACACCGCCACCACCGCCTCGGAGATCAGGTCGGTGGCGTGGGGGCCGATGATGTGCACCCCCAGCACCTCGTCGTACCGCGTGTCGCGCACCAGCTTGACGAAGCCGGCGGTCTTGCCCTCGATCGCCGCCTTGCCGGAGGCCATGAACGGGAACTTGCCGACCTCCACCTCGTAGCCCGCCTCCTTGGCCTGCGCCTCGGTGAGACCGACGCTGCCGACCTCCGGGTCGGTGAACACGACGGACGGGATCTTCTTGTAATCGAGCGGCCGCGCCTCCGGGTAGCCGGCGATGTGCTCGACCGCCAGGATGCCCTCGGCGGAGGCCTTGTGGGCGAGCCACGGCGTCGCCGTCACCACGTCGCCGATGGCGTAGACGCCGTCGGCGCCGGTGCGCATCCACTCGTCGGTGGCGAGGTAGCCGCGGTCGAGCTCGAGACCGACGCTCTCCAGTCCGACGCCCTCGGTGAACGGAGCGCGGCCCACCGCCACCAGCAGCACCTCGGCCTCGACGTCGTCCTTGCCCTCGAAGGAGACGCGGACGCCGTTCTCGGTGACCTCGGCGGCGGTCAGCTTGGTGCCGGTCCAGCAGGTGATCTTGCGCTTGCGGAACGAGCGCTGCAGCTCCTTGGACACCTCCGCGTCCTCCACCGGCAGCAAGCGGTCGAGCATCTCGACCAGGGTCACCTCGGTGCCGAAGGAGGTGAACATCGAGGAGAACTCGGTGCCCACGGCGCCGGCGCCGAGCACCACCATGCTCTTCGGCACGCGGCCGAGCTTCAAGATGTGGTCCGAGCTCAGGATGCGCTCGCCGTCGGTCTTGGCGACCGGGATCTCCCGCGGCACCGAGCCGGTGGCGATCACCACGTTCCGGGTGGCGTAGGTGGTCGTCTTGCCGTCCGCGTCCTTCACCTCCACCTTGCCGGCGCCGGCGATGCGGCCGAAGCCGTGCAGCGAGTCCACCTTGTACTTCTTGAACAGGCCGACGATGCCGCGGGCGTTCTTGTCCACCACGCCCTGCTTGCGCTCCTGGGCGCGGCCCATGTCGAACGACGGATCGGCGACGTCGATGCCCAGCTCGGCGGCGTGGCGCAGCTCGTCGAGCACGTTGGCCGAGTGGAGCAGCGCCTTGGTGGGGATGCAGCCGCGGTGCAGGCAGGTGCCGCCGAGGAACGGGTCGCTCTCCACCACCGCCACCTTGAGGCCGAGCTGGCCGGCGCGGATGCCGGCGACGTAGCCGCCGGGACCGCTGCCGATGATGATCACGTCGTAGTCCTGTTGCGCCATGGGAGGTCTCCCGTCGAAGGTCGAAGAGCCGGGGGCTCGGGTTCGGTGTCAGGGGCTGCGTGGTCCAGGGAACGGCCTGAAGGGGCTCGCGAGCCTCTCAGGCCGGCTTCGCCGCGGCGAGCGGCTCGGCGCGGAAGCGGCCCGGCCGATCGGAGACGAGGCGGGCCATCGGCACCACGGGGTCGTGCTCGAAGACGCACAGCCACCCCTCCTCCGCGGCCCGCGGAAACCAGCGCTTCTTGTTCTCCAGCGTGGTCAGCGGGTAGAGATCGTACCCCATGATCCACGGGTACGGAACGTGGGAGGCGGTGGGCACCAGGTCGGCCCAGAAGACGCCGCGCTCGCCGGCGTCGCCGTCCCCGTTGAGCAGCACGATGCACATGTCGCGATTGTGCCCCGGCGCCTTCACCGCGCGCACGCCGGCCACCGGCTCGGCCGCGTCGTCGAACAGCTCCACCAGGCCGGCGTCGAACAACGGCTCCCAGTTGGCCGGGTCGTAGCTCGCCCGGTCGCGCTCGTTGGGATTGCGGGCGTGGTCCACCTCGCCGCGCTCCATCCAGTAGCGGGCGTTGGGGAAGGTGGGCACCACCCGGTCGCCCTGCACGCGGGTGTTCCAGCCGCAGTGGTCGAAGTGGAGGTGCGAGAGCAGCACGTGGGTGACGTCGCCGGGCTCGTAACCGGCCCGGCGGATTTGCTCGGGCAGCCGCGTCGCCCCCTCCTCCATGCCGAAGATGGCCCGGAACTTGGCGTCGTTCTTGTCGCCGATGCCGGAGTCGAGGAGGAGCAGCTCGTCGCCGCTCTCCACCAACAGGCAGTTGGTGACCATGCGGATGCGGTTCTTGTCGTCCGGCGGCCGCTCGCGCTCCCACAGGGTGCGCGGCACGACGCCGAACATGGCGCCGCCGTCGAGGCCGAAGCGGCCGTCGTCGACGAGCTGGATCTTCAGGTCACCGAGTTGCATGGTGGCAGCGTATCAAGGCTGTCAAGGGGGATCGCCGGGCGCCGGGCGATCAGCCGGAGGGGTGCTCGTGGCCGTCGTCGCCGTGGTGGGCGTCACCCGGGTCGTCCATCGCGCCGTCGTGCATCGCGCCGTTCTGCATCTCGTCGTGCATCTCGTCCATCGCCTCGCCCGCCATCTCGCCGTGCTCGTCCTCCTCGTGGCTCGAGCGCAGACTGAGGCCGGCGTTGCGCACCATCGAGGCGTACTCGTCGGCGGACAGCTCGGGGAGGCGTTCCACGAAGGCGGTGATCGCCCAGATCTGCTCGTCGCTGTGGGTCGGACCGAAGGCCGGCATGCCGGTCATGCGGATGCCGTTCTTGACGATCCAGTAGGTCTCCGCCGCGTGCTCGCTCTCCCTCTCGTTCGCCTCGCGGCCCTCGCCTGCCTCACTTCCCGCGTCCCCTGCCGGCGCGCGCCGGTGGCGCTTGGCGAGCTCCGGCGGCGTCGGGTTGAGGCCCTGGGCCAGCTCGTCCGGCTCGATGCCCGGGGCGCCGTGGCAGGTGACGCACATCTGGTGGTAGTGGACGAGGCCGGTGCGCAGCTTGGCCGGGTCGTCGAGCGACGGCACCTCGATGCCGTCGAGCTGCGACTCGATGGAGTGCTCGCGGGTGGTGTTGAGGAACCACTCCACCGGCGCCGAGCCCGGATCGGTGGCGGCGACGCTGACGAAGCCACTGTAGGCGACGGCGACGGCACCGAGGGCGAGGACGGCGAGGACGGCAACGACGGTGATGACGATCTTCATACGGTCTCCTCCAAGCGAAAGGCGTGCCGGCGGAGAGCCCGCGGCGGCGAGGACGCCGCCGGCGCGGCCGGCCCGACCACGGTATCGTATCGGGGTTCATGGATCGGGAGGAAACCAGGACGGGGGGAACCCGTGCGGAAGGCAGGACCTCGACCGGCGCGCCGCCCGGCGGCGACCTCGCCCTGGTGCTCTCCGGGGGCGGCGCCCGTGCCGCCTACCAGGTGGGGCTGCTGCGCTACCTGGCGCACACCATGCCGGACCTCTCGGTGCAGATCCTCACCGGCGTCTCCGCCGGCGCCATCAACGTCTCCATGCTCGCCTCCCACCCGGGCACGCTGGCCGACGGTGTCGAGGAGCTCACCCGCCTGTGGAGCCACCTGCGCGCCGAGCACGTGTTCAGCGCCGACACCGGCTCGCTGCTCAAGCAGGTGGCGGCGTGGGGCGTGCGGCTGGTCTCCGGCGGCACCCGCATCGGCCCGCGCATCGAGGGCATGGTCGACACCCGGCCGCTGCGCCGCCTGCTCGAGCGGGTGCTCCACACCGGCCCCGGCGGTGCGCTACCGGGGATCGACGACAAGCTGCGCGCCGGCCGGCTCAAGGCGGTGGCGATGACCACCCTGAACTACGCCACCGGCCAGACCGTCACCTGGGTGCAGGGGCGCGACATCGAGGGCTGGGAGCGCACCAACCGGCGCAGCGCGCGGGCGCAGCTCACCGTCGACCACGTGATGGCGAGCTCGGCGCTGCCGATGGTCTTCCCGGCCGTACGCCTGGGGCGCGACTGGCACGGCGACGGCGGCGTGCGGCTGGCGGCGCCGCTGTCGCCGGCGCTGCACCTGGGAGCCGGGCGCATCCTGGCGGTGTCGACCCGCTATCAGCGCACCCGCGAGGAGGAGGAGCGCCCGCGCACCCGCGGCTACCCGCCGCCGGCGCAGATCCTCGGCCAGCTGATGAACGCCGTCTTCCTCGACGTCCTCGACCAGGACGTGGTGCGCCTCGAGCGCATCAACGCGCTGCTCGCCAAGCTGCCGCCGGAGGAGCGCGGCGACATGAAGCCGATCGGCATCCTGGCACTCCGGCCGTCCGTCGACCTCGGCTCCCTGGCCGGCGAGTACGAGGCCAAGCTCCCCGGCTTCTTCCGCTTCCTCACCCGCAGCCTCGGCACCCGCGAAACCGCCAGCCCCGACTTCCTGTCCCTGCTCATGTTCCAGCCCGACTACCTGCACCGCATCATCGAGATCGGCGAACAGGACGCCGCGGCGAGGGCCGACGAGATCGCGGCGCTGGTCAGTCCGTAACCCGAGCTCGGCCCGGCTGCAGCACGATGAACTTCCCATGCAGGCGATCGCCGAGCTGGTCGACAGCACGGATGACCGCTTGGCCGATGGCGGAACGAGCTTGTGTCGGGTACCGAAGATAGATCACCCCGACGGTCTTCATTCCGCGAGCGAAGACGAGGCGCCCGAAATCCCGATCCTCAGTGATCAGAATCCGCTCGTCGCGCATCGTCAGCTCGACGACTTCCAGATCGGGAGCTCCGGGCGCTTCGTCGGCCACGGTTTCCACCTCGTGCCCGACGCTTCGAAGGGCGCGAACCACCGCGAAATCGCAGCTCTCGTCGGCGAGGAACCTCAAGTGTCCTCGGGCTCTCAGCCTTCGTCTGCCGTGACCGGCACCTCGATGGCGAAGATCTCCTCGTGGGAGATGCTCTGCGCCGCGTAGGTCAGGGCGGCGTGGACATCCTCCCGCTGCAGGCGAGGGTAGGCATCGAGGAGGTCGTCGACCGTGGCTCCTTCTCCCAGCTTGCGCAGCAGGAGCTCGACGGGGATCCTCGTGCCGCGGATCACCGGCTTGCCGAGCATCACGTCCGGGTTGATTTCGATCCGGCCGACTGCTTCGCTCTTCATCAAGGCCTCCTCGTCAGGAGTCTAGCCTACTCCCAGCGCAGCGCCTCCATCGGGTCGACGCCTGCCGCGCGCCGGGCCGGCAGCACGCAGGCGAGGAGGGCGACGGTGGCGAGGACGGCGGTGACGGCGGCGAGGCTCCAGGGGTCGCCGGGGGTGACGTCGTAGAGCAGGCCGGCCATCAGGCGGGAGAGGGCGAGGCCGCCGAGAAGACCGGCGACGGCGCCGGCGGCGACCACCCGCGCGCCCTCGCCGAGGACCATGCTCACCACCTGCTGGCGCGCCGCACCGAGAGCCATGCGGACGCCGATCTCGCGCGTGCGCTGGGCCACCGCGTAGGACAGCACACCGTAGATTCCGAGCGCCGCCAGCGCCAGGGCGAGCGCCGCGAAGATGCCGAGCATCAGCATCGGGTAGCGGTAGCGCTCCATACCCCCCCGGCGATTCTCCTCGAGGGTCGAGATCTCCCCCACCGGCAGGTCCGGGTCGATGGCGCCGACCTCCTCGCGCACCGCGTCGGCCAGCGCCAGCGGCGCGCCGGTGGTCGCCACCACCAGGTAGCCGCCACCCGGCAGCCATTGCGGCAACGGCACGTAGACCTGCGGCTTCGGCGCCTTGTCGAGGTCGAGGTGATGGATCGGCGCCACCACGCCGACCACCGTCAGCCACTCGTCCCCCTCCTGGAAGGTGAAGCGCATGCGCTTGCCGACGGCGTCCTCGCCCGGCCACTGGCGCTCGGCGGTGAGGCTGTCGACGACGATCACCTGTGGAGCGCCGGGGCCGTCGTGCTCGTCGAACGTGCGGCCGGCGCGCAGCGCGATGCCCATCGTCTCGAAGTAGCCCGGCGTCACCTTGGACCACGAGAACGACGGGTTCTCCCCCTGCTCGTAGCTCCGCCCCTCGATGGCGAAGGAGCTCGAGCTCGAGCTGTCGGTGAGCGGCAGCGGGCTGGCGAAGGCGACGCTGCTGACGCCGGGCCGGCCGGCGAGGCGATCGAGCAGCGTCCGGTAGAAGGCGAGCCGGCTCGCCTCGTCGGCGTAGCGGGCGTCCGGCAGCAGCAGGTCGGCGACCAGCCGGTGCTCGGTGACGAAACCGGGGTCGACGCGGTTCAGCTTGCGGAAGCTGTCGATCATCAGGCCGGCGCCGATCAGCAGCACCAGCGCCATCGCCACCTCGGCCGCCACCAGCACCTGGCGCAGGCGCCGGCCCGCCCGGTCGGGACCGCCGCCGCGGCCGCCTTCCGCCAGCCCGGCGGCGGCGCCGCGGCGGGTGACGGTGATCGCCGGCACCAGCCCGATGGCGAACCCGGTGAGGACGGCGAGGGCGGCGGTGAAGGCGAGCACCGGCAACGACAGGGTGAGGTCGTGGGCGCGCGGGCTGTCGCCGAGCGCGGAGCGCAGCAGCTCGATGCCCCAGGCGCCGAGCAGCAGGCCGGCAGCGCCGCCGGCGACGCCGAGCACGGTGCTCTCGGTGAGTAGCTGGCGCACCAGGCGGCCGCGGCCGGCACCCAGGGCACGGCGCACCGACAGCTCGCGGTTGCGCCCAGCAGCACGGGTGAGCATCAGGTTGGCGAGGTTGGCGCAGGCGATCAGCAGCACGAAACCGACCGCTCCCCACAGCACCAGCGCCGCCGGCCTCACGTCCTCGGTGAGCCGCTCGGCGAGCGGCAGG
>Ga0210095_1000262_pt1 | contig 14780 bp, 3 predicted proteins | sample China_Galinas_PW_FD_184861 | JGI IMG/M metagenome (GOLD analysis project Ga0210095, IMG submission 184861) | Wetland microbial communities from San Francisco Bay, California, USA, that impact long-term carbon sequestration - China_Galinas_PWA_D1... | ecosystem: Environmental > Aquatic > Marine >...
CCGCCGATGGCCACCACGTTGCCGTCGGCGAGCCGCGTCTCCTGTACCGCCTCGCCGCCGACGTAGCTGCCGGTGACGCTGCCGAGGTCGACGAGGAAGATCTCGCCCGCCGCCCCGCGGCGCTCGATGCGCGCGTGCTCCAGGGCCACCGCCGGGTCGTCGAAGCGCAGCTCGGCGTTGGTGCCGCGGCCGATGCGCAGCACGTCGCCGACGACGCTGCGCAGACCGCCGGTGAGGGAGGCGCCGCTCGTACCGCCGGCCGCCGCCAGGTCGCGCCGCTGGATCAGGAAGCCGCGTTGCGCCGCCGCCACGTCACAGCCCCCAGTAGAAGGCCGCCACCAGGTGGGCGGCGACGAGGACGACGAGGGCCACCGACAGCGGCACGTGGAGGTAGAGCCAGGCGTCCAGCAGGTTGCGGTAGCGCTGCTGCACGGCGAGGCGCAGGTGCAGCTCCTTGTGCTGGCGGGCGAGGACCAGCAGGCGGCGCAGCTCGTCGCGCTCCGCCTCCTCGACGCGGCCGAGCAGCGCCTCCCAGCTACGCTTCGCTGCCGCCGCCGCCGCCCGCGGCTTGCCGAGGAGCTGCCGCCAGCCGGCCAGCGGCGGCGGCGTGGACTCGGCCAGCAGGGCGCCGTGAATGCCGCGGAAGACGGCCGACTTGCCGGAGGCGAGGCGGGCCATGGAGGCGGCCATGCGGTTGAGATCCGCCGAGATCTCCTGCGCCGTGAGGTTCGACTCGACGGCGGTCAGGCGGCGCGGCAGCACCTGGTAGAGGTAGGCCCCCACCACCCCGGTGGCGACCACCGCCAGCAGCACCACGAAGGCGGCCACCGCCACCTTGTCCTCGAAGCGCAAGCCGGTGTGCAGCAGCACGACCCCGGCCGACGCCACGCCGAGCCAGACGTGGGCCTGCAACCAGCCTTCGAGGCTGCCCAGGGTGCTGCCGTAGGCGCGCTTGCGGACGGCGAAGAGCAGCAGCCAGACGACCAGCGCCAGGGCGACGGAACCGTAGACGATGCCGAGCAGCGAGCCGCCGTGCTGGAAGCTGCCGACCCCCCAGCGCTCCCAGGCGAAGACCGCCGCCGCCGCCAGCAGCAGGAGGAAAGCGACGAGGCGCCAGCGGCGGCTCTTGGGGGCGGACAGGAACACCCTACGGCGCCCCCCCGGCGGCCACGTCCCCCACCACGTCGCGGACCACGATCTGCTCCAGCCGGGCGCGGTACTCGTCCGGCGTCAGGCGGATGGCGGCGCCGGTGGGACACGACCGCACGCAGGCCGGGCCGCCGGCGAGACCGCGGCACAGGTCGCACTTGACCGCCACCTGCTTGCCGCCGCCGGCGTCGTCCCCGGCGCCGCCGACCTTGCCGCCGCCGACCTTGCCACCACCGACCTTGCCACCACCGACCTTGCCGCCACCGGCCAGCCCCTTCACCCAGGAAATCAGGTTCTTCTTCGGCTGCGGGTGGACCATGAAGATGTTGTCGTAGGGGCAGTTGGCCTCGCAGTTGCCGCAACCGATGCAGTTCTGCTTGATGTACACCTCGCCCCGCGGATCGCGCACGATGGCGTCCGGCGGGCAGTCGAGCATGCACAGCGGGTTCTCGCACTGCCAGCAGGAGTTCGGCGCCAGCAGGTTGTAGAACTTGATGCCGGTCAGCGACAGGCGCGCCTGGCGGTCGTCGTGCACCCCCTCGCAGGCGGCGATGCAGTTGCCGCAGCGCACGCACTTGTAGTCGTCGATGATCAGCGCGTCGGTGCCGATCACCACCTCCTCGCGGATGAGGTCCGACAGCACGTCGCCGGAGCCCGGCGTCGCCTCGGCCTTCAGCGTCGCCAGGCGGCGCTCCTCCAGCTTGTCCAGGAAGCCGCCCTTGAGCTCCGGGTGCTCGTCCAGGAAGGCCTCGAAGTCGTTGCGGTCGAGGCGGATCAGCTCGCTCTTGAAGATGGTCGACACGGTGGCGGTGCGCGGCGCTTCGGGCAGCAGCGCCGTCTCGCCGAAGAAGTTGCCGGCCACCAGGTAGGACAGCACCACCTCGCGCTCGCCGGACTGCTTGGCCACCTTCACCATGCCGCTACGAATGAGGTAGAAGGCGTCCCCCGGGTCGCCCTCGGCGAACAGCACCTGCTCCTTGTCCACCGCCAGCACCGAGGCGCGCTGCGCCAGCGGCCACAACACGTCCTCGGGAAGCTGCGGGAAGAGGTAGCCCTGGAAGGCGCGCAGCAGGAAGGCGCGGTCGACCAGCGCCTTGGCCTCCGGCGACACGGCGAGGAGCTTCAGGATCGCCTTGCGCGGGATCTCCAGCACCCGGCTGGCGCCGCGCGAGACCACCGTGGCGTTGCGCCGGCGGCCCGAGATCAAGCTCATCTCGCCGAAGAACTGCCCCGCCCCGAGAGCGCCGACGCGGCGCTCCTCGCCCCCCTCCGGCCGCTGCCGCACCTCCACCTCGCCGTCGGCCAGGACCAGGAAGCTGTCCGTGTAGTCCCATTGCCGCACCACCGTCTCGCCGTCCGCGTACTCGCGCGGCTCGACCGACAGGAAGGTCTCCCGCAGGTCCTCCGCCGAGGCGGCGGCGAAGAACGGCGCGGCGCGGCGCAGCGAGGCCAGCCGCTCGCGCACCGTGCCTTGCCACCAGGGCAGCCGGTCGCGCAGGATCGCCTCGTCCGCCGGCTCCACCTCGTTGCCGAGCACGTGCTCCACCACCTCGTAGCCCTGGTTGATGCCGAGGCGGATCAGATCGCGGCCGGTGACGGCGCCGATGACGTAAAGCCCCGGCACGCTGGACTGGTAGCGATAGTCGAGCTTCGGTTTCGCCTCCCGCCCTTCGCCGGAGAACGCCACCCCCATGCCCTCCAGCCAGCGCCGCGGCGCCACGGCGCCGATCTTGAGATACACGCGCTGCGCCGGCACCGTCAGGTCCTCTTCGGGACCGGACAGCTCCACCGTCTCCGCCGTCACGGACTTGACCGTGGTCGAGAAGTGGATGCTCAGCTCGCCGGCGGCCTGCCGCGCCAGCGCCTCGCGCTCCAGGGACTCCTCAGCGCGCACGATCTCCGCCTTGCGCACCACCAGGTGCACCCGGTTGCGCTCGACCAGCGCCAGGGCCACCTCCAGCGCCGAGTCGCCGGCGCCGACCACCACCACGTCGAGGTCGGAGATCTCGTCCGGGTCGACCAGGCGGTAGGAAACGTGGGGCAGGTCCTCTCCGGGGGCGCCGAGGGGCCGCGGGTTGCCCTGCGTACCGACGGCGAGGATCACGTTCGCCGCCTCGAAGCTCTGCTCGCCCGCCGTCACCCGGAAGCCGCTCTGCGGCAGCTTCTCGACGGCGCTCACCTCGCAGCCGAGACGCACCTCCAGCCCCTGCCCGTCGACGAAGCCCGCCCAGGCGCTGAGCACCTCCTCCCGCGAGCCGGCGGCGAAGGGCAGCTCGCCGAGCTGCGGGATCAGCGTCGGCTCCGCCATCACGTGCTTGCCCTTCTGGTAGCAGTGGACGGTGTCCGCCAGGTGGTCGGCGCGTTCCAGCACCGCGTAGGCGAGCCCGTGGTGCCGCGCCCGGTGGGCGGCGGACAGCCCGGCCGGGCCGGAGCCGACGATGACGAGGTCTAGGCGTTCGGTCGACATGAATTCCGCTGGCCGTCCCGCGGCCCCCGCGGCCACGGCACGGCTCCCTCTCTCCGACCCCGCCGGCGGCGGAGCAGGGGAGCTCGTACAGGTTGAAACGCGGATTCATTGTCGACGCCGGCACACGGGGTGTCAAACGGGGTTTCTCCACCCTTGAGCCATTAAGCTAAACGGACTTACCGTAGCTGGCAGGATTGACACATAGGATAAGTTGACTTACGCTAGTTGCGTTTGACGTCCTAGGAGCCGTCGGCTTTCCTCCTCGCTATGCACGCCATCCCCAAGGACCAGATCCTCGACCGTCTCGCCTTGGAGAACCCATGGTGGCAGGCTCCGCATCACATCCAGGCCGACTTCGCTCGCCTGCGGCCGCGCGCCTATCGCGACCTCTTCCTGCCCGTGGTGACGGAACGACGGGTGCGGCGGGCGGTGGTGCTGATGGGACCGCGGCGGGTCGGCAAGACGGTACTCCTGCACCACGTCGTGCAGCAGCTCCTCGAAGCGGGAACCGAGCCGCACCGCGTGTGCTACGTGTCGGTGGACCACCCCCTCTACGTCGGCTGTTCCCTGCAGCGTCTCCTCGACCTCTACGCCGAGGCCGCCGGCGTCGACCCCCGCCGCCAGCCCTGCTGGGTGATCTTCGACGAGATCCAGTATCTGAAGCAGTGGGAGGTGCACCTCAAGGCGCTGGTGGACGACCACCCGAAGGTGCGGTTCGTCGCCTCCGGCTCCGCCGCCGCGGCGCTACGCCTGAAGAGCCACGAGTCCGGCGCCGGCCGCTTCACCGACTTCCTGCTGCCGCCCCTCACCTTCCACGAGTACCTGCTGCTACGCGGTGAGGACGATCTCCTGGAGAGCGGAGCCAGCGCACTGGCGGGGGAGGAGCTGGCGGACGGCGAGATGGCGACCATCAACGCCGCCTTCATCGACTACCTCAACTACGGCGGCTACCCGGAGGTGGCCCTGTCGGAGCAGATCCGCAGCGATCCGGTGCGCTACGTCAAGGGCGACATCGTGGACAAGGTACTGCTGCGCGACCTGCCCTCCCTCTACGGCATCAGCGACATCCAGGAGCTCAACGCGCTGTTCACCACCCTCGCCTTCAACACCGCCCAGGAGGTGTCCCTCGAAGAGCTGTCGCAAAACGCCGGCGTCAGCAAACCGACCTTGAAGCGCTACGTCGAGTACCTGGAGGCGGCGTTCCTGCTCAAGGTGGTGCACCGGGTGGACCGCGGTGCCAAGCGTTTCAAGCGCGCCAACTTCTTCAAGGTCTACCTCACCAACCCGTCCATCCGCACCGCCCTCTTCGCCCCCATCACGGCGGACGACCCGGCCACCGGGCCCCTGGTCGAGACCGCCGTCTACGCGCAGTGGTTCCACCACCAGCAGCATGTCCGCCTCCACTACGCGCGTTGGCGCGGTGGCGAGGTCGACATGGTCAGCCTGGGGGCGGACCAGAAACCGGAGTGGGCGGTCGAGGTCAAGTGGTCCGACCGCGCGACGCGGCGGCCGCAGCTCGTCGAGCGCGCCATCGACTTTTGCAATCGCAACAACCTTCCCCGCCTCGCCGTTACGACGCGCACCACCCGCCGCCGGCTGGTGCGCTCGAACGTTCACCTCGACTTCCTGCCCGCCGCCGTGCACTGCCTGGCGGTCGGGCGGGGCATCATCGAAGGGTCGGCCGGGGGTCCGCAGCTCAGCCTGTTCTAGCGGCTCACTGCCGGCCGCGACTCGAGCTGCGCTTGCGTTTCCGCGTCTGGACCAGGGCTCTGGACCTGGTGACCGGCTGGTCCCGGTTGGAGCGCGTGGTCACCGCGGGGGCGCTGGTAGCTCGCCCGCGGCGACGTCTGGAGGACGTGGACGCAGCCGGTCGGCGCGACGCCTCGCGGCTGGAGTCGTAGAGGATGGTGAGGCCGTTGCGTGAGGCGTAGCGCTGGCAGTTCTTGCAAGGCCGGCGGCTGGGTACGATCACCTCGACGTCGACGTCGGCTCCGTGTTTGGCGAGCGCGGCGCGGTAGCCCTTGACCTCGGCGTGGCTGTCCGCGTATTTCGCGTCCAGGAGCACTTCGTTCCTGCGCAGGTCCGCCCCCTGCGTCGTGGTCACCGCGACCTCTTTCCGACCCAGTGCGTCGAGCTGCTGCTTGGAGAGCCTGCCCTCGTTCGAGCTCACGTAGTAGGTGTCCCCGACCTTGGTGATGGCGGTCGTCCTGCTGTTCTGTGCCACCGGGTCCAGCAACCGATGCAGCGCGTCCACCCGATCGAGCAGCCTTTTCTCGGCTGCCGTCGGCGCGCCTTGGGGATCTTTCCACTCCAGCCCGTTCGCATCCACCAGGCTGGTCGGGCTGTTGGCCGCGTAGGCGTACATGTGCCCGGGCAGCCGGAAGGGGGCCAGCGACGGATCGGTGATCGCAAAAGCACCCGGGTCGAGCATCCCCTCGTAGGACGGGTCGGGGCTCAGCCACTGCCCCTGGCGCGGGTCGTAGTAGCGTGCCCCGATGGCCTGCAACCCGGTCTCCTCGTCGAGCTCCTGGGCGGCGAAGAGATAGGGCGTGCGCTCGCTTTCGGCGCGTTCGTCGACCCAAAGCTCGCCGTGGGGGAAGTACTCGAGGTGCTGGTAGACCTCGCCGTCGGCGTCGGTCACGAAGTGCGACGAACCGACGTGATCGCCGTGGTAGAAGTAGAGCTTGTCCTCCACCGGTTGACCGCCGCCGTTGCCGTTCCCCTGGCCCTTCCCTTTGCCTTTTCCGTTGCCGTTGCCGCCGGCGTTGAGCGACGGCTGGCCCAGCTTGCTGGCCAGGCGGTGGTCGTCGGCGAAGACGTGCTTCGAGCCGAGGGCGCCGTTGCGCAGTGAGAAGTAGCGGTTGACGTAGATCGTCTCGCCGTCCGGGCCGGCCTTGTTGGTGCGCAGGCCGTCGGCGTCGTAGAGGTAGCGGGTGGTGCGACCGTTGTCGGCCACCGCCGCGACCCGTTGCGCCTCGTCCCAGGTGATGCTCCGGCGGGTGCCGTTGGCGTCGTGGTCCCAGCCGAGCTGGTTGCCGTCGGCGTCGTAGGAGAAGGCGCGCTCGCCGATCTGGGTCGGCGCGTCGGGCTGCGGCCCGTCGTAGGCCAGCGTCCAGTCGTAGCTCGTCTTCTTCTGCTCGATGGCCGGGCCGCCCGGTTGCACCAGCTCGTGGTGCTGGCGCTTGGCGGTCAGGTTGCCGACGTCGTCGTAGGCCAGCGCGAGGTCGTAGCGCGACGTCTTGTTCGGTGCCGAGCGGTAGCTGCCGGAAGCGGCGACGAGCTGGTAGAGGTCGTCGTAGGCGAAGCGCTGCGACGACGGGCCGCCGAGCTGGTTGGGGCGCGGCAGCGGGATCTCGTTGTCGACGCCGGCGAGGGTCCCCACCGGGTCGTGATGGAAGACCAGATCCTGCAGCTCGCGAGTGCCGGCGCGGGTGAGCAGACGGCTGGGGAAACGGGTCTCCGGGTCGTAGGTGGTGGTGGTCTCCACACCGTTGCCGTAGACCGTGCGCACCGGGTCGCCGTGCTCGTCGTAGCCGAGGTGGCGCAGGTACTCGTAGCGCCGGCCGCGCAGGCTACCGGCGGCGCTCTTCACCCGGCCGCCGGCGTCGAAACCGTAGTCGAGACGTTCGCCGTCCGGGTAGACCATCGCCAGCAGGCGGTCGAAGCTGTCGAGCTCGTAGCTGATCGTGTACGGCCCCTTGGGCGAGAAGCCGTTCAACGAGGTGGCGGTCTTGACCGTCTTCACCACCTCGCCGCGTTTGCCGTAGAAGCTCTCTTCGCTGCCGCTTTCGTCGTCGACCCGGGCCAGGCGGCCGGCGCGGTTGTAGGCCGCCCCCGGCTCGCCCCAGGTGAAGACGGCGTCGGTCTTCTCGGGGTAGTCGACGCGGTCGAGGCGGTGGAAGGTGCGCCGGTAGCGGATCTGCTCGCCGCCGGCCGCCAGACGGGCGGGGATCTCGGCGCCGAGGTTGCCGGCGCGGTCGTAGCGCAGCTCGACGCGCCCGGCGTCGGGTTGCTCGACGGCGACGCGGCGCCCCAGGGTGTCGACCTCGACGTGGGTGGCGTGGCCGGCGGCGTCGGTGACCGAAGTCAGCTCGGAGAGCGGGTTGTACTCGTAGCGGGTGACGAGCCGCCGGCCCGCGTGCGTCTGCTCGACGCCGAGCAGGCCGCCGTCGACGTGGAGGTAGCTGCGCGTGCGGCGGTCGTTGCCGTCGAAGCGGTCGACGGCGAGACGGGGCACGCCGTCGAGGGCTGCGAAACCGTACGCCAGGCGGGTGCTCACCCCGTGCGGGAAGCGCACCTCCAGCAGCCGGTCGACGGCGTCGTACTCGTAACGCGTCGGGCGCACCAGGGGCCGCGCGACGAAAGCGTTCGCCGGCCCGGCGTCGAAGAACGGCTGGCCGCTGGCGGCGACGCGCCCCTTGACGTCGAAGGAGACGCTGCCGTCGACCTGCATGCCGACCCGCCCCGAGGTGCCGGAACCGCGGTCGATCTCGGTGTCGCGCTTGACCTGCAGCGTGCGCCCGAGGCCGTCGATGAAGACGACGACGTCGATGGGGTCGCCCCGCGTCACGTCCTTGTGGTGGACGACGGCGCGGGGCGGCGTCGCGTCCGGCGCGTACTCGTAGGCGACGAGCGGCGCGGCGTCGGTGTCGTAGGGGCCGACGACGCGCAGCAGCCGGCCGAAGCCGTCGTAGGCATAGCGGGCGGAGTTGCCGTTGGCGTCCGTGGTCTCGACGGCGACGCCGTAGGCCAGGTCCCAGGCGGCGCTGCTGGTGTAGCCGAACGAGTCGCTGCTGGTCACCGGGTAGGTGCCGGTCGTCGGCTCGTAGGTGGTGGTGGTGGTGAAGCCGACCGGGTCGGTGGCGGCGACCTGCACGCCGCGCGCGTCGTAGCTCCAGGTCCAGGTGGCGGTGGCGTCGGCGTAGGGGGCGCCGGTCTCCGGCTCGCGGCCGCCGTCGAGGGTCGCCGCCAGGGCGCCGAGGTTGCCGCGTCCGTCGTAGCTCATGCGCTGTCGGCGCAGCAGGCCGCCGCCGGCGTCGCGCACCTCGACCTGCCGCGGCAGCGTCTGGTAGCTCGCTTCGTCGAACAGGTAGGCGGTGGTGACGACGACGTCGTCCGCCGCCCCCTCGTCGGCGTAATCGCGGGAGACGACGACGTTGCCGGCGGCGTCGTAGTCGTAGCTGATCCGCGTCGACTTGCCGAAGCCGGTCTCGCTCGCCGTCGTGCCGTCGTAGAGGTAGGTCGTCTCCTCGACCAGAGCGGGGAACGTCGCGCCGTCGGTCAGCTCGCCCCGCGCCGGGCGCTTCTCGTAGCGCCAGCGGTCGACGCGGAACAGGTTACCGGCGGCATCGGCCACCGTCTCCTTGAACGGCAGGCCGCGCAGGTGGAAGTCGTCGTTGTGGAAGTAGGTGTCGACGCGGGAGCCGTCGGCGAGCTTCGCCTCGACGCGGCGGAAGCCGTAGAACACCCGTTCGCCGCGGTCGTAGTAGCCGTCGTTGAAGTAGTCGTAGGTGGTGGCGTAGGCGTTGCCGCGGCCGTCGTGGACGGTGCTCGAAGCCAGCACCCAGCGGCTGAACGGCAGGTCGACGGGCCGTTGGCCGGCGCCGTCGGCGAGCGTCTCGACGCGGTTGCCCTGGCGCCGGTAGGTCAGATCGACGCGGCCGCCGAGGGGACGGTGGACCGTCTTCAGCAGGTTGGTCTGGCCGACCTGGTTGCGGCGCACGTGGACGCTGCCGTCGCCTCCCTTCTTCAGCACGTGGTCGAGCAGCCCGTCGCCGTCGACGTCTTCGAGCTCGAGCTGCAGGCCGCCGTCGCCGCCGAAGACCTGGCCGGCGAATTCGAGATAGAGGCCGACCACCGGTTCCGGCGGCACCAGCGGGATGCAGATCGGCGCGCCGACCGACCCCGAGCCGCCGAGGTGGCCGTAGAGGCTGACCGCGTCGAAGCAGTGGAAGACGTCGGCGCCGGCGACGGAGATGCCGGGGTCGTAGCCGTCGCCGAGGCTGGTCGTCCAGTCCGGCGCGTGCCAGCGCTCCTCGGCCCCCCAACGGTCGCCGAGGTTGAGCTGGACGCGGAAGAACTCGTCGCCGTCGTCCTTGGCGACGCGGTCGGCGAGGCCGTCGCCGTTGACGTCGACCAGCTCGACCAGGGTGCGCGACAGGGTGGTGTTGACGCCGCCGCCGAACATGCCGAGGGCGAGACCGACGTCGTAGGCGGCGCTGGTGGAAAGCGACAGGGCGTCCGGGTCGTCGACCCCGGCGATGGCGTCGAGCACGGCCGCCGACGCGAAGTCGAGCCCCTCGTTGCAACGCTGGCGCGTCCCCGCGCTCCACCGGTCGAGCCGCCACTCCTCCTCCTCGCCGAAACGGTACCCGAGGTTGAGGCGGACGCTCATCGTCAGCTCGTCGCCGTCGCCCGGCTCCAGCTCGACGCGGTCCGGCAGACCGTCGCCGTTGACGTCGATCAGGTCGCTGCGCGTCTGCGACAGGGTGGTCGTCTGGCCGACCGAAGGGGCGGTGCTGCTCACCGCTCGCGCCGTGGCGCTGCCGTTCTTCTTGCTGTAGGGCACGCCGACGGTGACGCCGAGGGTCAGGCTGGCGTCCTCGACGTGGCGCAAGGCGCCGCTCAGGTGCTCGATGCCCTCGGCCGGACCGAAACCGCCGCTGCCGTCCGAGAAACGCACCGCACCCTCCGACACCTGGTCGACGTAGCCGTCGGCGTTCATGTCGAGGAGATCGAGCTGGCTGTCGGCGTGGCCGAGAGAGAGGGCGGCGCCGGCGAACAGGCTGGCCGAGAAGGCTGCGGTGCGGCCGGTCGTCTTGCGCAGCAGGGTGGGGCCGCCGCCGCCGCCGTTGGCGTCGCGCAGCAGCGGGCCGACGCTGCTGCCGAAGCGCGCCGGCTTCATCTCCCGCGCTGCCAGATGGAAACCGTGACCGCTGCCGACCCAGGCGGCGCCCGGGTGGTCGTCGGTGCCCTGGGGCGCCGGGCTCAGCGCCGACCAGGCCGGCGGTTGGTCGTTGTTCTGCCGTTGCTTCACCCGCGACGGCTTGAATTCGGACTCGCTGAAGGCGAGGCTGCCGTTCCACTCGCCGTAGAACCAGCCGTGGTAGCCGCCGGCCAGCGGGTCGGGCTCCTGGGCGGGCGAGCGGAGGTTGACCGCGGCGCCGGCACCGTCGATCGAGGCAACGGCCGCCAGGGTGGAAGCGGGCGCGGCGAGGACGGTGAAGTAGACCGGTTCGCCCGCCGCCAGCTTCACGCCGTCGGCGCGGCAAAGCTTGGCGAACCCGCTCGCCGGCACCTCGCAGCGGGCGAACAACCGGTGCACGCCCTGGATCAGCAGGCTCGCCGGCTTCCCGGTCTGCAACGGCGAACGCGTCCACGCCAGCACCAGGTCGCCGCCGCCGTCGCTCTTTGGCGCCGGGTTCGAGCGCGTCGGGCCGGAGAGCGCCTGCCAGTCGGCGACGTGGACCTCGACCCCGGCGGCGCGGCGGATCTCGTCGCGCCGCAGCACCAGCCCCGGCGACGGATCGCCGGCGAGGGTGCAGACCCCCTCCTCCCCCTCGTCGCAGGAGACGGCGCCGCACGCCGGGGCGCCGCCGTCGATCGTCGGGCGGCAGTACTCGCCGCCTTCGTAGGTGACCGTCGGCGTCCAGGCGACGCGCGCCGGGTCGACCTGCGAGCTGCTGTCGAGAAAGAAGGTCAGGGCGTCCTCGGCCGCGACGTCGAGCAGCGGGATCGCCGGCGCGAAGGTCCCCTGCTGCGCCGCCGCGAAGGTCTCACTGAAGATCTCGGCGCCGTCGCGCTCGACGCGCAGCACCACGTCGTCGGCGGTCGGCTGCTTGACCAGCTCGCCGAGCACCACCACCCGTCCGTCAGCGGTTGCCACCCAGCCGCCGCCCGGCGGACCGGCGAGGCGGAAGTCGGCGCCGTGGTCGAAGACGAAGAGCGGCGCCCCCCACGGCTCGCGTTCGTCGTGGCGCGACCCCGGGATCGCTTCGGCTCCGACCGCGGCGTAGGTCACCAGCGGCGCCCAGTCGACGGCGTCGTGCTCGACGTCGTCGCCGACCGAGGCGCGGAAGAAGAGGCGGTCGCCGGCGGCGACGGCGAGGGTCAGCCCGCCGCCGCAACCGCCGCCGTCGTCCGGCGTGCAGGCGGCGAGGTCGTCGGCGGCGAGCTGGCGCCGCCACACCCGGCTGCCGTCGTGGTAGATCGAGACGGCCACGCCGTCGCCGCCGGCTTGCTTTTTGTGCACCGCACCGCTGACCTCGACGACGCCGGCGTAGGGCAGCCTCAGCTTGAGCAGCGTGTCGGTCGGGTAGTAGGCCGACCTCAGCTCCGCCTCCTCGCCGTTCGCTTCGAGGGCCAGCCCGGCGAGGCTGAAACCGCTGCCCGCGCGCGGCGCTTCGAAGCCGTCGCCGGTGTTGCGGCGCCACGCGAAGCCGTTTTCGGTCGACACCAGATCGGGGCGCAGGTCGCCGTCGACGTCGGCCACCGCGCGGTCGTCGTTGGCGTGCGTCCACACCCAGTTGACGCTCAGTTGCCCCACCTCGCCGGGGCCGTGGAGGCCGGCCCCGAAGTCGAAGGACCAGCTCTCCGTGTGGCCGAGGGCGTCGGCGCCGTCGACGCTCGACGAGGTGCCGTCGAAACCGGCGAGAGAATTCAGCTCGACGCGGCCGTCCTCGCGCAGCCGGTCCGGCAAGCCGTCGCCGTCGACGTCGACCATGGCGCGGCGCAGGGTGTCGTCGCCGGCCGTGAAACCGCCCTGGACGCCGCCGTGGGCGCCTCTGCACGAGGGGTCGCCGAGGCCGGCGAAGGCATGGAAGCCGCCGCCGATCTCGAAGTGGTCCGACTGGTCGTCGTCGCTGCCCAGGCGGCCCCAGGCGACGGGAGTGGAGAAACCGTCGACCTCGTCGTCCGACCAGTAGCCGAGGGGTTGGTAGTCGAAGCGGTGGCGGAAGAGCTCGGCCGCCCCACCCTCGCCGCGGGCGACGATCTGCGACAGCAGCGTCTTGGAGAAGGCGCCGTTTTCGTAGACCAGGTCGTAGGCGCGCACCATGGCGGCGCCGGCATAGACCTCGACGCGCGCCAGCCGGCGGCGGGTGGAGGTCTTGAAGCCGGGCAAACCGGAGGACAGCCGGTCGAGCCGCGCCGGCGCCCCGTCGACCTCGTCGTCGAGCAGGAAGCGCACCTCGTAGAACGCCGCGAGGCCGGGGCCGGCGGTGTAGGCGATGCGCCGCGGGTAGACCCGCACCCAGTCCTCGCCGTCGCTCCCGGAGTCGTGCCGGTACTCGTAGTCCACCCGGTTGCCGTTGCGGTCGATCACCGTTTCGAGGAACCAGCGGAAGATCTCGCCGCCGTGCGGGCTGGCCAGCCGGGCGTCGGCGCTGCGCCCGAATTCGTAGCGCACGCCGTCCTTGCCGGTGACCTCCCACCAGTGCTCGTCGGGCCGGCTGCCGTGGCGCACGATGCGCGCGAAGGCGCCTTCCACCCGCTGCGCGAAGTGCCGCTCCGCCAGCCGCGGCGCGCTGGCGCCGCCCTCTACCGGCGCCAGGAAGGTGCCGTCGAGCAGGTAGCTCTCGCTCTCGCGCTCGTCGTCGTAACGCGGCACGCCGAACAGCGTCGACACCTCGACGCTGGGCAGCGCCAGGTCCCAGCCGAGCCCGAGCCAACCGTTGCCGCCGTCGCTGCTGTAGGTGAGCGCCAGGTCGGGCTCCATGCCGAGCCGCCCCGGCGGCACGACGAGGGGGAAGGTGAGCTCGGCGTCGCCCGACGACGAGGCGACCGGCGGCGCGATCAGGGTGAGGCCCGAGGCCGGGTCGGCGCTCTCCAGCAGGCCGATCGAGTTGGGGGTGAACCCCGGACCGGCCGGTTCGTCCGGGGAGACCAGCACGGCGTTGACGAAGTCGGTGAAATGGTCGGTGGCGCTGACCACCTGCCGCCCGGCGACGTCGACGACGACGCGCGGCAGCGCCATCCAGCGCCCCGACGCGTCGTCGAAGTAGAAGGTCCTCACGTCCTCCGCGGTCGTACCGGCGGGGAGCAGCTCGGGATCGAAGGCCATCTCCAGACGTACCGGACGCTCGAACCTCATGCCGTGGGGCCCCATGCGCAGGCCGGCGTGGGGCGCCGTGACGTTGTACATGCCGCCGTCCATGGCCGGCACCTCGAACCTGGCCAGTGGCCGCATGGACAGCGTGACCTCGCGCCCCACCGCCCCTTCGCCGACCGCCAGCCGCGCACCGTCCAGATCGAGGCTCATGGCGCGGCCGGGCGTCGCGCGCAGCTTGCGTTCGGCGCGGAGACCCGGACCCTCCTGCGCCGCCGCCCCCGGCGCCGCGTCGACGCTCAGGCGGCGCGACACGCGCCGGCCGTCGGGGTAGATGGCTTCGATCTCCATGCTCCAGCCGGCGTCGACCGCCACCGGTCGCGGCACGAAGAGCTCGAAAGCGCCGTCCCCGGCGGCCAGGGCGCCGCCTACGTGGGCGCCGTCGACGAACAGCTCGGGCGCGCCGCCGGCGACGGAGAGGGGGGTCACGAAGCCGCGCAGGTAGGCGCCGCCCTCGGTGCTGCGCAGCAGCGACACGGTGAGCCGCGGCCGGGCGGTCGGGCGGCCCACCGGGCTGGCCAGGACGTCCACCTCGGTCATCCGGGCGCCGCCCTCGTCCGCACCCTGCCAGGAGAGGCGCAACCCGCTGGCGGCGGAGAGCCCGGCGTCGAGGGCGACCTCGTTCCACCCCGCGGCCAGGGTTCCCAGGTCGAGGGGCTCCGCGGCGGGCCGCGCGCCGCCGCCGTCGAGCAGGGTCTCGATCCACAGCCGGCCGCCCGGAGCGCCGTCGAAGGTGAGCTCCAGGGCCAGCGGCTGGGCGGCGCGACGGAAAGGAAGGTCGAGGGTCGCCGGCAGCGGGTTGGCCGGATCGTCCTCGCCGCCCCAACCGGTGGCGGCGTCGCCATCCACCAGAGCGGCGGCGGCGGCGGACGGCCCCGGGTCGGCGCCGGCGTCGGTGATCACCGGGCGACCCGTCCGCGGAGCGACGAGCAGACCCACGTCCGACACCTGGTAGCGCGGCTCCGCGCCGGCGCCGTCGGCAGCGGTGGAGAAGAGCCAACGCAGGTCGGTGAGAACCGGCGGCGGCTCGGCGGTGGAGACGACGGCGGTGAAGCGCAG
>Ga0210095_1000263_pt1 | contig 14725 bp, 13 predicted proteins | sample China_Galinas_PW_FD_184861 | JGI IMG/M metagenome (GOLD analysis project Ga0210095, IMG submission 184861) | Wetland microbial communities from San Francisco Bay, California, USA, that impact long-term carbon sequestration - China_Galinas_PWA_D1... | ecosystem: Environmental > Aquatic > Marine >...
TTGAGTTGGCTGTGGATGCACAGCGAGTTGCGCTCAACGTGCCAGTAGATCATGACACCCCGTCCTCCGTAGCGGACATGCCATTGCGTCATCAGGTTCTGGTCCCAGGCGCCGAAGTGCTTGGAATCGGAGGCACACGCCGTCGTACCGCTCCCCCAGATGGCAGGATCGCGGGCGTGCAGGGTCCCGTCGGCCACGACGGCGATGGCTCGGCGCAGCGTATCAACACTGAGGTAGCGCCGCCGTACATAGGCCAAGTCGCGCGGCGTCGTTCCGGAATCCAGCCCGGCCATGCGCTGCAAGCCAGCATTGGTGCCCAGACCGTGCAGACACAGCAGCAGGCGTGGCTGCAAGAGCGAGTGCCCCATCGTTTCATAGGAGGTCGGACTGCGTAGGACCTCGGTGAAGCTCAGCCGTAGATCGGCTTCCTTCACCATGTCGAGCAAACTGGTCATCGGCCAGGTCGCATTGAGCTCGGCCTTGAGTGCGGTGAGATTGGGCGGCTCGGGCTGCGCATCCAGCGGTGTCAGCGTGATCCAGCCACCCCCCTTGTCGCTCAAGCGAACGAAGCGGTTCTTCTTCAGGCCGGCATCGAAGGTCGTCAGGGCGTCGTCCATCTCGGTCTGGATGTCGGCGATGAAGCGCTCGGCGTCCATGGGCAGCTTCAGTGCCTGATAGTAGGCCTCCCGGTTGGCCTCGAAGTCGGTCGGCAGATCGTCATCGGGATTACCGTAGCGGTTTGCACCGACCACCCAGATCTCCTTGCAGCGCAAGCGCTCGCGCAGGGTCTCCAGCACGGCAATCTCGTAGGTGATGCGGTTGACGCGCTCCTGGCCGGTGGTGTCCGTCTCGATCACCGCCTCGCGCCATAGACCGCGGACCACGCCATCGAGGGGGACCGTTTCCTCGGCCGGGAAGGTATGCACCTTGGTCGCGGCGAAGCGCTTGACCAGGTCGAGCGCCTCCATCACGGGTTGGTGACGCTCGTTGTTAGAGCGAAACTCCAGCGCTGCCAGCAAGGTGGGCACCATGCGCCGATAATGCCCACGGTAGGAGTTGCGGATGACGGTGCGGAGCGTTACGCGATAGGTCGGACCCGTGGCCTTCCATTCCTTGACCAGGGCTTGCAAAGTCTGCTCGCCCACGACGGGGAAGACGACCTCGCGCACCACGCCGTCCGGCTGGGCCAATGCCGCATCGGCCAGCTCGAACAGCAGGTTCTGCTTGCCGGAGACGCGTTTGAGGTCTTCCAGCAGCTCGCGCTCGACCTTGCGCTCGGCGCGCGCACCGATCTTGTGGATGGTCTCGATGAGCAGATCCACGAGGTCGTCCGTCAGACTGCGTACGCGCAGATACACGAACGCGGCTAGCCAGGTCAGGCGGGCGGCCTGCGGATGTCGGCGCAGCTCATAAGGGGCCTCGACGGACACGCGTCGACGGACGCGCTCCAGATCGCGCGCCGCCGCCTGCTCGAACAGATCCGGGGGCAGTTCGATCCCTCGCAGGAGCTCCAGCTTGGCCAATTCGTCCTGCAGGCTGGCCAGACTGGGACGGCCGGGGTTGCCGAGCAGCTTCGACAAGACCGCCGGGGCCTGGCGGCTGGCCCCATCCTCGGCCGTGGCTTCGTCGCTCCCCTCCGGCCTCAACAAGGCGTCCAACCGCTCGCGCGTTGCCGCGGGGAGTCGCTCGAAGGTAATCGCGTGAAAGCGTTCCTCGTAGGCACGGACCGCCGAGCGGGCGATGCGCTCCATCCGCTCGACGGTCGGTGGCTCGATGGCGAGCTCGCGACAGCGCGCTTCCAGGCGCTCGATCAGTGGCGCAATCTCGCTACCGATAGCGCCGATGAGTTGATCGCACAGCCAGCTCGTCAGGTTGTCGGCATCGGCGACCGTCGCCTCGCGGAAACCGAACAGGGCGCGGATCTCGGCGCGGGCGCGTTTCCAGGTCCGCTGCAACGGATCGTAGCGGTCGGGCCAGGTGGGCTCCAGGCCGAGCTGGTGTGCCACCTGCGCCCGCAGCCAGGGATCGATTTCGGCCAGACTGGGCGGGAATCGCCCGTGCTCGCGGTAGAACACGAGCAGCAACGCGAAGCCGAGGCGGTTGGCAGCGTTTTTCGCCATGACCAGCGCGTACTCCGCCGGAGTCAGCGGCGGCACGCTCCCGCTCGGCTCTTCGTCGCATCCCATGGCTCGGTGGATACCTGTGTCGCACAAGTCCTAAGTTCAGCGACAACCGCCCCGCGCCGCAATCGCAGGCCTCGGGCTTGTTGCAAAAGTCTGTCGCGTAACTAGACTATTTCGCGACGACATTTGCAACAGGGTGTCCCGGTCATGCTGCTCGGCTACGCGCGGGTCTCCACCGAAGACCAGGATCTCAGGCTGCAGCGCGCGACCCTACAGGAGGTCGGCTGCCAGCGCCTCTACGCCGAGAAGGTCTCGGGGGCGACACGCGCGCGTCCGCAGCTCGAGCGGATGCTCGATCAGCTGCGCGCGGGCGACGTGGTGGTGGTCTCGCGCCTTGATCGGCTGGCGCGCTCGACGCGCGACCTGCTGGAGATCGCCGAGCGACTGAAGGAGAGCGACGCGGGCTTACGCTCGCTCGCCGAGCCCTGGGCGGACACGACCTCGCCGGCTGGGCGGATGGTACTGACCGTCTTCGCAGGGATCGCCGAGTTCGAACGGGCGATGATCCTGGAGCGCACCCGCTGCGGGCGCGTCGCCGCCCGGGCGCGCGGCGTGCGCTTCGGGCGCCCGCCCAAGTTATCGAGCGAGCAGATAGCGCTCGCCCGACGGTTGCTCGACGAAGGGCACCCGGTCTGCGCGGTGGCGAAGATCCTCAAGGTCCACCGAACCACCCTCTACCGGGCACTGACTCCGGCGGCAGAAGACGGCCACGAAACGCCATCGCCGACCCCAGATGGCCCCTGGTGACACGACTGTTGGGTCTACCCCTATCCCCAGGCGGGCAAGGCGTTTCCGGCTTCTTTCCTCGTCCTCCTCCAGGGAGTACCGGCTGATAGCGAACCGCTCGCAGTCGATTTGGAACGAAAGCCGGCAGTGCTCCCCGCCGGCGCGAAGTCTCCGCGCCTCCTCGGCAAACGGGCTTTTTCCCCGCCTCGGGGCAATCTCCCAGACCTTCCCCCACTCCCCCGGGTCGCCGGCAATAAGAACCCGGTCGCGGATCTCCCGCCGGAAGAGGTTCACTAGCTCGGAATCGGATAGGCTTGTCTCGGACAACTCCCCCGTGTCGGGGTCAACCGCGCCGATGTACTTACTTCGCGTCCGAACGCCTCCCCCCTCGCGAAAGCTCTCCTGCAAGTACAGGTAGGAACGCCCTTTTACGCGCTTGATGACGTGGTATGCCACGGCAGTCTAAGACAGGCTCGGACAATGTAGTGATAACGAAAATTTCCGGGCTGTTCCCGCCCTCTACGCCTCCGCCGGCTCCCGCCAGTAGTCCGCAACAACGCGGTCAATGTATGAAGTTTACGCGAATCTGTTTTTCTTCTTGTGGAAGCTCCTGGATTTCGTGGAGATGCCCGCTAGGCTCGGCGTGCTGAAAGGATCAGCGTGTAGTGATAACGATTGTTCCCGCCTTATTTCGGACTAAGACAAAAAACCCCCGATTAATAACAGGATTCTCCGTTAATGGGGAAGTTGTTCACTTCTTTTTCATAGCCTTTTGGACTTCTTCGTATATTGTGCCACTGTCTTTATCTGAGAAGGAATCCGGGACTTTTACTTCTCCGGATTGTTCGATTTCAAAAACGTACGTGGTCGCTATGTCCAGAGCAGCACGACACGTCTCTACATTCGTGGTGTACCAGCCTTCTTTTTTATTGTGGTTTTCAAACGCAGGAGACAGATTGTAGTCGATAAAGAATCTCTTTATCCCGTGTCCGATACTACCATGCGCACTAAATGCAGGATGAAATCTTCCGGGATCTGATGTATCAAAAGAGTCTGCGGCGATGCTACTTACCTTATCTAGCTGTGACTGGCTGTAGTCAGAAAATGTGCGGCCTTGGCATATGTGGGCGAGTTCCGTAATGAATTCGATAACATAGAGGAACTTGCCATAATCATCTGCCGGGGAGGCGAAAGACGAACTGGAAACAAGCACCAATGCAAGGAATATTGCTTTCATTTTTCATTCCCCAATGAATGGGTTTTTCATTAAGTGTGAGATGTACGCTAGGATTGGAGGGCTGAAAGGATCAGCGTGTAGTGATAACGAAAGTATTCGCCTAGAATCCGGAGCCTTTTTCTTCCTTCTGTTTTTGTAACTCGCGCTTCACCTCAATTAAACGCAAGTAGTGTATGTATGTTATAGAATTTTCCAGATTACCAGTTTCAAGATATATATAGCGTTGGGGGATTGTTCCAAAATGAAGTGTCGATCCATCTGTCCACATAAGGGCTCTGACCTGTTCATCAATGACTTTTTCCGGCTCTCCATATTTCCGTATCAGTATTTCTAGCAGTTCTTTCGCCTTGGGTTTCCCTCCGTCAAAAACCGGAATAATCGCCACTTGCGTGGTACCAACATAACAAACCGACACCTCCTTAATGTCGTCCCTTTCATCCAGTGTATTCCGATATGAAATGCAGTCTATTGGAAGATGTGAAGCATTTAAGCCTCGTAGCATGAAATCATGCTTTTTTTCTGCTTGCGCAAGTCGGGCTCTCACCATAGAGACAATGGGAATACTCGCCGGCTTTGGTGGTATGCCGTGCTCGGAAAACGCGTTTATAAGCTCGTCCATAGGCATATAATCGAGTATTCCGAAAATCTCAAAAAGCTCCGCACGGACAAGTGGAGAGAGCGCAAACAGAATGAGAAAGGCAAAAAGGCGGGTTTTCATCGGCTCAATACTGGCTGGTCAAATCGATGCCCTCGCTTCGCTTTGGTGTGCTTCCGTCCGGGCAGTATTCCGCCCATTGCGGAACGGTGTAGAACTCCTGCTTTTGCGGGTGCAGACAGACTTTCGCGTAGTAGACCGGCTCCCTGTTTCCTATCGCAACGCGGATCTCTTCCTCGACCTCCGCTTGTTCCGCTTGAGACGGATTGGAAGCGAGCCCCGCACCAAGGAGGAGTCCAACAGCTCCCGCCCCGACTGCTCCCTTGATAGCTTCTTTCTTCGCTACTGTTTTCGCTCCAGTCGTCGCCATGCCCTTACTGGTACTCGTTCCCGCCTTGCCTCCGGCTCCCTTGAGGATCGTAGAAAGCCAGCCCGCCTCCGCCGTGCAAACTGCGCCGTACAGGAAAACAAGCGTAGTGATAACGATAAATGAACGCTTCATGATTGCTTCTCCTCTCGTTTTCTCTTCGAGACGATATAGACGCCGGACACGAAAAACGCTGTGCCAAAGACCTTACACACAGCGGACACGATGCGGATCGTTTTTTCAGATCCGGCAAGATCGAATCCGAAAAAATCGCCTATCCACTCAATGGATTGCGTATAGACACCGGCAAGAAAAAACAGGATGCCGACGACAAGAAGCACTTTCGGGGATGTCAGGAAGCGCACGGGCTCACCCGAGCATTTCCAGAACGGTGATCACGTCCGAAAGCGTCCAGAGAAAGAAGAAGACGGAAATGACCTTTCCGAAGAAACCGGCGAAGAACGATCCGCCGGCAATGGCGAGTTTGATCAGAATAGCGGCGAGTTTCCCCATGTCCCCCCCCTTTTTTGTTGCCCCAACTCCCGAAAATGTCGAATTTTCGGGAGTTGATTTCTTGCGCAAAATAGATCAAAGCCCCTACACTATCAACGCCTTTTTTCCGCCTCGTGCAAACCGCAGAATCCGCTCCCGACGCCCCCGCCCTGCCCGAACCCCTCGGCAATGCCGGCGGGCTCTCGATCTTCGAAGCCCTCGAAGACTTCCTCCTGACGAAAAACAGCCTCGGCACCCGCCGGACATACGCCGGCACCCTGACGGGCTTTTTCCGCCATGCGGACGTGCTCGAAATGCGCGAGCTTCACCCGCGCCTACTCCCCCCTGGGGAGATCTCCCGCCTTGCCCGCGAGTACCTTGACACCCTCACGAAACGCCACAAGGAAGACGCAAACCGTATCCTCAACCCCCGCACGGTCAACAACAAGGCTGCCGCCCTCTCCTCGTTCTTCCGCTGGCTCTGCGAAGTCCACGGCTACCCGCACAACCCGATACAGCCCATACACAAGCCCCACAAGACACCCAAGTACAGCAACACGGAAAGCCTCTCACGCGGGGAGATCGTGGATCTCCTGAAGCATGCGGAAGCCTCCGCACGTGAGCGGGAAAAGAATTTCCGCGACTATCTGATTTTGCTCTTCGCGTTCGGGCTTGCCCTCCGGCGCGCCGAGATCGCCCGCCTCCGGTGGGACGACATCGGCACCCAAAGCAACCTACCGGTCGTCTCGATCTACCGCAAAGGGGGGAAGCCCGAGATCCAGCCCCTCCCCTCGAAGCTTGTTAGCCTCCTTGATGCGTTCCGCGAGCACTCCCCGACCACAAGCCCCTACATCTTCCGCCCCGTACGCAATCGGGCAACGGGAGACCTTGAGAAGCCCATGAGCACGGACGCGGTTTTTGACGTGATCCGCGCCAAAGCCTCCGAACTCTTCCCCGGCAAGAACATAACGCCCCACAGCCTCCGGAAAACCTTCATCGAGCTTGCCCTCTCCGAGGGGGAGGACTTTCACGCGATCATGAACGCCACGGGACTCGCCCGCGTCGAAATGGTCAGGTACTACGACGGACGCGACCAAGTCGAAAACAACGCGATGGAAGAGGCGTTTCCGGCGATCCCTGATGATATTGATATTGTCTTTGACCTTGCCGGGTCCATCTCCGAGCATTCTCACTCCATTACATCTGCACTGACACAGGCTGATTTCGTCATTATCCCGGTCTGGAATGAAGTTAAGGCTCTGAATGCGACGGTCGGCACTATTCAGGAAGTTGCTCGCTTCACTAGCAATATTCTCGTGGTTGCCACGAAGTTGCAGAAGGGCCGCAAAGAGAAGTTGCCGAACGGCGATTGGTCACACTCCGAGGCTTTTTTGAACATTAAACAGGTGGTCGATGCCCGCGCCCCGTTTCCTATTCCTGTTTTACCGTTGAAGTTTTCCGCTGCGTTTGATGCGATTTTCGAACATGAAAAATCCATTCATCAGCTTATGGCGGACGACCCTTTAGCCGCTTACAACTACCGTGAAGTGTCACGTCAGTTTGACGAGATTTTCAACTATATAGACAAGGTTCGCATCGATGCCGAGCAAGAACAGCTTAAACGCGCTTAAGGGGAGAGAGGGTTTATCGCCCGTCCTTCCTGATACCCAGGAAACCACCGTGCGTTCGACGCCTGCAAAGCGCCCGTCCAGGCCGACCGTCAAACGCGTGAACAAAGGCTTTCAGGTCGAGCAGGGCAGGGCGCAGAAATGGGATTTGCTCGTTGCGCGCATGAAATCAGAAGGCATCAAGGGGCCGCAGCTCATTGATGAAGCCCTCGATTATCTCTTTGAGAAGTACAAAGCCTAAAACCGAAGGGGAGGGCGGTATCTTTTTTCAGCCTTTTTTGCCAAGCCGAACGAAGCGCGACTTGCAAAAGCCGATAAAGGCCGCGTCGGCGCTTTTGAGGGTAGGGCATCCTGATTCCCGCCAAAACTGAATCCAGTCTTGTTCCCACGCATAAACGCTCTCGCGCCCCGTGAATTTCTTGGCGCGTTCGTAGGCATCCCCGGACAGCCGGGGGCGGGGCATTTCGTAATTATCGTCCTTCTCCCGAGCTTCGCGGTTTCGAAAAATGATTTGATCCTTTTCTGTCAACTCTAACGTGTAGTCTGGCAGGTGATCGCTTTCCGCTAATTCCTTAATAAAAAATCGAAATTTCTTCATTGCGCTAGTTGCGCCCATTTTCTTTCGTAGCAGTTCAAGGCTGATGGACCACGCGTTTTTACGTCCGCAATGTTTCCTAGCGATTTCGTAAGCCCTGCGCTCGTAAGGCTTGCTTAGGCGGAAATAATCGCGGTTGAGCGTCAGAACTTCTTTGGCCTTGATGGCATTGAACACCCAATCGGAAAGAACAATATCGACCCACAGCAGACGCCCATCCAGACCGTATTTACGGCGCACCGTGCCTTTATCGATCAGTCCAAACACGTCTATCTGTTCTTCACCGCCCGTTATGATGTTCGTGGTTATCGTCGTGCCCCGTAGCCGTTCAAGCCCGTCTACAAGGGCTTTATAGTCCTTCCCGCCCGTACCGCGATTCGTAAAGATCAGGAATTCATGGCAGTTGATCCGAACGCGCGGGCTGATTTCCTCTCCTTGGTTAAGCTTCGCCATAAGCTGCGAGATCGCGTATATCAACAAGTCTTTGTCGTAGATCGTCGCAAGTCCTTGCACGCTTGGCGTGACTCTGATCCAGTGTTCTCCGTGCCTGTATTCCCGAATGGTCGTTACCGGCTTCTTGGAAAGAGAGTAGAAAGGGTGCTCCATTTCCTGCATCACGTCCTTGAGCACAGCATCGGCAACGTCGCATACAAACAGGTCTTGCTGCGGGTGCTTGTCTGCTAGGAGCGGAGCTTTCGGGGTATCAGGAACCATGCTTGCATAATTCGTGGTTTTAGGAACCGCGTCAAGAGTTCGGGGTATCAGGAACCCCCTTTTGCCAGTGGATAACTCGTATTTCCAATTCGGGGTATCAGGAACCAAAATTCGGGGTATCAGGAACCAAAATTCGGGGTATCAGGAACCAAAATTCGGGGTATCAGGAACCGCACAACAATTTTTTTATTTTTTTTTCAGCGTGTTACAATGCCTTTCCGGCGATGTAACACTGACTAACTATATTTAACATTTTTAACACTACTGACTCCGTGGATAAATGCCCTCTATCCTCGACACTTCACACACCAAGCGCGCATCCGCGCGCACCTACCCTCCTACATCCTGTAGTCGCCCCTCCGCTTCGCTCCGGCCTTGTTGCCCCTTCCATGGGGCAGATAAGGAGTCCTAGCCTTCGGCTACGGACACTCTTTCGATGGCCTCCTTCGTCGGCCCTAAAAAGGCGTTCGCTTCGCTCACAAAACATTTGAAAGGGGCTCATCGCCGCCCCCTCTGGCCCTTCGGGCCATTCACCCCGCTAGGATATTTAAACAACGGTGATGGATTTCTTGCCAGTTACCCATGCCGGAAAGGGTCTTTCTCTTTTTCCAATGAAAAAGACCTCTTCAGGGAAGAGGGCAGGGCGCTCTGGTTTTCGTCTGGATAACTTCCAGCCCTTTTGCCGCGCCCGTTTGTTGGTCCCTCGATCCGCGCTAGGCTCAAAGAATGTCTCTGACGACTTCCTTTAAAGCCGCCTTGCGCGTGCGCCGCTACGACCGGCAGTTTTCAAACCCGAAATTCAAGCCCCGGTTTCGGTCCCGCAGGCGGCGCTTTCCCAAGCCGAAGGTCTAAATCATTCCCGCTTCCCGGACGGTAGGAAAAAGAATATAAGCCGGTTTTATCGGCCTGAAGCCTCGATGCCCGAACCGCCAGCAGTCGATAAAACGGCTTTATCCCATCTACGATTCCCCAGATTTCGGGGCAGGGGCCTTCTTGCGCGGCGCGCGCGGCTTCGCGGCCTGTTTGACCGCCTCGGCCAGTTTCTCCTGAAGGCCCTCAAACTGGCCCTTCAGCTCCCCGGCCCATTTCTCCGCCGCTTTTGCCCGTTCCTCAAGGCGGGCGTTCTCGATCCTAAGGGCTGTTGCCTGCGTTTCCGCCTCGGCCCTGGCCGTGGCTTCGCTATCGCGCTGCGCGGTGATGGTTTCCAACAGGCCGGTTTGCTCCTCGAGGGCCTGTTCCAGCCGCTCGATCTCTTCGGCCATGGAAGAGTGCTCACGCTCCATTTCCCGCCGCGTGACCTCCAGGGCCTCGCGCTGCGTTTCAAAGCCCTCCCGCGCCGCCCTGGCCGCCGTGGCCCATATTTGCGTAAAGGCTGCCTGCACCTTGTCCGGCATGTCCGGTATGTCGGCCACCGCCTGCGCCGCGTTCTGTGCCTTCCATTCGCCAAGGTGCGTGTTGATGGTGGAAAACGACCCCGAGCCGATGCGCTCCCGGACCGTCTGCACCGTCGGCGAGATGCCCTCGTCCCGGAGCTCGTCCGCCGCCGTGAAGACCTGCTCTACCGTGATCCCCTGCCGCGCCATAGCCGCCCCCGTACTATCGTAGCGTATGTAAAGTAATTACGTAATTACATTTTATGGTATTACGGTAAAAGCTACAAGTCGGCCTTTGGCGCGTCAAAGCGCGAGATCAGGCAAGGGGGGGTCGGCGACGCGCCGAAGCAGGGGGTAGAACAAGCACTCGTGTCACAAGCCGCCACCAGGGCCGCGAAGCCGGGCAGGGCACACGCCAAGCACCGCGCCCTGATCGGCCCCTCCGGCATTGCTGCCTATCCTTCCCCATCTTTCCTTTCGTTTCCGGGCTGTCCCGAAGCCAGGGTCCGCGTTTCTGGCGGCGCTCGCCTTCCCGTCAATGGCCTGCCCGCACCACCCCCTGCGGGGCCGTGTGGTCCATGACGGGCGCGGCTGGCCGCGCCGCCTTTCCTTTACGCGTCCTTCGGGACGATCACCAACAACGAAAGGAGAAAAACGATGGAACCGCATGCACGATTTAAGGCGACACAGGACCCGATCAAACACGCCAGGGCGCGCACGCCGTGGTGGATGATGAAGATCACCACCTTCGACGGTCTGGAAATTCACCCGGTCCAGGAACTCACGGACGAAAGCGACGGATCACGATATTGTGAGCAGTGCGAACCTTCCGAGGCTCATTTCTGGTCCGTCTACGGACATTTGAAAGAGGGCGGGGTGTTGTGTATTGAAGACTTCGCCACCGAGGCCGAGGCAACAGCGTTTGCCGGGACGCTCCTGGATACCTATCCGCATTTGCGAACCTACGGACTGATGGGGTAGGGCAGCGCCGCGCCGCCCTCGTTTCCACACGGGGGCGGTTACGCCTTACGTTTCCTCGTCTTCCCACATTCGCGCGACGATGGCGCGTTTCTCCTCGCCCAGGGCTTTGGCATAGATCGCCGTAACCTCTAACGAGGCATGGCCCATCAGCTCCGAGAGGGTATTCAGCGGCACGCCCTTGGAGATCGCATGCACGCCGTAGCCGTGGCGCAGGCCCTTGGGGCTTTTGTGGGGGCCGTCGGCGATCCCGGCGGCCTCCAGGACCTCTTTCACCCGCCGGTAGGCCGTCATGCGCGACCAGTCCCAAACCCACCGGGCGTATTTCGGGTCATTCGGGCGCTTCTGGCGGTCCCTGATGCCGTGGACCATGTGCAGGATGTCAAGTACCCGCTCGGGAACCGGCACGGCCCTGTAGACGCCCCTGCGGCGTTTCTTGAGGGTTTCGAAAACGATGGCCTTGGCCCCGAAGTCGAAACTTCCCGGCCCGAGCGCCAGGGCTTCGGAAATCCGGCAGCCCGTGTAATGCAGGACCAGGCAGAAGGTGCGCACATGCCGGTCCGCGCCTTTGGCGGCGCTCAGAAAGGCCGCGCGCTCGTCGGCGGTGAGATACAGGCGGCTCCCTTTCGTGTCGTAAAGGTCCATCGGAATCCGGGTTTGATACAGAAGTACAAGACAACTGTATCAGTAGCGGAAAAGGGCAGGGCGGTCAAGGTGTTGATTTTCGCGCCGACGGACTCAAGGGGGCCTCCTCAAGGAGCCTCCGGCGCAGGATTTTGATACAGAATTGCCACAACTGTATCAGGAGGGCAGGGCGCTACAGCTAGGGGTAGACCCAACAGTCGTGTCACCAGGGGCCATCTGGGGTCGGCGATGGCGTTTCGTGGCCGTCTTCTGCCGCCGGAGTCAGTGCCCGGTAGAGGGTGGTTCGGTGGACCTTGAGGATCTTCGCCACCGCGCAGACCGGGTGCCCTTCGTCGAGCAACCGTCGGGCGAGCGCTATCTGCTCGCTCGATAACTTGGGCGGGCGCCCGAAGCGCACGCCGCGCGCCCGGGCGGCGACGCGCCCGCAGCGGGTGCGCTCCAGGATCATCGCCCGTTCGAACTCGGCGATCCCTGCGAAGACGGTCAGTACCATCCGCCCAGCCGGCGAGGTCGTGTCCGCCCAGGGCTCGGCGAGCGAGCGTAAGCCCGCGTCGCTCTCCTTCAGTCGCTCGGCGATCTCCAGCAGGTCGCGCGTCGAGCGCGCCAGCCGATCAAGGCGCGAGACCACCACCACGTCGCCCGCGCGCAGCTGATCGAGCATCCGCTCGAGCTGCGGACGCGCGCGTGTCGCCCCCGAGACCTTCTCGGCGTAGAGGCGCTGGCAGCCGACCTCCTGTAGGGTCGCGCGCTGCAGCCTGAGATCCTGGTCTTCGGTGGAGACCCGCGCGTAGCCGAGCAGCATGACCGGGACACCCTGTTGCAAATGTCGTCGCGAAATAGTCTAGTTACGCGACAGACTTTTGCAACAAGCCCGAGGCCTGCGATTGCGGCGCGGGGCGGTTGTCGCTGAACTTAGGACTTGTGCGACACAGGTATCCACCGAGCCATGGGATGCGACGAAGAGCCGAGCGGGAGCGTGCCGCCGCTGACTCCGGCGGAGTACGCGCTGGTCATGGCGAAAAACGCTGCCAACCGCCTCGGCTTCGCGTTGCTGCTCGTGTTCTACCGCGAGCACGGGCGATTCCCGCCCAGTCTGGCCGAAATCGATCCCTGGCTGCGGGCGCAGGTGGCACACCAGCTCGGCCTGGAGCCCACCTGGCCCGACCGCTACGATCCGTTGCAGCGGACCTGGAAACGCGCCCGCGCCGAGATCCGCGCCCTGTTCGGTTTCCGCGAGGCGACGGTCGCCGATGCCGACAACCTGACGAGCTGGCTGTGCGATCAACTCATCGGCGCTATCGGTAGCGAGATTGCGCCACTGATCGAGCGCCTGGAAGCGCGCTGTCGCGAGCTCGCCATCGAGCCACCGACCGTCGAGCGGATGGAGCGCATCGCCCGCTCGGCGGTCCGTGCCTACGAGGAACGCTTTCACGCGATTACCTTCGAGCGACTCCCCGCGGCAACGCGCGAGCGGTTGGACGCCTTGTTGAGGCCGGAGGGGAGCGACGAAGCCACGGCCGAGGATGGGGCCAGCCGCCAGGCCCCGGCGGTCTTGTCGAAGCTGCTCGGCAACCCCGGCCGTCCCAGTCTGGCCAGCCTGCAGGACGAATTGGCCAAGCTGGAGCTCCTGCGAGGGATCGAACTGCCCCCGGATCTGTTCGAGCAGGCGGCGGCGCGCGATCTGGAGCGCGTCCGTCGACGCGTGTCCGTCGAGGCCCCTTATGAGCTGCGCCGACATCCGCAGGCCGCCCGCCTGACCTGGCTAGCCGCGTTCGTGTATCTGCGCGTACGCAGTCTGACGGACGACCTCGTGGATCTGCTCATCGAGACCATCCACAAGATCGGTGCGCGCGCCGAGCGCAAGGTCGAGCGCGAGCTGCTGGAAGACCTCAAACGCGTCTCCGGCAAGCAGAACCTGCTGTTCGAGCTGGCCGATGCGGCATTGGCCCAGCCGGACGGCGTGGTGCGCGAGGTCGTCTTCCCCGTCGTGGGCGAGCAGACTTTGCAAGCCCTGGTCAAGGAATGGAAGGCCACGGGTCCGACCTATCGCGTAACGCTCCGCACCGTCATCCGCAACTCCTACCGTGGGCATTATCGGCGCATGGTGCCCACCTTGCTGGCAGCGCTGGAGTTTCGCTCTAACAACGAGCGTCACCAACCCGTGATGGAGGCGCTCGACCTGGTCAAGCGCTTCGCCGCGACCAAGGTGCATACCTTCCCGGCCGAGGAAACGGTCCCCCTCGATGGCGTGGTCCGCGGTCTATGGCGCGAGGCGGTGATCGAGACGGACACCACCGGCCAGGAGCGCGTCAACCGCATCACCTACGAGATTGCCGTGCTGGAGACCCTGCGCGAGCGCTTGCGCTGCAAGGAGATCTGGGTGGTCGGTGCAAACCGCTACGGTAATCCCGATGACGATCTGCCGACCGACTTCGAGGCCAACCGGGAGGCCTACTATCAGGCACTGAAGCTGCCCATGGACGCCGAGCGCTTCATCGCCGACATCCAGACCGAGATGGACGACGCCCTGACGACCTTCGATGCCGGCCTGAAGAAGAACCGCTTCGTTCGCTTGAGCGACAAGGGGGGTGGCTGGATCACGCTGACACCGCTGGATGCGCAGCCCGAGCCGCCCAATCTCACCGCACTCAAGGCCGAGCTCAATGCGACCTGGCCGATGACCAGTTTGCTCGACATGGTGAAGGAAGCCGATCTACGGCTGAGCTTCACCGAGGTCCTACGCAGTCCGACCTCCTATGAAACGATGGGGCACTCGCTCTTGCAGCCACGCCTGCTGCTGTGTCTGCACGGTCTGGGCACCAATGCTGGCTTGCAGCGCATGGCCGGGCTGGATTCCGGAACGACGCCGCGCGACTTGGCCTATGTACGGCGGCGCTACCTCAGTGTTGATACGCTGCGCCGAGCCATCGCCGTCGTGGCCGACGGGACCCTGCACGCCCGCGATCCTGCCATCTGGGGGAGCGGTACGACGGCGTGTGCCTCCGATTCCAAGCACTTCGGCGCCTGGGACCAGAACCTGATGACGCAATGGCATGTCCGCTACGGAGGACGGGGTGTCATGATCTACTGGCACGTTGAGCGCAACTCGCTGTGCATCCACAGCCAACTCAA
>Ga0210095_1000264_pt1 | contig 14701 bp, 13 predicted proteins | sample China_Galinas_PW_FD_184861 | JGI IMG/M metagenome (GOLD analysis project Ga0210095, IMG submission 184861) | Wetland microbial communities from San Francisco Bay, California, USA, that impact long-term carbon sequestration - China_Galinas_PWA_D1... | ecosystem: Environmental > Aquatic > Marine >...
CTTCCCCTCGCCTACCTCGACCAGGAGAGGTCTGGGCGGCTGCACGCGCTGGTCACCCAGGATGCCCCGGCTCTCGCCAAGCTGGTGGGACCGACCCTCGGCTCTGCTCTCCTCGGCATCGTCCAGCTCGTTGCCCTGATGACCCTCCTCTCCGTCCGTTACGGCTGGCTCGCGCTGCTGGCCCTGGTTCTGGCCCCGATCTACCTGATCTTCCCCACCCTCTTCTCGGGGCGCACCCGCCGCGCGGCCCGGGCGGCGTTGGCGGCGCGGAGTGAGGTCCACGCCACGCTGCAGGAGAGCATCCAGGGCATCCGCGAGATCCGGGTCTTCGGCCGTGAGGAGTGGTCCCTGGCCCGATTGGTCCCCGCTCTCAACGCGCAGCAACGCACCGCGGTCCACTCCCTGGTCATCCGGTCCGCCTACTCGCTGAACTACGCCCTCTACTTCGCCATCGGGGCGGTCGTCTACTGGTTCGGCGGCCTGGAAACGATCGGTGGGCGTCTCTCCGTCGGCGACCTGGTGGCTCTGGTGGCCCTGTTTGGGTACCTCGACCGGCCGGTCAACGAGATGGCGACGCTCAGCGCCGAGCTCCAGACCAGTGCGGCGTCCGGGGATCGGCTGCTGGAGGTGATGGATCAGCCGATCGAACGTGACCCGAACGAGGGCTGTGAGCTGCCGAAAGGGGTGCCTACGATCCGCTTGACCGGGGTGAGCTTCACCTACCCCGGTACCATCCGGCCCGCGCTGCGCGACCTGGACCTGACCGTCGAGGCGGGCAGCCGCGTGGCGGTGGTGGGTCCGAGCGGAGCCGGCAAGAGCAGTCTCGTCAGCCTGCTGCTGGGTCTCTACGCACCAACCGCGGGGTCGATCCACGTCGCCGACGTCGACATCGGTCGATGCTCTCTGAGATCGTTGCGAGAGCGAATCGGTCTGGTGCCCCAGGAGTTGACCCTGTTCGCCGCTTCCGTACGCGACAACATCTTGTTCGGCCGGACAGGGGCCCGCCACGAGGAGGTCGTCGTCTGTGCCCGCCTTGCGGATGCCCACGACTTCATCGAACGGCTACCGGACGGCTACGAAACCCAGATCGGCGAGCGTGGCGTGCGCCTGTCGGGCGGACAGCGCCAGCGGCTGGGAATCGCCCGCGTTCTGCTGCGGGATCCCGGCATCTTGCTGCTCGACGAAGCCACTTCGGCACTCGACGCCGAATCTGAACGCACCGTGCAGGCGGCGCTGGACCGAGCGATGGCGGGACGGACGAGCTTGGTGGTCGCCCACCGCCTGGCCACCGTCGTCCACGCAGACCGCATCGCCGTCCTCGACGAGGGGCAGCTGATCGCGTTCGGCCGCCACGCCGAGCTGCTGGCCGACTGCCCGACCTACCGGCGGCTCTGTCGCCTCCAGGGCCTGGATACGTCGCTGCTAACCCCAAACCATGCCTGGAGAGACCGATGAGCTTCCGCATCCCGACTTACGTCGACTACACACGAGTCGAGGGCGACTTCGTCCTGATGAACCTGCGGAGCGGCCTCTACTTCGCCCTCGACCCGGTGGCCTCCCACGTGTGGGAGGTGCTCGCCGATGCCGGTGAGAGCGAGCCGGCGGTACAGCGAATCCTCGCGCGCTTCGACGTCGGTGAGACCCAAGCGCGCAGCGATGTCTCCGAACTGATCGCCGAGCTGACGGAGAAAGGCCTGCTGCAGGAGGTCGACGAGTGACCGCCGCGCGGCCTACCGGTCACCGCCAGCGCCGTCCTGCGGCGTGCCATGAAGGGCCGAAGCGAGCAGCGACGCCAGCCCCTCGCCCGCGGTAGTGTTGCCGACCATCGTCCCGTCCGCAGCGATGACAAAGTAGGCTGGAGTGGCTTCGACCAGGTAGTCCTGGGCAATGGGCCCGGCCAATCCCATGCCGTCGCAGAGCTGAGGCCAGTTGACATTGAAGTGCTGCACCATGCTGCGGGCCCGATCACACTCTTTGTCGACACTCACGCCCACGATGGTCAAGCCCTGCGGACCAAGCTCCTTTTCAAACTCCGCGAGTAGAGGAAACTCCCCCACGCAACGTGCTCACCACGAGGCCCACACGGCGACCAAGACGGCGCCTCCGCGGAGCTTCTCCAAGTCGACCCGCTCACCGCTCAGCGTCGTCCCGGCGAAAACCGGAGCCGCCCGGCCGGGCGCCAGCTCGTCGAGCTGTAAGAGGATCTTTTGCGCCGAAGCAGCGACGGGAGCTCGCGAATCGGCCGCCACCACCCGTTCGAAGGCCTGACGAGCTTCGTCGCGCCGGTCTTGCGCCAAGTGGATGCGGCCGAGGACGAACCACAACCGGGCTTGCTGATCCGGCCGCGCCTGCAACAGTGCCAGGCGAGCTGATGCGGCTTTCTCGAAGGCCTCGTAGCGACCCACCTCCCTAGCCGCCCCCAGCAGACCTTCCAGCAGCGGGTCCCAGGCGGATTCGTCGGGGCCGAGCGCGGCCGCCTTCGCGGCCGCCTCGTCTACGCGTCCAATCCGGATCAGCAGGCTCAGGGCCTCGCTCGTGGCGCGCTCTCCGGCAACGCTGTCGGGCTGCTCGCGGCCGAGCTCCCAGAGCGCCGCCAGACTCGTTCGAACGGCCTCGACGTTCGGATCCTCGCCGCTCTCTTCGAGGGCTTGGATCTGCCCTCGAGCGGCGGCCACCGCCGACTCCACCGCTTCGGTCGTCACTGGCCGTGTTCCCCCGGCGGCAAAGGTCACGGACGTGAAAAAACTCAGCAACACTGGCAGCACGACGCGAGGGTTCGGTGCCTTCATGGTGACTTCAAGGCCTCCAGGGGATCGGTCCGGGCGGCGCGCAGGGCGGGGACGAGGCTGGCCGCGAACGCGACGGTCGCGAGCAGCAGGACCATCGAGGTGGCGGTTGTGAGGTCGAAGGGCTCGACGCCGAAGAGGAAACCGGAGACCGTGCGTCCCGCCGCTGCGGCCAGGGCGAGACCGACAATGACACCAGTCACGGTCAACACTGCGCTCCACAACAAGACCATTCCCAGCACCGACGCTCGTCTAGCTCCGACGGCGAGCCGGACGGCGAGCTCCCGGCGGCGTTGGTCCACCGCCAGAGAGATCACCCCGTACGTGCCGATGGCGATCAGGACCAGGGCGACGAAAGCGAACCCTGTGATCAGCACGGCCAGGAACTGCCGCAGGGCGAGCGTCCGGGAGATCCGTTCGTCCATGGTCGTCAAACCCGCCACCACCTGCCCGGGCTCCGCCTCGGCGACCGCGCGGCGTACGGCCTCGAATGCCGATTCCGCAGAACCGTCGACCCGGGCGACGACGGACATCGACCGGGAGGGCCATTGCAGGGTCGGCAGATACACTTCCGGTTCCGGTGCCTGGTCGATGCCGAGCCCGCGAATATTGCCGGCCACACCGACGATCGTGCGCCACCGTGGCCCCGCCTCCTCGTCGTCTGCCATCCGCAGGCGGCGTCCCAACGGAGAGCGGCCGGCAAAGTAGCGGTCGACGAACGCCTGGTTGACCATCGCCACCTCGGATGCGCTCCGGCTGTCGCGGGCAGCGATCCGCCTGCCGGCGACGAGGGGAACATCCAGGGCAGCGAAGAAGTGCGGCGAGACGCCTCGCACGAGTGCCGATGGAGGAGACGACCGGGAGGAGGATCCTTCGAGCTCGAATGAACGCGGAGATTGGCCGGAAGTCGGAGGGGGGGTCGACACGGTCCCTGCAACCTCCAACTCCGGACGGCTGTTCAGGCGTTCTTCGACCCGCCCCAGGAACGCCGACATCGACGCCTCGTCCGCGAACCGGCTCGGTGACAGCGAGATCCGACCGAGGACGACGCCGTCGACCGCGAACCCCGGATCGACCGCCGACAGGTTGGCCATCGTCTCCAGCAGGAGGCCGGCGCCCATCAGAAGCACCAGACCGAGAGCGATCTCACCGATGATGAGGCCGCTGCGGAAGCGTCGGTCGGCCCGGCTGCCGCCCAGGCCAGCCGCTTCGCGCAGGACCTGTGCCGGCTGCCGCCGCCAGGTGCGAACGGCCGGCAGGAAGGCGGCGACCAGGCCGGCGGCCAGGGCGACCGACAACGTGTAGGCGAAGACCGGCCCGTCGAGATAGATGGCCTCGACGCGGGGCACTTGGGGAGGAGCAAGCCGCCGCAGCAAGGCCACTCCCCCGAATCCGAGAAGAAGGCCGACAAGGGCGCTCGCGACGCCCAGGACGAATCCCTCGGCAACGATCTGTCCGCTCAGCCGACCGGGCCCGGCACCTAGAGCCGAGCGTAGGGCGAGCTCCTGGCGGCGGTTGGAAACCCGGGTCATCATCAGGCTGCCCACGTTTGCGCAGGTGGCGAGAAGGACCACCATCACCGCTCCGAGCAGGAGCAGGAGAAGGCGCCGGCTCGGCCCCACGATGGTGTCCCGCAGCGGCACCAGCTCCACCCCCACACCTGCGAGAGCCTCCGGGTACTCCTCGCGCAGGCCCGCGGTCACGGCATTCATGTCCTGCCGGGCTGCCACCGCAGAGACGCCCGGCGCGAGACGTCCGACGGCGTGGACGTAGGAGTGTCCGCGATCCTCGGGCGACGGCACGAGGGGAAGCGGGCTCCACACCTCGGCGTCCGGATTGAGCGGGTCCCGGAACGACGCGGGCATGACTCCGACGACGGTGTAGTCCGCATCGTTGAGCCGGATCGTCTTGCCGAGGATCGCAGGATCGCCGGCGGTGCGACGCTGCCAGAGCCCGTAGGAGAGAACCGCGACGAAATGCTGCCCTTCGGTTTCCTCGCTCTTCAGGAAGCCACGGCCGAGTGCCGGCCGGACTGCGAACACCGAGAAATACCCCTGGGACACTGCGGCGGCTTCCAGGTTCTCCGGCAACTGGGCGCCGGTGGCGTCGACCTGGAAGGGGATGAACGCCGCGATCTCCGCGAAGCTGTGGTTGCGTTCGCGCCAGTCGTTGAACAGACCACGGCTGGTGAGGTTCCGCTCCGGCTCTCCACCACCATCGCCGCTCTGCCAGACGGTGAACAGGCGGCCGGCCTCAGGCAGGTCCAGGGGGCGCAGAAGCACACCGTAGACGACGCTGAAGATCGCCACGTTCAGACCGATCCCCAGGCCGAGCGTCAGCACCGCCACCAGGCTGAAGCCAGGGCTTCGCCGCAACGATCGAACGGCGCCACGGACCTGGGTCAGGAATACGCCCGGCAGCCAAGGTCGGGCCGGATCTTCAGCAGGGCGTTGGCTCAATCGGTGGAGTCCTTCAGCAACCGTCTCACCTCGTCCGCCAGCTTCCGGGCGTCCAGAATCCGGTCGGCGGGCAAGGGCCTCCCCTGATGCATGAAATAGGTCGGAACCGGGAGCTCGTCACCCCACCCAGCCTGACGGTCGTAGAGGAGGAACACATCCCAGGCGGTTCCCTCTGTCATGCCAAGGGGCTTCTTGAACAGCTCAGGAATCGTCGGATCGGGAATCCAGAAGTGCTCGACCCGCGAATCGTCCTCCGCCTGGGCGGAATTCTGGGCCTGCTCGTAGTCGTCGCCGGGATTGATCGGCAACCAGACCATATACACCTTGAGATCGGGATTGGAAATCTCGTTCACTACGTGACGCTGGACCACACGGGCCCCCATTTGACAGAGATTTCACGACGGAGAGAGCAACAGCAGCAGGCGAACGTCTCCCGAGTCGCCCAGAAAGCGCTGCTTCAGCGCAGCGATGCCAGGAGCAAGTGTATCCACCTCCACGACCCGAGGCGCAGCGGCCGAATCGGCCCGTTCCAAGAGCAGCGGCGAAACCCGGGCACCCTGGTGGAACTCTCCCGTCATCCGATCGCCATCGTCCTCCAGCTTCGCAGTGATCGTCCGCTCGCCGCCACCGTCCCCGAGATCGAAGCTCATCTGGACCCGGCCGTCCTCGAGCTCGACGGTCTCCGCCTCGAGGTTCTCCACCCCGACCAGGGGCAGATCCAGAACCGCCTTCCACCCGTCTTCGGCAAGGTTGGAGAAACAGGCTGCCATGTCCAGCTCGATGCGCCCTTCCTCGAACAGAATGACGCCCTTCCAGCAGCCTTCGAGGCCCTGGGTCACCTCCGCGGCTGCCGACCCGCTGAACACGAGGAGGATCATGAGGAGAAAGGGGAGAGAGTTGAGGCAACGTCTCATGGTTCGGGTGGCTCCTTGTCGATCGACGGGCCTGCCGTCCTGTCGTGGTCGTCTCGCAGTGTCGAGGTCTTGCGTATTCGAAGAGATCATTAGCTTACCAGAAGATCTGAAGGCTCCGGCGCCCGGAGGAGCGTCCGTCACCGCAAGGAACACCGCCGCCGGCGGCGTCACCTCGATGAGGCTGTCGTCGCCGTCGCTATCGCTGGCGCGGGCGCGGCGGGAAGCTCACCGGAACGAGGAAGAAGATGGCGAAGACGAGGAAGGCGTAGAGCGGCACCAGGGGCGCCGCCGCCTGCTGCTGCGGCGGCGCCAGGGCGCGCAGCAGGGAGAGGATCGACGGCGGCCCGAAGAGGTAGAGCAGCAGCAGCCAGCGCACGACGGCCGGCGCCGCCCGGCGCCGCCGGTGCACCCACACGTTGCCGGCCAGCCAGCCGAGGAAGGCGCCGGTACCGTAGAGCCCGTAGAGCGACAGCGGCAGACCGCCGGCCAGCGGCAGGAGGCCGAAGAGGTCCAGCAGGGCGACGATCCAGCAGGCCGAGAAGAGGCCGAGGAGGCTGCGCTCGTAGGGCCTCAGGACGGTTCCCCGTCCGCGTAGGCCTCCAGCGGCGGGCAGGCGCAGACCAGGTTGCGGTCACCGTAGACGTCGTCGATGCGCCCGACCGACGGCCAGAACTTGCGCTCCTTCACCCAGGGCAGCGGGAAGGCCGCCTGCTGCCGGCCGTAGGCGTGGCTCCAGTCGTCGGCGGTCACCATCGCGGCGGTGTGCGGCGCGTTGTGGATCGGGTGGTCGACGCGGTCGAGCCGCCCCTCCTCGATCGCCCGGATCTCCTGGCGGATGGCGATCAGCGCGTCGCACAGCCGGTCGAGCTCGGCCTTCGACTCGCTCTCGGTCGGCTCGATCATCAGCGTCCCGGCGACCGGGAAGGCGACGGTCGGGGCATGGAAGCCGTAGTCCATCAGCCGCTTTGCGACATCGATCGCCTCGACGCCGGCGGCCTTGAACGGGCGCAGGTCGAGGATGAACTCGTGCGCCACGCGGCCGGTCTCGCCGGTGTAGAGCACCTCGAAATGCTCCGCCAGGCGGCTCGCCATGTAGTTGGCGTTGAGGATCGCCAGTTTGCTGGCCACGGTGAGCCCGTGATTGCCCATCATCGCGATGTAGGCCCAGGGGATGGTGAGGATGGAGGCGCTGCCCCACGGCGCCGCCGCCACCGGCCCGATCCCCTTGTCGCCGCCCACCGCCACCACCGGGTGGGTCGGCAGGTAGGGCGCCAGGTGCCCGGCGACGCAGATCGGTCCCATGCCCGGACCGCCGCCGCCGTGCGGGATGCAGAAGGTCTTGTGCAGGTTGAGGTGACAGACGTCGGCCTCGTAGTCGCCCGGCCGGCACAGCCCGACCTGGGCGTTCATGTTGGCGCCGTCGAGATAGACCTGGCCGCCGTGGCGGTGGATGACGGCGCACATCTCGCGGATGCGCTGCTCGAAGACGCCGTGGGTCGACGGGTAGGTGACCATCAGCGCCGCCAGCCGCTCGGCGTGCTGCGCGGCCTTGGCCGCCAGGTCGTCGAGGTCGATGTCGCCCTTGTCGTCGCAGGCGACGGTGACCACCTTCAACCCCGCCATCACCGCCGACGCCGGGTTGGTGCCGTGGGCGGACACCGGGATCAGGCAGACGTCGCGGCCTTGCTCGCCGCGGTCACGGTGATAGGCGCGGATCACCATCAGGCCGGTGTACTCGCCCTGCGAGCCGGCGTTGGGCATCAGCGAGGTGGCGGCGAAGCCGGTGATCTCGTTGAGCCACGCCTCCAGCGTCGCGAACAGCTCGGCGTAGCCCGCCGCCTGCCGCGGCGGCGCGAAGGGGTGCATGTCCGTCCACTCGGACCACGAGATCGGCGCCATCTCGGTGGTGGCGTTGAGCTTCATGGTGCACGAGCCGAGCGGGATCATCGAGTGGGTCAGCGACAGGTCGCGCGACTCCAGCCGCTTGATGTAGCGCAGCATCTCGTGCTCGGTGTGGAAGCGGTGGAACACCGGGTGGGCGAGGAAGTCCGAGCTGCGCGCGTGCGGCGCCGGGATGGCGAGGTCGGCGGCCGCCAGCAGCGCGTCGAGGTCGCCCACCGCGCCGGCACCGCCCGCCGCGAAACCGGCGAAGAGGTCGAGCAGGTGCGCCACCTCGTCGCGCGTCGTCGCCTCGTCGAGCGACAGCCCCACCGCCGACTCGCCGAGCGGGCGCAGGTTGACGCCGCGCGCCTCGGCGGCGGCCAGCACCTCGGCTGCCGGGCGGTCGCCGAGCTCGACGCGCAGGGTGTCGAAGAACGGCTCGTCGGCGAGGCGGAAGCCCAGGCGGCGCAGGCCGGCGGCCAGGGTGGCGGTGAGCGCGTGGACGCGGCGGGCGATCTGGCGCAGCCCTTCCGGCCCGTGGTACACGGCGTACATGCCGGCCATGATGGCGAGCAGCACCTGCGCGGTGCAGATGTTGCTGGTCGCCTTCTCGCGGCGGATGTGCTGCTCGCGGGTCTGCAGCGCCATGCGGTAGGCGGTGTTGCCCTGCGAGTCCTTGGAGACGCCGATGATGCGGCCGGGGATCTGCCGCTTGTACTCCTCGCGGGTGGCCAGGTAGGCGGCGTGCGGACCGCCGTAGCCCAGCGGCACGCCGAAGCGCTGCGCCGAGCCGACGGCGACGTCGGCGCCCATCTCGCCGGGCGGCCGCAGCAGGACGAGCGCCAGCAGGTCCGCCGCCACCACCGTCCTGGCGTCGGCCTGGTGCGCCCGCTCGAGGATCGGCTCGAGGTCGAGCACCCGGCCGTCGCTGGTCGGGTACTGCACCAGGAGGCCGAAGCAGTCGGAGAGGTCGGCCGTCGCCGGGTCGCCCACCCGCACCTCGACGTCCAGCGCGCCGGCGCGGGTCTCCACCACCGCCACCGTCTGCGGGTGGCAGTGGTCGGCGACGAAGAAGGCGCCGCCGGCCTTCTCCTTCTTGGCCAGGGCGAGGCACAGGCTCATCGCCTCGGCGGCGGCGGTGGCCTCGTCGAGCAGCGACGAGTTGGCCACCGGCAGCGCGGTGAGGTCCTCGATCAGCGTCTGGAAGTTGAGCAGCGCCTCCAGCCGGCCCTGCGAGATCTCCGACTGGTAGGGGGTGTACTGGGTGTACCAGCCCGGGTTCTCCAGGATGTTGCGCTGGATCACCGCCGGCGTCACGCAGCCGTGGTAGCCCATGCCGATGAACGAGCGGAAGCGCTGGTTCTGCGCCGCCATCTGGCGCAGCCGCGCCAGCAGCTCGCGCTCGGTGGGCGGGCGGTCCGCCGGCAGCCCGGCGACGGCGGGCAGCGCCAGCGGCCGGTCCATGCGGATGTCGCGCGGGATGGCGAGGTCCACCAGTTCGTCCAGCGAGGCGACGCCCACCGTGGCGAGCATCGCGGCGAGGTCGTCCGGCCCGGAGCCGAGGTGGCGGCGCGGGAAGGTGTCGGTGGGGTCGAGGAGGGAGCGCGGCGCCGCGGCGCCGCCGGCCTCTTCGTCACCGCCGCCCGGGGCGGCGGTCTTCGGCGGCTCGAGGAGCTGCGCGTCCCGGCTCATCGCTTCACTCGCCTCCGTCCTTGACGTACTGCTCGTAGGCATCGGCCTTCAGCAGGTCCTTCAGGTCGGACGCCGAGGAGAAGCGGATCTTGACCAGCCAGCCCTCCTTGTGGGGGTCGTCGTTGAGCACCTCGGGATCGTCGACGACCGCGTCGTTGACCTCCAGCACCTCGCCGGCCACCGGCGTGTAGACCTCCGCCACCGCCTTCACCGACTCGATGGTGCCGATCTCGTCGCCGGCGTCGAAGACCTGCCCCACCTCGGGCATCTCGACGAACACCACCTCGCCCAGCTCCTGCTGCGCGAACTCGGTGATGCCGACGACGCAAACGTCGTCCTGGACGTCGACCCACTCGTGCTCTTTCGAATAGAGATAGTCGCTGGGGTACATGTGCCCTCCTCCTCGTCGACAGCCCGCGGATGGCGCCCGGACCGCGCCGGCGCTCCGGTCCTCCGGGGCAGGGTGATTATCGCATCTGGCAGCTGCTCCCACCAGGGTTCTCGATGCCGATCCTCGCTTCCGCGCCTCGGCTCGCCGGCGGCGCCGCGACCGGCTATCTCGGGCGGCGGTAGAACGGCGTGTCGACCAGGCGGCCGGGAATCTCGCGGCCGCGCACCTCGAGCATCACCTCGGTGCCCGTGGCGGCGTGCTCCACGGCCACGTAGGCGAGGCCCAGGGCCTTCTCGAAAGTCGGGCTCCAGGTGCCGCTGGTCACCCGTCCGGCGTCCTCGCCGCCGACGCGCACGCCGTGGCCGTCGCGGGCGATGCCGCGCCCCGCCACCTCGAAGCCGACCAGCTTGCGCTCCACCCCCGCTTCCTTCTGGCGCACCAGCGCCGCGCGGCCGATGAAGTCGCCCTTGTCGAGCTTGACCACCCAGCCGAGACCCGCCTCCCACGGCGTCGTGCCGCGGTCGAGCTCGTGGCCGTAGAGGGCCATCGCCGCCTCCAGGCGCAGGGTGTCGCGGGCGCCGAGGCCGGCCGGTACCAGGCCGTCGCCGGCGCCCTCGTCGAGCAGCCGCTGCCACAGCCCGGCGGCGGCCTCGGGAGCCACGTAGAGCTCGAAGCCGTCCTCGCCGGTGTAGCCGGTGCGCGAGATCAGCGCCTCGGCGCCGGCCACCGTGCCGCCGGTGAAGCCGTAGTAGCGCACCCCGTCGAGCGCCCGGTCGCTCAGCCGCTCCACCAGGGCCACCGCCTTCGGCCCCTGCACGGCGAGCAGCGCGTAGTCGTCGGAGACATCGCGCACCTCCACCGCCGGCCGGCCGGACCCGTTCCACGCGGCGGCGCGCTCCGCCACCCACGCGAAGTCGCCGGCGACGTTGGCGGCGTTGACCACCAGCAGGTAGTCGGCGTCGCCGAGGTGGTAGCACAGCAGGTCGTCGATATAGGTGCCGTCCTCGGTGAGCAGGCCGCTGTAGTGGGCGCGGCCGACGGCGAGCTTGGCGACGTCGTTCGGCGTCAGGTGCTGCAGGAAGGCCTCGGCGCCGTCGCCGCGGACACGGAACTCGCCCATGTGCGAGACGTCGAAGAGGCCGGCGGCGGAGCGCACCGCGCGGTGCTCCTCGATGACCCCGGTGTACTGCACCGGCATCTCGTAGCCGGCGAAGGGGACCAGCTTGGCGCCGGCGGCGCGGTGGGCTTCGTAGAGGGGGGTGCGCAGGAGCGCAGCTCCGGAATCGGACGGCATCGGGAACCTCGCTGGAAGCTCGTCGGAACCTGGATCGGACGTTGGCTGGAGGGTGGCGGGACGGTTCGCGAAAGCGGTGGCGAAAGCGCCCCTGTCGACCCCCGGAAGCTATCACAGCGAGGCGTCGGAACGGCACGGCCGGAACCGACGGAGCACCGCCCCCGGCGCGACGGCTGTCGCGGCGGGGGCGGTGCCCGCGGACGATTGCGGCGTCAGCGCGACGCCGGGCTCAGACCGCCGGCTCCCCGTCGTCCCCCGGGAGGCCGGGCGCCCCGAAATGGCGGCGGACGTCCTGGAGCTTCTCGAGCTTGGCGAGCTGCTCGGCGGTGAGCAGCGCCTTGAAGTCCTCGAGGGCGGCGTCGTGGATCGCCTTGACCTGCTCGCGGTTGGCGTGGATCTCGAGCACCAGGTTGCCGACCTCGGTCGGGTCCGGGCTGTCGCCGTCGAGCAGCGCGCCGAGCTCCTCGTGGAGGGCCCGCTGCGCCTCGTGGATCGGCTGCGCCGCGGCGCGGGCGTCCTCGAAGATCGTCTTGGCGGCCGCGATCTGCTCGTCGGTCAGCTCGAGGTAGGCGGCCAGGCGGCCGAGCCGGAAGCCCGGAGCGCCGTGCATGCCGCCCATGGCCGGCTGGTCGCCGGGGCCCGGGCCCTGGCCGAAGCCGGGGCCGCCGCCCGGGCCGCGGCCGGGACCGCCGCCGGGGCCCTGGGCGGCCAGCGGCAGCGCCGTCGCCAGGGCGACGATGGCGAAGAGGATGAAAGCGATGCGGAGCTTCGAGAGTCGGGGCATGTCGGATGTCTCCGTGGTTGGTTGGCTGGGTGGTCGGTGTGACAGGTCGGCGGGCCGTTCCCGCCTCGCATGCTGGAACCCGCGGGCCGGCGATTTCTTGCGGCGGGACGATCAACCGGCGTCAGCAGCGCCTGGGATGCCGATCCGGCCTCCCCGAGAGGGCTTCGCCCATTGACCGGCAGGCGCAGACACCGTGCGACCTATCGATGGTTCCGCTGTCATCCATCGACGCCGCCTGGCGGCGGTCTGCCCCCCCTGGGTGCGGAGTATCCTCGGACCATGTCCAGCGTCCCGCGCCACGCCGTGGTCGAGATCGAGCCGGAGGTGGACCACGCGGTGGTCGAAGGGCAGGTCGTGCTGCTCGAGCCCCGGGAAGGACGGTACCTGTCGCTGGACGACGTCGGCTCCCGCGTCTGGGAGCTGCTGAAGCGGGAGCCGCGCGTCGAGGCGGCGATCCAGGCTCTCCTCGGGGAGTACGACGTCGACGAGACACGGCTGCGCTCCGACGTGGCGACGTTTCTCGAGCGGTGCGAGGAGCTGAAGCTGCTGCGGGTGCGGCCGGGGCCCGGAGACCGCGCCGACGGGGGCGGCTGAATGGGTCGGAGGGTCATCGTTCCCCGCTCGGTCGACTCCAGCGTCGTACAGGGACGCGCGGTGTTGGTGGACTTGGAGTCCGGAGTCTCGGTCGAGCTGGACGAGGTCGGTACTCGGATGTGGGAGCTGCTCGCAGAGCACGGCGACCTGGCGGCGGTGGCCACCGCGATGTCCGCCGAGTTCGAGGTCGACCCGGAACGCCTGGAGAAGGACCTCGCAGGGCTGGTGGACCAGCTCTCGGAACGAGGACTGCTGCGCCGCGCCGACGACCCGTGATCCACGGCGCCTAGAAATGCCGTCGGCGAGCTTGCATCGCATGCTGCACCGTAACCTGGGGCCTCCTGCGTCCCGCATCCTCGACCTGGTGCATCGTGAGGACCGCCTGGAGCCCCTGGACGCAGTGCGCAAGCCGGAGGAGTGGGACCAGATCGAAGGCGCCGTGCCCTACGACCGCTGCCTCCTGTGGAGCCGGCATCGCCGTTACTACGCAGACCGAGGCAGAGCGGCCTGGACGTCCGGCGAGGTTCCGTCGCTGGGCACCGGGAACCCGGGGGTCGTCCGTCAACACGCAGGCCTGGTCTACCGAGCGTTGGTCCGCCTGCAGGAGGCCGGGCGGCTCGGCCCCGTTTTGCCCATCCTCGAGCTCGGTTCGGGCCTCGGTATCTTCGCCTTCAACTTCCTGCGAGCGCTGCTCGACCTCGACCGCGAGCACGCCACCGATTTCTATCCGCGAACCCGGTTCCTCGTCTCCGACTCCTCGCCGAAGGTCCTCGACGACGCCCGGTCGCACCCGTTGCTCCGCGACCTGGCAGCCGAAGGCAGACTGGACTTCTTGCCTCTCGACGCTCTCGACTCCGGGCCGCTGACCGCGGCGGCACCGGAAGGGCTGGTGGCGCTTGTCGCCAACTACGTCCACTGCTGCCTGCCGTTGACCCTGGTTCGCCGGGGGGCGCAGGGCGAGTTGCTCGAGAAGATGGTGCGCCTGCATGTCCCGGGATCCGCCGCCGAACGGTCGATCGGGCCAGCCGGCCGCATCGCCGAGACGGTCTCCTGGCGCCCCTTGGAGCCGGACGAGCGGTTCCCCGCAGAGGACCGGGAGCGACTGCTACTCACCCTCGACGAGCGGCAGGACGAGGTCGTCGAGGCCCCCTACGGCTCGTTCCGGCACCTTCGGAGCTACCTCCCTCGCTTGGTCCCCGGGGGCCTCATGCTGATCTGCGATCGCCCGGTGGACCCGGACGCCCCGGCAGCGACGCGATTCTCTCCCACCTTCCACGGAAGCTCGCTCGCCCACCCGGTGGACCTGCGTCTGCTCGCCGGATTGGGTGGAGAGCTGGGACACGCGACCGCCCTCACCCCGGCGGTCGACGGGCCGCTGCAGACCTTGATGATCGAGCGGCCGGGAGCCGGCCGACCGGCGACCCTCGAAGACACCTTCCACCGCTGCTTTCGAGCCGGTGCCTCGACCGCCGATCCGTCGCGGGTGATGCGGGCCGCGGTACGACTGCAAGCCGGACGGCAGGTGGAGGCTTCGTTCCGCTGGCTGCGGGATGCCTGCAGCCGTTACCCGGACGACGCTTTCCTCCGCTACCTGTACGGCACCTTCCTGGACCGTCGAGGCCACTTCGACGAGGCCTTGGCCGTGCTGCGGGAAGGGCGCGACGCCGACCCGTTCGGCGTTCTCGATTTCGAGTTCAAGATCGGCCATGTCCATCATCGATCGCAGCGGCCTCGGCAGGCGCTCGCCGCCTACCGGCAGAGCCTCGGGCGCACGCCGCGAGCGGTGACCTGGTACAACGCCGGCCTCTGCCACGAGGAGATGGATGAATTCGCGGACGCCGCGGCAGCGTACCTGCAGGCCGCGGAGCTCGACCCGGCGCTGGAGCCGGCGCGGCGTGCCGCGGCC
>Ga0210095_1000265_pt1 | contig 14689 bp, 10 predicted proteins | sample China_Galinas_PW_FD_184861 | JGI IMG/M metagenome (GOLD analysis project Ga0210095, IMG submission 184861) | Wetland microbial communities from San Francisco Bay, California, USA, that impact long-term carbon sequestration - China_Galinas_PWA_D1... | ecosystem: Environmental > Aquatic > Marine >...
GAGCTGCGCTACTACGGCTTCAACCAGTGCGAGGTGGGACAGATCCCGGCCCTGGTGTCGCGCACCGGCTACACCGGTGAGGACGGCTACGAGCTCTACGTCGCCCCCGAGCACGCCGCCGGAATGTGGGAGATGCTGATGACGGAGGGCGCGAGCCAGGGTCTGGTGCCGGCCGGCCTGGGCGCCCGCGACACCCTGCGCCTGGAGGCCGCCATGGCTCTCTACGGCCACGAGCTGGACCGCACCACCACCCCCTGGGAGGCCGGCGTCGGCTGGGTGGTGAAGCTCGACAAGGGGGACTTCCTGGGCCGTCAGGCCCTGGTGGCCCAAAAGGAGAAGGGGGTCGAGCGCAAGCTGGTGGGCTTCGAGGTCGAAGGCCGCGGCATCGCGCGTCAGGGCCACCCCGTGCTTGCCGACGGCGGCGAGGTGGGGGTGGTGACCAGCGGCACCTGGAGCCCGACCTTCGAGAAGGCCCTGGGGATGGCCTACGTCGGCGTCGCCCAGGCGGCGCTCGGCAGCGCCCTGGAGATCGACGTGCGCGGCCGCCGCATCCCCGCCCGCGTCGTGGAGATGCCGTTCTACAAGCGCAGTCAGTGAACGACCCGCAGAGCAGGTGAACGACGACCGCCCAGGAGGAGAGGGAATGTACCCGAGCGACTATCTCTATTCGAAGGACCACGAGTGGATCCGGGTGGAGGAGGACGTCTGCGTCCTCGGCATCACCGAGTTCGCGCAGCAGGAGCTGGGCGAGGTGGTGTTCGTGGAGATGCCCGAGGTAGGGCAGGTCTTCGACTCCCACGACGAGATCGGCACCATCGAGTCGGTGAAGGCGGTGGCGGAGGTCTACACGCCGGTGGCCGGCGAGGTGGTGGAGGTCAACGACGCCGTGGTCGACGACCCCGAGGTGCTCAACGACGATCCCCACGGCGAGGGCTGGCTGATCAAGCTGCGCTTCTCGTCGGCGGACGATCTGAAAGAGCTGATGAACGCCGAGCAGTACGAGGAGTTCGTCGAGAGCGGCGGAGAGTAGTCCCGTGAGCGACGGCACCGAGCTGCTGGAGCCGCCGGCTCCGGCCCGCGACGACGAGACCTCCGCTGTGGGCGGCGCTTCGCCGCGCGCCGCGCTGGCCCCCAGCGACAGCTTCCCGCGCCGCCACCTGGGCTCCAACGCCGAGGAGGTCGCCGCCATGCTGGAGGTGGTGGGCACGCCCTCTCTCGACGTCCTGGTGGACGAGGAGATCCCGCGCGCCATCCGCATGGACGCGCCGCTGTCCCTGTCGCCGCTGGCCGGCCTGCCGGCCGACCGTCTGCCCGGCGAGCGCGAGCTGGTGGCCCGCCTGGCCGCCATGGCGGAGGAGAACCAGCGCTTCCGCTCTTACCTCGGCATGGGCTACTACGGCACCGTGACGCCGCCGGTGATCCAGCGCAACGTGCTGGAGAGCCCGGGCTGGTACACCCAGTACACGCCCTACCAGGCGGAGATCTCCCAGGGCCGTCTGGAAGCGCTGCTCAACTACCAGACCATGGTGGCGGACCTCACCGGCCTGCCGGTGGCCAACGCCTCGCTGCTCGACGAGGCCACCGCCGCCGCCGAGGCCATGTCCATGTGCCTGGCGGTGGCCAAGAAGGACAAGGCCGACGGCGCCTTCTTCGTCGCCGACCACTGCCACCCGCAGACCCTGGCCGTGGTCGAGACCCGCGCCGGCGCTCTCGGCGTCGAGGTGCGGGTGGGCGACCCGGCGACGGCGGACCTCGCCGACTGCTTCGGCCTGCTGGTCCAGTACCCGACCAGCGACGGCCGTCTGCTGGACCTCGAACCGATCCTCGCCCGCGCCCGCGAGGCCGACGTGCGCAGCGTGGTGGCCACCGATCTGCTGGCCCTCACCCTGCTGCGACCGCCGGGGGAGATGGGGGCGGACGTCGCCGTCGGCTCGGCGCAGCGCTTCGGCGTGCCGCTGGGCTACGGCGGACCCCACGCCGCCTTCTTCGCCACCCGCGAGGAGTACGAGCGCAAGATGCCGGGGCGCATCATCGGCGTCTCCCGGGACGCCCAGGGTGACACCGCCCTGCGCATGGCGCTGCAGACCCGCGAGCAGCACATCCGGCGTGAGAAGGCGACCTCCAACATCTGCACCGCCCAGGTGCTGCTCGCCATCATGGCCGGCTTCTACGCCGTCTACCACGGACCCGACGGGCTGCGCCGCATCGCGCGCCGCGTCCATCACCTCACCGCCGCCCTGGCCGAGGGGCTGCGCCGCCTCGGCTTCCGTCTCGCCGACGAGCCCTTCTTCGACACCCTGCGGGTGGACCTCGCTGGCACCTCCGCGGCCGAGCTGCTGACCGCCGCCGAGGCGCGGCGCATCAACCTGCGGGCGCTGGACGAAGAGGTGGTGGGCCTGTCGCTCGACGAGGCGACGACGGTGGAGGAGGTGGAGACCCTGCTCGACCTCTTCGCCGCCTTCGCGCCGAGCGCCGGCGTCACCGAAGTGAACGCAAGCCTCGGCTTCGACGACCTGGCGCGCGCCGCCGCCGTCGCCTTCCCGGCGCCCCACGCGCGCAGCTCCGACTTCCTCACCCACCCGGTGTTCCACAGCTTCCGCACCGAGCACGAGATGCTGCGCTACATGAAGCGCCTGGAGTCGCGGGACCTTTCCCTGTGCCACTCCATGATCCCCCTCGGCTCGTGCACCATGAAGCTCAACGCCACCTCCGAGATGCTCGGTCTGTCGTGGCCCGGGTGGATGGACCTCCACCCCTTCGCGCCGCCGGAGCAGGCGTCGGGCTACCGCGAGCTGTTCGACAGCCTGGGCGCCTGGCTCAACGAGATCACCGGTTTCGCCGGCATCTCCTTCATGCCCAACGCCGGCTCCCAGGGCGAATTCACCGGTCTGATGGTCATCCGCGCCTACCACCGCGACCGCGGCGAGGCGCACCGCAACGTCTGCCTGATCCCGGTCTCCGCCCACGGCACCAACCCGGCGTCGGCGGTGATGGCGGGGATGAAGGTGGTGACCGTCAAGTGCGACGAGCGCGGCGACATCGACGTCGCCGACCTGACCGCCAAGGCCGAGGAGCACGCCGACCGGCTGGCCGCCCTGATGGTGACCTACCCGTCCACCCACGGCGTCTTCGAGGGGGCGATCCGCGACATCTGCGACGTCATCCACCGCTGCGGCGGTCTCGTCTACCTCGACGGCGCCAACCTGAACGCCCAGGTCGGCCTCTGCCGGCCCGGCGACTACGGCGCCGACGTCTGCCACTTGAACCTGCACAAGACCTTCTGCATCCCCCACGGCGGCGGCGGACCCGGCATGGGGCCGATCTGCGTCGCCGAGCACCTGCTGCCCTACCTGCCCACCCACCCGGTGGTGGCGGTGGGCGGCGAGAAGGGCATCGGACCGGTGGCGGCGGCGCCGTGGGGCAGCGCCTCCATCCTCACCATCTCCTGGGTGTACGTCGCCCTGATGGGAGCCGAGGGGCTGACCGAGGCGTCGAAGATGGCGATCCTCAACGCCAACTACATGGCCTGCCGCCTGGCCGGCCACTACGACGTGCTCTACACCGGCGAGGGCGGCCGCGTGGCGCACGAGTTCATCCTCGACCTGCGGCCCTTCAAGGCGTCCGCCGGGGTGGAGGCGGAGGACGTGGCGAAGCGCCTGATGGACTTCGGCTTCCACGCCCCCACCATGTCGTGGCCGGTGCCCGGCACGCTGATGGTGGAGCCGACGGAGAGCGAGTCCAAGGGCGAGCTGGACCGCCTGTGCGAAGCTTTGATCGCCATCCGCCGCGAGATCCAGGAGATCGCCGACGGGCGCATGGACCGCGAGGACAACCCGCTCAAGAACGCGCCCCACACGGCGGCGGTGGTCACCGCCGACGAGTGGACGCACCCCTACACGCGGCGCCAGGCGGCCTACCCGGCGCCGTGGGTGCGCGAGCGCAAGCTGTGGCCGGCGGTGGGGCGCATCGACAACGTCTACGGCGACCGCAACCTGTTCTGCGCCTGCCCGCCCATCGAGGCCTACGGCGAAGGGGCGTTCGACTGAGCGCTGGGCGGCGGTCGGGGAAGGGGTCGGCAGGCGGTGCGGCGGGCGGTCCGGGAAGCAGCGGCTCGCCAGGCGGCGGCATGAACGGGCTGGAGAGGAAGCTGTTCGGCCTCTTCTCTGCCTGCTGGCTGATCGACTTGCTGTGCCTGGTCGGTTTCGTCCGCCTGCCGGACGGCGCTCTCCCTCTCAGTCTCTACGCCTACTACGGCACCGCCGCGGCTCTCGGTTGGCTGGCCGGCAACGTCTTCGTGGTGCGCCGCCGCGGCCTGCGCAAGCGCCTCGCCGCCCGTACCGCCGCCCAGGCGGCCCGCCACCTGCTGGTCATCTACCTCCTCGGCCCGCCGTCCGTCCTCTACTTCCTGCGCGCCCTGGCGCCGCTCGAAGTCCGCGCCGCGGCACCCCTGGTGCCGCTGTGGGCGTTTTTCGTCTACGGGGTGTTCTTCCTCGTGCCGGTGACGCTGACGCCGAAACGGCGGTAGCGGCCCGTGGTGGAAGTCGTCGGGGTCGCGCGCAGGGCAACCCCCCTGCGCCCTTCGGGTTGCGGGCCGCGCGGGGCCGCCTGCGGCGTTGTCGGCGCTCAACGATGACCCCGCATCGCCTGCGCGCCGACGCCTTGCATTCGACCCCGCGGGGCACGCAACGCGACCCCGACGACTTCCACCACGGGCTGCTAGCGGCAGCGCTATGATCCAAGCGCCATGAGACGACACTTTTCCCTCGCTGCCACCGTTCTCACCGCCGCTCTCGCTCTCGCCAGCCTCCTCACCCTCCTCGCCTGCTCCGCCTCCCCGGCGCCCTCCGGCGTCGTGTCCTCCGATCCCCTGCCGCCGGTCGAGTGGGCCATCGCCATCCATGGCGGGGCGGGGACGATTCCTCGCGACATCGAGCCGCAGCGGCGGGCGGCCTACGCGGCTGCGCTGCGCGCCGCGTTGCATCTCGGGGCGGACGCGCTGGCCGCCGGGGAGCCGGCGCTGGACGTGGTGGAGAAGGTGGTACGCAGCCTCGAGGACGACCCGTTGTTCAACGCCGGGCGCGGCGCCGTCTACACGCATGAGGGGCATCACGAGCTGGACGCCGCGCTGATGGACGGCAGGGATCTGTCGGCCGGCGCGGTGGCCTCGGTGACCAACGTCAAGAACCCCATCTCGCTGGCCCGCCTGGTCATGGAGCGCACGCCCCACGTGCTGCTGGTGGGCCCCGGCGCCGAAGCCTTCGCTGCCGAGATGGGCGTCGTGCGGGTGCCGCAGGAGTACTTCGACACGGAGCACCGCTACCGCGCCTGGCAGCGCGTCCTGGAGGAGGCCAAGAAGCAGGACGACAAGGACACGGTGGGCTGCGTGGTGCGCGACGTCCACGGCGACCTCGCCGCCGCCACCTCCACCGGCGGGCTCACCGACAAGCGCTTCGGGCGCGTCGGCGACGTGCCCATCGTCGGCGCCGGTACCTACGCCGACAACCGCACCTGCGCCGTCTCCGCCACCGGCCAGGGGGAGGAGTTCATTCGCCACGCCGTGGCCCACACCATCTCCAGCCGCATGGCGTATCTCGGCGAGTCGGTCGGGGACGCCGCCCGGGCGGTGATCCACGGCGTCTTGAAACCCGGCGACGGCGGCGTGATCAGCGTCGACGCCGCCGGCCACGTCGCGCTGGTCTTCAGCTCGCAGGGCATGTACCGCGGCGCCGCCGACTCCAGCGGGCGCTTCGAGATCGGCATCTGGGAGGAGATGGAGCGCTGAGAGCTTGTGAAGGAATCTCCGGCCGTAGCGAGGGCGTCATCCGGGCGCCTCTCCCAAGGCGCGGTGACGCAGGCGTAGCCAGGGCCTACGTCGAGGAGCCGCAACGCCGCGAGAGGCGATTCGGGGGCGCACGTAGCCGGGCGGAGATTTCTTCACAAGCTCTGAGAGATTCCCTCACAGGCTCCGAGCCAGAACCCACGGAGGAGGCGTCATGAGCCATCCGGGCTACGAGAGGATCGAGCGCAACGACAGCGACAGCCGTTTCCCCAGCTTTCTCCAGGGCTTCAACCAGCGCTGGTCGGCGCCGGACTGCGAGGTCGTCTACCTCTGCTTCACGGCCGACGGCACGGCGCGGGCTCTCGACGACGCCATCGCCCGCTTCGGGCGCGACGTGAAGATCAAGAGCGGCGGCCACTGCTACGAGGACTTCGTCTTCAACGACGGGACGCGGGCCGTCCTCGACGTCACCCCGATGCACGCCGTGGGGGTCGACGAGGAGCGCGGCTTCTACCTCGACGCGGGCGGTACCAACTGGAGCGCCTTCAAGATCCTGTTCCGCGACTACGGCAAGGTGCTGCCCGCCGGCTCGTGCTACTCGGTGGGTCTCGGCGGCCACATCTGCGGCGGCGGCTACGGTCTGCTGTCGCGCCTCCACGGTCTGACCGTCGACTGGCTGAGCGGCGTCGAGCTGGTGGTCAAGGACGATGCGAGCCGGCCCGCCCGGGTGATCTACGTCGCTGCCGGCAGCCCGGGCGACGAGGCCGACCTGTTCTGGGCGCAGACCGGCGGCGGCGGCGGCAACTTCGGCGTCATCACCCGCTACTACTTCGCGGCGCTGCCCGAGGCGCCGCGCAGCGCGGTCATCTCGACCCTCGGCTTCGACTGGTCCGACCTGACGGTGGACAAGCTCGACGCCCTTCTCGCCGCCTACGCCGAGCTCGCGTCGCGCAACGACAACCGCACCCTCTTCGGTCTCTTCAAGCTGATGCACCAGTCCGCCGGCGAGATCCAGCTCGTGCTGCAGGTGGCGGCGGAGGACGAGGCGGCGGCGCGGGCGGCCAGCGAGAACCTGGTGGCGCCGCTGCATCGCGACCTGGCCCGCATTCACCCGCATCGGCCGGTGCGGGCGCCGGTGGTCGGCCACGTCGGTTGGGCGACGGCGCCACCGCAGGCTCTCGCGACCTCGGCGCCGTATACCTTCTACGAGGCCGTCCAGACCCTCAACGGCTCCGGACCCAACCAGCGCGGCAAGTACAAGTCGGCCTACATGAGAAAGGCCTTCCCGCGCGATCAGGTGGAGGCCATCTTCGAGCACCTGCAGAGGGTGCCGCCGGGGCTGCAGGCGTCGGACATGCAGCAGAGCCTGCTGCAAGTGGACACCTACGGCGGCGCCATCAACGACGTCGCCCCGACGGCGACGGCGATCCCGCAGCGGGATTCGATCCTCAAGCTCCAGTACCAGACGTACTGGCAGGGGCGCGACAAGGACGCGGGTCACCTCGACTGGATCCGCAGCTTCTACACGGCGGTCTACCGGCAGACCGGCGGAGTGCCCGATCCGGCGCGAGATGCGACGGACAACGTCGACGGCTGCTACTACAACTACTGCGACGCGGACCTCAACGACGTCGTCGGCCGCGACGGCGCCCTGCGCCTCTACTTCCTCGACAACCTGCGGGCCAACCCGCGCAACCTGGTGGCGGTGAAACGACGCTGGGACCCCTGCGACTACTTCAACAGCGAGCAGTCGATCCCGCTGGCGTAGAGCTGCGCGGCAGGTTATTCGCTCGCCGCGTCGAGGGGCCGCAGCTCGCCGGCCTCCGCCAGCACCAGCGCCGGCGCCGAGACGCCGCCCCAGCCGTCCCCCGTCGCCAGCACCACCGGCTCGCGGCCGAGAGCGGCGATGTTGCCCAGGGCGCCGGCGAACCCTCCCTCCCACACCAGGTCCGGCAAGGCCGCGCCCAGGGTGCCGCCGGCGATGCGGCGCACGCCGCGGGCGACGGCGCGGAAGCGGCCGCGCCACGGGTCGGTGCAGCGCTCGCTTTCAAGGGCGCCGATCCACAGCCCGCCGTCGGCGGCGGCCAGCAGCTCCGCCTCGCCGGCGTCGCCGGGGGCGACGAACAGGTGGTCCGGCCGCGCCTCGTCGAAACCCACGGCGTGGGGCGTCGGCGTCGTGCCCAGCTCGCGGGCCAGCTCCGGGTCGAGGGCCGGCGAACGCAAGACGCCGTCTTCGACCAGGGGCACGGGGCGCTTGGGCCAGCCGTCGAAGTCGCAGGGGAAGGGCAGGCCGGCGGCGTTCGTGCCGTCGTCCAGCAGGCTCAGCCGCGGCGACAGCACCGTCTCGCCGACGCGGCCGGCGAGAAAGGAGGTGCGGTCGAGGAAGGAGCGCGAGGTGAGGGCGTGGCCGGCGAGGAGGCGGAGAAGCACCGCCGCCGACTGCGGCGACAGCAGCAGGGTGGGGGAGCTGGAGACCGCGGAGTCGCCGTCCGCCGGGCGGTCGCCGCCGCCGTCGCTGTCGCTCCCGCCGGCGCTCTGCCGTGCCCGCTCCAGTACCCGCGGCGCAGCCAGGGCGGCGAGGCTACGCGCCGAGGCGGCGCCGCGGCCGGCTCCCGGACCGGCCCCGCATTGGGCCACCAGGGTGAGACAGGTGGCCTCGACGCCGCGCACCAGGCCGCGGCTGTTGGCGACCCCCAGGCGCAGCTCGCGCCAGGTCAGGTGCAGGCGCTCCGCCGGGCGCCGGCCCGCTGCCAGCAGGTCCGCCGCCGTCGCCGCGTCGAGGGCCGCCACGGCGGGGTCGTGGAGCTCGCCGTCAGGCTCCGCCATCGCGCTCGCCGCCGGCAGCGGCAACGGCGGTCCGGGCCCCTGCAGGCGAGCCTGGCCCAGAGCCTGGCGCACCGCGCCGTCGAGGCCGACGGCGCTGGCCGCGCCGGTGCGGTGGAAACCCACCCGGCCGCGTTCCCGTACCCGGACCAGCACCGTGCCCCGGGGCGGTCCGGGGTCCGAGCCGCGGACGCCGTCGGCGTCGGCGGTGGCTTCGCCGCTCCGAGTCTCGATCCACACCACCTCGGTGTCGTCGGCGGGAGAGCGCTCGACGACGCCGGCCAGGCGGTCGGCGATCTGGTCGAGGGTGTGGGCATCGGAGGTGGGGTGCGTCGCGCTGGCGGACATCTCGCGCACCAGTGTAGCGGACGCCCCGGCCGCGCCTTGCAGCGTGGCTTGTGGTTTGCAGCATTCGACTGCGAGAATGGGTCTTCCCTGACCGGAGGACTGAAAGGAACGATGTCTTTGCGGACTCCCCTCATCATGGCGATCCTGCTCACCACGGCCGGCCCGGCCGTCGCACCGACCTATGGGGAGGACGCCGCCGACCTCATCCTGGAGCACGGCGTCTTCCACCCGGTGGCGACGCCGCAACCGGTGACCGGCAGCCTGGCGGTGCGCGACGGCGTCATCGTCTACCTGGGAGCGGACGCCGGCGCCGCCGCCTTCGCCGGTCCCGACACCGAGCGGGTGGAGCTCGCCGGCCGCGCTGTCACCCCCGGTCTCATCGACGCCCACTCCCACCTCCTCGGTCTCGGCACGGCGCTGCAGCAGGTGGACCTGGTGGGCACCGAGAGCTACGCCGAGGTGGTGCGGCGCAGCGCCGAGGCGGCGGCCGAGCTGCCCGCCGGCGCCTGGGTGCAGGGCCGCGGCTGGGACCAGAACGACTGGACCGAGAAGGACTTCCCCCGCCACGGTCCGCTGTCCGCGGCGGTCCCCGATCACCCGGTGTGGCTCTCCCGCGTCGACGGCCACGCGGCGCTGCTCAACCAGCGCGCCATGGACGAGCTGGGCCTCGGCGCCGCCACGCCGGACCCGCCCGGCGGCCGTTTCCTGCGCGACGCCGACGGGCGCCCCACCGGCGTCCTGGTCGACAACGCCATGGACGTGGTGCGCGGCAAGATCCCGCCGCCCAGCGCCGAGCTGAGGGCGCAGCGCCTGCGCCTCGCCGCCGAGCACTGCCTGGCCCGCGGCCTGACCACGGTCACCGACATGGGCGTGTCCGCCGTCGGCCTCGCCGCCTACGACGCCCTCGCCGCCGCCGGCGAGCTGCCGATCCGCGCCGCCCTCTTCCTCACCGACGACGACGCCCTGCTGGCGCATTGGTTCGCCGCCGGCCCGCGCATCGATCCGACCGGCCGCCTGACGGTGCGCGGCGTCAAGCTCTACGCCGACGGCGCCCTGGGCAGCCGCGGCGCTGCCCTGGTGGAGCCCTACAGCGACGACGCCGGCAACCTGGGGCTGCTGGTGACCAGCGAGGATCACATGCGGGAGGTCGCCGAAGGCGCCCGCCAGGCCGGCTTCCAGGTCGGCGTCCACGCCATCGGTGACCGCGGCAACCTGGTGGCGCTGGACGCCCTGCAGGCGGCTCTGCCGGCGCCGCCTGCCGGCGCCGAGCTACGCTGGCGCATCGAGCACGCCCAGGTGATGCGCCTCGACGACGTCCAGCGCATGGCGCGGCTCGGTCTCATCGCCTCCATGCAGCCCACCCACGCCACCTCCGACATGCCGTGGGCCGGCGACCGGGTGGGAGCGCGGCGCCTGGGCGGCGCCTACGCCTGGCGCAAGGTGCTGGACGCCGGCGGCCGCCTGGCCCTGGGCAGCGACTTCCCCGTCGAGCGCGCCGCGCCTGTGCTCGGCCTCTACGCCGCCGTCACGCGCCAGGACCTGGACGGCCAGCCCCCCGGCGGCTGGCTGCCGGGCGAGCGCCTCAGCCGCGCCGAAGCGCTGCGCGGCTTCACCCTCGACGCCGCCTACTCCCTGTTCCTCGATTCTCTGGTCGGCAGCCTGGAGGTCGGCAAGCGGGCCGACCTGGTGGTCTGGGACCGCGACCCCATGCAGGTGCCGGCGGCCGACGTCCCCAGCCTCCAGGCCGACCTCACCCTGGTCGACGGCAAGGTGGTCCACCGACGGCGGAGCACGCCATGAGACGTACCAGCACCAGAAGGTCCAGCCCGGGAACGTGCCGCCGGCGCCGCGGCGCCGCCCGTTCCGGCATCACCGGCCCGCGCACGGCGGTGGCCGTCCTCGTCCTCGGCTTCGCCCTCGTCGCCGCCCTGCCGGCGGCGGCACAGGATGACTTCGCCCAGCGCCGCGCCGCCATGGTGGAGCAGCAGGTGCGGGCCCGCGGCATCACCGACCCGGCGGTCCTCGCCGCCATGGAGCAGGTGCCGCGTCACCTCTTCGTGCCGGAGAGCTCGCTGGCCGAGGCCTACGAGGACAAGCCGCTGCCCATCGGCCACTCGCAGACCATCTCGCAGCCCTACGTGGTGGCGCTGATGAGCGAGCTGCTGGAGCTCGACGGCGACGACCGGGTGCTGGAGATCGGCACCGGCTCGGGCTACCACACGGCGGTGCTGTCCCGCGTCGCCGGCAGCGTCTACTCCATCGAGATCATCGAGCCCATGGCGCTGGAGGCGGCCCGCCGTCTCGCCCGCCTGGGCTACGACAACGTCCACCTGGAGGTGGGCGACGGCTACAAGGGGTGGCCCGAGATGGCTCCCTTCGACGCCATCATCCTCACCGCCGCGCCGCCACGCATCCCGCAGCCGCTGCTCGATCAGCTCAAGGTCGGCGGCAAGATGGTGGCGCCGGTGGGCGGCTACATCCAGGACCTGCAGGTGATCACCAAGGCCGAGGACGGCATCGAGAAGCGCACCGTCATCCCGGTGCGTCTGGTGCCCATGACCGGGCGGGTCCGCGAGGGCGGATGAGCGTGGGCGCCGGCACGGCCCTGCCGCCGCCGGTCCGCGTCGCCGGCGCCGCGCCCGCCCGGCGCGCCGCCTGCCTGCTGCTGCCGGTCCTCCTCCTCGCCGCTTGCAGCGCCACCCCCCACCGCGGCCGGGTACCCGCCGTGGTGGCGCCGGCCAGCTCGGCCGCCATCGCCACCGGCGTCGACGCCTGGGTGCGGGTGCGCCGCAGCATGGTGCGCCAGCAGATCGCCGCCCGCGGCATCGACGACCCCGCCGTCCTCTCGGCCATGGAAGTGGTGCCGCGCCACCTCTTCGTGCCGCGGCCGCATCAGAGCTTCGCCTACGAAGACCGGCCGCTGCCCATCGGCCACGGACAGACCATCTCGCAGCCCTACGTGGTGGCCCTGATGAGCGAGCTGCTGCAGCTCGACGGCGCCGACCGGGTGCTGGAGATCGGTACCGGCTCCGGCTACCACGCGGCGGTGCTCTCCCGCGTCGCCGGCGAGGTCTACAGCATCGAGATCTTTCCCGCCCTGGCCGAGCGCGCCCGTGCCACCCTCAGCGGCCTCGGCTACGACAACGTAGAGGTGCGCGTGGGGGACGGCTACGGCGGCTGGCCCGAGGCGGCTCCCTTCGACGCCGTGCTGCTCACCGCCGCGCCGGCCCGCATCCCGCAGCCGCTGCTCGACCAGCTCACCGTCGGTGGCCGCCTGGTGGCGCCGGTGGGCGACGGCGGCTGGCAGGAGCTGGTGCGGGTGACGCGGCGCGCCGACGGTTTCGACGAGGAGCGTTTCACCCTCGTCCGCTTCGTCCCCATGCTCGGCGAGGCGCAGAGCGACGACGGTACGGAGCCGCTGCCGCAGTGAGTCGCCGCCACCAAGCTAGAATCTTGCGCACTTGCCCTTTGTTGGAAGGTTGGAACGACCCAGGGACCTCCCGCGCCGGGAAGCCCGGAAAGCCAAGGTAGACATGCGACGACCGATCTCCCAGCTCGCCCCACACCCTACGACCCTCGCCACCGCCGTTCTCGCGCTCGCCGTCCTCGCGGCCACCGCCCTCCTGGCGGCGCCGGCGGCTCTCGCCCAGGACGCCGCCGCGGACGGCGCCCAGATCGGCCAGGCGCCTCTCTTCGTCGAACGGGTGGACGTCAACGTGGTCAACGTCGAGGTGTTCGTGACCGACGACGCGGGGCGCCGGGTGACCGGTCTCGAACGGGACGACTTCGAGATCCTGCAGGACGGCAAGCCGGTGGAGATCTCCAACTTCTTCGCCGTCGCGCGGCCCAGTCGGCTGGACCTGGCCATCGAGCGCGGGCGCGACGACGGCGGCGCGGTGCTCACCCCGGAGTCGGACCTGCCGGCGGAGCAGCAGCTCAACCTGCTGGTCTACGTGGACCACTTCAACCTGCACCCGCAGAACCGCAAGCGCGCTCTGGACGAGCTGCGCGGCTTCCTCGAAGACCGCATGTTCCAGGGCGACCGGGTGATGCTGGTGGGCTACGACGGGCAGCTCGACGTGGTGCAACCCTTCACCCGCGACTGGAACGAGGTGCGCAACGGCCTGGACCGCCTGGGGCGCATGAAGGCCCTGCGACCGAGGGACGACGCCCAGCGGCGCCAGGTCCTCTCCACCATCCGCCTCGCCCACGAGGAGGACGATGCCCAGATGGCCCTGAGCTTCGTGCGCAGCTACGTCCAGGAGCAACAGGTGGAGCTGCGCCGCTCGACGGCGGCGCTGGGCAAGACGGTGCGCGCCATGGCCGGTCTACCGGGGCGCCGGGCGGTGCTCTACGTCTCCGACGGGCTGCCGCAACGGCCGGGGGAGGAGCTCTACGAGTACATGCGGGAGCTGTTCGGCACCAACTCCATCCGCGGCCTCTCCCCCAGCGACTTCATCGACACCTCCATCGAAGCCCTGACCCAGGACGAGACCGCCCTGTTCGACCAGATCACGCGCACCGCCAACTCGCAGCAGGTGACCTTCTACACCGTGGACGCCCGCGGCGGCACCGGCGACACGTCTTTCGGCGCCGACGTCGACGGCACGCTGACCGAGGGCGGCGGCCGGTTGGCCCTCGATTCGCTGCACACGCTGAACCTGCAAGAGCCGTTGATCGAGATGGCGGAGGCCACCGGCGGCGCGGCGATCCTCAACACCTTCGAGCTGGAGGACGCCTTCTACCGCACCGGGGCCGACTTCGACAACTTCTACTCCCTCGGTTTCCAGTCCCCCGCTGCCGGCGACGGCGAGTACCACGAGGTGAAGGTGCGGGTGAAGCGGCCGGGCCTGAAGGTACGCCACCGCAACGGCTTCGTGGACAAGTCGCCGCAGCAGCAGGTGGCGGACCGCACGCTGTCGTCGCTGATCTTCGAGATGGAGTCGAACCCGCTCGGGGTGCAGGTGGACTTCGGCGAGCCGGAGCGCAAGGCGCGCCGCGAGTACCACATGCCGATCCTGGTGCGCATCCCGTTCCGCGACGTCACGCTGCTGCCCAACGGCGAGATGGAGGAGGGGCGCATCCGCATCTTCCTGGCGGTGAAGGACGCCGAGGGCGGCGTGTCGGACATGCACGAGTACACGTATCCGTTGCAGGTGCCGCGGGACCAGGTGGAGCTGGCGCGGAGCAAGGAGATCGGGTATGCGGCGACGCTGAAGGTGAGCCCGGGGACGCCGCGCGTGGCTATTGGGGTGTGGGACGAGCTTTCGGGGACGGAGTCGTTTATTCACAAGTCGGTTCAGATCGAGAAGCAGCGGCGCCGCTAGAACGTCAACGTCAACGGCAACGTCAACGGCAACTTCAACAGAAGGCGTTGGAGATTTGGAGTGCGGGGTGGGGTGGGCTGCTGGGCGGGGACCGTGTCGGCTTTGTACGACTCCTGAGGGGGGCCGCCACTTGATGGAAATCGCCCGCCACCCGGCTGGCCCTCCGACCCGGGCTCGGGATTGGACGATTTCCAACATCCCCGCCCAGCAGCCCACCCCACCCCGGGTACCACGGTCGGCTGCCGAGGCTGAACGTGGGCGGGGGCGGTCGGGCGGCAAAGCTCCGTCGCACAGGGAGGGGAGGAGGGGAAGACCGGGAGAGGATTCCGGCCCATGAGGGCTGGCGTAGGCAAGGGCCGCCCCGGCCGGACTTTTCCCCGCCACCCCCCACCCGGTCCCCGCCGGGTCTGGG
>Ga0210095_1000268_pt1 | contig 14543 bp, 11 predicted proteins | sample China_Galinas_PW_FD_184861 | JGI IMG/M metagenome (GOLD analysis project Ga0210095, IMG submission 184861) | Wetland microbial communities from San Francisco Bay, California, USA, that impact long-term carbon sequestration - China_Galinas_PWA_D1... | ecosystem: Environmental > Aquatic > Marine >...
CCGACTGACCACCGCCGCACCCCGCCGCTCTGGCACCCGGCGTCGCCCGACGCCGACCTCCCGCCCCGGCGCGACCTCTCGTACCCTCCGAATATCCTTATCGCCAGAATTACTTCAATACAGGTGACTGTAATGATTTTGTAATATGCGCGAGTTTTTGTTGCGCAGTGAACACCGAGTTTCTAATCTAACGCGGTCATCAGGATCCCGTTCGAGCTTGTCGCCACCCGTCGTCCGGCTGCCGCGGCGTCGCGTCCGCGGTGTAGGTCCGGCGGGGCGGCTCATCCGCCGGGGTCCGTCTATCGAGCGGCTCGGGACCCGTGGTCCCGACCTCTATTCAACTGTCGTTGGAGATCATCCGAATGAAACAGAAGAAGTCGACCCGACTCCTCCTGACCGCCCTGGCGCTGGCCCTTTGCGCCGTGCCGGCGGTCCACGCAGCCATGGTGGCCCAGATGAGCCTCGGCGAGCTGACGCTCCACGCCGCGCTCATCGCCCGCGTCACCGTGCTCGACGTCGAGCAGGAATCCATGAGCCTGGGCGGCAGCACGCTGCCCGTCGTCGCCTACACGCTGCGCGTCGACGAGCCCTTCAAGGGCTCCTTCCAGACCGTCAAGGACACCTCGGTGGTCGAGGTGCGCATGCTGGGCAACCTGAAGCAGAGCGCCGCCGCCGGCGGCGTGCAGCAGGTGCCCATCCTGCCCGACCTGCCGCAGCTCCAGCTCGGACGCGACTACGTGCTGTTCACCACCCCGCCCAGCGCCCTCGGTCTGTCGTCGCCGGTCGGTCTGGGCCAGGGGGCCTTCCGCATCTACACCGTCGAGAAGCAGGAGATGGCCGCCAACGAGCTGGAGAACGCCGGTCTGTTCTCCGGACCGGTGAGCTACAGCCAACTCGCCAACGCCATCCGCAACGAGCTGGGCCGGTGAGGAGACACGCGACCATGAAGACTCTTCACGCCCGCACCTTGCTCGTCTCCGCGGCCGTCGCCGCCGTCGTCCTCCTCGCCGTCCCGCAAGCCCACGCCGGGGGCCCGCTGGCCCTGTGCGATTCCGGCCAGCCGTTCCTGTGGCCCGGCGGCGGTGCCAACATCCCGTTCAACCCGGACCAGGGCGACCTCGGTCCGCTGACCAACGCCCAGGCCGTGCAGCTCACCCAGGACGCCTTCGACGTCTGGGGCGCCGTGCCGACGGCGACGGTGAGCTACGTCAACGCCGGCCCGCTACCGGTGGACGTCGACGTCACCAACTTCGGCCCCTACCTCAACCCGGCGGCGCCGGACGGCCTGTCGGCCATCGTCTTCGACGACAGCGGCGAGATCTTCGACCTCCTCTACGGCCCCGGCTCCGGCATTCTCGGCTTCGCCGGTCCGGAGTGGGTGGACTTCTCCACCTGCGAGATCCTGGAGGGCGTCTCCTTCTTGAACGGTCCGGCTTTCACCGACCTGACCTACGCCCTGGACGTGATGGTCCACGAGTTCGGCCACTACACCAACCTCGCCCACACGGTGGTCAACGGCCAGCTCTACATCGGCGCCGGCGACTCCTCGGGGCCGGGTAGCTTCAATCCGTACCCGATCCCCGACCCCTTCACCGACGTGGTGGAGACCATGTACCCCTTCTACTTCGGACCGGGCATCGGCACCAGCACCCTGGCGCGCGACGACGTCGCCACCCTGTCGGCGCTGTATCCGGACCCCAGCTTCGCCGCCACCACCGGCACCATCTCGGGCACCATCTACGCCCCGGACGGCGCCTTCCGGGTGACCGGCGTCAACGTCATCGCCCGCAACGAGGCCGATCCCTTCGGCGACGCCGTGTCGGCCATCTCGAGCGATTACACCGACGACTTCGCGCAGAGCGATCCCCTCGCCGGCACCTACACCCTGTTCGGGCTCACCCCGGGCGCCGACTACCGGGTGTACGTCGACGAGATCCTCGCCGGCGGCTTCTCGACGCCGCCGGCGTCGCCGCTGCTCGGCCCCGAGGAGTACAACAACGGCGGCGCCGAGTCGAACAACGTCACCTCGCCGGACCCGGTGAACGACTTCGTCTTCGTCAACCCCGGCAGCAGCGGCGTCGACGTCGTCTTCAACGCCCCGGCGCCGGGCGATCCCTTGCCGGTGGGCGACGACGGCAGCGTCGAGCTGTTCCTGCCCTTCACCTTCAAGCTGTGCGGTGAGAAGTACAGCTCGGTGTTCGTCAACGCCAACGGCAGCCTGACCTTCGGCGCCGCCGACGGCGACTTCTCCGAGTCCGCCGGTGAGATGCTCGCCGGCTTGCCGCGCATCGCCGGTCTGTGGGACGATCTCAACCCGTCCGCCGGCGGCATCGTGACCTTCAGCCAGAACAGCTACCGCTTCAAGGTGATCTGGGACGGCGTACCGGAGTTCCCGGCCAGCGGCGCCAACAGCTTCTCGATCGAGCTCAAGCGCTTCGCCGACTTCAGCACCGTCGACTACGACGGCTTGAGCGCCGCCGACGGCCTGGCCGGCGTCTCCTGCGGCGGCGCCGTCACCTCGGGCTTCGAGGCGCCGGACGACCTGAGCGCCGCCCCCTACTTCATCAACCTCTACTTCCAGCCCGCCGTCTACGAGGTCTTCACGACTGCCCATCCCAACGACCTGGCCAACGACAAGCTGCGCTACACCGGCACCACCAACTACGAGGACTGGTGGGCCGAGCCCAACGACAGCCTCAACAAGGCTCGCTTCGTCTTCCTACCCTTCGACAGCATCCCGGTGTGGCGCTTCACCGAGATCGAGCCGACCGGCGACGACGTGGACTTCTTCCGCTTCTACGCCCACGCCGGCACCACCCTGGTGGCGGAGGTGCTCACCGGACAGATCGACAGCGTCCTGACGGTGGCCGACGCCACCGGTACCGAGATCGCCTTCGACGACGACGGCGGCAGCGGCCTGCTGTCGCGCATCGTGCTGCCCATTGCGGCCGACGGCTTCTACTACCTCGGGGTCAGCACCTTCCCCGACGTCGACTTCAGCGGCGACGGCGGCAGCGGCGGGCGCTACGTGCTCGACGTCTTCACCCTCGAAGGCACCTTGCTGACGCTGGGCGACGACGACTCGGTGGAGGTGCCGCTGGGCTTCAGCTTCCCCTACCAGGGTTCGAGCTGGAGCAGCGTGTGGGTGAACTCCAACGGCAACCTGACCTTCGGCAGCGGCGACACCGCCTTCAGCGAAAGCGTGCCGGACCTGCTCAGCGGTCAGCCGCGCATCGCGCCGCTGTGGGACGACCTGTCGCCGGACCAGGGCGGTCTGGTGCTGGTGGACGGGGACGCCTCCTCGGCCACCATCTCCTTCCTCGGCGTGCCCGAGTTCTTCGCCACCACCGGCAACACCTTCTCGGTGACGCTCCACGCCAGCGGTGAGGTGAACGTCGTCTACGGCTCGGTGGCCTCCGTCGACAACGTCGTCGGCGTCAGCGAGGGCAACGGCGCCGCCGATCCGGGCGCCAGCGACCTCTCGGCCGGCGGTCCGTTCTCGGTGACCGGTACCACCTACGAGCAGTTCACCTTCGGCAGCCCCTTCGACCTCGGCGGAGCGACGCTGGACTTCCAGTAGTCGCCGGCCGCATCGAAGGCTTCCGTTGTCGGGCGGCGGGCACTCTCCCGCCGCCCCTTTTCTGCACCGCCGCGAGCCCGTCTCGAAGACCGCTTTACCCCGCCGCTCCGCCTCACCACCCGAGCTCTACCGCGGCGTCGCACCCAACCGGCGCAGCGTCTTTGTCGCTAACTGCCCATGAATACACATACTTCAAGACCGCCGTCTGTAATAAATGCGTAACATGCCATAATTTCGCTTGGCCAGCGAACACCGCGTTGCTAATATTACAGCCGTTGTCATCAAGGTCCCCGGGAATCCCTAGCTGACGGACACGCCGCGGCGCCCCATCCGCGCTGTCGGTCCACTCCACAGCCTCCTCCCGGCGGCACCTGCCTTCGAGATCTCCGAACCAAAGAGTCCCGAATGGGGCCTTGGGCGGGCTGTGGCCGGCCCGGGCCTCGACCATCCACGAACACCTGTTTGGAGATCTACCGAATGAATCTGAGGAAGACGAGTCTACTTCTGCTGGCCGCCGCGGCTTTCGCCGTGGTCGTAGTGCCGGCGGCCCATGCGGCCTGGGTCGCCAAGATGGACCTCGGCGAGATGACCTTCAACGCCGACCGCATCGCCCGCGTCACCGTGCTCGACGTGGAACAAGGGTCGGTCACCCTCGGCGGCGGTGAGCTGCCGGTGGTCACCTACAAGCTGCGCGTCGACGAAGCCTTCAAGGGCACCTTCGACGACGACAAGGGCGTCACCGTGATCGAGGTGAGCATGCTGGGCAGCATCAAGCAGGCGCCGCCCGCCAACGGCATGCAGAAGCTCGCCACCCTGCCCGAGCTGCCGCACCTCCAACTCGGCCACGACTATCTGCTCTTCGCCACCGCACCGAGCTCCATCGGCCTGTCGTCGCCGGTCGGTCTCGGCCAGGGCGCGTTCAGCATCTACACCGCCGACAAGCAGGAGATGGCCGCCAACGAGCTGGACAACGCCGGTCTCTTCTCCGGCCCGGTGAGCTACAACGACCTCGCCGACGCCATCCGTAACGAGCTGGGTCAGTGAGGGGGAACGAGAAAATGAAGACTGCGATCACCCGTTCCCTGCTCGTCTCCGCGGCCGTTCTGGCCGTCGCCCTGCTCGCCGCCCCGGTCGCCCACGCCGCCGGTCCGCTGGCCCTTTGCAACTCCGGCCAGCCCTACCTGTGGGCCAACGGCGGTGCCAACATCCCGTTCAACCCGGACCAGGGCGACCTCGGTCCGCTGAACCACGCCGCGGCGGTGCAGCTGACCCAGGACTCCTTCGACGTCTGGGGCGCCGTCTCCACCGCGACGGTGAGCTACGCCAACGGCGGCGAGCTGCCGGTGGACGTCGACATCACCAACTTCAACCCCTACCTCAACGCGCCAGCGCCGGACGGCTACTCGGCCATCGTCTTCGACGACACCGGCGAGATCTTCGACGTCCTCTTCGGTCCCGGCTCCGGCGTCCTCGGCTTCGCCGGTCCCGAGTGGGGCGACCCGAGCACCTGCACCATCACGGAAGGCTACTCGTTCCTCAACGGTCCGGCGTTCACCGACCTGACCTACGCCTTCGACGTCATGGTCCACGAGTTCGGCCACTACACCAACCTCGCCCACACGGTGGTCAACGGCCAGCTCTACATCGGCGCCGGCGACTCGACGGGCCCGGGCAGCTTCAACCCCTACCCGATCCCCGACCCCTTCACCGAGGTAGTGGAGACCATGTACCCGTTCTACTTCGGACCGGGCATCGGCACCGGTAGCCTGGCGAAGGACGACGTCTCGTCCGTCTCCAGCCTCTACCCGGATCCGAGCTTCGCCGCCACCACCGACAGCATCTCCGGCACCATCTACGCGCCGGACGGCTCCTTCCGGGTTAGCGGCGTCAACGTCATCGCCCGCAACGAGGCCAATCCGTACTACGACGCGGTGTCGGCCATCTCGGGCGACTACAACCAGAGCACGTCGCAGGCCGATCCGATCACCGGCACCTACAACATCCAGGGCCTCACCCCGGGCGCGAGCTACCGCGTCTACATCGACGAGATCCTGGCCGGTGGCTTCTCGACGCCGCCGGCGTCGCCGCTGATCGGCCCGGAGGAGTACCACAACGGTGCCGCCGAGTCGAACAACATCACCTCGCCGGACCCGGTGAACGACTTCGTGTTCGTCACCCCGGGTACCTCCGGCGTCGACGTCATCTTCAACGCGCCGGGCCCGGGTGATCCACTGCCGGTCGGCGACGACGGTAGCGTCGAGCTGTTCCTGCCCTTCACCTTCGACATCTGCGGCCAGTCCTTCAACTCGGTGTTCGTCAACGCCAACGGCAACGTCACCTTCGGGGCCGGCAGCAGCGACTTCTCCGAGTCCGCCAGCGAGATGCTCAGCGGTCCGCCGCGCATCGCCGGGCTGTGGGACGACCTCAACCCGTCCGCCGGCGGCATCGTGACCTTCGGCCAGACCAGCAACACCTTCACGGTGAGCTGGGACAGCGTGCCGGAGTACTTCTCCACCGGCGCCAACAGCTTCTCCATCACGCTGAAGAAGTCGTCGGACCACATCGACGTCGTCTACGGCGACGCCAGCGCGGCCGACGGCCTGGCCGGCGTCTCCTGCGGCGGCGCCGTCACCTCCGGCTTCGAGCAGCCGACGGATCTCTCGTCCTACGCTCCCAGCCGCATCAACCTGCACAACCAGCCGGCGGCCTACGAGCTGTTCAGCACCTCGTCGCCGCAGGACCTGGCCAACTCCACGGTGCGCTACAACGGCACCACCACCTACGACGACAACTGGGCCGAGCCCAACGACACGCTGGGGCACGCGCGCAACATCAGCCTGCCCTTCGACAGCGTCGACGTCACCCGCTACACCGAGATCGAGCCCACCGGCGGCGACGTCGACTTCTATCGCTTCGCCGCCAGCGGCGGCACGACGCTGGTCGCCGAGGTCGTCACCGGTCAGCTCGACAGCGTGCTGGTCGTCGCCGACGCCGGCGGCAACGTGATCGCCTTCGACGACGACGGCGGCAACGGTCTGCTGTCGCGCATCCAGGTGCCGATCCCGGCCGACGGCGACTACTACCTGGGCGTCAGCACCTACCCGGACCTCGCCTTCACCGGCGCCGGGGGCTCGGGTGGCCGCTACGTGCTGAGCGTCTTCTCCATCGACGGCATCCTGCTCAGCCTGGGCGACGACAGCAGCCAGGAAGTGACGCTGCCCTTCACCTTCCCGTTCCAGGGCTCCAACTGGAACAGCGTGTGGGTGAACTCCAACGGCAACCTCACCTTCGGCTCCGGTGACACGGACTTCAGCGAGAGCGTGTCCGAGCTGCTCAGCGATCAGCCGCGCATCGCCCCGCTGTGGGACGACCTGTCCCCCAACCAGGGCGGTCTGGTGATCGTCGAGCAGGACGCGTCCTCGTGGACGGTGGCCTTCATCGGCGTGCCGGAGTTCTTCGCCACCACCGGTAACACCTTCTCCGTGACGCTGAACGCCAGCGGTGCGGTGAACGTGAGCTACGGCTCGGTGGCCTCCGTCGACAGCGTCGTCGGCGTCACCGAGGGCGGCGGTGCCGCCGATCCGGGCGCCACCGATCTGTCGGCCGGTGGTCCCTTCTCGGTGAGCGGCACCACCTACGAGCAGTTCACCACCGGCTCACCCTTCGACCTGAGCGGCGGCAGCCTGGACTTCCAGTAGCTCCGACGCGCAATCGAAGGTCGCTTGTTCCGGGCGGCGGGTGCGAACCCGCCGCCCGTTTTCGTCCTGGCGGTCGGGCAGGACGCGGCTCAGAAGGTGCCGGTTTCGGCGCCGCCGCAGATCTCGCCGGGCGGGTTGTGGAACGTCTCCGTCTGGCCGCTGGCCGTGTCGGTGACCCGGACGTCGTACTCGACGTCGGTCAGCGCACCGTAGAAGACCCAGAAGCGGCCGTTCACCGGTCGGCCGTCCAGCACCTTGACCACCAGTTCCACGTTATCGTCGCGGAAGAACCAGAAGTAGCCGCTGCGCTCGGTGCCGGAGATCGCCGTGCCGCTGCCCGTGTCTCCGGACCGCGGGTCGTGCCAGTCCACCCGCACCTCGAAACGGCCGTCCTGCAGACAGAGCACCCCCGGTTCGTCACAGCTCCCGCTCGCCGCCGTGGCCACCCGACTCTGGCTCAGGATCTGCTGCGGGAAGGACACCGTCGTCGGCGGCAAAGTACGCCAGAGTCCGGCCGACGTGGTAGTCCGGGCCGTAGTTGCGATCCCGGCGAGAGGAACACTCACCCGGACAGAGATCCCCCAGGGGGTGCGTACCGGCCACCGTTCCGTCGCTCACCCGGGGCTCCAGCCCGCCGGCCTCCGAGGGCCAGTCGAAGAGCACGCCCGCCGCCCCCCACGGCACCAGGTCGTGGGTGAAGAGCTCGTCGATCCGCGGCCCCGGCATCGAGGTGAGACGCCGGGTGCCTGCCGCGGTCCCGTCGCTGGTCCACAGCTCGGCCGGGTCCGCTGTGCGGGACGGACTGGGGTAGCTGAAGAAGTAGGCCCGGTCGCCCACGCTGACAGTATGCGTGTAGCCACCGACGCCGTCGGGCTGGACGTCGGCGACGTATCGGGTCCCGGCGGCGGTGCCGTCCGTCACCCACAGGACGCGGCCCTGGCTCGGATCGTAGACGCCCGGCGCCGTGTACTTCGCCGCCGACGACGGGATCCATGGCTACGAGCTCTGGCGCACGGACGGCACGGCGGGGGGAACGCCGGACATGAAAAGACCTCCGATGCGTTTCTCCAAGGGTATCTAAATCCAGATTCTCGCCACAACTTACCAGAGCCCGCGACGGAGGGCCCGTCCCGGAACGACTCTCGCTCACGGAGCGGGCAGCGCGGGTTTCGCGGCGGGCCGGAAGGTCGGCGCGGATCAGACCCGGTGGGTCAGGCGAGGGGCGGTGCGTCGCCGGAGAGGATCATGCGGCCGAAGCGCACGAAGTACTCGATGCCGGAGTAGGCGCTGGCCAGCACCGCCAGCCACAGCGACAGCGGCGCCAGGTGGGAGAAGGAGCCGAGTTGCTCGTTGACGATGAGCAGCGAGATGGCGACGATCTGCACCACCGTCTTCACCTTGCCCGACACCCCGGCCGGGATCACCAGGTGCTCCGAGGCGGCGAAGGCGCGCAGCGAGCTGACCGCGAACTCGCGGGCCACGATGAGGGTCACCATCCACGACGGCGCCACCCCCAGCTCGACCAGGGAGATGAAGGCGGCGGCGGTCAGGATCTTGTCCGCCGCCGGGTCCAGCAGCTTGCCGAGACGGGTGATCTTCTGCCAGCGGCGGGCGATGTAGCCGTCCAGAAAATCGGTGAAGGCGGCGAGGAGAAAAAGGCCCAGGCCGTACCACTCCTTGCCCTCGAACTCGGTGAGCAGCACCACCACCAGGATGGGCACCAGCAGGATGCGCAGGAGGGTCAGCGCGTTGGGTAGGTTGAAGTTGAGCCGCATGGGGGGAGCCGGGAGAGCGAACCGGCGCTGCTCAGCGTCCGGCCGGCTCGGTGGTCAGGGTGAGGCGGCCGGAGGGACCGCGCACGAAACGGGGCCGCTCGCCGACCGGCGCCGCCGCGGCGCCGGCGGCCACCTCGTCGGCGGACACCGGCCGGCCGCGCCACAGGGAGAGCACCCGGCGCACGAACTCCCGCGTCTCCGCGTAGGGCGGCACGCCGTCGTAGCGCTCCACCGCCGTCGGCCCGGCGTTGTAGGCCGCCAGCGCCAGCTCGACGCTACCGAAGCGGTCGAGTAGCGCGGCCAGATAGGCGGTGCCGCCGCGCACGTTCTCGGCCGCGTCCCAGGGGTCGTCCACCGCCAGCACCACCGCCGTGCCGGGCATGAGCTGCATCAGCCCCATGGCCCCCTTGCCGGAGAGGGCGCGGTGGTCCCAGCCCGACTCGGCCTGGATCACCGCCCGCACCAGCCGCGGGTCGAGGCCGTTCAGGCCGGCGTGCTCGTCCACCAGGCGATCGAGCTCGGCCCGGGGGGCCGGGCGCAGGTCGGTGGTCGGTGCCGCGGAAGTCCGCGCCGAAGAGGCGGAACGGGAGGAGCCCGACCGTGACGACGCCGGAGCGCCGACGTTGCGCACCTCCTTGCTGCCGTCCGGGCGCGTGATCACCACCACCTCGGCGGCGGCGGGAAGGCTCGTAGCGAGGAGCGCTGCCAGGCAGAGGCGCAGGAACGCGCCACGCGCGACCGCTGCGCGGTCGGCTCGGCGGTACGCGTCCGGTTGCAGATCGGTCCCCATGCTCTCGCTTCCGCGCTCGTCTCGTCCGTGAACCTTCAGGCTCGAAAAATCAGTGTATCTCATATGCAAAACGGGGATCCTTCCGGCCAGCCGGCGTTTCTCGCCCGCGGCCAACCCCGCAATGCTAACCCGCGAGCTGAGCCCGCACCGCAGCCGGCACCGCGGCCAGCGCCTCGGGGAGCTTGTCCGGCTCCTTGCCGCCGGCCTGGGCGAAGTCGGGTCGCCCACCGCCGCCGCCGCCCACCAGGGGCGCCAGCTCGCGGACCAGGGCGCCGGCCTTCACCCGCCCCACCAGGTCCTCGCTGACCGCGGCCAGCAGGGTGACCTTGCCCGCCTCCGCGTCGCGGGTGCCGATCACCACCACGCCGGAGCCGAGCTTGCCGCGCAGCACGTCGGCCATGTTGCGCAGCTCGTGGACCGGCGCCGGCGGCACCTCCCGGGCCAGCACCTTGACGCCGTCCACCTCCACCGGCCCGCCGTCGTCCCCGCCGCCGGCGGCGGCTCCGGAGACCATCTGCACGCGCAGCCGCGAAAGCTCTTTCTCCGCTTCGCGCAGACCGTCGCGTAGCGCGGCGACCTCGTCCGCGACGCGCTCCGGCTCGGCGCCGGCCTGCGCCGCCACCCGTTCCAGCAGCTCGCCCTGGCGGCGCACCCGTTGGTAGGCGCCGGCCCCGGTGACCGCTTCGATGCGGCGCACACCGGAAGCGACGCCGCGCTCCGAGGTGACCAGGAAGAGACCGATCTCGCCGACGTTGCCCACGTGGCAGCCGCCGCACAGCTCGAGGGAGAAGCCGGGCACCGCCACCGTGCGCACCCGCTCGCCGTACTTCTCGCCGAACAGCGCCATGGCGCCGGCGGCCAGGGCTTCCCTTTGCTCGCGCACCTCGATCTGCGTCGGCACGGCGCGCAGAACTTCCTGGTTGACCCGCGCCTCGATGCGGGCGAGGGCCGCCGGCTCCACCGGGTGCGGGTAGGTGAAGTCGAAGCGCAGGCGGTCCGGCGCCACCAGGGAGCCGGCCTGGCGCACCCCCTCGCCCAGCTCGTCGCGCAGCGCCGCGTGGAGCAGATGGGTGGCGGTGTGGTTGCGTTCCACGGCGCGGCGCCGTTCGCCGTCCACCATCAGCCTCACCGTCGTGCCCTGGGCGAGGCTGCCGGTGTCCAGGCGCACGAAGTGAAAGACGGTGCCGGCGGCGTCCTTGCGCGTGTCGGTGACGCGGGCGCGGCCGGCCGCACCGTCGTCGCCCAGCCAGGTGATCTCGCCAACGTCTCCCACCTGGCCGCCGCCCTCGGCGTAGAAGACGGTGCGGTCGAGGACCACCACGCCTTCGCCGCCAGCCGGGATGGCCGTCGCCCGCACCGCCTCGCCGGCGCCACGGAAGAGGGCGAGGCGCAGCACCCGGGCGCCGTCCAGCTCCAGCTCGCGGTAGCCGCAAAACTCGGTCTCCGGCAGCTCGCCGTCGCCGCGCAGGGCGTCGCGCAGGGCCAGCATGCGCCCCTGGCCGGCGTCGGTGGCGGCGCGGGAGCGGCTGCGCTGTTCTTCGAGAGCCGCCTCGAAGCCCGCCTCGTCGAGCCCGAATCGCTCCTCCTCGGCGATCTCGCGGATCACCTCCAGGGGCAGGCCGTAGGTGTCGTAGAGGCGGAAGACCACGTCGCCGGGCAGCTCGCCGGTGGCGGCCGCACCCGTGCCGGTCGTGCGCACCGTCTCGCGCAGCGTCTCGATCTCTTCCTGTACCTGGCGCGCGCCGGCGGCCACCGTGTCGAGGAACTTCTCCTCCTCCGCCTTGACCGTCGCCGTGGACGCCTGGCGGGTGGCGTTCAGCTCCCCGTACACCGCGCCGAGCTGCTCCCCCACCACCGGCAGCAGGCGGTGCAGGAACGGCTCCTCGAAGCCGAGGCGCATGCCGTGGCGCACCGCCCGGCGCAGGATGCGGCGCAGCACGTAGCCGCGCCCCTCGGCGGCGGGGATGACGCCGTCGGCGAGGAGAAAGCTCACCGCCCGCACGTGGTCGGCGACGACGCGCAGTGAGAGGTCCGCCGCGGCGTCGGCGCCGTAGCGCGTGCCGGCCAGCTCGGCGGCGGCGGCGAGGATGGGCTGGAAGACGTCGGTGTCGTAGTTGGAGGCGACGCCCTGCAGCACCGAGGTCACCCGCTCGAGGCCGGCGCCGGTGTCCACCGACGGTTTGGGCAGTGGCCGCAGCTCGCCGCCGGCGGCGCGGTCGTACTGCATGAAGACCAGGTTCCAGATCTCGAGATAGCGCCCCGAGTCGTTACCGGTCTGCCAGTCCACCTGCGGCGCGTCGGGGGTGAGGTCGACGAAGATCTCCGAGCACGGCCCGCAGGGACCGGTGTCCCCCATGGCCCAGAAGTTGTCCTTCTCGCCGCAGCGCAGCACGCGCTCCTCCGGCAGCTGCGAGATGTTGAGCCACAGCTCGTGGGCCTCGTCGTCGTCGCGAAACACGGTGGCGAAGAGGTGCGCCGGCGGCAAGCCCCAAACCTCGGTGACGAGCTGCCAGCCGTAGCGGATGGCCTCCTCCTTGAAGTAGTCGCCGAAGGAGAAGTTGCCCATCATCTCGAAGAAGGTCTGGTGCCGCGGGCTGGGCCCCACCTCTTCGAGGTCGTTGTGCTTGCCGGAGACGCGCAGGCACTTCTGCACCGACACGGCGCGCGGCGACGGCGGCGTCTCATCGCCCAAGAAGTACCCCTTGAAGGGCACCATGCCGGCGTTGACGAAGAGCAGCGTCGGGTCGTCCTGGGGGACCAACGGCGCGCTGGCGACAGGGCGGTGTCCGCGCTCGCTGAAGAAGTCGAGGAAGCTGCTACGGATGTCGTGGCTCTTCATGTTGGCTGATCCGGTTGAGAAACGCCGGCGGCTCACCGGCGGAAGAGAGGTCCCGTCGAAGCGATAACCTTACCATCGCGAGGGCGATTTCGACCCCACAGGACGCTCAGTCGCGGGGCTCGTCACGGCCCAGGTCGGCGGCCTCCAGGGCGCTCCAGATGGCGGCCGGGGAGAAGCCGCGGCGTTCGAGGTGGCCGGCCAGGGCCTGGGGCTTCGGCGCGCGGCGGCGAGCCAGCCAGGCCTCGGCGGCTTCGCGGGCGGCGGCGCGGTCGTCGTCCGGTAGCAGGTCGGCGAGGACCTCGTCGGCGATCTCCCGCGGCGCGCCACGCTTCGCCAGGTCGGCGGCCAGGCGGCGGCGGCCGAGGGGGCCGCGGGCGAGCTTGGCTTCCACGAAGTCGTGGGCCGTCTGCCGGTCGTCCAGGTAGCGGTGCGATTGCAGGCGGTCGAGGACCGCTTCGACCACGGCGTCGTCGAAGCCGCGCCTGGTCAGCTTGTCGGCGAGCTGGCGACGGAAGTGGGGGCGGCGGGAGAGCAGGTCCAAAGCCTTGGCGTAGGCCGCGCGCTCCGGCGTGACCTCGTCTCCGGCCGCGGCCTCTTTCGCGGCCTCGCGCTGCGGGTCGCTCACCGTCCGGCCCTGCCGCGCCTAGCCGTTCTCCAGCTCGAACGACTCCTCGGCCATCAGATCGCTGCCCTGCGACATCTCGAGCTGGCCCTCCATCTCCTCGCGGCCGATGTCGGCGGTGAACTGGACGCCCTGGATCTTGAGCTTGAACTCGTCCGGGTTGGAGGAGCGGCGTAGCGCTTCGTCGAGGGTGATCAAGCCGTTCTTGTACAGGATGTAGAGCGACTGGTCGAAGGTCTGCATACCGTACTGGCTGGTGCCCTGCTTGATCTGCTCGCGGATGTACTTGGTCTTTTCCTTGTTCTCCACGCAGTCGCGGATGTAAGGCGTGGAGATCATCACCTCCACCGCCGGCACGCGGCCCATGCCGTCGGCCCGCGGCACCAGGCGCAGGGAGACGACCGCCTTCAAGACCTGGGAGAGCTGGATGCGGATCTGCTTCTGGTGGTGCGGCGGGAAGACCGAGATGATGCGGTTGATGGTCTCGGTGGCGTCCAGGGTGTGCAGGGTGGAGAACACCAGGTGGCCGGTCTCGGCGGCGAGCAGCGCCGTCTCGATGGTCTCGTAGTCGCGCATCTCACCGACCAGGATGACGTCCGGGTCCTGACGCAGGGCGCTGCGCAGGGCGGTGGCGAAGGCCCGCGTGTCGACGTCCACCTCGCGCTGGTTGACGATGGACTTTTTGTCCCGGTGCAGGAACTCGATGGGGTCTTCGATGGTGATGATGTTTTCGGCCCGCCCGCCGTTGATCTCGTCGATCATGGCGGCTAGGGTGGTGGACTTGCCGGAGCCGGTGGTGCCGGTGCACAGCACGAGACCGCTGGACTCGTCGCAGATTTTCTCCAGCACCGGCGGCAGGGTGAGCTCGCGGATGGTGAGGATGCGCGCCGGGATGACGCGCAGCACCAGCCCGACGGTGCCGCGTTGCTGGAAGATGTTGCAACGGAAACGCCCCAGGCCCGGCACCGAGTAGGCGATGTCGATCTCCAGCTCCTCCTTGAAGCGCTGCTTCTGGCGCGCGTTCATGATGGAGAAGGCCATGGCGATGGTGTCCTCCTGCATCAGCCGCTTGTGCTCCGGCATCGGCTGCAGGCGGCCGTCGATGCGGATGACGGGGTGGCTGCCGACCTTGAGATGGAGGTCGGAAGCCTTGCGCTCGACGGCTGTCTTGAGGAGGTCGTTGATGTTCATGGGCGCGCTCCCTGGGGCTATTCTGAATGATCGATGGTAGCACGGGGG
>Ga0210095_1000270_pt1 | contig 14479 bp, 11 predicted proteins | sample China_Galinas_PW_FD_184861 | JGI IMG/M metagenome (GOLD analysis project Ga0210095, IMG submission 184861) | Wetland microbial communities from San Francisco Bay, California, USA, that impact long-term carbon sequestration - China_Galinas_PWA_D1... | ecosystem: Environmental > Aquatic > Marine >...
CAGGAAAAGATCAGCCGCTCGGCATACGTCCATGCACTGGTCGCCGTCGCGATCACCTCGTCCGGTCGTGGGCGCGTAAATATGTAGGACAGCAACGCGCTCACGAGACCCAGAGCGAGGTATGGATTCTTGACCTGGTCAGTCAGTTCCACGTGGACGACAAAGATAGAGCCGTACAGCACGGCCATGCTGACGATTGGAAGGGTCAAGGTCTGCAGCAACGCGACGAGACCCGCTACTAGTCCGATCTTGTAAAAGCCAATCCGCAATTTAGTCTACTTGTTCGGAAGGATGACTGTTTGGTTTTGGTTCCGGTGCGTCGCTCATGTCACCTGCGCCGGTAACTCGATATTCTACAGCAAAGGCATGCGCGCAGTAGGTTTGGCCGCTCCAAATTGTCTGAAATATGTCCAATACCGACCGGTTCCGGACCCTTCATGAACTGGCGGTCGCGGAGATTATAGATGCTTGCCAAATCGCTATCACGACGGGATTGTCCAACTTCGATGTACTGCCGCAGCGGAATGTGAACTGCGTCACACAATTCCCTCCGGCGCGTGGTTCGGTTCCCGATGTTGACCCCAAATGCGTAAGCAGCGTACCTTCGGCTGCTCCGAAAACCCTCGGGAGAAAGGAAGATCCATGAGATTGCCGAATGCGGTGTGGCGGATACGGAGTATCAACTGGCAGGTTTTCGACCGCCTGGTCAGGTCCTCCGATGCACCCCTGCTCGGCAGGTTCGGGGACTTTCGCAACCCCGTGCTGGTCGCGGGCTGCCAACGATCCGGAACGACGGCTGTCACCGAGGTATTGTCCGGCGCGCCCGAGATAACCCGATTCAAACTCGGAGTCGACAATGAACTGGACGGGGCGCTGATCCTTGCCGGTACGGTCGCGTTCGAGCCGGCCGAGTCAGCGAGGTATTGCTTCCAGGTGACCTATCTCAACAACCGGCTTCCGGAACTTTGCCGGATTCGACAGGAGTTCAAGCTGACCTGGGTGGTACGGAATCCATACTCCGTTGTCTATTCGATGACCTTCAACTGGAGGGAGAGCGCGCTGAATCAGCTGTACCGGGATTGCGCGGCGTCCGATTCGGCGCGTAACGATTTCAAGACACTGCTTCAGGCGGCGCAGAAGGAGCGGCGCAATCGTCTTGCCAGGGCATGCCTGTGCTATTGCGTCCGGTCGAGCCAGTTGTTCGAACTTCGGCAAAACCTGGACGAAGGCAGACTGTTCGTTCTGGATTACGACTCGCTCGTTTCCGACCCCGGGAGAATCCTGCCGGAAGTGTTCCGGTTTGCCGGTTTGACGGCCGATTCATCGCTGTTCGACATGCTCCACGCCCGGAGTATCAACAAGGCGAAGTCGAGTTTGTCGGATTCCGAACGTCAATATGTCGAAGATGCATGCGGTCCAACGTATTCGCGTTGTCTCGATCTGGTAACAGCAGGCTAGTACTTATGCCGATCCTTACACGCTTCGAACCAGGGTTCGAAGTCGATTACGAGGCAGACTCGCGACGGGTTGCGGGACGATGAATCTACGATACACTGCCGATTCGTGCCGGCGGCGCGGTTCTATATGTTCTCAGGTAGGCTCGTTGAGACGGACTGTTCGGCGATGAATAGACAACCGACGACAACTACTGATGGGAGTGCAGAGGTCTTGCCAAGTGATGCCCAAATTTTCGTTGTAGGAATGAATGGTTCGGGAACGACAATGTTGTTGGATCACCTGGACAATCATTCCCGAATTTATGGCTTTCCAGGCGAGACGCGAATTCTTCCCTATATGCTTCAAAAGGTACATCGGTCCGGTGACCTGAGCGACGACAAAAAGTGGCGTGCATTGTGGGACGAGATGCGGACTGCCTTTCCTTTCTGGAAGGTGAACGGACGTGCGCCAGTACCCCTGCCGGCCGAGTGGCGGGAGATAAATCGAAACCTTCCGGCGATCTTCGATTACCTGATGTCCTATTTCGCGAGATTGAATGGAAAGGCGATCTGGTGTGAGAAGACCCCCATGCATGCCCTGCACATTTGCAGTTTGGCAGATGCTTTTCCGGATGCAAAGTTTCTGCACTGTATCAGAGATGGCAGAGATAGCGCGGCGTCGTTTCATCGGCGCTACGGCTACGATGCGAAATGTACCTTGTTCCGATGGAAAAAGACGGTGCTTACTGCACAGGCGCAAGGCCGTGAAATCGCGGGCAGGTATCTTGAGATAAAGTTTGAACAAATCACTGCTGACCCGGAAAGCGTCCTGGCCAAGATTTGTCAGTTTCTGGGCGTCGAATTCGAAGATAGCCTGACTACATCGAGTCGAAGTGGACCCCGATTCAAGGGAATTCACAATGCAACGATAGTCCCGAACTCGGGCAGATTCCGTACCTACTTTGACCAGAAGACGATTTTGGGTATGGAAGAAATTGGAGGAGCTCTTCTGCATCAACTGGGCTACGAAGTCTCGAATTCCGTTGGTGACCGGGATCTCAATGCTACGCTCGTGCGGGCACGTGACTTCGTCGTCCGCTGCAAACTCGGCTTGAAGGAAATCCCGCAACGATTGAAGTCTACATCGGGAGGTCGGATTCGGTTTCTACTTGGCAGATTTCTGTCGAGCTGGAAGCAAAGCCGGACAAATCGATTCTAGGGACCTGTCGGAGTGCGCCGTGAAATGGCGGGCTCTTGTAGTAGGAGCGAATCTTACCCGGCTCTGACATTGGAAAGGCTGATACTCAGCTATGAAGATACTATTCCTAACCTCGGACAAGTATCCGCCGTTTCGACCTGCGGCGAAGGTCATTTTCGGAAAATCTCTCCCACGGCTAGGTCACGTTGTCGACTGGTTGATCCAGGAAGCGGATGGATCCAAAAACCAGGAGAACACCATAGATGTTAACGGAACGGTTTACCTGGCCCGCACTGTGTCAGGGAGCAGCCGACTGAGTCGATGGCGCAAATACCTGGCAGATATTTTCAATGATCTCAAAGTTTTCAAATTAACACGGCAAAACGGATACGACCTCGTCCTGGTCAAAGACAAATACTTGGCGGCGGTCATGGCGGCTCTCGCAACGCGTTTTAGCAAGACAGCCTTTCTATATTGGCTTGCGTATCCGCACGCCGAGGCGAATATATATGCATCTTTGCAGAACACTGCGAGATACAGGTTGATCTACTGGGTACGCGGTCAATTTCGAAGAGTCGCTCTGTACCAGATCATTCTGAAGTCTGCGGATCACGTGTTTGTCCAGAGTCAGCAGATGCGGCTCGACCTGGCGATGAGGGGGATCGACGAAAGCAAAATGACGCCCGTGCCGAGTAGCGTCGCGATCGACGATTACCCGATAAACGACCTGTTGCCATGGGCGGAAAGACTGAAAACGTACGGGGAGCGTATCGTGTACTTCGGCACGCTGCAGCGAGAACGTCGCCTCGACTTCATGATTCGAGCCTTCAAGGAGGTGGTCATCAGGCGGCCGGATGTGAAATTCGACATTATCGGTAGCGGCAATTCGCCCGAGGACGAAGCTCTTATCGACGATGAGATAGTGCGTCTGGGCCTCGAAGATAGCGTCGTGAGGCACGGTCGTCTAAAGCCCGCAGACGCGGTGACCATTATGAAGCGTTGCGCCGTCTGCCTGTCACCGTATTACAGCATAGAAATCCTCAACTCGACTTCGCCAACCAAGCTGGTCGAGTACCTGGCGCTCGCGAGGCCGGTCGTTGCGACATCGCACCCAGAGCAGGATCTTGTCCTGGATCAGTGCGGCGGCGGCTATTCGACTCCGTGGGACGAGACCGAATTTGCCGACGCGATCTGCCGAATTCTGGAAGATCCGCCGCTGGGTGACGACATGGGCAGCAGAGGCAGGCAGTTCGTCGAGCGGGAGCGCACGGACGAGCAAATATCCAATTTGGTCGTGGATACCTGCGCATCGGTGATTGCGGCGCGACAAGCGTAATCCACGACGGAACGACGGTCAGTCGGTATACCCTAGAGACCTGTTCAAGTAATCGGCGTGTTTCCGGAAGTACTCCAGGTCCGGCCCGGACAATCCCTCCCGCCAGGAATCGTCGAACCGTATGCGCGAGGATTTGTTGAACCGCATGTCGTTGCCGTTGGCAATATGATGTTCATGGCTTGTGAAATCGAGCATTCCGGGTTCGAATTCCAAACCCAGGAACCTGCAGATACGCTGTAGCTCCGCCTCCGGAGCTTTTGCCAGATTCTCGTAATGCACGCGAAGGATATCGTCAGCATCGACAATCTTCCCGAGGATCGGCAACGCGCGTGTGTATGCCCGCTGCCAGACGTACAGACTGCGCTCGCGGCGGAAGCCGTTCTTGATTCCGGAATAGAATACTGCCCGTCCGTCGCGAACGAGAAGTATGATTTTCACGCGCTCCGGACATTGCCTGTAGAGTTCTGCCGCCTTCATGTACGACTTCGACGAATCGACCACCTTTTTCACGTCAAGTATCTTGCCTATCGTGTCGTACAGGAAAAAATTGTTCGATACGCCCCTCCTGGCCTCTGCTGTCAAGGGCGGGAGCAGCTTCAATCCAAACCGCAAGTCGATGTACCAGAACGCTTGAACGATTTTCTGCCAGGACTGGCGGAGGTGGGTTTGCCTTGCCTTGTCGACCACAACCTGAGCTTTGAAGGGGCCGAGACTCAGCGAATACGGATGGGACAAAATGTCGGTGCCGAGCGACTTGTCCAGTTCCACGACGACCTTTTGCCACAGCCTGCACGATCTGACCGGTTCGCCGCAGGTACATACCGTGTTCAGAGCGATGTTCTTTGGCAATTGCGATATTTCGCCCAGGGATGCTACGGAGCTGTGCGATCCGATCAAGAGGTCAAGCAGCGTGGATCCGGAATGTCCCGCGGAACAAATGTAGATGCAATCGGTCACTGATTTCTCTTCAGTGCAGACGTATCGACAAGAATCTCGATTAACTTGTCCAAATTGCGTTCCGAGTGATTTTCGACGGCATATCGGTATGCCTCTTTGCCCATCTGCTCGAGCTTCAGAGGTTGCTCCAGCAGCATCCGTACATTGTTCCGCAGTGCCTCGTAGTCGCCCGTGTGCACGCCGAGTCTCCGGTCGTCGAAGACGCCATCCGGGTTGACGTGAAGGCTGGCGACCGGGACGTTTCGTAACCAGGCTTGCACGAAGGTATTCGAGAATCCTTCGAAACGGCTCGTATTGACCAACAGGTGCGATTCCGCAAGCAGCCGGTTGACCTGGTCCTGAGTCTGTTCGCCCAGGAAGTCCAGGTTGTTCAGTCCCGCTGTCATAGTGGCGAAGGTCTGCAACCAGCCCGCGTCGGTCGACTGCTTGCCGACCATGATGAACCGGACGCCTGTCATATTGGAAAGGTCTGATGCAAGCCGCAAGAACACTTCCGGCATCTTCAACGATTTGATATTGGCGATCCAGACGACCTTGAGATCACCCGACTTGTCGACAGACTCGGTTGCCGGCGGATGAAAGTTGGGAATGATCGCGGTAGCTTCGCGCCCGTAGTGTTCAGCAAGCAAGCGTGCCTGTGTCCGCGTTTGTGCAACGATAAGGTCCGAACGGCGTATGCCATACTCCAGCAACTTCTTTTCGAACCAGAATTCCTCGGCACCGTAATCACGGGATTGCCGATAAGGGAGGACATCGATGTCAGAGGCAACATGCCAGACCATGTGGCAACCCGTGTGTCGCGCATAGTAGGCGGCCGCCGCAGTGTAGGCGCAGCCGACCCGCTGATAGACGACCTCCGGCCGGATACGGCGGAGTTGTTTGAGGATTTCGGGAATATCGAATACTCGCCGGTACCGGGGTAGTGAGAACTTCGAGGCTACGGAGACGACGGAATAGTCACCGGGCCGGTAGTCCGGGTCCACGGACCGCGACAGGAAGAACACCTGGTTTCCAGGATCCTTCGTGAGTGCCGTAACCAGCCGCCCGGCCTGATACTGCGATCCGCCCATTTTGGAAGACCAATGGTTGGGTACGACAATGCAAATTTTTCGCCTCTTGTCATGCACGTGTGGACAACTACCTGAACTTTGACATTCCCTGGATCGCAGGCCGTGCGCCAGCGCAGCGTGCGCGAATACTACCCGTGTCGAATACCGTCTGGCCAGCGAGGTCCAGACAGTTTCAGCATTACGTTAAACTGCAGTTGAGCACGGATCTCGACTCCCCGCATTATCATATTCAGAAATATCGGATTTCGGTACAATCGCCTCTCGATTGCCGCCGGGCCATCACACAACTGATTCCGCAGGGATTTGAAGTTGGAATCAGCAACAACAACAGGCGAGAAAAAGAGTAGGGGGATCGCGACCATCAATAACGCCCTGCTTGTTCGCAAATCAGCAAGATCAGATTGACTCTACTGGAACTCGTCAATGTGTGGCATTTGCGGTTACCTTGACCCGAACGGAATCGACTCCGAGATTCTCCAGCGTATGACTGCGATGCTCGGGCATCGCGGACCCGATGCCAATGGGACCGCGATCATCGGATCCGCCGGTCTTGGGCATACGCGATTGAGCATACTCGACCTGTCGGCCAAAGGAAATCAGCCGATGTTCGGTCCCGAACGCGATCAGTGCATCGTCTACAACGGCGAGTTCTACAACTACGAAGAGTCTCGCAATGAATTGCTCGCTGCCGGACATACATTCAAGTCGCACACCGATACCGAAGTCATTCTCCACCTGTACCGTAAGGAAGGACTGGATTTCCTGCAACGGGTCCGGGGCATGTTCGCATTTGCGATTTGGGATGACCGGCGGCGTGAATTGGTACTTGCCAGGGATCGGGTCGGGATCAAACCGCTTTACTACTACCACAATGGTTCACGCTTTGCCTTCGCCTCCGAGCTCAAGTCGCTACTCGCGCATCCCGCCGTATCGCGAGAGCTGGATCCGGAAGCACTCGAAATCTACTTTCGATTGGGCTATATACCGGAGGAATTTTCCATCTTCCGTGGGGTTCGGAAGCTGCGTCCCGGTCACGCGCTGACGTTCCGTAACAACGAAGTTACGATCCGCCGGTACTGGGATCTGCCTTCTCCCGACCTCCAACCTCTCGACCTGGATGCAAATGAGGTGCTCGTCCAACTGGATGAGTTGCTTACCGAGTCGGTACGGCTGCGCCTGGTGGCGGATGTGCCTGTTGGCGTCTTCCTGTCGGGCGGCACGGATTCATCGCTCGTGGCGGCATTGGCGGCTCGGCAAGCCGGTGACAAGCTGAAGACGTTTTCGATCGGATTCGCGGAGGAACGCTACAACGAGTTGCCCTACGCGCGCGAAGTGGCGGACCACATCGGGTCCGACCACCATGAATTCGTCGTCAGCATGGACCACATGGAGAATATCGGTGAATTGGCGTGGTACTTCGACGAGCCGTTCGCCGATCCTTCGTTGTTGCCCACCTACCTGGTTTCCCGGGAAGCCCGCAAGCACGTCAAGGTCGCCCTCTCGGGAGATGGAGGGGACGAGCTCTTCGGCGGTTACAACTGGTATAGCTGGGTATTGTCCCAGCTACGGATGCATTCGATTCCGGGGCCGATTCGCAAATCCATGGCGGCGGCAGCGCGCCGAATCGGAAGAAATTTCAAAGGCAAGCACTTCCTTTCGGCCCTCGGCTTCGATGAATTTGATACGTACCTCGAGAGAACCTCGATCTTTTACCGGGACGAGTTGGACCACGTATTGAAGCATCCCGGAAGCGACTACTTCGAGCGAACGTATCGGCCCTTCTACGAGTCGGCCGGCGCCGACGCGTTGTCCCGGATGAGCCGCACCGACTTTGCCTGGTACCTTCCGGAAGACATCCTGACCAAGATCGACAGGGCCAGTATGGCGGTGGCCCTGGAGGCTCGCGTACCCATACTCGATCACAAGGTTTGCGAATTCTCGTTCCGGTTGCACTCGAAGCACAAGATCGCGGACGGTCAGCGCAAATCGATTCTGCGCCGGGTTGCAAAAAACTATTTGCCGACAGGATTCGACTTCGATCGCAAGCAGGGATTCGTTATCCCCCTTGACGAATGGATGCGGGGCGAACTCGGGGACCGCCTGGAAGCCCTGCTTGGTAGTTCGGGCACGAAAGACGTAATCAACGCAGAAGGCGTGCGTAGTTTACTCAAGCGGCACCGCGAAAGGCGTCGTGACCACAGCAAGCAACTTTGGGCGACGTTTATGTTCTGTCAATGGTGTGACAAGTTTCTGGAACAGGGAGCGTGAACGGTCGATTCGATTGTTGCAAATGGAATTTGGCCTGGCACGGATGCACAGATGATATTGCCTTCTGAGATGAAACAATTCGGAAAACAGTTTTTTTGGCGCCTGGCGCCCAACCTGTCGCGACGATACTGGGTCCGGCCTGGCAAACGGCCGTTCTCGATCGGAATATACACTGGTGACTCGCCATTCTCGATGCGGCCGGCGCCGCAAGCGGCAAATCCCGTTCTGACCACGCGACATGTTACGGACGTGCCGGCACGCATCGTTGCCGATCCGTTCATGCTCGAAGCCAATGGCAGCTGGTTTATGTTCTTCGAGGTGGATAACCAGGCAACAATGAAGGGTGAAATCGCGTTGGCGACAAGCGACGACGGCTTTCGGTGGCAGTATCGGCAGATCGTGTTGGTTGAACCGTGGCACCTGTCCTATCCGTGCGTATTTGAATGGCAGGGTGAGTACTTCATGATCCCGGAGAGTTCGAAGGACCGCAAGGTGTCACTTTACCGGGCGACGAACTTTCCGCTCGGCTGGGTAAAAGTGGCGACCCTCCTGGAGGGCGGCCGCTTCGCGGATAACACCATCTTTCGTCATGCGGATCACTGGTGGATGCTCGTGGACAAGGGACCGACTCCGAAACAACCGATATTGGGGTTATATTCCGCATCGAGCCTCACGGGGCCGTGGCAGGAACATCCCGGCAATCCGCTGGTCGAGGACGATCCGCACATTACCCGGCCCGGAGGAAGAGTAGTAATCCTGGACGGCTTGCCAATACGGCTGGCGCAGGATATCTACCCCGACTACGGAAAATGTCTATACGCTTTCCAAATCCAAGAATTGAGCGACTCCGTGTACCGGGAGCGTCCGATATCCGATTCGCCGATACTCGCACCGGGAGAGGCCAACTGGAACATGAACGGTATGCACCACATGGACGCACATTGCATGCCGGATGGGACCTGGCTGGCTTGTGTCGACGGGTACTGAAAGTACCTAGTCGCGCGAAGCTCCGGGATGCACTATCTCGAATACCGCTTCGTATGCCGCCAGCAGCTTCGGCACTTCATGATTCCACTCCAACTCGCTTTGAATGCGTTTGCGCCCGAATTCCGCCATTTCCCTTCTTAGTTCCGGGTCGTCGATCAGTTCTAGTATCTTTTGGGCGAAATCGTTCTCGTCGTTCGGCCGGGCATAAAGGGACGCGTCCAGGGCAGATCGTCTCCCCTCGGTCAATTCATACTGGACGATCGGCTTTCCAAGCGCCATATATTCCATGATCTTGTTCATCGTCGACTTGTCGTTCATTTCCGACGGAACGTCGGGGTTCACGCACACATCTGCGGTGTTCAATACGTCCAGCAACACGGCGTCGCTCACGCGGCCTGTAAATGTCACGAAATCGGCAATTGAAAGCTCTTCGGCATAATCCCTGATCTTTTCGAGGTCGGTCCCACCGCCGACGATGGCGAATTGAATGTCTTCACGGCCATGATCGAATACGATCGTTTTGACTATTCGCATCAGATGATCGAGTCCTTCCTGTGCGCCGATCACTCCGACATAGCCGACCAGATGCCGGCGGCCGTTTCTGTACTCGGGTTTGGGTTCCTGGAGACGCAAGCGCCGGAGATCCGGACCACTACGAACGACGAAGACCGTGTCCGGCGCCATCTTGCCGCGTGTGACCGCAATTTCCTTGTAGGACTCGTTTGTGGCGATGGATATGTCCGCGAAAAAGAAAGTCATTCTTTCCCAAAACAGCATAAGGCGGTAGAAGCAGTCGATTCTGTGAAACTTTGCCTCATAGAGTTCGGGGGTGAGGTCGTGGTGATCGAAGACGAACTTCTTCCCGAAGATCTTCCAGAACGCGCCGATCAGGAAGATGTTGTCGGGTGGGTTGCACGCATGGACGACATCGAAGCCGCGTGAGAATGCGACGCGAACAGAAAGGACGAACTGAAAGAACAATGCGGCGCTGTATTCGATCAAATAGCCAAAAGCGCTGGCTGCTTCTCTCGGCAGCCAGTGCCTGAATATATGAACTTCGTCGATGACTTCGTGTGCCTTCTCGTATCCTTTGCCTTTCGGGCAAATGATGCTCACACGGTAGCCATGGCTACTCAGTGTCGTGGCTTCCTGCCAGACCCGGCGGTCGAAAGGGGATGGCAGATTCTCAACGATTATCAGGATGCGCCCGCGAGGCTTTGCACTCTCTGCGGTCACCAGGCTACGCCCTCGTACCAGGTCTCGTCCAGGACGTCATCGCAGATTCGGACCAAATCGACACAGCGCTTTTCCGGCGGGAAATTGAGCGCCAGCTCCTTGAACTCGGGGTCATTGTTGGCGATAACGACGGTATCGGCGTGTTGAATGACGTCCTCGATTCTTTCCTCGAGAAGCGACGATACATGCGGGATACGATGTAGCAGGAAGTCGCGGTTGGCTCCGACCAGTCGCGCCAGGCTGACATTCCGGTCGTAGATCTTGATGTCGAAGCCTTTGCCCAGGAGGCGTTCCACGACTTCCACTACCGGACTCTCGCGGAGATCGTCTGTGCCGGCTTTGAAGCTGAGTCCGAGGAATCCGAGGCGTTTCGGACCCGACTGCAGCATATCGATCGCACGGTCCACATGCACACGATTGCTGGGCAGTACGGAACGGAGTATCGGCGTATCGATGTCGTTGCTCTTGGCAAGATAGTTCAGGGCACGGAGGTCTTTCGGCAGGCAAGAGCCGCCAAACGCAAAACCCGGCTTGAGGTACGCGGGTGAGATGTTCAGCTTCTTGTCCTGAACGAAGATCTCCATGACGCTGTGGCTGTCGATTCCGAGTTTCTTCGATATCGCACCGACCTCATTCGCGAAAGCGACTTTCAGCGCATGCCAGCAGTTGTCGACATACTTCGTCATCTCGGCGATTTCGATGGAAGTTCTTATCAGCGGCGCATCGATACCTTCGTAGAGCTGGCAAACCATGTCGCCGCTTCGTGTATCGATTTCGCCAACCACGGTCTTCGGCGGGTTGTAATAGTCGAATACGGCGGACCCTTCCCGGAGGAACTCGGGGTTTATGCACAGACCGATATCCTTGCCTACCCGCAATCCGGATGCTGCCTCGAGGGCAGGTATGACCGTATTGCGAATGGAGCCCGGGAGCATCGTGCTCCTGATCACAACGACGTGATAGCGGGAAGTTCCCTTCAGTGCCGCCCCGATTTGCGTGCAGACCTCCGAGATGTACTGCAGGTTCAATGCGCCATTTTTCTGGCTCGGTGTGCCGACGCAGACAATAGAGAGCTCCGTGTCCGCAATTGCCGCATCGACGTCATCCGTCGCGGTCAGCAGGCCGTCGGAGACGGCCTTCGAGACCAGTGGCCCGACTCCCTCTTCGACGATTGGCGATTTGCCTTCGGCTATCAACCCGACTTTCGTATCATTCTTGTCGATGCCGATGATGCGGTGGCCGCCGGCAGCCAGGCAGACTGCGGAAACCGTACCGACATACCCCAATCCAAAAACACTTATCTTCATTACCAATAGTCCTTTCGCGTTTCTCACTTCAGCCGACCGAGAATCGGCCGCAAAAAGATGCACGCCGACCGCAGCAGCCCTACTCAAATAAATGCCAGCTTGACCAATACCGGCCGCATCTTGTCAGGCGCGACGTTTCGTATGAACTGCTTTTCCCGGACTGACAGTAGCGGGATGCGCAAATATATCAGTCCAAAGGCGGCGAAAAGCAAGGTACCAATGCAGAATTCGGCAAGTGGAGCAACACTGATTTTCCGAACGAAGAAGGATACTGCTGCGAAAGCGAGCCAGTAGGCCAGACTCATCGAGAAGAATCGGGCCATACCGCGCAACGAGGCCAGATCGCGAACGTGCCACCAGATGAAGAGCTCTTTCATAATCAGAGCGGTGCCGGTCGCTATGGCAGCGCCGAGCACTCCGATGCGTGGCACGAGCCACAGGAGCGCAACTACGTTGTAGAGAATAAAGATTTTGCTGAAAAGGATTACGCCAGCCTTTTCTGCGAGCTGGGCGACGAAAGACACGACCGAACCGAAGCGGGTAACCATGGCGAAACAGGAAACGACACCGATCAGGTACGAGTAGCTCTGGAACTTGCTTCCAAACACAACACTGACCAAGGAACTGTGATAACAGGATAGAAAGGCTGTGATTGGCAGACTAAATATTACGGCGAGTTTCAATAGCAACTGGAAGTGCATTGTTACCTCGTCTGCCTGTTTAATCCTGTCCAGCGAAAAAAAGACGGGTCTAATCACGGTCTGGAAAAACGCAACGGGGCTGATTTCCCCGCTCGATTTCGCCAAAACTGTCGCGAGGGAGTAGGCTCCGACGGCGACCGGGCTAATCATCGCTGAGATGAAGAAATTGTCTACGCGGTATCCGAGCGTAAATGCGCCGATATCGTTGAAATTGTAGAATGCCGCATAGCGAAGTATGCGACGCCGAAGCTCGGGGCCAAGCTTGCTTTTGGTTCCTTTCGTTTTCTCGGGCCTACGCAATTCCACCGCAACCATGATCAAGGTTACTAACGCATATATGGCGAGTTCCAGTAGCAAGACGTCCAGCAGGTCACTGCCAAGGAGCCACAGTATCGCGTAGCCGAAGAACTTCAACACAGCGACGGCTGCCCTTGCTCCGGCGCTGTATTTGTGGAGCAGATAAGAGGCGAGCAGGGTGGACAACAACATCAACTGGAGATTGAATACCAGGGTCGCGGCGAATATGGTGAACTCGAATCTGTAGCCCGCAATATTGAAGAAGCCGGACCAGGACTCCCAGAATACGACGAGCAGGAGCATGACCACTGTCGACGTGAACAGCCGAATCAACTGAGCAAAGTGTCCGATCCTGTTGGCAAGTCGAAATTCGCCATCCTTTACGAATTCTGGAATGTAGCGTGAGACGGAATTATCCAGGCCAAACGACAATACCGCGATGACACCGGGTAGCATGGCCTGGAATAAATTGTAGACGCCGTACTGTTCCTCGGTTAGCACGCGCACTAAGAGAACAGTTGCAACTACTGCAGTTGGAGTAGCGATCCCGCGAAAAAGTACCGTAAATTTGGCCGCGGTCGTTGCACGCTTCTTGCTGTAGTAGGAGTTCGTTTCCAAGCTAGTCAGGTCTCCAGGGTTTACCGCGGCAAGCTGGAAACGTCCGGCCGAAGATTGACGCAGCCAAGGACATCGCCCTCACCCGATCAGTAGTCTATTCGAGTAGCGAAGGACGCCGGAAGATCGGCTGTCCTTCGGCACACGATCGCATGAGACGGGCGCTTGACGCCGAAAGCTCGTGAGACCCAGCCGAGTGGGGGATTATCGTCGCCTTCGTGTAGAGAAATGTCCTCAAATTGACCGTCGAACGTGAATACCACGCGGATATCTCCGGACTCTACCAGCCATTCGGCTTTATTGTTAACCACGTAGCAATCCTCTGCGAAATGGAAATACATCTCAATCTCGTGTCTGCCCGAACCGGCCAACACGTCTTCGACCACAAATGATCGGTCGGACTTGAGATGACTGACCGTCCTTCGATGCAACACAGGATTTTTCAAGCGCGAGTAGCCATCGTGCCATACGATTACAGCATCGTGATCGGGTGTTCGCGTGAGCGCTTCGCAGTGGCCTGTTGCATGTTGAGTCCAGAGAAAATTGCCGGCAATGGTGGATTGATCCAGACCGTCCACGCGCACCGTATTGTGGGCTGACGTACCGCGAAAGTAATTGCGCCATTCGGTATCCGTATGATAGGCGTACGTGCCGGGGTCGATAAGTATCTCGCTCGCCCCGACGGACAGGTATATCGAAAGTGCGTCGGCGTGACCGTGTGCCGCAATCGATCCGAATCCCAGAGGGCCGGCTTTCACGATCATTCGTGCTGCCGGGCGCTTGTTGCTGTCGGAATCGAGTATGTAGTAGCCGCCCTCGGGAAATTCGGTAGGTATCTGCCGCTGCCTGTCCTGGTATCGCTTCATCGGACGGAAACCCGGGGCGATGGCTGCCAGCCACAGGGTTTCCTGATCGGACGGGATGGCTTCCGATTTGCGAGCGTCCCTGTTTCCGGCAAGATAATTCCATTTTGCAATGAGAGATGTAAACGGGCAGAAGTCCTGGTCGTGATCGAGTTTCCATACGAACCCGTCATCGGCATCGCCGAACATGGGCACGTTTCCAGCGTGG
>Ga0210095_1000271_pt1 | contig 14468 bp, 14 predicted proteins | sample China_Galinas_PW_FD_184861 | JGI IMG/M metagenome (GOLD analysis project Ga0210095, IMG submission 184861) | Wetland microbial communities from San Francisco Bay, California, USA, that impact long-term carbon sequestration - China_Galinas_PWA_D1... | ecosystem: Environmental > Aquatic > Marine >...
TCTCTTGGTGAGAAGAGGAAGGCGAGCTGCGTTCTTCCGCGCTTTCTCGACTGCTGCTAAGTCTGCCGGATCTACGCCCTGAAGTCGTCCGAGCTCTTGGTAGAGATACTCAACTCCGCGGCTGCGGTTGTCACGCCATGACGTCGCGAGGTCCTGGTACAGCAGCATCCAGAAGGGCGGATGGGGCACGAGTTCCGCTGCCCAAGCCAAGTCCAGACCGAACTCTCGCTTAAAGACTTCAACTGCTTCGACAACACTAGTTCCCTCCGGCAGCCTTTCCGGAAGGTAAGAGCCTTCGACAGACAAGAATAAATCGAGCTGAAGAAGGGCACTGTGGAGCAGACCCTGCAAACGATAGTGGAGAAGTCTGAACGCAACTCCAGCGGCAACCGCCAGGACAAGGAACAAGAGCACTAGAGTCTTGGACTTGGCCCCTAGGAAGAGGAGAGAGGAGTGCTGGGAGACGAAAAGCGCCAAGCCTGCTGTGCTCATGCCTACTAGCCAAGCAACCAGACCATCAGCGTGAGCCATACGCTCAAAAAGTTCACTTCGCTCCTCAATCAGTCTCCTACGAAACAGGCCCACCAGCTGATCAAGGGGATCTTCCCTCTTCATGGTTGGGTAGTTTAACCGCGGTGAGCGTGCTGCCAATTGTCACGCGCTTCTCGACAACCGCTGCCCGTGGTCACGACGATCGCCGCAGGATGACCTCGATCTCGGACAACGCCCCCTCGATGCGCTCGGCCAGGCGCAGCCGGCCAGCGACGTTAGCGTGGCGGCGAGTTGGTGCACCGCGTGGCTCTCGACGGTTCCCGGCCGCGGGCGGGGCACCGTGACGCGCTCGGTGCGGTGCGCCTCAGCCATGAGGTTCGGGGCTGGGGTTCCGTTGAGCACCCGCCAGGGTGCGAATCGGCGAGCGCCCAAGCTGGCGCGGCGAAGCCGCGTCAGACTTGGGCATTGCTCGCTCCGCGGGGTGCGTACCAGGGGCCGACATGGTGCCACCGTAAGGGCTGATCGGTGCTAATCGACCGATTGGCGTAGCGGGGCGATCTTCAGCGTTCTACGGGGAGGAGGGAGAAACCACCGGCGCCCGCGTTGCCTACCGCGGACGCCGGTACAAGGGCATCAGGTGGACGGTCGACCGCGGTACGGCTCCTGGTCCCTCTGGTCGTCGTTCAGTGCACTGTCGAGGTGCCGCAGGTCGGCGCCCAGGGCTTCGAGGAGACGACTCAGCGTCCGTAGTGAAGGCAGCCTCGTTCCCTTCTCGTATGCGGACACCATCGCCCGCGTCACTCCGGCTCGGCGGGCGAGCTCGTTTTGCTTCCACAGCCGCCGCTCACGGAGGGTTCGAAGCGCCGGCCCCAATTTCTCAAGCTTCATGGTTCTTCTCCGTGAAGCCGATTCGCTCGGGGCGCAGTTGGATCGGGCCGACTGTCTTAGTTTCCATGGCTGGCTGCCTCCTCCAGCGCATCGGCTGCGGGTAGCAGCTCGTCGCGCACCAGGGAATCGAGATCGACGTACAGCCCGAGAGCGGGATGGTCGCGGAAGGTCTGCTCGGTGGCGTCTTCCATCAACCGGTCCGCCTCCTCCTGGGGAGGGAGAGGCAGCAGCACCGCCACGGCCAGAAGGCGAACGGCGATGGAGCGGATCTGATGGGCCGCCGAGAGGCTCTCGGCGAAGACGAAGGATGGGGGGATAGACTGCTGTCGGTCACGCATGGAGCGTTGTCTCCTTGTGTGGCAAGGCTCCGGCGGGTGTTACCGCACTCGTCGGGGCCGCTTGGTTGTTGGGTTGGCGTCGTGGCTTCCGCTGGTCCTGGTTGGCGTTCTCTGGCTAGCACCTCCTTTCGCTCGTCCGTGGCCTGTGGCTATGAGGCTCGCTGCTCGTAGGGCGCCTCGCCCTCCTCCTCGTCTCCTTCCCCCTTGCTGAGGGGTCCGCTGAGCGCGGCAGCGACCTGACGGCCGATGTGATCGGTGGCCGCGCGTACGGGGTTCTTCCCGAGGTGGGCATAGCGCTCGGTGGTCTCCGTCCGCGTGTGGCCGAGCACCTTGCCGATGACGAAGAGCCCGAACCCCGCGGCGGCGCCGAAGCTGGCAAAGGTGTGGCGCAGGTCGTGAAGCCGGAGCCCGTCCAGACCTGCCGCCTTGCGGATGCGCTTCCAGCGGCCATAGACGCCGGCGTAAGGCCGGCCCGGCTTCGTGCCCCAGCACACGTACGGGTTGCCTTCCTGCCGATCAGCATTGGACAGCAGCTCCAGCGCTGGCGCCGGTAGGTGCACCGTCTTCGGCCCGGTCTTGCTGTCGGGCAGGTGGACACAGCCGCGCTCGAAGTCGACGTACTCCCACTTCATCCGGGTGACTTCCCTACGCCTCATGCCGGTGAGAGCGAGCAGGCGAATGGCGAGAACTGCGCTCGGGTGGGTCGTGCCGGCCTTCTCCTCCTGGTTCAGGGCCTCGCCCAAGCGGGCCATCTCCGCGGGAGTCAAGAACCGCTCCCGGCGCTTCACCTTGTAGCGCGCCACCAGGCGACAGGGGTTGCTCCCTGCGGGGCGAAGCTCCCGCCGTTCAGCGAAGGAGAGAACGGCGGACAGCCAGTTGAGGGCGTGATTGGCCTTGGTCGGGGTGTCGCGGAACGTGCGGTGCAGCCGCTCGACGTCTTGAAGCGTCAGACTCGCGAGTTTCCGGCTGCCCAGCATGGGAACGACGGCACAGCGGAAGATCTGCTCGAACTGCCGAACCGTGGACGCCTTGCGCTTGGGGACCAAGTGCTCTTTGAGGTAGAGCGCGGCGGCCTCCTGAACCGTGAGGCCGTGACGGTTCTTCTTGCGCTCCTCGACAGGGTCATCACCGCGAGCCACCGACGCGAGCTTCTGCACAGCCTCCTTGCGGGCGTCGTCCGGCGTCAGCACGCCGTGGGTGCCCAGGGTCATGCGACGGGAGCGGCCGAAGCTGTTGCGGAACTGGATGACGTAGGTCCTGCGTCCCGAGGGGCGGACCCGTAGGCCGAACCCGGCCAGCTCGGAGTCCCAGACGACGCGGTCGCGGTCCGGGTCGGGGGCGGTGGATTCTACAAGGCGCTTGGTGAGCTTCGGCATCGACGCTGGGTCCCTTCCTCGACGGTTGGCGGTCAGCTTGCGGTCAGCAGCCGGTGGCGGAATCGGGTGCCTTTCAGCGTCCGACTGAATCCCGCAAAGCCCGTCCTGTCAAGGATTAGCGTAAGGAGGCGTCGTGCAGAGATGCAACTGCCAAAGAGCGCGGTCCTGGGGACTTCACCCCCGAGTCCGGGCTTCGCCCGCCGAGTCGCTTCGCGCTCGGAGAGGTCCTGCGGAGAAACGGCTCCGCAGAACCTCGCGCTTCGGCGACCAAGAGAGCGAATTAGCCGAGAGTTAGCCGCCGTTGTCTGTTTCCGGGGAGTGTTGTCTGTTTCCAGGGAGTGCGGGCTGGCTAGAACGGCAGGGAGACAGCTTTTGGACGTCGCGTTGGCGTTGCGTTGCGCTGCCCGGCCCTTGGCAACACGGCTCTCGGCGTGTAGACTGATCGTTCTGGCCGGGCAGCCGTGTCGCCCGCGCCCACGTCGACCTCTCTGTTCCGCCACCTGGGCGGGACCGAACCAGACCGAAGGGAGGAGAAACCCCTCGTGCGTACCTATGAGCTGATGTACATCGTGGACCCGCGGGTTCCCGATGAAGAGGTGACGGCCCTCACCGAGGACGTCAAGGGCCTGCTGACCGCCAAAGGCGGCCAGGTCGTGCGCGAAGAGCAATGGGGCCGGCGCAAGCTGGCGTACCCCATCAACAAGCTGAAAGAGGGCAAGTACACCCTCTTTTATCTCGCCGGCGAGCCCGGGGAGCTGAGCATCGACGAGGTGGAGTTCCGGATGCGTCAAAACGACAACATCCTGCGCTACCTCACCGTGCGCACCGACGAGGACTACAAGCGCGCCGGCATGCCGTTGCCCACCGAGGCGCCGCCGGTCGAGGAGACCGATGACGAGGACGCCCCCGCCGCCAGCGGCGGCGGCGAGGAGGAGGAGTAGCCATGGCTCGCGGACGTCGCGTTTTCTTCCGCCGGCGCAAGGTGTGTAAGTTTTGCGCCGACAAGATCAACTACGTCGACTACAAAGACGTCAAGCTGCTGCAGGGTTTCGTTCCCGAGCGGGCGAAGATCCTGCCGTCCCGGATCTCCGGCACCTGCGCCCGGCATCAGCGCATCCTGCAGCGGGCGATCAAGCGGGCGCGCCACGTCGCCCTTCTGCCCTTCGTCACCGATTGAGGAAGGAGGCGAGCGATGAGAGTGATCCTGCTGAAAGACCATCGCCACCTCGGCCAGCGCGGCGACGAGGTGGACGTGAAGCCCGGTTACGGGCGTAACTTCCTGCTCCCCCAGGGGTTGGCGCTGCTCTCCACCGACGCCAACCGCAAGCACTTCCAGGCCATGCGCGCCAAGATCGAGGCGCTGCACATCCGCGAGCGGGACCAAGCGCAGTCGGTGGCCGAGAAGCTGGAGGGGCTGCGTCTGGAGATCGCCAAGCGGGCCGGCGAGACCGGAACCCTGTTCGGCTCCGTGACCGCCACCGACGTGGCGGACGAGCTGGAGAGGAAGGGCGTCGAGGTGGACCGCCGGCGCATCGACCTCGAAGGCGGCATCAAGACCATCGGCGACCACGAGGTGCGCATCCTGCTGCACTCGGAGGTCACCTCGGCCATCACCGTCACGGTGGTGCCGGAGGAGTGAGCGGCGTCGCGCCGCGGCCGCGCCGCGACGCTCGACCGACGGCCGGGCGGCCCCTCGCGGGGTGCCCGGCCGTTTTGTTTGTGGCCGCCGCACGTCCTCCGCGGTCGGCGGCGGCCGCCGGCGTAGTAAGGTCTACGGCGTCCGCAACGAGAACCCCACGGCCATGAACGAATCCCCCGACCGCGAGCCTTTCGGCGTCGAGCGCTTCCTCGACGAGCCCAGCCGCGACCTCGACGACTGGCGCCGGCTTTGGCGCGAGGACCTGGCGTTTCCGGTACGCAGCCGCCGCGCCGGTCTCCTGGGCCGCCTGGTGGTGGCGGTGAAGAGGCTCCTGCGGCCGCTGGTGAAGTTTCCCCAGGGGGACCTGCTGGACCGCCAGCAGGTGTGGAATCTGATCGTTCTCGAACACCTGGAACGGCTGGACGCGCAGGGCCGCCAGCAGGGCGGGCGGCTCGAAAACCTGGACGCCTTCGTACGCGAGGGCTTGAAGGAGGTGCTGGACCACAACGACGCCCTCTTCGCCCGCGCCGACCAGAAGCTGGACCGCTACCGCCACGAGGCGGCGGAGCTGACCGCGGCCCTCGGCGCCGCCCTGGCGAAGCTGGGGTCGGACGGAGAGGCGACCGAATCCGAGGCTGCCGCCCCGCTGGCCGAGGCGCTGGACGAGCGCGCCTACCTCGAGCTGGAGCGCCGCTACCGCGGCACGGAGGAGGAGATCGCCGAGCGCCTGGCGGTCTACCTGCCGTACCTGCACCGGGTGCCGCAGGGCAAGCCGGTGCTGGATCTCGGCTGCGGCCGCGGCGAGGCGCTGGCCCTGTTCGCCGGCGCCGGCCTCGCCGCCCGCGGCGTCGACGCCAACGCCCGCATGGTGGCGCGCTGCCGCGAGCGGGGTCTCGAAGCGGAGCAGGGGGACCTCTTCGCCGTTCTCGCCGGCGCCGGGGAGGGGAGCCTGGGGGCGGTGGTGTCCTTCCACGTCATCGAGCACCTGCCGCCGGCCGCCGTCGACCGCCTGGTGCGTCTCGCCTGGCGCGCCCTGGCGCCGGGCGGCGCCCTCGTCCTGGAGACCCCCAACCCGCTGTCGCTGGTGGTGGCGGCGCGCGGTTTCTGGCTCGATCCCACCCACGTGCGCCCGGTGCATCCGGAGACCCTTCGCCTGTTCTACGAGCTGGCCGGCTTCGACCCGGTGGAGCACCTGCCGCTGCGCCCCTTCCCGTCGAGCCAGCGCCTCCCCGAGATCGACCTCGCCGCCCTCCCGGAGGCGCAACACCGCCTCGCCGACCACGTCAACCGCCTGCGCGACCACCTGGACGACCTGCTCTACGGCGAGCAGGACTACGGCATGGTGGGCTTCAAGTAGCCCTTCGGCACGTCGGTAGCGCAGCCGGACCCGACAGGTCGGCTGCACCGGGTCAGGCGCCTCGTTTGCCGTAGACTGTCTGCAGCGGTCGCTTCGGTGTCTTGACCTGGGCCAATTTTTTGGTTACTCTAAAAATGTAGCTCGAACCCTCCAATAATCCTCTACGTCAACAGCCTCCACGCCAACAGCCCATGACGACTCCCGCCACCCTCCTCCTCCTCCTCGCCGTAATCCTCCTCGCCGCCGTGGTGCTGTTCTGGCCGCCCCGCGGTCTTTGGTGGCGGTGGCGGTACGGGTTGCTGGCCAGCGAGCGGGTGCTGCTGGAGGACGCGCTGAAGCACCTGCACGCCTGCGAGTACGCGGACCATCCGGCCACCCTCGACAGCGTGGCCGGCGCTCTCGGCGTCGGGCGGGACCGCGCCGCCCACCTGCTCATCCGGTTGCAGACCGAGGGCCTCGCCGAGGCGGCGGACGGCCGTTGGACCCTGTCGGCGGACGGGCGCTCCTACGCCCTGCGGGTGGTGCGCACCCACCGGCTGTGGGAACGCTACTTCTCGGACGAGACCGGCATGCCGGCCGACGAGTGGCACGACGCCGCCGAGATCCGCGAGCACACCACGTCGACCGACGAGGCCGAGGCGCTGGCCGCCAGCATGGGTCATCCGCGCTTCGACCCCCACGGCGACCCCATCCCGACGGCGAGCGGCGGTCTACCGGCGACGCCGCCGGGCCGGCCCCTGCCGCAGCTCGAACCGGGCACGGTGGCCGAGATCGTCCACGTCGAGGACGAGCCGGCGGCGATCTACTCGCAACTGGTGGCCGAGGGACTGCACCCGGGGATGCGCGTCCGCTTGCTGGAGGCGACGCCGGAGCGCATCCGCTTCGAGGCCGACGCCGAGGAGCACGTCCTGGCGCCGGTGGTGGCCAGCCACCTCACGGTCCGCCCGCGGCCGCGGGCCGAGATGCCGACCGGCTGGGAGCGCCTTTCCGTCCTCGCCGAGACCGGCGACGCCGGTCGCGTGGTGGGTCTGTCGCCGGCGCTGCGCGGCGTCGAGCGCCGCCGCATGCTCGACCTCGGCCTGGTGCCCGGGACCGAGATCGAGGTCGTGCGCCGGGCCCCCGGCGGCGATCCCGTCGCCTACCGCATCCGCGGCGCGGTGGTGGCGCTGCGCCGCGAGCAGGCGGACCAGATCCGCATCGAGCGCCGCCAAGGCGCCGGGGAGGCCGCGTGAGCCCTGAAGCCGCCAAGAGCGCCGCCGCCTCGGCCAGCCCGGACGCCGCCCCCGCCGCACCCCTCTCGCCCGCCTGCGCCACCTGTCCCGCCGCCCGGCTCAGCAACCTGCGGCGTCTCGGCGTGGCGGTGGAGGGCTGGGACTACGTGATCGCCCTGGCCGGCAACCCCAACACCGGCAAGAGCACCGTGTTCAACGCCCTGACCGGCTTGCACCAGCACACCGGCAACTGGCCCGGCAAGACGGTGACCCGCGCCGAGGGGGGCTTTTCCAGCGCCGGCGAGCGCTACAAGATCGTCGACCTGCCGGGCACCTACTCGCTGCTCGCCACCAGCCGCGACGAGGAGGTGGCGCGGGACTTCATCCTCTTCGGCCAGCCGGACGTCACCGTGGTGGTGGTCGACGCCACCTGCCTGGAGCGCAACCTCAACCTGGTGCTCCAGGTCCTCGAGATCACGGACCGCACGGTGGTCTGCCTGAACCTGGTGGACGAGGCGGAGCGCCGCGGCATCGAGGTCGACGAGCGACGCCTGGCGCGGGACCTCGGGGTACCGGTGGTGCGTACGGCGGCCCGCTTCGGCCGCGGCCTCGACGAGCTGGTGGCGGCGGTGCACGAGGTGGCGAGCGGCGAGACCCGCACGCGCCCGCACCGTATCGCCGGCCGTACCCCGGCGCTGCAACAGGCTGTGGCGACCCTGGCCGGCGAGCTCGAAGCCGTCTTCCCGCAGCTCCCCAACGCCGATTGGGTCGCCCTGCGGCTCCTCGACGGCGACCAGCGGATCGGCGAGGCGGTGCGCAACGGCGAGCTCGGGGCGCTCTACCAGCTCGTCGGCGAGGACGGAGAGCCGGTGGCCGCCCCCGAGTCGGCCGAGGCCGCGGACAGGACGGAAGCTCCAGACACCAAGGCCGTCTTCGCCGCCCTCGACCGCTTGCGCTGGCAGGTCGGCCACGGCTTCCACGAAGCGCTGATGGAGACCGTCTACACCGAGGCGGCCCGCCTCGCCGACCGCGCCGTGCGCCACGACGGCGAGGCGAAGCGCTTCGACCTCGAACGCAGGATCGACGACCTGGTGACCAGCCGGCGCTTCGGCGTGCCGCTGATGGTGCTGCTGCTGGCGGTCGTCTTCTGGATCACCATCGCCGGCGCCAACTATCCGTCGGCGCTGCTCGCCGACCTGCTGATCGACAAGGGACACTCGCTGCTCAAGGCCGGCGCCGCCGCCGTCGGCATGCCGTGGTGGCTCGACGGCCTGCTGATCGACGGCATGTACCTGGCCACCGCCTGGGTGGTGGCGGTGATGCTGCCGCCGATGGCGATCTTCTTCCCCCTCTTCACGCTGCTCGAAGACTTCGGCTACCTGCCCCGCGTCGCCTTCAACCTCGACCACCTGTTCCAGCGCGCCGGCGCCCACGGCAAGCAGGCGCTGACCATGGCCATGGGCTTCGGCTGCAACGCGGCGGCGATCGTCTCGACCCGCATCATCGAAAGCCCGCGCGAGCGGCTGCTGGCCATCCTCACCAACAACTTCTCCTTGTGCAACGGGCGCTGGCCGACCCAGATCCTCATCGCCTCGATCTTCGTCGGCGCGCTGGCGCCGGCCTACCTGGCCGGCCTGGTGTCGGCGCTGGCGGTGGTGGGTATCGCCGTGCTCGGCGTGGTGCTCGCCTTCGCCACCTCCTGGCTGCTGTCGCGGACGGTGCTGCGCGGCGAGGTGTCGGCCTTCAGCCTCGAGCTGCCGCCCTACCGCCCGCCGCGCTTCTGGCAGACCATCTACACCTCGGTCATCGACCGCACCCTGATCGTCCTCTGGCGGGCGGTGGTCTTCGCCTTGCCGGCCGGGGCCGCCATCTGGCTGCTCGCCAACGTCACCGTCGGCGGCGCCTCCCTTGCCGAGCACATGATCTCCTGGCTCGATCCCTTCGGTATGCTGATCGGGCTGTCCGGCGTCATCCTGCTCGCCTACGTGATCGCCATCCCGGCCAACGAGATCGTCATCCCGACGGTCCTCATGCTGGTCGTCCTGGCCGGCAGGATGACGGCGGCGGGAGCCGGCACGGGGGTGATCTTCGATCCCGGCTCGACGGCCGCCACCGGCGACCTGCTCAGGGCCGGCGGCTGGACGCTGCTGACCGCCGTCAACCTGATGCTCTTCAGCCTCGTCCACAACCCCTGCTCGACGACGATCTACACCATCTGGAAGGAGACCCGCAGCGCCCGCTGGACGACGGTGGCGGCGCTGCTGCCCCTCGGCATGGGTTTCCTCCTCTGCTTCCTCGTCGCCCAGACCTGGCGACTGGTCGCCGCGTTCTTCGCCTGACGCCGCGGCAGGGTGGCCGCGCTGCCGCCCGGCGCCTCGCCCAAGCTCCTGTCCTACACTCGGTGCGATGAGTCGCGACACCGACGACCGCCCGGCGCGCCGGGACCCCGAGGCCGGTACCTCCGGCGCCGACGCGCCCGAGGTCGGCGTCGGGCCGCACCCGGAGCCGTGGCCGGACGACCCGCGGCTCGACCCGGAGCTGCTGGCGGCGGGGGACCGGCGCAACGTGGTGGAGCGCTACCGCTACTGGAGCGTGGAAGCCATCGTGGCGGACCTGGACGGACGGCGCCATCCCTTCCACGTCGCCATCGAGAACTGGCGCCACGACCCCAACATCGGCTCCGTGGTGCGCAACGCCAACGCCTTTCTGGCCGCCGCGGTGCACGTCGTCGGCGAGCGGCGCTGGAACCGGCGTGGCGCCATGATGACGGAGGTCTACCAGCACGTCGTCCATCACCCGACGCTGGACGATCTCGCCGCCTGGGCGGCGCGGGACGGGCTGCCGGTGCTGGGCGTCGACAACGCTCCCGGCGCCGAGGCTCTTTGGGACGCCGAGCTGCCCCGCGCCTGCGTGCTGCTCTTCGGTCAGGAGGGGGCGGGGTTGTCGGAGGAGGCGCGCGCCGTCGTCCGCCGCGTCGTCGCCATCCCGCAGCACGGCTCCACCCGCTCCATCAACGCCGGCGCCGCCTCGGCGGTGGTGATGGCCGAGTGGTGCCGGCGCCACGCGGGGCCGGGGATGACGTCGCCGGAGTGAGGCGGGAAACTAGGGTGCTCAACGCACTTCCCGCACGGGGCACTAGACTAGGCCGCCGGGCAGACGTTTCCGCCCATCCGGCGGCCCATACCGCATGGGCATGCATGCTCCAATACGAAACAGAGCAAGCATTGGTTTCATGCGCGCAGTAACATGGCGGCGTTTCTCTGCACTCCTCAAGTGAAGCGCTGACGACCCGCCCGGACGGGGTCGGCCGCCAGGTCACCGTCCCACGTCCGGTTCCAGGGAGACGACCACCATGCCGCAGAGCCAGAGAATGCCGTCGCCGTCGAGCCAGCTGCAGACCGCGCTGCTGCCTCTCGCGGCTCTTGCCGTGATGGCCGCCTCGGTGGCCGCTGCCGCCGCGCCGCAGGCGTCCAACGACCTGCCCCGCTGCACCGGCCCCGCCGTTGCCTTGCCCGCGGTGTGCGGCACCGAGCTCACCGATCCGGACATCAGTTGCCGTGTGCCGGCGGGGGTGGAGGGCGACCTGGGACAGCCGAGCTTCATCGTCCGCCAGCGCGCCGCGGACCTCTTCTCCTGGCAGGTGATGATCGGGCTCGACTGGCCCGCCCTGCCCGGACGCCGCGGCGTACCGGACGCCGCCAAGCCTCTCGACGCCCCCGGTCCGCGCGTCTGGGAGACCTGGATGGAGACCAGCGAGGTGTTCCGCCAACAGGACGGCCGGCCGATCCCGCCGCTGCCCTGGGACGCGCTGCCGCCGCCCCTGCCCGCCGCCTGCGGCGACGCCACCAAGCTGCTGCTGCGCGACGAAAAGGTGGACGACTTCCTCGACGCCGCCATTCAGCCCACCTACGCCACCGGCGTCTTCCCCGGCACCCTCACCGACCGCCGCGGCCGCCGGGTGCGCTACGAGATCCGCATGAACCGCGCCGCCGTCGACTACGTGCGCCGCTCCGGGCTGTGGGACGGTGGCGTGCAGAAGACGGCGGACGCGGTTTCCTTCCCGCAGGGCTCGCGGCTGGTCAAGGCGGCGTGGATGGAGATCGCGGACGACGAGGCGGACCGCTTCGTGAGCGCCGAAGCCTGCGTCTGCGAGGGAGAGCTGGCGCTCGGCGAGGAGCCGCGGGAGTGCCGCAGGAGCCGCGTCGGGCTGGTCGGCTTTCACGTCATGTCCAAGGTGCCGGGGGCGCCGCAGTGGGTTTGGTCCACCTTCGAGCAGGTGGCGAACCTCGAGCCGGCGGCGGGGTTGCCGGCTTCCTTCTTCGACCCCGCCTGCGCCACCTGCGTGACGAACCGCCAGGGCCCCGCCGGCTTCCGCAACCAGATCACCCGCCTGCTGCCCATCCCGAGCCAGGAGCCCGACTGCGCCAAGCCGTACCGCGCCGCCGACGACGTGGCGCGCCTCAACGGCGACATGCAGAAGGCTCTCGCCGCGACCGGCGCGCCGCTGCGCTACTACGAGCTGGTCGGCACCCAGTGGCCGTATCCGCCGTCGGGTGGCGGAGCCGGCGGCGTGGCGGCGGCCATATCGTCCCACGACCGCGGCGACGACCCTGCCACCGTCTTCGAGGTCGAGCCGCCGCTGCTCGGCAACGCCACCCTGGAGACCTATATCCAGCCTTCGTCGAGCTGCATGGGGTGTCACGCTGTCGCCGCCACGGAGCGCACCGACCGTTTCGTCTCCGCCGACTTCACCTTCACCCTGAACGACGCCTGGCCGCAGCCGCTGTCCGACGCCACCAGCCCCGAGCCGGACCGCGTGCCGCGCGACCCGCGGGTGATCCCGCCGCCGCGGCGGCCGCGCACCGCCTGGGACCGCGAGCACTGGAGCGACGTGGTGGCCGGCCACCAGATCACCGTCCGGACCTACGAGCTCCTCCCCGAGCTGGTGACCGCGCGCCTGCACTGTGGGAGCTGCCACCTGGGGGCCGGCGGCGACCCGCAAGCCGCCTGGTGGGTGGGGATGCGCTACAAGTACGACTGGCCGGCCACGGACCAGCTCGCGACGCGCATCAACGGCTGCTTCGAGCGCAGCATGAACGGCACCGCGCCGTGTGACCCGAGCGTGCCGTCCGGACCCGAGAGCTGCGCCGAAAACCCGGTGATGCGCGGTCTCATCACCTACATGGGCTGGCTCGACGAGCAGTGGCGGCGCGCCGAGCCCACCGGTTTCCCGGCCAACGGCTACCCGGACCTCGGGCCGCGCCAGGGCGACCCGGCGCGGGGCGCCTCGGTGTTTCTCCAGAAGTGCGCCTTCTGCCACGGCGCCGACGGCCGGGGTCGCTACCAGTTCGACGCCTACTACCGGCCGGCCCTGTGGGGGAAGCACTCCTTCAACGCCGCCGCCGGCATGGGCCGGCCTACCACCCTGGCCACCTTCCTCCGCGCCAACATGCCCTACGGCTACGGCGGCTCGCTGACGCCGCAGGAGGCGTGGGACGTGGCCTGCTTCGTGGACGCCCAAGAACGCCCCGGCTCGGGCAGTGAGATGGTCGGTGGCGAGGTGGTCGGTGGCGAGATGCGGCGCGGTGACATGGAGGGTGGCGTCGCCACGATCACCATCGGCGGCAGAACGGTGACGCTCGACACGGCGGAGAACGGCGGCGCCGAGCCGGCGGCCGGCGGCGGTTGCTTGCCGGCGCAGGCTCCAAGGTGAGACGGGCGTAGGCGGGGCGCAGGTGAGACAGGGCGCCGGAGCGTCTACTGCATCACGATGTCGGCGCCCTGGCCGCGCAGGCGGACCAGGCGGTAGGGGCCGTCACCGAGGCTGGCCTCGTCGAATACCGCGCCGCTTTCTTCCGCCAGGTGCTTGTGCCAGGCGACCCACTCGTCGCGCTCCATGTCGAGGATCTCGACCGCGCCCTGGACGGCGGCGTCGTGCCCCTCGGCCTCGGCGGGGAAGACGATCACGCCGTCCTCGACTTTCACCTGCAGGGTATGGCCGGCGTCGTCCGCCACGTTCATCCAGCAGCCCATCTTCTGGCACACGCCGGTCACCCGGCCCTCGACGCGGACGGTCTGGCCGGCGAAACGGTCCGCGTTGGCCACCAGCTCGGCGATGGGGGTGGCGGCGTCGACGGTGAGGGGGTCGCCGACGTGGACGGTGTCGGCGGCGGCGGGGACGCCGAGCCAGGAAGCGGCGAAAAGCAGGACGGCGAGGGCTGGCAAGCTAGAACGCGTTCGCATGGTCGGTCCTCCAGGGTTCGAGGATGGAAAGCGGTGGTCTCTGCTTCCTGCTCCGTGGATTCTGCCACCATTCCACCTACCCCGGCCAGCCGTTTGACTTGGTGACGCAGAGCTGGGAGACTTCGCCGAATCTTAGAGTTCGAACGCTACCTTGTTTGCGGTGAGGATGGTGCAAAGATGGATTTTCGACTGGCTGAGGTCTGGACCGTGGCGGGCATTCTCCTCGGTTTCCAGGCCACCTCCTTTGCGCAGCGCATCCGCTATGAGCAGACGCTCCCCGCCGCCGGGGAGCCCATCACCCGGATCCTGGTGTCGGACTACCTCAACCTTCTCTCCATGGCGGTGCTGGCGGTGGGCGCCTTCGCCTTGCCGACCCTGGGTTTCCTGGCTCCCGGTCAAGCCCTCCACCCGCTGGTGATCGCCGTTCTCCTCTTCGTCGGCCACTTGTTCGCCATGGCCGGCCACTACGAGCTGTACAACGCCAGCACGAAGCACGACGCCAGTACCGACTGTCCGCTTCAGGAGCGCATCGCCGTCGGCGTGGTCGCCGGGGCGGTGGTGGCGTACTGCCTCCTCATCGTGTTTTGACGTCGCGCTCCGGGAGCGGAGCCGAAGCCCTCGAGAACTGGATCAGACATGCGCACCGACCGGATTCGCTACGACCCCTTCACTCGGGAGCTGGTGAGCTTCGAACAAAAGCTGCATACCGCCTTCACCAAGGAAAACGGGTGGTGGGGCGGCACGGCCGAGGCCGCTCAGCAGCTTGGCTCGCGACTGGAGCAGATCGATTCGGTGCGCACTACCCTGGAGCTGGATTTTCTTTTTCAGCTCAGCATGATGTACCTGTCGGTTCTTTGCACTCTCTCCCTTGGCGAGGGGCGACCGAGACCGCCCGTGGTGAAGGTAGCCTGCGGCTGGCATCCC
>Ga0210095_1000272_pt1 | contig 14418 bp, 8 predicted proteins | sample China_Galinas_PW_FD_184861 | JGI IMG/M metagenome (GOLD analysis project Ga0210095, IMG submission 184861) | Wetland microbial communities from San Francisco Bay, California, USA, that impact long-term carbon sequestration - China_Galinas_PWA_D1... | ecosystem: Environmental > Aquatic > Marine >...
CCAGCAAGTCCATTAATCATTGCTGAAATGGAATAGTACATATCAGATAAAGCAGAAGCTACTAAGTGTCCTGTATGAGCACTTACGTTTCCGCTTTCGTGATCACTATGCAAAATAAAATATAATCTTGCAACGTCATCGTAAGGTTTATTAATTCCCATCATATGAGCAAAGTTGCCGCCCATATCAAGTTCGGGATTACCTTTAATGATATCTCCATTTTTATATTTTAATCTATAAATAAAAGCAGCAATAGTTGGAAGTTTAGCAAGTAGATTGAGACCATCTTCATAAGTAGAATCCCAATAGTCCATTTTGCTCATACCTTCGTTATATTTTTCAACGAAGACTGATTCTTTTTCCATTGCCAATATTGCGGTTGAAAACATTACCATTGGATGACTGTCGATTGGCATTGCACGAATGATATCAAAAACGTAATCAGGTACGTGCTGTCTTTTCTTAAATTCTTCTGCCACTTCCATTGCTTCTTTTTCTGTAGGTATATCACCTGTTAAAAGAAGATAGAAAAAACCTTCAACATAAGGCATATCGTGACCACTAACCTTCGGGAGTTTTTCCAGAACTTCCGGAATTGTATATCCTCTGAACCTGATACCTTCCATTGGATCGAGATATGAAATATCTGTTGTTAGACATTTAACACCTCTTGCTCCACCAATTGCCTGACCGATCGTTACATCGCTGATTTTTACATCGCCGTATTCTTTTATAAGACGGGATGTTCTCGGGCGCCAGCCCTCAATTTTGCTTTGTAATTTTTCTTTTAATATGGACATTACTGCCTCCATAGATTTATATTTTGACTAAAACCAGGATATTAAAGAACGGATCAGCTGTTACCACTATTAAAAGATATTCAATTGGTATGTTGATGCCTGAATGGATTACTATGAATTGATGCTATCAATAAAGTATATTCATATTTTAGCAAAGTTACTAATCCCCTTTAATAACCTCTAATTTTCACATGTCTATTTTAATAAAATAAAAGCTGAAAAGAAACAAATATTTTTAGTATTGGAACTAAATGTGATGAACTGTAAATAATCATTAAGTAGTAATTAGAATGATTTTCTACCAGACTTGTGAATTATGGGATTTGGTATTAGCTTTATTTTCAATTATTTGCAAATTGGATGTGAAAAGGGGTAATCACAATTATTCTCTAACCAGGTTAAATTAAATGAACGAAAAAGCCAAATACTATATTGATAAACTAATGATGAATAAGCATCCGGAAGGCGGATATTACAATGAAATATACCGGGCTGGAGAAATATTTGAAGCCGACGTACTTCCGGGCAGATACTCAGGAAGCCGGGTATTTTCTACTTCTATATATTTTTTGCTTTCAGGGCAAGATGTTTCCACTTTTCATCGTTTACAATCTGACGAGATATGGCATTTTTATGATGGCTGTTCTGTTAAGATTTATATAATAGATGAAAACGAAAAGGTTGAAAAAAGAATTTTAGGGACTGATCTTGAAAATGGCGAGGTGCTTCAAACAGTTCTTCCTAAAAACTGCTGGTTCGGAGCTGAATTAAACGATAAATCTTCCTTTGCTCTGATTGGCTGCACTGTATCACCCGGTTTTGATTTTGAAGATTTTGAACTTGGTGACAGGGGAAAGTTGCTTAAGCAATATCCACAATTTAAGGAACTGATAATCAGACTTACAAAAGCTTAATCGGGCGAATGGTTGAATGATAAAAAACTAAATTATGGTAATTAATTGGACGTTTTTTCAACGTAAAAGTTCATATCTTTATCTTTGAATTACAAATGAAATATGTTAAAAATCCATTGAAAATTAAGAGTAATTTATCTAATTTTTTAGTTCAAAACCCGGAGGTCTTTTAAGCGAATTTTTACTTTTTTTGAATTTACAAAATTTCTTTTAAGGTTCTTCTATCAATCGGAAAAGCATAAATTGGTTAAAAGAGATCTTCACTACCACTTCAGTTTTTGCTATAGTGTTCTATGTAGCAATAAACTTAGGGTTTGATTCTCCCGCGTCTTCAGAAGTAAATGCTGAGATTTGGATTCCCGCCTGTATGAAACTCGAATCAGGTCTTCCGGCAGTTAAAGGCATTGATATATCCAACCAGAAATTAGAATCAAAACCAACAGATCAAAACAGCTCCCATATTTATTTTGACAGAGGCAATACGGATAATCCGGATTCTACCAGGAAAATTTTGAAAATGGATTCCGTAAAAGTTTTATCCGATTCCTCAGTTAAAAAATCTATTTCACCAATAAATGAAGATTCGATAAAAGTTGCAGCTTACGCAAAAGATTCTACAGCCAGGATTCAAAATTTTCACTATGTAAGACATCCATTGCCGGTTGTTACCCTAGGTAAAAAATATGTGCCAGGTTTTTATGTGCAGCCTACACCCGGAACCATATCCCGAAAAGTTGAAATAGATTCGACAGGCAAATTTGTTTCAATAAAGGAAGAAGTTAGTGGGGTAGCATATAAAACAATTTTGAGAATTCCACTGGACGAATATATCGATTTGCAAATGGCAGCAAATGAAAAAGAAGATTGGGATCAAACTACAAGTGAATATGAATTAAAATCCAGCAAAAAAGAATTAGGCCAACTAATTAAGGACATTACCGATTTTGAAATCCCACTGCCGAGTGTGGGAGTATTAAGTATTTTTGGTGAACCCAAAATAAGTCTAAAAATTGGTGGTGCAGTAGATATTCATGGAGCCTGGAGAAATGAAACGACAGAAGGGCTAACTGCTTCATTTTTAGGTAATACAAAAAATGAACCGGATTTCAGGCAGACCGTTCAGGTTAACGTAGATGGAACAATAGGAGATAAATTAAATATTAAAGCCGACTGGAATACAGAAAGAACTTTCCAGTATGAAAATCAGCTTAAAATAAAATACACCGGGTATGAAGACGAAATAATTCAAAGTGTGGAAGCGGGAAACGTATCCCTCCAAACCTCACCGCTGGTAGGAGGAAGTGAAGCTCTTTTTGGATTAAAAGCACAATTTAAATTAGGCCCATTTACATTAACGACTCTTGCAAGTCAAAAGAAAGGTGAAATAAAAGAAGTTTCAGTTAACAGTGGATCAACTTCTTCTGATTTTTCTTTAAGAGCTTATGATTATTCAATAAACCATTACTTTGTTGATACAACTTATGCAAGTGAAATTCCAAGTCTGAATTTATTTTATAAATACTACGGAAGTCCCACTCCAATTATTGATGAAACAAAAAGAATTGTACAGATTGAAGTTTGGCGTTCTGTAAATACTACGGTAAGGGATCAGTCAAAAGAAAGACAGGCTAATGCATTTATAAATCTCCCTCCTATAAAACCCGGACAAACATATGATAATATTGACCCGACTCTAAGAGGTGATATCAACCCTATCCCGGGACAGAGTGAAACAGGTCGTTTTGTGCTTTTGCAGCCCGGAGTTGACTACGATTTACATCCTGAAACTGGTTTTATTACATTTAAAACTCAGGTACAGGATCAGGATATTATAGCAGTATCTTATCAGGTTCAAAATAATCCCTCAGATCTAAATGATGATGATTATTATGGTGAATTCCTGAATACTGCAAATTCTGATACAACAGGTAAACTTGTTCTTAAATTAGTGAAGCCTGCTAATCTTCAGCCACAGATGACTGAAGCCTGGAAGTTGCTGCTGAAAAATATTTATCCCGTTGGTGGAAGAAATATTAAACAGGATGGATTTGAATTTAAAATAAAGTATGAAAAAGAGGGGCAGGATCCTGTAATTGAACTCCCCACTTCTAATGGGACAGTAAAATTATTAAATGCGTTCGGATTGGATAACGTAGACCAGTCTAACAGCCCTACACCGGATGATATCTTTGATTATCGTCCGGGAATAACGATACTGCCTTCTACGGGAGAAATTATTTTCCCCACGCTTCAACCGTTTGGTACGGATTTTACTTCACAACTTCCGGATTCATTAAAATTTCAATCAGTATATGATACAACCAAAACTTTTGCGCGGCAAAACAATATTAAAGATAAGTGGGAACTTATTGGTAAATATTCTGGTGAGGCAAGTTCGGTTTACCAACTTGGTTTTAATGTTGTTGAAAATTCAGTTAGAGTTTATCTAAATGGTGGATTGTTAAAAGAAGGCTCAGATTACCTTGTTGATTATACAATAGGACAGGTAACAATTAGAAATGATGCAGCCCTGGTTCCGGGTGCTGATTTGAAAATTACTTTTGAACAAAATGATCTCTTTCAATTAGCTTCTAAAACACTGCTTGGTGCCAGAGGTGTTTTTGATATCTCAGATAAAACAAAGCTCGGTTTTTCAGTTCTTAATCTTAATCAGCAGACTTTGAGTGATAAAGTCAGAATAGGTGAAGAACCTTTAAGTAACACTATATATGGTGTAGATTTTTCAACCAGCAGTGATCTTCCGTTAGTAACGAAATTACTGGACAATGTAATTTCCACCAAAGAAATGTCCACTATTTCATTGTCAGGTGAATATGCTTATATGAAACCTGATCCAAACACAAAAAAGAGTACAATCCCTACAGATAATGGTGAAAGTGTTGCTTACGTGGATGATTTTGAAGGATCAAAAAGAATTATTCCTATTGGTGTTAATTATACTGCCTGGAAGGATCTGAGTCCACCTGTGGAAATGGTAAATCATTTAAATTTAACGCCAAGAGAATTGATCAATTATAAAGCAAAATCTTTCTGGTTTACATTTCAACCTCCCCAGGTTAGTGTTCATGATATATGGGGTGACAGGAAACAGGTTGGACGTTCGGACCAACAGGTTCCGGTGCTTGATTTTGTATATATACCAGATACTCCGGGTACTTATAATTATTATCCCACTTTGCAGGACCCAACAAAGAACTGGGGTGGTATGATGACACTTCTTTCTTCAACCGCAAATAATCTTGTTGAGGAAAATATTGAATACATTGAATTCTGGATGTATTCAAGAAATGCTCCAGGCGATGCAAAAATTTATATCGATCTTGGACGAATTAGTGAAGATGTTATTCCGAACAATAGACTAGATACTGAAGATAAGAATTTTAATGATGTACTTGAGCAGGGCGAAGATACTGGTATTGATGGACTAACAAATGCACAGGAAGGTGATCCTCAACAAAATGATAATCTGGATAATGGACCTCCGACTAATGGCAGGAGCGGTGACCCGAGTGGTGATGATTTTGCTTTGAAGACATCCGGCTCAACTGTATTCAGTTTGTTTGATTACTATAATATTAATGGTACAGAAGGTAATGCCGTATTAACTGATCGTGGTCGAATTCCTGATACAGAAGATCTGAATAGGAATGGTAACCTGGATAAGGTCAATAGCTTTTTTAGATATGAAGTGCCTATTGATACAAATTTGGCTACAAATAAATTTGCTATTGCCAGGGGTGGTGGAAACGGATGGTTCCAGTACAGGATACCATTAAAAGATACAACACAGGCTATTGGAAACCCGAGTTTTTCAAATGTCGAATCAATCAGAATATTTACAACAGGTGAAACGCAGCAAACCTGGTTAAGACTCGCCGAGTTTAACCTGGTTGGTAACCAGTGGCAGAAAGTCTTGCCAGAGGATACAACAATGTCTGTTTCAGTAATTAACATTGAGGATAATCAAAGTTACACAAGCCCTCCAGGAGTTTATCAGTTACAGGATAAAACAAGACCGGATGAAAATGTTTTAAGCAACGAACAATCTCTTGATTTGATAGTAAACAAATTACCCGTTGGGGAAAGCAGGGAAGCAGTAAGATATTTTGGCCGTCCTCTAGATGTCTTTAATTATTCGGAAATGAAATTATTCGTTCACGGTGATGAAAATACTGGACCAACTTCTGTTTCTTCCACTGATCTTACTGATTATAATTCAGAAATTTATATAAGATTTGGCACCGATACTAATAATTTCTATGAATATCGACAGCCGGTCAGACCGGGATGGACGTGGAATAATACTCTGAATGATATGGAAATTAAGTTTAGCGAATTGACAGCTATCAAGGAAGCGAGAGATTCTATTAATGCTATTGTTAATATTCCTGTTCCAGGAAAACCATATGCGTCCTATTCTTTAAGGGGTAACCCAACACTAACATCGGTGAGATTTGTGATGGTTGGTATATACAATAAAGGAAATGCAGTTTCACCGGGTGATGTTTCAGGTGAAATATGGTTAAACGAATTAAGGGTTATTGGAGCTGATAATCATCCAGGTTGGGCTTATAGTGTAGCTTCTTCAATGAAACTGGCGGATCTTGCAAACGTTAATTTTAATATTACAGGGAGAAGTCCGTATTTCCATCAGCTTTCAGACAGATTTGGTTCTAGAGTTGAAGCCAGGAACTGGTCCATTTCAACAACACTGGATGTTCTTAAATTGCTGCCGATAAAACTTCCGGGCAGTGAGCTAAAATTAAATTATTCTCACACAGAAACACTTGGAAAGCCTTTATATCTGCCGGGTACTGATGTATTAGTTTCGCAGGCAGCTCAACAACGGGATGATAAAATTGCCAATGGAAAAACGGGTAAAACAGGTGCGCAATTAATTGAAGAATCTAAATCTTTAAATATTTCTGATTCCTGGTCAGCATCCAATGTTAAAATTAAAATACCAGGCAACCATTGGTGGATAGATGATACTTTTAATTCTCTTACTCTCGGATTTGCATACAATAAAACCTATAGCCAGAGTCCTACTGTGCAATCAAATAAAAGTTGGGTCTGGAATGCAACAATGAATTACGGCCTGAATCTGGGTGAACAACATTATTTTAAACCAGCTGATATTCCTGTTATTGGTTCGTTGTTTTCATTGCTTTCTGATTACAAGGATGCAAGAATATATTATATGCCTCAAAATATTTCTTGGAATATTGTTGCTACAAGAAAAAAGAACACTAACATTCCAAGGCCGCAGGATAATTCAGCAGCTCAGTCAATTATTTCACGTGATTTTACAACAACAAGAACGTTAAACTTTAACTGGAAATTAAGCGATAACGGATTTTTTAATATTACCAGTAATTATAATCTTACCATAAATTCATCTCTTGCTAACCTTGAAGTTGATAAGTACGGAGAACAAAGGCCGGAAAGTGCAATATGGGGAGATATTTTTTCAGGAAAAACATTTGGTAAGGATTTCAGGTATCAACAATCAATCGATTTCAGATCAGTCCCAAGGCTTCCAAGTTTTTGGGATATTAATAAATATTTCACAATAACTGCAGGGTACTCATCAACATATCAGTGGAGTTTCGATTTCAGACAGCAGGAACTTGGAAGAAGTGCAGGCATAAGTAACAGGGCTACTTTTGGGCTTACTCTGAGATGGAAAGCTTTAACGGCTCCTCTTTTTGAAAGGTCTAAATCAACAGATGAAAAGGAAAAACCTGAAACAAGTAATGTGCAGCCGGTTAAGCATTCCAGAACAGGAAGGACGAGAATTATTACAGGAAATGAAGAGATTGATCTAAACAATATCTTAAAAGGCAAGAATAATGAAAATGATAAAAATAGCCTCGTTAATAAAAATATTGAGGAAGTAAAAGATACAACTGATGAAGGTCCGCATATATCTCCAATAAAGAAAGGCCTCTTATACCTTGAAACATTTGCAAAATCAATATTTTTCGATTATGAAAACATCACATTCAATTTTTCTAGCGAAAATACCATTTCTAAAAGTGGAATTAGATCACGCAAATCAGGATTCAATAATTTTCTGGGTTTCGGTAGTAACCCGGACAATGGGCCTTCCAGAAGTTTTATGCTTGGACTTGATCCGTATGTTGGGCCGCGCGCGCCTAATGGAAATCTGCAGGATGTTTTTGCGCAACGTAACTCAATTGATTTTGGTACATCACGACCTTTGTGGAAGGGAGCAAAAATTGACCTGAAATGGCAGGTAGGATGGTCAATTAACAAAACAGTTGCTCTAACATCGGATGCCAACGGCAACACAACTGTTTCAAACTTAACTGCAACCGGTACTTTAACAAGAAGTTTCCTTTCATTTCCGTCGGTTTTATTACTGAAAGGATTTAAAAGTGGAATTGTAAAAGTTCATGAGCTTTATAATCCAAATGCTGCAGATCCTGTTAAGAATTTATCGCAGGCATTTGTACAAGGATTTGAGAGCTTCCCAACTTTATCCAAACTTGGATTTTTAGGAAAATTCATCAACTATATTCCTCGTCCTAACTGGCATATCACCTGGGACGGACTGGAAGATTTACTATTCTTTAATAAGATAGCAGATAATATTTCACTGGATCATGCTTATTCAGCAACTTATACTGAAGGATGGCTTACAACTCCTGATGGTAGCCAAAAGACACAGATACAGCGGGTACAATATGGATTTTTGCCACTTGTAGGATTAAACCTGACATTCGGGAAAGTATTTAATGGTGTTCTAATTAGCAGTATCAAGTATTCTACCAGAAGTAGTTTTGATCTTGGAATATCTACAAGAAATATTATTGAAAGTTTTTCAAAAGATATCGGAGTTACAGCAGGTTATTCTAAATCAGGATTTGAACTTCCATTATTTGGTGTGTCGCTAAAAAATGATATAGAATTTAGTTTCTCGTATACGTACTCGAAAAATTCAAGCATCATATATGATATGAGAGACTTTAAGGAGGAGGGCACTCCTCAGAATGGTACTACAAGGATAACTATTGAGCCCAGAGTAAAATATACAATAAGTTCAAGAGTGCAACTTTCACTTTTCTATTCAAGGACCAAAGTTAATCCGGAGGGTGCTTCAAGAATACCTGCCACCGTTACTAATCAGGCTGGATTAGATGTGCATATTTCGATTCAATAATTCATGCATTTAATATTTAAGTAAATTTTATTTTATTATTAGACAATTTATATCTAATAATTGTGAATCAATTCAATAAGAGCAAATTATGATGAAAGCAAAAAGAATATTATGGGTTGATGATGAAATTGATCTTCTACGTTCTCACGTTATCTTTTTATCAGAAAAAGGTTTTAAAGTTGATACTGTAACTAATGGTGAAGATGCTATCTCGCTAGTGAAAGAGAGCGACTACGACCTGATATTTCTTGATGAGATGATGGCGGGAATGGGTGGTCTCGAAACCCTAAGCGAGATCAAAGATTACAATGCAAATATTCCGGTAGTAATGATTACTAAAAGTGAAGAAGAAACCTTAATGGATGATGCTATCGGAGGCAAAATAAGCGATTATCTTACCAAGCCCGTCAATCCAAGCCAGGTATTACTGGTATGTAAAAAAATTCTTGAGGGCAAAAAAATTTCCGGACAATATGTAGCAAAAGATTATCTTCAGGATTTTAATGAAATTTCGCAGGCATTGCTTAATAAAATGGATTACTCAGAGTGGATTGACATTTATCTTAAGCTTGTCAATTGGGATCTTGAACTTGATCGTCATCCGGAAATTGGGCTTCAGCAAACTCTAAATGATCAGAAAAAAGATGCTAATAAAGAATTTTCAAAGTTTGTTGAGAAGAAATATAAAGAATGGGTGAATTCCCAGGGAAAAGAAGATACACCAGTTTTATCACCTGACATATTTGAAAAATTTATACATAAACATCTTCAAGATGAGAAATCGATAGTATTTTTCTTTGTTCTCGATTGCCTGAGAATGGATCAGTGGTTGTTAATGGAAAAACTATTAATCAATGATTTTAAAATTGAAAAGGATTATTATTTCTCTATCCTTCCAACAGCCACACCTTATGCGCGTAATGCTTTATTCAGCGGACTTTTCCCTTCAGAAATTGAAAAAAATTATCCTGATTTGTGGACGAATGGAAATGATGATGAAACCAGTATGAATAAATATGAAAAGGAGTTGCTACAGTATTTACTGCAAAGGAAAAAAGTTCACTTAAAAAATGATCTTAAATATATAAAGATTATTGATCCGGAAGTCGGCAGAAATTTTGAACATAATATTATGTCGTACCAAAACACACAGTTTACCGCGGTTGTTGTAAATTTCCTCGATATGATGGTGCATGGTCGATCTGATTCAGATCTTTTAAAAGAAATTGCCCCGGACGAAGCGGCCTATCGTTCACTTACGAATACCTGGTTCAGTCATTCTTCGTTATTAGCTACTTTTAAAGCTCTTTCTAAAATGAGAAATGCAAAAATAGTAATTACGACAGATCACGGAAGCATCAGATCATTGCGAGGAGCGAAAGTTCTTGGTGATAAGGAAGCATCAACCAATTTAAGATTTAAATACGGTAGAAATCTTAAAGTAGATGAAAAACATGCAATTTATATTAAGAATCCAGCTGAGTATAAACTTCCTAAGCGCGGAATTACTATCAGTTATATAATAGCAAAAGAAGATTACTATTTTGTTTACCCGACTGACTATCATAAATATTTATCTCATTACAAAGATACTTTTCAACACGGGGGAATTTCGATGGAAGAAATGATACTCCCTGTAATAACTATGGAACCAAAATAAAGTGAATTTACCTGATACAGTAAAAGTATTTTCTGAAGATGAAACCAGTAACCTGGCAATTGAATTCTCAAAGATGATTAAGAATAGTGATTTAATCATTTTGAATGGTGATTTGGGAACAGGAAAAACTTTCTTTGTAAAAGCTTTGGCAAAGAACTTTGGTATTGCAAACGTTAGTAGCCCGACATTTGCCATTGTAAATGAATATTATGGCAGCAAAAAAATTTATCATTTCGATTTTTACAGGATAGAAAAAGCAACTGAATTATTTGATATTGGCTTTAACGATTATCTGAACGACGGGGAAGCTATTACCTTTATTGAGTGGGGGAATCTTTTCCCGGAAGTATTTCCCGAGAAAAGAATTGAAGTAAATATTTCGATGAATGAAGATTTAAGCAGGAATTTTGAAATTAAAAAATATGAGTGAATTAAAACCAATACTCGCAATTGAAACATCAGGTGCATCAGGTAGCGTGGCACTTTATTATTCTGACGATAAATATTTTGAATCTGTAATAAAAGATAAAAGGGCACACAGCGAAAAATTATTAATTTCTGTGGATGAAGTACTGAATTCTGCTGGAATAAAAATTAAGGATGTAAAGGCTATTGCGGTTTCTGCAGGTCCGGGATCTTTTACAGGATTAAGGATTGGGATGTCGGCCGCAAAAGGTCTGGCATTCGGGGCCGGGTTGCCGATTATTCCTGTCCCAACTTTTGATGCAATTGCTTTGCGGATTTCTTCAGAATTAGAAGAGGGGAATGAGTTTATTATAGCTAATAAGGTCAATTCTGACGAGATTTATTATGCAAAGTTTCAAATTAAGGATAATAGCTCTATATTTGTAGATGCACTGCAAATCTTGAAATTGGCCGATATCGGTAATAAAAATGCCGCAAATAAGTATGGAAATGTTTTTACAGATGATAGCGGGAACATGTCAGTACCGGGTGCGGTTTATATTGCTAAATGGGCAGGAAGCTACGGAAATTCGTTATTGACATTAAATTACGATTATATTGAACCAAATTATCTTAAAAACTTTATAGTTAAGGTAAAAAGAAATGGCTAAAAAATTATTTTTAATTATTATGGTAGTTTGTCCATTATTAATTGGACAAGCAATCAGGCCACGCATTGCAGTGCAGGAGGTAGAACACGATTTTGGTTCTTCTGCGGGTTCCTACACTTTCCTGATTTATAATAGCGGCGGCGGCGTTCTGAAAATTAGTAAAATAAGAACTACTTGTAGCTGTGTTACAACAAGTCTCGAAAAAAATGAAATTGCAATGGCCGACTCCTCAGGATTAACGGTTACATTCTCCGGAACCAGGAAAAAAGGACCGATGCTTGAGTATATTTATATTAAATCTAATGATGAAACAACGCCTGAATTAAGATTAACAGTTGCTTCTGATAAACATATTCCACCCCTAATTTTTCCTAATTTATCAAGTGTTGATACCAGCGTTAAGCAGAGACCTCCTGATTCTCCGATAATCTTTTGGCCTGAAACAAGTCATAATTTTGGAGAAATGACCAAAGGAAATGTGGTCGGTTATAATTTTAAGATTATAAATAAAGGGAAATCAACTCTTGTAATTAAAAGAGTCAGAACCTCCTGTGGCTGTACTGCTGCACTGGTTAGCAATAATAAAATAGAGCCGGGGGAAGGTTCGGAATTGCACGTAGAATTTGATTCATCAACTGAAAATGGGAAAGTGCGCAGGATAATTGAAGTAGTATCAAACGATCCTGGTGCGGAAAAATCAATACTTAATATTTATGCTGAAGTAAAACCCGGGTCTAAATAATGGCATGGTTTAGAAGATCAAAAGAAAATATATCACCGGATTCGCAAAAAAAAGATTTGCCTGATGGCTTATGGGATAAATGTCCCGGTTGTGGTGAAATCCTTCACAAAAAACAGCTTGATGCGAATCTCTGGACTTGTGTAAAATGTAATTATCATTTCAGAATAGGAAGCCAGGAATATATTAGTTTCCTTATTGATAACGGAAGCTTTAAGGAAATGGATAAGAAAATGCGCTCAGCTGATCCACTGGAATTTGAGGATACAAAAAAGTATAAGAAAAGAATTCAGGATACTATAAAGAAATTAAATCTCAATGATGCTGTAAGAACAGGGACCGGCAAACTTAATGATATGGACGTAGCTATAGGCTGCATGGATTTTAAGTTTATCGGTGGCAGTATGGGATCAGTTGTTGGTGAAAAATTAGCACGCCTGATTGATAAAGCATATAAGAATAAGATTCCGTTGATAATTATTTCTGCTAGTGGCGGAGCAAGGATGATGGAGGGAGCATTCTCCCTAATGCAAATGGCTAAAACCAGTTCCAGACTGGCAAGGCTGGCTGACTCTTCGGTTCCTTATATCTCTGTTTTAACGGATCCTACAACTGGTGGAACTACAGCAAGTTATGCAATGCTTGGTGATGTTCACGTTGCAGAACCACAGGCATTAATTGGATTTGCAGGTCCTCGTGTGATAAAACAGACAATAGGTAAGGATTTACCCAAAGGATTTCAACGCTCAGAGTTTCTTCTTGAGCAGGGATTTGTAGATGTGATTTCTCATAGAAAAGATCTTAAGTCAAATATTCACAACCTTTTGACCTTAATGACCTGAGGTTTCCTATCAAGACTATTAAATCTGTTTCCGCAATTCAATCTGAAATTAGCCGGCTAAAAAGAAAAGGGAAAACTATTGGCTTTGTGCCTACAATGGGATATCTACATGAAGGGCATTTATCTCTCGTTAGGAAAGCCCGGAGCAAGGCAGACATAACTATAGCATCCATTTTTATCAATCCAACTCAATTTGCTCCCACTGAAGACCTGGCAAATTACCCACGTAATATAAAAAGAGACAAAGCTAAATTAGTAAAAGAAGGCGTCGATATTTTGTTCTTTCCTGATACGAAAGAAATTTATGCTGATGGATTTCAGACATTTGTTGAGGTAAATGAAATCACTGCCAAACTTGAGGGAGAATCCAGGCCCACACATTTTAAAGGAGTAACAACAATCGTATCAATTCTTTTTAATTGTGTTAAACCTGATTTTGCATTCTTTGGGCAAAAGGATGCTCAGCAGGCGGAAGTAATTAAAAGAATGGTTAAAGATCTGAAATTTAATACCAAAATTGTTGTTAGCCCGATTGTAAGAGAAAAGGATGGACTTGCAATGAGTTCCCGCAATGTTTATCTCTCAGATCAGGAAAGGAAAGATGCATTGGTCCTAAGCAAATCATTAAAAGGGGCAAAGGAAAAAATACGCAGTGGAGAAAAGAGTACAGCTAAAATTCTTTCCTGGATGAAAAAATTAATTAATTCTGTTGAAAGTTCTGATCTTGATTATGTAAGTATTGTTGAAGCAAATTCTTTTAGACAGGAGGAAAAGCTTATTAAAGGGAAAAAATACTATATCCTGGTAGCCTGCAAAATCGGAAAGACTCGCCTTATCGATAATCTTTTAATAAAAGCCTGATTTTAATTATTATTCTTATAAACAGCAATTATTCCCATCAAAACAAGTTCGCAGAGATATTCATATCTGAATTTCAAAAAAGGAATTATTTTTTCTGCATTCCCGCCGGTTAAATAAATATGAACATTGCTGACATCAAATTTTCTTTTTATATCACCAATAGTTTTTTCAATCAAACCAATTTGTGCATTTATTACACCGCTGGCAATTGAAGATTTTGTATCAACTCCCGTAATTCCTGTATAATCTTTCTCAGAAACTTCAGGAAGTTGTGCTGTATTTTGAGAAAGAGAATTGAACATAAGGTTTAACCCGGGCAG
>Ga0210095_1000274_pt1 | contig 14406 bp, 9 predicted proteins | sample China_Galinas_PW_FD_184861 | JGI IMG/M metagenome (GOLD analysis project Ga0210095, IMG submission 184861) | Wetland microbial communities from San Francisco Bay, California, USA, that impact long-term carbon sequestration - China_Galinas_PWA_D1... | ecosystem: Environmental > Aquatic > Marine >...
TCGAGGATCTCGGCCGCCTCGGCCGCCTCGCTGCGGCCCAGAAGCAGCAGGGCCAGGGCTTCCCGGCTACCGGCGAGGTCCGGGTGATCGTCGGGCAGAGCGCCCTCGCGGATCGCCAGGGCGCGGCGCAACAGCGCCTCGCTCTCCTCGTTACGGCCGCAGTAGTAGGCGATCCCGGAGAGGTTGTGGAGGACCTTGGCTACCCGTAGATCGTCTTTGCCGTAGACGCTCTCGTGGACGGCCAGGGAGCGGCGCAGGGTCGCCTCCGCCTCGTCGAAGCGCTGTTGGGAGGCGAGGGTGGCGCCCAGCTTGTTGAGGACGTCGGCCATCTCGGCGAGAGCGGGCTCCGGCTGCGCCTCGTAGATCGCCAGCGCCAAGCGCAACGGAGCCACCGCGTCGCCCCTGCCCGAGAGTTGGGCTAGCGATCCGAGGCGGACCAGGGTGTCGGCGACTTCCGGATGCGCGGCACCGCGGAGACGCCGGCGGATCTTCAGGGCCTCTCGCAGCATCGGCCGGGCTTCGTCGTAGAGACCAAGGGCGGTGTGAATCCCACCCAGGGTGGCGAGGAGCCGGGCGCGCAGCAGGGGCTGCTCCGCGAGGTTCTGCTCCTCGCCCAGGCGCTCGACGCCGCGGTGCAGCAGCTCGTGTACGTCCGCTACCCGGCCGCGGGCCTGGCGCGGGTCCGAGGCTTCGAACAACCCCTCCAGGTACGCCAGCAGCGCGTCGGCCCGGGCGGCCTCCTGCTCCGCGTCGCGGCGCGCCTCGATCGCCCGTTCGCGCTCCGCCCGCAGGTCGAGGGTGTACTTGACGCCACCGAGGACGAACAGCAGCGCAGTCGCGGCCGCGAGGACGAGCAGGCGCCGCCGGCGCGGCCTGCGGCGGATCCAGGCGAGGCGCTCGGCGGCCTCGGCCACGCTCGGGCGGGCTTCGGGAGCGACCGCTTCCAGGCGCCGGATCAGCCTTGCGAGGGCCGGGTCCTTCACTCCGTCGAGGGGGAATGTGTCGCCGTCGGCGGCTTTGACCAACAGGAGTGGTCCCGGCAGGTCGGTGGCGTAGGGTGGCCGGCCGGTGAACAGCTCGTGGAGGAGCAGGCCGAGAGCGTAGGCGTCGCTCGCTGCGGTGGCCGGCTCGCCGCGGGCCTGCTCCGGGCTCATGTGGGCGGGGGTCCCCACCAGGTCGCCGACCCCGCTGCGGGCGGCTTCCGCGGGGACCCACCAGGAGGCGCCGGCGACCGGTGCAGCGAGCGGCGACGTGTCCAGCGGCGACGTGTCCAGCGGTGACGTGCCCAGCGGCGCGGTGGCCTCGCCGGGGCCGTCCTCGGCTTCCCAGCGGGCGAGTCCGAAGTCCAGCACCTTGACCTCGCCCGCGGCGGTGAGCATCACGTTGTCGGGCTTCAAGTCCCGGTGGACGATGCCCTTCTCATGGGCCGCTTCGAGGGCGCGCGCCACGGCCTCGGCGACGGCGAGCCGGGCCGCCGGAGCGAGCCCGTCGGCGAGGGCACGGCGCAGCGTGCGGCCGCGGACCAGCTCCAGGACCAGGAGGTCTCCGTTCTCTCCGTCCTCGCTCTCCAGGTAGTCGTGGATGCGGCAGACGTTGGGATGGTCGAGCCGGGAGAGGATGCGCGCCTCGCGGAGAAAGCGCTCGCGGGCTCCGGCGCTGGCGCGGTCGCTGCGGATCGCCTTCAGCGCCACGTCCCGTTCGAGCTTCTCGTCGAAGCCGACGTAGACGGCGCCCATCCCTCCCTCGGCGATCTCGCCGGTGATCCGGATGTGACCGACGCGGTCGCCGGGACGGATCATGCCTCTATCCTCCTCGCCGTCTCGCGCCAGGCGCGCTCCAGGGCCGGCAGGCGCCGCCGGCTACCGCCCACGTCGCCCCGCCGTGCCAGGGTGGCGACCTCGGAGGCCCGCTCGGCCAGCTCGGCGGCGCCGAGGAGACCGGCGCTGCCGGCCAGGGCGTGGGCCGCCTCCGCGGCCGCTTCGCCGTCCCCCTCCGGCAGGGCGCGCCGTAACCTCGCCAGGTCCTCCTCGCCCTGGCGCAGGAAGGTGGCCACGGTGGACTCGCCCGTCGTCCCGTCCAGGTGCCGCAGGGCGGCGAGCCGCGCGGCGAGCTCGTCGCCGGAGGAGGCCGGTGGGGTGAAGCCGAGACTACGGTCGAGGACGGCTGCCAGCTCGGCGGTGCCGAACGGCTTGATGAGCCGGTCGTCCATGCCGGCGGTGAGGCAGCGCGCCACGTCCTCCGGCCGGCGATGGGCGGTGACGGCGATCACGGGCAGCCGCCGGCCCGGCTCGCCGGCCGCTTCCTTCGCCCGCAGCCGGCGGCAGGTTTCGATGCCGTCCACGCCGGGCATCTCGCAGTCGAGGAGCACGGCGTCGAAGCGGCCCTCCTGCAGCATCTCCAGGGCCTCTTCGCCGCCGGCCGCCGCCTCGGCGGTGAAGCCGAGCTCGCCCAGCATCGCCAGACCCACCGCCCGGTTGACGCCGCGGTCGTCCACCACCAGGACTCTGCGCTGCCGCCGGGCCAGCCGCCGTGCGGCGTCGTCCGCCGGTGCGGAGAGCGAGGCCGGCGTGCCCGCGGTGCCCCGGGCGTGCTGCAGGGGAAGCCGGAACCAGAAGGTCGAGCCGACTCCCCGCGCGCTCTCGAAGCCGATCTCGCCCCCCATCAGCTCGACGATGCTCTTCGAGATGGCGAGCCCCAACCCGGAGCCGGAGAGCACGCCGGAGCCCGGGCTGCCCGCCTGCGCGAAGGGCTCGAAAAGCCGGGCCTGGTCCTCGCGGCGTACGCCTACCCCGGTGTCGCGGATCTCGAAGCGGATCTCCGGCTCGCGCTCCTCGGCGCCCTCCGTCCCGACGCTCACCGTCACCAACCCTCGGCGTGTGAAGCGGACCGCGTTGCCCACCAGGTTGAGGAGCACTTGGCGCAGGCGCACCGGGTCGCCGTGGAGGGTGTCCGGGAGGTCGGCGTCGACGTGGAGGCGGAGGTCGACCTCGCGCTCGACGGCGGGTGCCGCCAGCAGCCGCACGACCTCGCCGACCGCCTCGCGGAGCTGGAAGTCCCGGGGCCGGAGCTGCAGGCGTCCGGCATCGATCCTCGATACGTCCAGCACGTCTTCGGCCAGTCCGAGGAGGGTCTCCGCAGAGGTTCTCATCAGCTCCACGTGCTCGCGCTGCTCCGCCTCGGGCCCGCCGCGCAGCAGGAGGTCGGTCAGCCCGAGGATGCCGTGCATGGGGGTGCGCATGTCGTGGCTCACCCGGGCCAGGAGCTGGTCCTTCGCCTGCTCGCCGGCGCGGGCGCTCTGCTGCAACTGCCGGCACCTCCGCAGCTCGTCGTCCAGGGCGCGCCAGAAACGGCGTCGAAGCCCCAGGGCGGCGCCGGTCGAAAGGAGGAGGACGGCCACCGAGGCGAGGCGATAGGGGAGGGGTAGACCGGGCGTGGCGAGGGCGACGCCGGCGAGAGCCGCCAGCAGGAGCCCGCCGCCGGCGAGCCCCAGCCGGTCGAGCCTGCGCAGCGCGGAGACGCCGGAGTCGGCAGGCCGTGCTGCGCGAGCGGTGACGCCGCGGTGCGTCCGGCGGTCAGCGGACGGCCGCGTCACTGTCGGGCTCCCGGACCGTCCGTGCGGCGGGGTCCAGGGCGTCGAGGGGCACCAACCCCTTCTGCAGCGCGTAGAGCACCGCCTCCACGCGGTTGCTCACTCCGAGCTTTCCCAGCACGTGCCCGACGTGGGTACGCACCGTGATCTCGGCGACGCCGAGCCGGGAGGCGATGTCGCGGTTGTTCAGCCCTCGGGAAAGGAGCTCGAGCACCTCGTGCTCCCTGGGCGTCAGCGGCTCGACGGCGCCGGCGGCCGAGCTCGGCCGCCAGTGGGTGAGCACCCGGCGGGTGAGATGCGGAGGAAGCCAGGCCTCACCGTGCGCCACCCGGCGGACGGCTTCGAGGAAGTCCGCCCGCCCGCTGGTCTTGGACACGAAACCCGCGGCCCCTGCTTCGACGGCGGCGAGGATCTCCGCCTCCGCGTCCGGGCTGGTGAGCACCACGACGCCGACCTCGGGTTGGTCGGCGAGGATCCTCCGCGTGGCCTCGGCGCCGGCGAGACCGGGGAGCCGCAGGTCCATGAGGATCACGTCGGGGCGGTGGCGCTCCGCCTCCTCGACGGCACCATGGCCGTCCTCCGCCTCGGCCACCACCTCGACGTCGTCGGCTCCCGTCAGCAGCGAGCGCACACCGGCCCGGACCACGGGGTGGTCGTCGACGACCAGAACCCGGATCAGATCCCGCTCGGGCCCGGGGCTCACCTGTCGATCTCCCAGAGACGATTGCAAATAATTTTACACATAGATGAATCCTTTACACAGACATTATAAGTCCATTCGAAATGCCTGCCGCCGCCCCTTCGGGCGGGGAGATCTCTCATCGCCTGACGGTGCGCCGCACCGAGCACCGGGCAGTGCGTCAGCACGCCTCTGGCCTGCCGCCCCTTCGGGCGGGAAGGCTTCTCATCACATGATGTAGAACGAATTCAACGCGGTGCTGACGACGGACCGGCTCGCTTTCGCTAGCGTGACAGTGACCGCACCGGCCCCTGGATGCGACCGCGAGAGGTGGTTGCCGTTCGGGCCGGCCCCACCGGGAGGACCCGCCATGTGCCGAATCCACGCGCCCCGCCTCTGGGTAGTGCTCGCCCTTGTCGCCGTCTGGCTGCTCGCCGCCTCACCCCTCGCTGCCCAGACCGCCGATCGCGCCGCGGTCCAGGCCCTCACCTCGGTCCAGGACCTGCCCGGCAACGGGCCGTGGGTGGTGCGGGTCCTCACCGCCGACCGCGAGACGATCGGCAAGCTCGCCGCCTGGGCCGACGTCTGGTCGGTCGAGCGCAAGGAAGGGATCGTCGTCGTGCAGCTCTACTCCGCCGCCGACCTGGAGCGGCTCCTGGCGCTCGGGCTGACGGTCGAGCTCGACGCCGTCCACACCGACCAGCTCACGCATCTCGGCATCCCGCTCGAAGGCCAGTACACCGGCATTCCGGGCTACCCCTGCTACCGCACGGTGGAGGAGACCTATGCCACGGCTCTGGCCATCGTGGCGGCGCATCCGGATCTCGCCACCTGGTTCGACGTCGGCGACTCGTGGGAGAAGACCGAGAGCCCGACCGCCGGTTACGACCTCATGGTGCTGCGGCTCACCAACTCGGCGGTGCCGGGGCCGAAGCCGATCCTGTTCGTCAACTTCGCCATCCACGCCCGCGAGTACACCACCGCCGAGCTCGGCACCCGCTTCGCCGAGTACCTGGTGGACAACTACGGCGTCGACCCCGACGTCACCTGGATCCTCGACTTCCACGAGGTCCACCTGCTGCTGCAGACCAACCCGGACGGCCGCAAGCAGGCGGAGACCGGGCTGTCGTGGCGCAAGAACACCGACAACGACTTCTGCTCCAACACCAACTCCCGCGGCGTCGACCTCAACCGCAACTTCGACTTCGAGTGGGGCTGCTGCGGCGGCTCGAGCGGCAGCCAGTGCGACGTCACCTACCGCGGCCCGCTGCCCGCCTCGGAACCGGAGGTCCAGGCCGTCGAGACCTACGTCGCATCGATCTTCCCGGACCAGAGGCCGGGCGACCTCACCACCCCGGCGCCGAGCGACGCCACCGGCGTGGCGCTGGACATCCACAGCTACGGCGAGCTCGTCCTGTGGCCGTGGGGCTTCACCGCCGCCCTGGCGCCCAACGGCACGGCTCTCCAGACCCTGGGCCGCAAGTTCGCGTATTTCAACGGCCACACGCCGCAGCAGGGCATCGAGCTCTACCCGACCGACGGCACCACCGACAGCTTCTACTACGGCGAGCTGGGGGTGGCGGGCTACGGCTTCGAGCTGGGGACCACCTTCTTCCAGAGCTGCAGCACCTTCGAGGCGAGCATCCTGCCCGGCAACCTCGCGGCCCTGCTCTACGCCGCCAAGGTGGTGCGCACGCCGTACCTCACCCCGGCCGGTCCGGAGGCGCTGAGCGTGGCGGCGTCGCCGCAGCCGGTGGTCGCCGGTACGCCGGTCGACCTCACCGCGGTGGTCGACGACGGCCGCTTCAACAACACCAACGGCACCGAGCCGACCCAGGCCATCGCCGGTGCCTACGCCTTCGTCGACGTGCCGCCGTGGGACGCCGCGGCGGTGGCGCTGGCGATGGGCGCCGGCGACGGCACCTTCGACGAGGTGTCCGAGGCGGTGGCGACGACCCTCGACACCAGCACCCTCGCCCCCGGCCGCCACCTGCTCTTCGTGCAGGGCGTCGACGCGCTGGGCAACGCGGGGCCGGTGAGCGCGGCGTTCCTCGACGTCGTCGACCCGGCCACCGCGCCCATCGTCCAGGGCACGGTGCGTGACGTCGGCACGCTCGACCCGCTCGCCGCGACGGTGACGATCGGTGGGTACGCGACGGCGACGAACCCGGTCTCCGGCATCTACTCGCTGCAGGTGCCGCCCGGCACCTACGACGTCACCGCCATGGCCGCCGGCTACCTGCCGGCCACCGCGCCGGGCGTGGTGGCCGACGAGCTCGACGTGGTGACGCAGGACTTCGATCTCGTTCCGCTGTCGGCCTGCACCACCGTCGACTTCGACGACGGCAGCGCCGCCGGCTGGCTCAACAGCCCGGCCTCGACCTGCACCACCGGCAGCTTCGTCGTCGCCACCCCCACCGAGGTGATCGACGGCGGCGTCGTCACCCAGGTCGGCGGCGACCACACCAGCGGCACCGGCAACGCCTTCTTCTCGGCGGTCAACACCGCCGCCGGGACGGACGACGTCGACGGCGGCGCCTGCATCGTCGAGTCGCCGGTCTATCCGGTCGCCGCGCCGTCGTCGCTGACGATCTGGTACTTCCACGGCCAGCGCGACGCCGGCGGCGACGCCGGCGACCACTTCCTCCTCGACCTGTCGACCGACGGCGGGTCCAACTGGACGCCGCTCGCCGCCTACGGCGACGAGACGGTGAACGCCGCCTGGACCGAGGCGACGGCCAGCGTGCCGGCCGGCGCCGACGTCAAGCTGCGCGTCGACGTCGCCGACGGCACGGCGAGCGGCGACCTCGTGGAGGCCGGCGTCGACGACCTGTGGATCTGCCCGACGGCGGCGCAGTGCAGCGTCCCGGCCGACTGCGACGACGGGCTCTACTGCAACGGTGCCGAAACCTGCGCCGGCGGCTTCTGCCAGGCGGGGAGCGACCCGTGTGCGCCGGCCGCCTGCGACGAGGTGACCGACACCTGCATGGCGGGTCCCACCGAGGTGACCTTCACCTCCGTCGCCGCCGAGGACGGCTGGGTGCTCGAGTCGAAGGAGAGCTCCAACAGCGGTGGCTCCAACGACGCGGCGGCGAGCACTCCCGATGCGCTACGGGTGGGCGACGCCAACCGGGACCGCCAGTACAAGGTCGTCGTTTCCTTCGACACCTCGGCCATCCCGGACGGCGCCACCATTCTCTCGGCCACCCTGCGGCTGCGCCGCGGTACGTCGAGCGGCATCGATCCCTTCACCACCCACGGCACCTGCTGGGTGGACGTCCAGACCGGCGGCTTCTCCGGCTCCACGGCATTGCAGGACAGCGATTTCGAAGCGGTGGCGACGGTGGTGCAGGCCGCCAGCCTGTCCCAGCCGGTCGCCGACGGCGACTGGTCGGAGGGCAGCCTCGGTGCCGCCGGCCTGGCGGCCATCGACAAGACCGGCACGACGCAGCTCCGCGGGTACTTCGCCCTCGACGACAACGACGACCACAACAACGACTACGTCGGCTTCTACGCAGGAGACGACGCCACGGCGGCCAACCGGCCGCAACTGGTGGTCGTCTACCAGTAATCAGCCCCGGCGTCGACGACGCCGATCCACGAAAGGAGTTTTCGCCATGAAGACCACCCTCACCCTGCTCGCCGCCGTGCTCCTCGTCTGTAGCGGCGCCACCTTCGCCCAGACGCCGGACGGGATGCCCCCATCGCTCGAGACGGTCTGCGACACCGAGAGCGGCGCCGCCTTCGGCTGGTGCAACGCCTACTGCGAGGCGATGGACTGCGAGCTCGCCAACGACAACGACCCGCTGACCGAGCCCCACGCCTCGGCCAACGCCTGCGACAAGGTGCGGACGAAGTTTCAGCAGAGCACGGGCCGCGACATGCCGTGCGAGCGGAGCTGCCCTTGCAGCGACCCGGAAATCGCCTCGTACTTCGCCTCCTTCATCGCTGGCACCAGTGAGTTCGACGCCGACTTCTGCTTTACGGAACCGGGCTTGATCACCGACGGGGCGTACATTGTCGACGCTTCTATCGACGTCCCGGTCGCGTTCTCGGTCGAGCTCGCGGACGACGGACAGTGGATCTGCGGGTTGACCAGCGATGCCGAAGCCCTCCCGATCACGCCCGAGCAGGGGATGTACTGCGCCGAGCTGATCGAGCAGGCGGCGAACCAGCAGGGGCTGACCTGCGGGCCGCCTCCGGTCTGATCCCCGACACCGACCGAACACCCACGACGTTCTGAGCGCCGGGGAGGGGCGACCGCCCCTCCCCGGCTGCTCGGGCGACACCTCGACCGCGGCCGACCGGTCGCGGCCGTGGTGACCAGCGATGAAAACGGGGTCCCGAGGGCTCTTCGAGCCCCGCCGAGCCCCGCATTTCCTTCTTGTCAGGGAACGGATTGAAGGGAGACTCAGCCATGATCTCTAGAAAGCACGTACCGTACCTCCTGTCCCTCGCCCTCTTCCTGTCCCTCGCCACCGCGGTGCGGGCCATGCCGCCCCTGCCCACCGACGCGTGCGACCCCAACCCTTGCGTCAACGGCGGCACCTGCGCCGATGTCGGGGGAGAGGCCGTCTGCACCTGCCTGCCCGGCTGGACCGGCAAGGACTGCGACGTCCCGGACGAGCCGGCCGAGACGTGCACCGTGCCGACCTCCGGCGAGGTGGCCCGCTGGCAGGGCGACGGCAACGCGCAGGACTCCGTCGACTCCAACCACGGCACGGCGCTCAACGGCGCTGGCTACGGGAGCGGCCTTTCCGACTTCTTCGACCAGGGCTTCGCCTTCGACGGCGTCAACGACTACGTCAGCGTGCCCGACTCGCCGTCGCTGTCGCTGACCACCTCGTTCACCCTCGCCGCCTGGATCAAGCCGACGAACCCGGCCAACGGCAACGTGCAGGGGATTCTGTCGAAGCCGCGGGACGGCGGCGGCACCGGATACAGAATGAGCCTGGCGCCCGACGGAGCGGCAAGGATCGGACTGAACAACGGTTCGAACTGCGTGGCCGGCTCCGCCGCCTCGGTGCCCGCCGGGCAGTGGACCCATGCCGCCGTGACCTTCGACGCCGGCGCGGCGTCCGTGTACCTGGACGGTGCCTTCGCCGCCGGCACCACGTGCGCCTTCTCCAGCCTGGCGGACAGCTCCGAGCCGTTCGTCCTCGGCCGCGAGCTTCCCTCCCTGGGGCGCTATTTCGGCGGCGCGGTCGACCAGGCGCGGGTCTTCGACCATGCTCTGTCGGAGGCCGAGATCCGCAATCTGTGGGACACCGACTGCGACGACGTCGGCGACGACGCCGACAACTGTCCGTTCGACGTCAACCCCGGCCAGGAGGACCACGAGGGCGACGGCCTGGGCGACGTCTGTGACCCGGACGACGACAACGACAGCGTGGTCGACACCAGCGACAACTGCCCGCTGGACGCCAACGCCGACCAGGCCGACAACGACCTCGACACCCTGGGAGACGCCTGCGATCCGGACGACGACAACGACGGCGTGGCCGACACGGCAGACAACTGCCCCTTCGACGCCAACCCCGACCAATACGACCTCGACAACGACGGTCTGGGCGACGTCTGCGACGCCGATGCGGACGGCGACGGCGTGCTGGCTGGCGACAACTGCCCGCTGACCCCCAACGTCGACCAGATCGACACCGATGGCGACGGCGACGGCGACGCCTGCGACCTGGACGACGACGACGACGGCGTGGCCGACACGGCCGACAACTGTCCCCTCGACGTCAACCCGACACAAGCCGACCTCGACGGCGACAACATCGGCGATGCCTGCGACGCGGACCTCGACGGCGACGGCGTGGTCAACGACGACGACAACTGCCCGCTGATCGTCAACCCCGGCCAGGACGACGCCGACGGTGACGGCGCCGGCGACGCCTGCGACGCCGACGACGACGGCGACGGTGTGCTCGACCCGGCGGACAACTGCCCGCTGGTCTACAACCCCGGCCAGGAGGACTTCGACGCCGACGGCTTCGGTGACGTCTGCGACGGCGACCTCGACGGCGACGGCATCGACAACGGCGCCGACAACTGCCCGTCGGTCCCCAACGGCGGTCAGCTCGACTTCGACGGCGACGGCGAAGGAGATGCGTGTGACGGTGACGTCGACGGCGACGGAGTCTTCAACGCCGCCGACGTGTGCGCCTTCACGCCCAGTGGCGTGGCGGTCGATCCCGAGACCGGTTGCTCCATCGACCAGCTCTGCCCCTGCGACGGTCCGCGCGGCACGACGAAGCCGTGGAAGAACCACGGCCAGTTCGTCTCCTGCGTCGCCAAGAGCGCCGGCAGCTTCCTGAAGGCGGGCCTGATCAGCGCCACCGAGAAGGACGCCATCGTCTCCGCCGCCGCCGAGTCCACCTGCGGCAAGTAGTCACCTTCGACCCCGATGAACCCCATCTTCGCCGCCGCTGTCGAGCTTCAGGACTTCTGCCGCGCCCAGGGCTGGCGTTTCTGTTTCATCGGGGGACTTGCGGTCCAAGGAGAGGGTGGTGGCGCGAGCCTCCGGCTTCACGGTGGGCAAGGCGGTCTCGCTGCTCACCTGCTCCGCCGAAGACCTCGTCGTGCTCAAGGCGTTCGCGGGTCGCGACAAGGACTGGCTCGACATCGACGGCGTCCTCACCCGCCAAGCGGGTCGTTTCGATCAGAGACCGAGCTGATCGAGCAGGCGGCGAACCAGCAGGGGCTGACCTGCGGGCCGGGTCCGGTCTGATCCCCGACACCGACCGTACACCCACGAGGTCCTGCGCGCCGGGGAGGGGCGACCGCCCCTCCCCGGCGTCTTTGGGGCTCAGCCCGCGGCCGGTCCCCGGGCTCTTGTGTGCGCCGTGTGCGCCGTGTGCGCCGCTCCGGTGTGCGCGTGCGCACATCGCGCTACGCCGATAACAGCCCGAGGGCGCGGGGAATCCTCCAGCCCCATGGAGTCTGGCCCGGCGCGTCTCGCGGTACTAGCGTGACTGCAGAGGGACGCAGATGCGGAATCGACGTCCGCGAAGCAGGCGCGTTCCCGACCGTCCCGTTCGCGGACTCCGCTCAGCGTTCCGCGGCAACCCCGCCGCAACGATGAGAAAGGAGATCCCGATGTTCATGCACCAGGTGGTCGGTATCCGACGGGAGAGGTCGTTCCGATCCCGCAAGTCGCGGCACATCGTGGGGGTCTGTACCCTGGAGGCGGTCGACGCCGACGGGCGCTTCCACGACTTCGCCCCCGACGAAGGATGGAAGGTCGAGCAGGGCAGGGTGGTGACGAACAGCCAGCCCGCGCCGCAGGTCCCGCGCTGCCGCTCCTGGGCGCTGGAAGAGGTCGTCTGCGCCCTGGCGGAGAAGGACGCGGACGGCAAGCCGGTCCACGAGTTCTACACCCGGCATCCGAAGACCGGCCGGCCGGTGAAGGTCTTCGCCAGGCGCCGGCAGCCGGCGTCGACGCTGCTCGGCGACTGCGCTCCCTGCCCGAGCTGGATCACCACGCACGGCAACCAGAGTCACCGCGACGACCTGTATGCCTTGCCGGAGGCGCCGGAGGTGATCGCCTGCGACGTGGTCAACCGCTGTCCGGTGATCCCGCTCACCGCGGAGCCGGTCTACCGGGGGCACGGGGCGGACTTCTGACCGCCGCCGCTTCCGCCGGACGGCTCAATCGGCCGTGTCAGGAGCTTCCACGCCGTCCTCGAGCACCGCGAAGCTCTCGATGCGCACGGTGTTGACGGCGAGGAAGGGGAGCCGCCGGCGCGGGCTGGCGATCAGCTCGACGTCGGTGCAGGCGACGAAGGTCTGGCCGCGCACGGCGTCCAGCGAGCGGGTACCGCCGCTGAGGGTGCCTTCGAGCACCAGGCGGCCTTCGAGGCAAAGCCGCACCCGGCTGAGCTCGGGCGAGCGCTGCTCGTAGCTGGTCTTGGGGGCGGACTGCGCCTCGCCCAGGTCGTAGGCGGCGAGGATGGAGCCCGGGCGCAGGGTCACCGCCTGCGGAAACGAGAGCGCTTCACCGCCGCCGCGCGGCGTCCGCTCGACGCGCTCGAGCACCAGGCCCGGGCTGGCGCCGATCGCCCCCTGGCCGATGCGCTGCGGCGTGCGCAGAGCGTCGAGGAAGCGCACCGGCTGGCCGCCCGGAGCGGTGAGCTCCACGTCCCCCTGGTACACCGCGTCCGCCGTGATCACCACCACTCGCGCCATGCCTGCTCCTCCGCCCCGTTCGTCGAATCCGGACATTGTGCCACGGCGCGGCCGGCCGGAGTCGCGCGGAGCGGTCGAGGCTACGGCGGCCCGCCGCCGGTGGAGCCCTCCGTCACCGGCCCGAGCCGCTGGACCAGGCGGCGGAAGGCCTCTTCGTCGCGCAGGCCGTCGAGATCGGGATCGGTCGTCAGCAGGTGGCGGTCGGTGAAGCCGGCGTCGAGGGCGGCGGCGAGGGCGTCGAGGGCTTCCCGTCGATGACCGGAGAGCGCCTCGGCGCAGGCGAGGTTGTAGAGCAGCACCGCCTCGCCGGGGTGGATCCTCGCCGCCACCTCGAGCACGACGGCCGCCTTGCGGTACTGCCCGCTGGCGCGCAGGTCGCGCTGCAGGTAGAAGGCGGTCTGCACGAAGGCGGTCTCCAGCATGCGCTGCGCGGTGCGCCGGGCCTGCCTCGTCTCGCCGTCGGCGGCCAGGTGTTGCAGGCGGCGGATCTCGAGGCGGGCGGCGAGGCGCCCGGCGGTCATCGGGCGCTGCGGCACCGAGAGCTCGGTCAGCGCGGCGCCCAGCCGCGAGCGCCAGGCGGTTTCGAAGGAGTCCCAGCGTTGCCGCTCGCGGCTGGCGGCGCGGAAGGCCTTGCCCGCCTCCAGGGTCTGTAGGCGGACGGCCGCGTCGGCGGTATCGATCAGCGGTGCGTAGGTGTCGACGATCGCCCGGTAGCGCTCCGCCGCCCACAGCAGCTCGCCCCGTTCCTCCAGCGAACGGGCGACGGCGAGGTCGGCGGCGGCCCGCTCCGCCGCCAGCTCGCGGTCCACCGGCCTTCGGCCCTGGGTCATGGCGACGACCTCCATCCACCCCATCGCCTCGAAGGCGAGCTCCGGCGGCATCCAGCCGTGCCGGCCCTCGAAGATCTCCAGGCGGTGCGCCGCGCCCCGGCTGGCGAAGTGGCGATCGACCGTGTGCATACCGGCGAAGTTGAAGTCGACGGTGCCGGCGGCGCCATAGCTGGCGAACGGAATGTCGTCGACCAGCCACTCCGGGCTGTCGCGCCCACCGCTGGCGATGACGCCGGCCAGCCCGCCGGAACGGCCGAGCAGCCAGGCCACGTGGGCGCCGCCGGAGAATCCGGCCGCATAGACCCGGCCCGGGTCCACGGCATAGCGCCGGTCGAGCTCCGGCAACAGGGCTCTCACCGCGCGCTCGTTGGGCTCCCAGGGGCCGTCGCTTCGCGTGCCGTCGGCGGAGAGCAGGATCCAGCCGAAGGTCTCGGCGCCCGCGGCGAATCGCTCCGCGGCCTGCCGGGAGCGGCCGCGGGGATCGAACACCAGCAACGCCGGCCAGCGCCGCGGCTCGGCGCTACCGGCCGGCTCGCAGTACCCGGTCGGCAGGAAGAGAGTGTACGTCTCGCCCGGGTCGGCGAGGGTGGGCACCCCCTCCACCATCTGGCCGCAGGGCGGGGCCGGACCGCGTCCGGGGGCGGCCACCGTGTCGGCCACCGTGTCGGCCGCTGCGTCGGCCGCTGTGTCGGCCGCTGTGTCGGCCGCTGTGTCGGCCACCGTGCCCGCCGCCGCGAGCACCGCCGCCGCGAGCACCGCCGCCAGCGGGAGGATTCGGCTGCCGCCGGACCGTCCTTCGGGGATCGTCGTCATGGCCGTCGCTGAGTACGGAGGATCGGCAGCGGGGTTCTGCGCCGGCGACCTAGTCGCCGGTCCCGCCGCCGGTGCCGTCGCCGGTCGGCGGGTCGATCGCCTGGTAGAGGGCGCTGTAGTCGTCGTCGCCGTGGCCGGCTTCGAGGGCGGCCTCGATCAGCCGGCGGACGCCGAGGGCAGCGTCGGTGCGCAGGCCGAGCTCCCCGGCCTCGGCGAGCACCAGGTCGACGTCCTTGAGCAGCAGGCGGGTGGGGAAGAGGGTGGCGGAGAAGTCGCGGCGGGTCATGTTCGGCAGCTTGGCGTCG
>Ga0210095_1000276_pt1 | contig 14328 bp, 10 predicted proteins | sample China_Galinas_PW_FD_184861 | JGI IMG/M metagenome (GOLD analysis project Ga0210095, IMG submission 184861) | Wetland microbial communities from San Francisco Bay, California, USA, that impact long-term carbon sequestration - China_Galinas_PWA_D1... | ecosystem: Environmental > Aquatic > Marine >...
CACCAGCCACGGCACCCCCACCAGCGCCGGCGGCAGGACGAGCCACGGCAGGCGGCGCAGCCAGCGCCGCCGGGAGTCGCCGTCGCCCGCCTGCCGTGCCACCCACAGCCGCGCCAGCAGCAGGACCGCGGCCAGCGCGATCCCCTCGATCTTGGTCGCCGCGGCCAGCGCTGCGGCCAGCGCCACCCGCAGGTCGTCGAGCCGCGGGTCGGTGTGCTGCGGGTCGGTGTGCTGCGGGTCGCCGAGCACGCCGGGCGATCGCAGCAGCGCCGGCAGTGCCACCAGCAGGGCGAGGGCGATCACCGGGTCGCCGCCGCCGGCCAGGTCGTAGGCCACCGCCACCATGCCGGCGACCAGCGCCACCAGCGCCGTTCCCGCCTCCAGCCAGGCCCCGCGGGCGCCGCCTCGAGCCAGCGCCCAGCGCGCGAAGAGGCCGATCAAGAGCAGAAACAGGATCGACCAGCCGAGCATCGACACCTCGTCGAACCAGCCGCGCAGGTGGGCGGTGGCGGCGTACAGCGACGGCAGCAGGTTGGGGTAGTCGGGATGGTCGGTGAGGTGCAGGGGGTCGGCCAGGAACGCGAAGTCGATGCCTCCCGCCAGGTGGTAGCGCTTGCCCTTCAGGCCCCAGTGGTAGACGAAGTCGGGGATGGCGATGCGCCGCGTCGACACCGCCCAGGTGAAGGCCAGCGTGACCGCGGCGACGACGGCGGTTCCCCAGGGCGGGTGGCGCGGCGGGCTGGGTGCCATGGCGGCGTCGGCGGGCCGCGCCTCGCGCGCCTCGCGCGCCGCCGCCCGCAGGCGCCAGGCGGCGGCCGCCGCCAGCAGCAGGAAGAGGAGCAGCGTCGCCGCCGCCAGGGTGGCGCGGCGCCAGGGGACGGCGGCGGCGTCGAGAGCGAGCTGCAGCGCGAAGAAGAGGACCAGTCCGGCGGTCACCGACAGGGCCCAGGCCTGCGCCGGCGCCCCCTGCGGGTGGCGTCGCCCCGGGTGCCGCCGCAACAGGCGCGCCGCGTCCTCCGGCAGCAGGGCCGCCAGGGCCGCGGCGCCCAGCGCCGTCATCGCCGCGGTGAGCAGCAGCACCGGCCACAGCGAGGCGGCGAGGCTCACCGCTCCACCCCGGCGGCGTCCCGCGGCGACACCCCGGCGTCCCGTGCGGCGGCGGACGACTGCGGCAGGATGCGGTAGAGGGCGCCGCTCGGGTGGCGCAGCAGCTCCTCGAGGTGCGGGCCGTCGCGCGTCGTGTTGTAGGTCAGCAGGTAGTCCGCTCCGCTGCGCTCCACCGGTCCGTCGAGGCGCAGCACGCGTTCCTCCGGTAGCAGATAGGCGGCCCACAGAGCGAGGAAGAACTCCTGGTCGGCGTCGCCGGTGGCGCTCGCGAAGGCCACCACGCGGCCGTCGGGCAACCGGGTGCGGGCGGCGCGCAGGAAGCGCCGCAACGATTCCATGCGGGGCGTCGCCAACGTCCACTCGGCGACGGCGCCGGGATTGGGCGGATCGACGACCTGGCGCCGCAGGGCCGCGAGCTCGGCGGCGAGGCTCCACGCCGCCCAGGCGATCGCCGCGGCGAGGACGGCGGCGCCGAGGCGGCCGGAGCGCGACGAGGTGGTCACCCGCCGATTGTAGCCTCGACGCACGCCGGCACCCCGCTCGCGCCGGCCCCGCGCCGCCGGCGCACCGCGGGATAAGATTCCTGCTTCGTGCTTCGCCTCCGTCCGATCGCCGCCGCTCTGCCGCTCGTCGTCCTCGCCGCCCTCGCCACCGGCTGCGGCGACTCCGCCGGCGTGCCGCGCTACGACGACCTGGTGACCGACGCCGCCTCGCGGTCCGTCGGCGGGGAGGCGGCGGAACCGCGGGTGCAGGAGCTGTGCGCCGACCAGACGCGGTTCGTCCAGCCGCTGGAGGCGGACCACCGGCTCGTCTTCGATCTCGATCTCGGCGACGATCCGCGGCTGGTCCTCACTTACTGCCGGCCGCGGCGCGGCCGTGGCGAGCTGCGGGTGGCGGTGCGAGCGCTGACGGACGGTGCCCCGGGGGCGGTGGAGATCGGCGAGGCCAGGATCGGCGAGACCAGGATCGGCGAGGCGCGCGAGATCTCCGGTTGGCCCGACTGGCAGCGCTGGGAGCTCGACCTCCGTCCGCTGGCCGGCCGCCGCGTCCGCATCGGCCTGAGCACCACGCTGCCGCACGGCTCCCGCCTGCTGCTGCGCGACGCCTACGTCGAGCACCGCGCCGCCGCGGCCGCCGGCTGGCCGGTTCGCGGCGTCCACGTCGAGGCCGAGGAGGCGGCGGCAGGCGGCGACGGCGAGGCGCCGGCCGCCGCCGCCGGTGCGCCGCCGGCCGCGCTCGCCGCCGGCGCCGCGGACGACTCGGTGGCCGGGAGCGGTGCGCGGATCCTGCTGATCTCCGTCGACACCCTGCGTGCCGACGTGCTGGAGGCGACCACCGCCGCCGGCGAGCCGCTGGCTCCCCGGCTGCGCCGGCTGGCGGCCGAAGGCGAGGTGTTCTCACCACACCATGCCGGCGCGTCGTGGACCAAGCCGTCCCACGCCACGCTGCTCAGCGGCTTTCCGCTCAGCGTCCATCGCGCCGACGGCACGCGGTCCGCCATCAACCCGGGCCTGCCGACCCTCGCCGAGCGGCTGCGGCAGGCCGGCCTGGCCACCGGCGCGATGGTCCACGACTGCGTCTGGCTCAACCCGAAGTACGGCTTCGACCGTGGCTTCGACGACTACCGCTCGGTGAAGTGGGGAGCGGGGCAGATCGCCCGCGGCGCGCTCAACTGGATGGCCGCCCACCGCGACCGGCCGTTCTTCTTCTTCCTCCACACCTTCGACGTCCACTCCGACTTCTACCATCTGCCCTACGAGGGCGCGGGGGCGACCTCGGCCGGCGTCGAGGCGCTGTTCGGCGTGCCGCGCTACGGCTGCCGCCGCGGCCAGTGCGCCTCCGGCATGCTGTTCGCCATCGGCGACGGACACCTGCGGCCGCTGCCGCGCGAGCCGGAGATCCTGCACCACCTCTACGCCGCCGGCGTCGCCGAGGTGGACGCCGAGCTCGGCCGGCTGTTCGACGACCTGCGCCGGCTCGGCGTGTGGGACGACCTGCTGGTGGTGGTGACCTCCGATCACGGCGAGATGCTGCTCGAGCACGGTGCCACCCTCCACGGCCACTCCTGGGAGCCGGTGCTGCAGGTGCCGCTGATCGTCAAGTGGCCGGCCGGCGAGCGCGACCGTGCGGTCGGCGTGCGCACCACGGTGCCGACCAGCTCGATCGACGTCGCGCCGACCCTGCTGGCGGCGGCCGGCGTCGAGGCGGCGGACCTGCCTGGCGTCGACCTGCGGCGGCCGCGGGCCGGCCGCGCCGTGTTCGCCGGCTCCGACTCCTGGTGGGCCGTCTACCAGGACGGTTGGAAGGCGATCTTCCCGGCCTCGGACCACCCGACGCGCCTCTACCACGTCGACGCCGACCCCGGCGAGCTCGACGACCTGGCGGACCGGCACCCCGACCAGGTGGCCCGCCTGCGCCGCGACCTCGACGCGCTGCGGAGCTGGTCGGCGGCGGTGCGCGCCCGCGTCGCCGCCGGCGGCAGCGAGGCGACGGAGCTGACCGACGAGGAGCGGGAACGCCTGCGCGCTCTCGGCTACCTGCGATGACGTCTGCCGCCGCCTCGGCGCAGCGCTCCGCCAACCTGCGCCGGGCCTGCCTGGCGGCCGTCTGCGCCGGGCTGCTGGCGCTGGCCGGGCTGCGCGGCGTGGCCCTCGCCGCCGCCCTCGCCCGCGGTCACGGCGATGCGGCCGGCCTGCTCACCGCCCGCGACGAGCGCCGTTGGCACGGCTGGGCGCAGCGCCACCCGCGGATGAACGCCGCCTTCGCCGCCGCCGCCGACCGCCTTCCCGCCAGCGCCCGCATCGTCTGGGTGGTGCCGCCGGGGGTGCAGCCGCGCTGGGTCGAGATCATGGCCCTCTATCACCTGCCGTCCAGCTGGACCGTCGCCGTGCGCAACCGGGGCGGCGGCGAGCCGGGTGCCGCGCCGCGCGCCGGCGCGGCCGAGGCGGCCACCTGGCGGGTCGACGTCTACGCCGACGGCCGCGTCGCCGTGCGATCGCTGCAGCCGCGCTGAACGGCGCCCGGCAGCTCCCGAGACCGCTCCCGAGCGCCCCCGGTGCTAGACTTTCCGTATGTCCGTACCGACGGCGAGCGACGTGCTCCGCGAGGCCGGGCGGACGCTGGAACGGGACGGTCGGGCCGTGCTGTGCCAGATCGTCCGCTGCGACGGCTCGACCCCCGGCAAGGCGGGTTGGAAGCTGCTGGTGCGCCGCGACGGCAGCGTCTTCGGCAACCTCGGGGGCGGCGCCTTCGAAGCGCTGGTCAAGGTCGACGCCGCCGCCAAGCTGGCCGCCGGGCGCGGCGCCGCGTCGGAGGTCAAACGCTACTACTTCACCGAGACGGCGGTGAAGGGTGAGCCGACCGGCATGGTCTGCGGCGGTCTTTCGGAGGTCTTCCTGGAGCTGATGAGCGCGCCACCCGTGCTGGTGATCTGCGGCGGTGGGCCGGTGGGCCAGGCGCTGGCGCGGGCGGCCGTGCTGGCCGGCTTCGCGCCGCGCGTGGTCGAGGATCGCGAGGAGTTCCGCGACCCGGCCCGCTTCCCCGCGGGCACCGCCCTGGTCGCCGTCGACCGCGACTACCGCCAGCCCTTCCTCACCGACGTTGCCGGCCACGAGCTGTACGTCGCGGTGGTCAGCCGCTGCTGGGAGACCGACGCCGCGGCGCTCGCCGCCGTGCTGCGCCAGGCGCCGCCGGGGCTGCGCTACCTCGGCCTGATGGGCAGCCGCCGCAAGGTGGCGCGGGTGGTGCAAGAGGTGGAAGCCGGCGGCGGGTCGTTCGCCGGCGTCGACCTGCACGCACCGATCGGTCTGCCGGTGGGCGGCGACTCGCCGGGCGAGATCGCCATCTCCATCCTCGCCGAGGTGCTGCAGGTGCGCTACGGCGAACGGGCCGGCGAGACCGCCGCCGAGCCGACCAGCGAAGACGATGCGCGGACCGCCGACGGGGCGGACCGCCGACCCGAAGCCGAGATCCGCCGACCCGAGGTGCTGCGAGCTTGACCTTCCCGCCAGCGAAGTCCTGCCGTGCCGCCGTCCTGCTGACCGTCTGCCTCGCCACCGCCGCTGCGCGGCCCGCGGCTGCCGAGACGGTACCCCTCACCCCGGCGACCACCATTCCGGCGACCACCGTGCCGGTGGCGGCCGACTCGTGGAACCGCTCCGAGCTGTGGGGTGGCGACGTGCGCAGCCTGGCCTTCGATCCGGCGAGCCCCGGCACCGTCTTCGCCGGCACCTCGGGCGGCCAGGTCTACGTCTCCCGCGACGCCGGCGAGACGTGGGACGACGCCGGCCGCGAGCAGGCGCTGCCGGGCTGGGTGGTCAGCGACCTGGACTTCGACCCCGACGTGCCCGGCCGCCTGTGGGCCGCGCTGTGGGGCACCTGGGGCGGCGGCATGGTGGCGGTCTCGGACGACGGCGGGCGGACCTGGCAGCCGCGCGGCCACGCCGACCTGGCGGACACCCAGGTCTACACGCTGGCGCGGGTGCCGGGAGAGCCGCAGCGCGTCTACGCCGGCACCCTGTCCGGCGTCTGGGGCTCGACCGACGGCGGCGAGAGCTGGCGTCCGCTCACCGCCGACCTGCCGCAGGTGCACAAGGTGACCAGCCTGCTGGTGGGTCCCGACGACCCGCAGCGGGTGACCGCCGGCACCTGGGAGCGCGCCTACCGCAGCGACGACGGCGGCCTCACCTGGCGCGGCATCTTCGACGGCATGATTCTCGACAGCGAGGTCTTCACCCTCACCCCGGTGCCGGGGCGCCCCGGCGAGCTGTGGGCGTCGACCTGCGGCTGGGTCTACCGCAGCCACGACTCCGGCGGCCACTGGCAGCGCTACACGGAAGGGTTCGAGAACCGCCGCACGCCGGCCTTCGCGGTGCTGCCGGGCGGCCGCCTGCTGGCCGGCACGGTGGGCGGCCTCCACGTTTCGGACGACGACGGCCGGAGCTGGCACCGCAGCGGGCCGGCGGCGCTGTCGATCTTCGACATCGCCTTCGACCCGGCGCACCCGCAACGGGTGCTGGTGGCCACCGAGGGGTCCGGCGTCTGGCTGTCGGACGACGGCGGCTCCACCCTGCGGCGAGCGGCTCGCGGCATGCGCAACCTGCGTGTCGCGGCGCTGGTGAGTGCCGGGCGGGAGGTGCTGGCGGCGGTCAACCACGCCGGCCCGGCGTCCGGCATCCACACCTCGCGCAACGGCGGCCGCAGCTTCGAGGCGGAGTCGGCGGAGCTGCCGCCGGTGCGCGACCTGGTGGTCTTCGGCGTCGGCGTCTACGCTGCCACCGAGCGCGGACTCTACGAGCGCTCCGGCGGCGCCTGGCGGCTGATCGGCGAGATCGGCGAGCGCCGGGTGGAGCAGGTGGTGGCGTCCGCGAAGCGGCTGGTGGTGCGCACGCCGGACGGCCTGTGGGAGCTCGACGGGCCGCGCTTCCGCCGCGTCGAGTACCACCACGGGCCGCCGCGGTCGGCCGCCCTGTCCGGCGACGGCGCGGCGCTGTGGGTGAGCGACGCCGCCGGCCTCTACCGCCTCACCGCCGGCGCCAACGACGACGTCGCGGTGCCCTTCGGCGGCGGCCGCGTGGCGCGCTTCGGCGAGCGCCTGGCGTGGTGGGGCGAGCGCGGACTGTGGCTCGAGCCGTCGCCCGGAGACCCGTGGGTCGAGGTCGCCCGCGGGCCGGTTCGCCTCCTCGCCACCGGCGACGCCGCCCACCCGGCTCTGGTCGCCGGCCGCGACGGCCTGGCGTTGCTCGACACCGGGTCCGGCCGCCTGCTGCCGGTGGACTTCCCGCTGCCGGCCGAGGAGGTGGTGTCGGCGATGGTCTTCCGCCCCGCCACCGGCGACGACCGCCGCCTGCTCCTCGGCACCGCCGGCCACGGCCTCTACTGGGCGTCGCTGCCGGGGTCCTGAGACGCCTCCTGAGCGGCCTCCCGGCCGTCCGCCGTCGCCTCTTCACCGGTCAGCCCCACCTTCTTGGCGTAGTAGCGGAACGAGCGGAAGCTCATGCCGAGCAGCTCGGCGGCGCGGGTCTGGACACCCTCGCAGCGCTCCAGGGCCTGGCTCATCAGCGAGCCGCGGACGCGCTCGAGGTACGCCTCGAGGTCGAGGCCCTCGGCGGGCAGGCTCACCGCGTCGTCCTCGTCGCGCCCGCCGCGCAGCAGGTGGTCGGGCAGATCCTCGCGCTTGAGCACCTCGCCGCTGGACAGGGCGACGGCGCGCTCGAGGACGTTCTCCAGCTCGCGCACGTTGCCCGGCCAGTCGTAGGACTCCAGCACGCGCATCGCCGGCACCGAGACGGAACGGCCCTCGAGACCGAGCTGGCGGCAGTACTTGTCGAGGAAGTGGTCGACCAGCAACGGCACGTCCTCGCGGCGCTCGCGCAACGGCGGCAGGTGGATCGGGATGACGTTGATGCGGTAGTAGAGGTCCTCGCGGAAGTCGCCGCTCTCCACCATGGCGCCGAGGTCCTGGTTGGTGGCGGCGATGATGCGCGCGTCCACCGTCTCCTCCTCGGTGCCGCCGACCCGGCGCACCACCTTCTCCTGCAGCACGCGCAGGATCTTGACCTGCATCGGCGGCGTCATGTCGCCGATCTCGTCGAGGAACAGGGTGCCGCCGGTGGCCTCCTGGAACAGGCCGGGCTTGTCGCGCACGGCGCCGGTGAACGACCCCTTGACGTGACCGAACAGCTCGCTCTCCAGCAGGTTCTCCGGCATGGCGCCGCAGTTGATCGACAGGAAGCGCTGGCTGGCCCGCGCGCTGGCGAAGTGGATGGCGCGGGCGACGAGCTCCTTGCCGGTGCCGCTGTCGCCGTGGATCAGCACCGTCGAGCTGGTGCGCGCCACGCGGTCGACGAGGGTGAACACGGCCTGCATCTTCGGGCTCTTGCCGACGATGTTGGCGAAGGTGTACTTCTGCTCCAGCTCGCGGCGCAGGTAGACGTTCTCTTCCTTGAGATCGGCCTGCTCCAGCGCCCGCTGGCACACCACCTTCAGCTCGTCGACGTCGAACGGCTTGGAGACGTAGTCGAAAGCCCCCGCCTTCATCGCCTCGATGGCCGAGCGGGTGGAGGTGTAGGCGGTCATCATCACCACCGCCGGGTGGGGGTCGGCGGCGTGGATCTCGCGCAGCAGGTCGAGACCGTTGCCGTCGGGCATCATGATGTCGCACAGCACCAGGTCCCAGGGGTCGTCCAGGCAGCGGCGCGCCGCCGCCACCGACGACGCGGTCACCACCTCGTAGCCCTCGTCGCGCAGCAGCATCTCGAGGAAGCTGAGCAGGCTCAGCTCGTCGTCGATGACCAGAACGCGGGGCGGCGTCGAGCGCTGCGGGGTGGAGCCCCCGGCCGCCGCGCTCACCGCGCTTCCCCGGCCGCCGGCCCGGGCGACGACGGCGCCGCCGGCAGCACGACGGTGATGCGGGTGCCCCCGGCCTCCGAGCTGTCGACCCGCAGCTCGCCGCCGTGGTCCTTGACGATGCGGTAGACGATGGCCATGCCGATGCCGGTGCCGCTGTCGAAGAACGACTGGAAGGGGTGGAACAGGTTGGCCCGCTGCTGCTCGGTCATGCCGCGACCGGTGTCCTCCACCGAGATGCGGTAGAAGCCGTTGTCGCCGTGACCGCCGATGCGCAGCTCGCCGCCGTCGGGCATCGCCTTCAAGGCGTTGCGCGCCAGGTTCCAGAACACCTGGCTGACCTGGTCGGGATCGGCGACCAGCCACGCCGTCGGCGGATCGAGGTCGAGGTCGAGGCGGTGGTGCTCGCCCACCTCGTCGCTGTTGCCCAGCAGCTCGAAGTTCTCGGCCAGCAGGCGGGCGACGTCGAACTCCACCGTCGAGCGGTCGCGCGGCCGCGCGAAGCGCAGGAACCCCTTGATGGTGCGGTCCAGGCGTTGGCTCTCCTTGAGCAGGATGTGCAGGAGCTTGTCCTGCTGCGCATCGCCGGTGGCGGAGCGCGACAGCATCTGCACCGAGCCGGAGATGGCGGCCAGCGGGTTGCCGATCTCGTGGGCGATGCCCGCCGCCAGCTCGCCCACCGCCGCCATGCGGTCCTTCATGCGCACCTGCTCCTCGAGCTCGCGCCAGCGCGTCAGGTCCTGGAAGACGACGTTCCAGCCGCGCTGCACCCCCGCCGCGTCGGTCAGCGGCGACAGCGAGAAACCGATGTAGATGGACTCGCCGTGGCGCGTCAGCTCGGCCTCCGAGCGGGTCTCGGGGGCGAGCGCCTCGGCGGCCGGGCGGCGGCGGGTGAGCTCGACCCAGCGCGCCGTCCCCAGCAGCTCTTCGGCCCGGCGCCCCACGACCTCCGCCTCCACCCGGCCGAGGATCTCCTCGCCGGCGCGGTTGACGCTGGTCACGCGGCCGGCGAGATCGGTGGTGATCAGGCCGCTGTTGATCGACTGGATGACGTCGCGGTGGACCACCTGGAGGTCGGCCAGGCTCTCGCTCTTCTCCTCCAGCTCGCGCTCGGCGCGGCTCGCCCGGCCGGCCAGCAGCGAGGTGAGGATCGCCACGGCGTAGAAGCCGACGAAGTGGACCACCAGGTTGTAGGTCAGCCGGAAGATCGGATCCTCCGCCTGCTGCTGGGCCTCCGGCGCGGGGAGCTTGCCGAAGTAGATGCCGAGCAGCGTGGCGGCGTAGAGCAGGTAGGCGCTGGTGGCGACGATGAAACCGGCCTGGCGGCGCAGCAGCGTCGAGGCGACGGCGATGATCACCAGGTAGAAGAGGGAGAACGGGCTGGTGATGCCGCCGGTGTAGTAGACCAGGGCGGTGATCAGCAGCAGGTCGCCGAAGAACTGGACGTAGGCGTTGAGCTGGGGCCGCCGCGGGGCCAGGCGCAGCAGGATGATGTAGAGCAGGCTGGCGAGGTAGACGAGGCCGGCGGCGTGGTAGAGCAGGCTGGCGTCGAGGCCCGGGGTACGGCGCTCGGTGATGAGCACCCGGGTCGGCGTGCCTTCGAGCAGCGGTGAGGTGGCGGCGCGGCCGCCGGTCTTGTCGCCTGCCGCGGCCGCTTCGCCGGCCTCCCCGCTGGCGGCCTCCCCGCTGGCGGCCTCCCCGCTGGCGGCCGCCCCATCGCTGGCGGCCTCGCCGCCGCCGGCTTCCCCGTTGCCGTGGTCCTGCGGCATGACGATCGGCCGCGCGGCGGCGGGGGCGGCGGGTTCCACCACCAGCCTCTCCTCACCGGTGACGGTGGTGGTGGGGAGGAAGGTGACGAGGAGGTAGTAGGGCAGGACGATGCTGGTCACGATGACCAGGCGGAGGGCGATGAGCCACTGGAGCTGCCGTGCCGTCGGTTGCATGGGGTGGCTGTGCTGGACCCTCCGCCCGCCGCGGCGGCGGGCTGGTGTCGCCGCGGCGGAACCCCGGCGCCGTGGGAGCCGGGGTCCGCTCCTGCGATCAACCGATCTCGGACAGGATCGAGTAGAGCGGCAGGTACATGGCGGTGACGATGGTGCCGATGATGGCGCCGAGGACGGTGATCAGCAGCGGCTCGATCAGCTTCGTCAACCCGCTCACCGCGGTGTCGACCTCCTCCTCGTAGAACTCGGCGATCTTCTGCAGCATCTGGTCGAGCGCGCCGGTCTGCTCGCCGACGTTGATCATCTGCACCACCATCGGCGGGAACACCTTGGTCTCACCCAGCGGCTGGCTGATCGTCTTGCCTTCCTCGACGCTCTTGCGCACCGCCATCACCGAGTCCTCGATGATCGCGTTGCCGGAGGTCTTGGCGGTGATCTCCAGGCCGTCGAGGATCGGCACGCCGGACGAGGTGAGGGTGGCCAGCGTCTGGCAGAAGCGGGCGACGGCGATCTTGCGCAGCAGCTCGCCGATGATCGGGATCTTGAGCAGCGCCCCGTCGATCACCCGGCGTCCGCGGTAGGTCTTGTGGTAGCGGTTGAGGGCGACCACCGAGAAGATGATCACCAGCACGATCCAGAAGCTGTAGCGGCCGAGGAAGTTGCTGGTTCCCACCACCACCTGGGTGATGAACGGCATCTCGCCGCCGACGCCGGAGAGCAGCTGCTCGAACACCGGGATCACCTTCCACAGGATGATCCACACCACGAAGATGGCGATCGAGATCACCGCCGCCGGGTAGATCAGCGCCGAGCGCACCTGGTTCTTCAGCTTGACGACCTTCTCGATGTAGGTCGCCAGGCGCTGCAGGATGATGTCCAGGATGCCGCCCGCCTCGCCGGCGGCGATCATGTTGACGTAGAGGTTGTCGAACGCCTTGGGGTGCTTGCGCATCGCCTCGGCCAGCGACGAGCCCGACTCGACGTCGGAGCGCACCTTCTCGATGACCTGGGCGAAGATCGGGTTCTCCTCCTGCTCGCCGAGGATCTCCAGGCACTGCACCAGCGGCAGGCCGGCATCGAGCATCACCGAGAACTGGCGGGTGAAGATGGCGATGCGCTTGCGGGCGATGCCCCGGGCCAGGCGCGGCAGGATGCGGACCTGGCGCCCCTTCTCGCGGATGCTCGTGATCTGGATGTTCTGCCGCCGCAGCGCCTCGACGGCGGCGCCGCGGTTGTCGGCCAGGAGGACCCCCTCCTGCGACTGACCGGCTCGGGTCTTTCCAGACCAGGCGAAACTGGGCATCGTTCAGCTCCTTTGCCGTCTAGGCGCTGCGCACCCCGACGTCGGTGACGCCGAGGGACGGATTGAGGGCGGCCGGGCCGCGGGCGATGATCTCCTGCAGCTCGTCCGGGAACGAAGAGCGGGCCATCGCCGTCTGCAGGTTGATCATGCGCTTGAAGTAGAGGGCGGCCAGCGACTGGTTGAAGGTCTGCATGCCGTGGCGAGCCTGGCCGGACTGCATCATGCCGTAGATCTGGTGGATCTTGTCCTCGCGGATCAGGTTGCGGATCGCCGAGTTGGGGATCAGCACCTCCATCGCCAGCACCCGTCCCTTGCCGCCGGCACGCGGCAGCAGCGACTGGCAGGCGATGCCCTCCAGCACGAAGGAGAGCTGGACGCGGATCTGCGACTGCTGGTGGGCCGGGAAGATGTCGACGATGCGGTTGATCGTCTGCGCCGCGGTGTTGGTGTGCAGGGTGGCGAAGGTGAGGTGGCCGGTCTCGGCGATGCGCAGCGCCGCCTCCACCGTCTCGAAGTCGCGCATCTCGCCGATCAGCACGACGTCCGGATCCTGCCGCAGCACGCTCTTCAGCGCGTTGGTGAAGCTGTGGGTGTCGGCGTTGAGCTCGCGCTGGTTGACGATGCACCGCTTGTGGCTGTGCAGGTACTCCACCGGATCCTCGATGGTGACGATGTGCTCGGCCCGCTCCTTGTTGATCTTGTCGAGCATCGAGGCCAGGGTCGTCGACTTGCCGGAGCCGGTGGGACCGGTGATCAGCACCAGGCCGCGCGGCTTCTCGCACAGCTTCTCGAGCACCAGCGGCACGCCCAGCTCGCGGAAGCTGCGGATCTCGTAGGGGATCTGGCGGAAGGCGGCGGCGATGGCGCCGCGCTGGTGGAAGACGTTGGCGCGGAAACGGGCGAGTCCCTTGAGACCGAAGGAGAAGTCGATCTCGAGGTTCTCCTCCAACCGGTGCTTCTGGTTGTCGGTGAGGATCGAGTAGGCGAGCTGCTTCGTCTGGGTGGGGGTCAGCGGCGGATAGTTGAGGGCACGCAGCACGCCGTCGATGCGGATCTGTGGCGGCGAGTTGGTGGTCAGGTGGAGGTCGGATCCCCCCTGGTCCACCATCTCCTTGAGCAACTGGTTCAGCGTGACGACCATCGTCCTCGTGCTCCCCTTCGTCGACCCACCTCGGCGGCGTCCCGCGGACGGTCGCGCGCCGCGGGTCTCCGCGTTCGGATCTCCGTGTTCGGATGTCCCGCGCCGAAGTCTACACCAGCAGCCTATAGATGAAAAACGATGTTCCCGTTTTGCGAGCTACAATGGACCCTTACCGGCGGCCGTCCGGCCGATCCCTCACCGACAGGAGACCCGCCAATGTTCCGTTTCCGTCCCTCCGTCCGCGCCGCGCGGACCCTGCGATCCGCCGCCCCGCTCGCCGCGCTGCTCCTCCTCGTCCTGCCGCTCGCCGGCGCCTGTGGCGGCGGCGGCGACGACGGCACCGCGGCGGCCGGCGGCGAGGCGCAGCGCATCGAGAACCCGGAGCTGGGGATCGCCCTCGTCATCCCGCCGGGGAGCCCCTTCGAGCTGGTCTCCAACCAGGATGGCGAGATCCGCCTGCGCTTTCCGGCGAACGGCGAGTTCAGCGCCGGGACGGCGATCTTCACCGCCGGCCCCGAGCAGGACTACGGCATCAACCTGGTGGACGCGGTGAACGCGCGCAAGGCGGAGCTCGAGGCGAAGCCGGACGGCGAGTTCTTCGGCCAGGTCGAGCTGGGCAGCGAGAACCTCGGCACCGCCTACAGCACCCGCGGTCGCTACACCGGCGAGGACGGGCGCACCGTCGAGGAGCTGCGCATCTTCGCCGTCCACCCCGGCGCCAACCGCCTGCTGACCCTGACCTACCGCTACGAGCCCTCCCCCGGCCAGACCCAGGCCCGCCTCGTCGACCAGGCCGCCGAGGCCCTCGGCTACGTCGAGGCCCTGGCGCCGGCGGCCGGCGAGGTCCCGCCGCCGGGCGACGAGACGACGGCCGGCGGCAGCGACGAGACGACGGCCGGCGGCAGCGAGTAGCCGGCCGCCCTCGCGACCGGCGCGGCGAGCGTCGCCTCAGCGAACCCGGGAAGTGAAAGCGCCCGCCCCGCGAACGGGACGGGCGCCGGTCCTCTCATGGCGCGGCCGGCAGGCCGCGCGGAGCGGGGTGCTACGGGTGGCTGAGGTTGAACTGGTAGCTGCCCGAGCCGCTGTAGGACTCGATCTTCCAGTAGTAGTAGCCGCTGGAGCCGCTGTAGCTGATCGACTCGTCGGGTCCGGAGGACAGCGAGCTGGCCACCTGCGACCAGTTCCAACCGTTCCACTTGTAGAGGCGCAGGTCGAAGTCGACGCCGCTGGGGCCGTCCAGGCAGCCGGAGTGGGTGCCGGACGAGCCGCTGTAGTAGTAGGTGCCGTTCGGCTGGATGTCGGAGTCGCCGCTGCCCGACAGGCTGCCGGTGTAGACGGTGCCGCCGGAGCAGCTGCCGCCGCCACCACCACCGCCGCCGCCGCCACCGCCGCCGTACAGGGCGTTGATGCCGTTCTCGTCGTCGGCCGCGGTGCTCGCCGGACCGTTGTCGCAGTAGGCGACCGACGGGTACATGGTGGCACCGCTG
>Ga0210095_1000278_pt1 | contig 14311 bp, 8 predicted proteins | sample China_Galinas_PW_FD_184861 | JGI IMG/M metagenome (GOLD analysis project Ga0210095, IMG submission 184861) | Wetland microbial communities from San Francisco Bay, California, USA, that impact long-term carbon sequestration - China_Galinas_PWA_D1... | ecosystem: Environmental > Aquatic > Marine >...
GCATCCTCGACATCTCGCGCTGCAAGCCGGGGGCGGTGATCTGCGACGTCGCGCGGCCGCCGGACATCGGACCCGAGGAGGCCGCGCTGCGCCCCGACGTGCTGGTGGTCGAGAGCGGCGAGGTGGTGATTCCCGGCGAGGTGGACTTCGGCTACGACATCGGTCTGCCCGCGGGCACCTCCTACGCCTGCCTGGCGGAGACCGCGCTGCTCGCCATGGAGGGGCGGTTCGAGGACTACACCCTCGGCCGGCGGATCGAGATGGGGCGGGTCAAGGAGATCTACCGCCTGTTCCGCAAGCACGGTTTCCGCCTCGCCGGCCTGCGCTCGCACGGCAAGCTGGTCGACGACGTCGAGATGGCCGCCAAGCGGGCGCTGGCCGAGGAGCTGCGCCGCGACCCGGAGCTGCTCGCGCGCACCCGGCGGCAGGCGGCGGAACGGCTGGTCGCCATCGAGCCGGCGGCCAAGGGGGTGCACAGCGGTGGCCGCGGCGCCAACCTGGCGTGGAGCGCCGGCGCGCTCGTCGCGGTGATCGCCGCCGCCTGGCTGGGCCGGCGGCGGGCCCGCCGCCGGGCGACCGAGAGCGGCGGATAGCCGCGGCTACAGCACCCGGTCGCGCAGCGCGTCGAACTCGTCGTGGAAGCCGGCGATGATGCGCTCGGGATCGGGGACCAGACCGGTGTCGGTGGCGAGGCCGAGGCGCACCTGGCCGGCGTAGCTGCAGATCGACAGGCCGAGGCCGACGCGGCCGGCCTGGGGCACCCAGAAGAAGATGTCGCGGATCGGCTTGCCGGCCAGGTAGAGGGTCTGCTGCGGCCCCGGTACGCTGGTCAGCACGGCGGTGGTCTTGGTGGCCAGCAGGCGGACCACGGCGCGCTGCACCATCATCGGCGAGCGGCCGAGGGCGCGCAGGATGGAGTAGGTGACCAGCGGCTCGGCGGAGCGCTTGAGCAGGCGCATGCGGCGGCGCAGCTCGCCCATCCGTTCGAGCGGATCGACGATCCCCACCGGCAGCGACAGGAAGACGAGGCCGAAGCGGTTGCCGAGCTGCGACATCTCGCCGAGCGGCCGCAGGTTGACCGGCACGGCGGCGCGGAAGGAGAGGTTCGCCGCCAGCTCGCCGTGCCCCAGCATGTAGCGGCGCAGCCCGCCGGTGGCACTGGCCGACAGCACGTCGGTGACCGAGCCGCCGGCGGCGAGCGCCACCTCGCGCACGTCCTCCAGCGGCAGCGAGCGGGACCAGGCGCAGCGCTTCTCGATGCCCAGACGTCCCTTGAACACCGAGCGCGGGTCGCGGCCGCGCAGCACCAGGCGGCCGAGGGCGTCGGTGACGCCGAGGCCGGTCATCCACTTGCCGGTATCGCGCAGCGCCTGGGCCGGGTGGAGGAGCAGCTTCATGCCCTCCGGCATCACCCGCTCGGTCGCCTCGCGCACCGCCCGCAGGTCCTCCTGGGCCTTGGCGAAGAGGGCGCGGAAGGGGTTGGAGTCGGCGTGGTCGAGGTCGAGGCCGCCGCCCTCCGGCACCAGGTCGGCGAGCGACAGCAGCACCAGCATCAGCGCGATGCCGTCGCCGAGGCAGTGGTGCAGGCGGCCGAACAGCACCGAGCCGCCGCGGTAGCCCTGGACGACGTAGAACACCCACGGCGGGTGCAACGGGTCCAGCGGCTCCCCCATGCGGCGGCCGATCAGGTCGGACAGCTCGGCGTCGCCACCGTCGCCGCCCAGCGTTTCGACCACCACGTGGCGGTCGAGGTCGAAGTCGTCGACCTGCTGCCAGACCGGCCAGCCGGCCCCCGCCGTGCGCACCACCCGCTGGTGGAAGCGGGGGATCGAGCCGAGGCGCTGCCCGATCACCTCGCGAACCCGCCCGGCGTCGAGCGGCTCGTCGAACACCAGCGCGCCGTTGATGATCATCAGGTTCGCCGGCTCGTCCATGCGCAGCCAGGCGTAGTCGACGCTGCGCAGCGGCTCGGTGTCGAGGCCGGGCAGGGCGGGCGGCAGCCTGAGCAGCGAGGCGTCGGACGCGACGCTGGCGGTGGCCCGCTCCTCGTCGGCGGTGTCGTCGAGGATGTCGTCGAGCTGGGGAGCCGGGTCGGTCATCGGGGAGAGGCGCCTCGCGGAAGCGGCGGTGATCCACCAGTCTAGCAGGTCGCGACCGCCGGTTCGGTCGCCGGATTCGGCTCCTCCACGGAGTGCGATAGCGTCCGGGGACGAGGAGGCCGCACGATGCCGTGGACCAGGAAGCCGACGACCGAGATGCTGCACCGCTTTCGCGTCACCCCGGGGACGCCGGCCGGGCTCGCCGGCCGCGATCCCGGCTGGGCCGGTGACGACGAGGTGCCCAAGAAGGAGCGCAAGGACGCCGCCGAGGACGTGCTGGCGGACGGCATCGAGCGGCTGCGCGAGGCCCAGGAGCTGCTGTGGGCGGCCGACTCGTGGGCGCTGCTGGTGGTCTTCCAGGCCCTCGACGCGGCGGGCAAGGACAGCGCCATCAAGCACGTCTTCTCCGGCGTCAACCCGCAGGGCTGCCGGGTGGCGGCCTTCAAGCAGCCGTCGGCCGAGGAGCTCGACCACGACTTCCTGTGGCGCTGCGTCCGCGAGCTGCCACGGCGCGGCCAGATCGGCATCTTCAACCGCTCCTACTACGAGGAGGTGCTGGTGGTGCGGGTGCACCCGAGCTGGCTCGGAGCGCAACGGCTGCCGGAGGTGGCGCCGGGCGCCGTGCCGCCGGCGGCGTTCTGGCAGCGGCGCTACGAGAGCATCAACGACTTCGAGCGGCACCTGGAGCGCAACGGCACGCGGGTGGTCAAGTTCTTCCTCCACCTGTCGCCGGAGGAGCAGCGCCGGCGCTTCCTCGACCGCCTCGACGAGCCGGACAAGCAGTGGAAGTTCAGCACCGGCGATCTCGCCGAGCGCGCGCGGTGGGACGACTACCAGGCAGCCTACGAGGAGGCGATCACCGCCACCAGCAGCGAGTGGGCGCCGTGGTACGTGCTGCCGGCGGATCACAAGTGGGTGACCCGCGCCCTGGTGGTCGAGGTGCTGTGCCGGCAGATCGCCGAGCTCGGCCTCTCCTTCCCGGCGGTGGCCGACGACGACCGCGCCAAGCTGGCCGCGGCGCGGGTGTCGCTGGAGGCGGAGGCGCCGCCGGGGGAGGCCGGATGACGGCGCCGCGCGGCTCGTGGCTGTCCCTCGGCCTGCTCGGTCCCTTCCTGTGGCTCGCCTTCGGCCATCACACGCCGGACGACCTGCCGCGGGTGGAGGCCGAGGTGCGCGAGGAGTTTCCGGACGTGCCGCGGGTGAGCGTCGACGAGCTGGTTGCCCTGCTCGCCGCGCCGGACGGCGAGGCGCCGCTGCTGCTCGACGTCCGCGAGCCGGAGGAGTACGCGGTGAGCCACCTGTCCGGAGCGGTGCGCGCCTCGACGCTCGACGAGGCGCTGGCGGTGCTCGAGCGAGCCGACCCGGGGCGGCCGGTGGTCGTCTACTGCTCGGTGGGCTACCGCTCGGCCCAGCTCGCCCACCGGCTCGCCGAGGCGGGCCATCCCGGCGTGCGCAACCTCGAAGGGTCGATCTTCGCCTGGGCCAACTCCGGCCACCCGGTGGTGCGCGGCGGCCGCGAGGTCCATGAGGTGCATCCGTACGACCGCCGCTGGGGCCAGCTCCTGCGCCGCGACCTGCAGGCGACGACCCCGGGCGGCGGCGCCGACCCACGGTGAGCCGGCGGCCGCCGCGAGCGCCTCGGGCGCGGGAGGTCCGCCCGGCGCCGGTGGTATGCTGACCGTCCCCCACCCCCATCCTGCGAAGGAGCCGACGCCGTGCTGGACCAGGTCATCATGATCGTCGCCACCGCCGTTCTCTCCTGCCTGCTCACCGTGGCGGTGGCCGCGGCGTTCTTTCGCGTCTACGCAGCCCGCGTCGAGCAGCGCCTCGAGCAGCGCCTGCACGACAAGCTGGCCGAGACCGCCGAGGAGGTCGGGGAGGCGATCGAGATTCGCCTGCGCAAGGTGGTGCGCGACGCGGTGGGCGACTTCAAGTCCGCCGGCCTCGCCGCCGGTGCCACCCGCAGTGTCGCCATCACCGGCGCCGAGCTGGTGCAGGAAGGGCTGCGCATCCTCATGGGCGGCTCCCCGAAGCCGCCGGCTGGAGGCTCCGGCTCGTGAGCGCGCCAGCGGCGAGTAGAGTTGCCGCCGTGCGAAGTTTTCATGGAATCCCGCCCCCCTGGAGAGCCCGAATGCGATTCCGAAGGTCGATCCCCCTCAACGTCCTGCTCACCCTCTCCACCCTCGCCGTTGCCCTCCCCGCAGTCGCCCAACCGAGCTTCACGAAGGCCTTCTCGCCCGACACCATCGGCGTCGGTAACGCCAGCCGGCTGAGCTTCACCATCTCCAACAAGTCGGGGGCGCCGGTCGGCGACCTCGCCTTCGTCGACGACCTGCCCGCCGGGGTCGTCCTCGCCTCGCCGCCGAGCGCCAGCACGACCTGCGGCGTCGCTTCGGTGCTGTCGGCGCCGGACGGGGGCTCTACCGTGACCTTCAGCGGCGGATCCGTCGGCGCCATGTCGTCCTGCTCGGTGGCGGTCGACGTCGTCGGCACCGTGGCCGGGAGCTTCGACAACACCAGCGGCTCCCTCACCTCCAGCGCCGGCAACAGCGGCACGGCGGCCGCCACCCTGACCGTCGCCAGCCTCCGCTTGAGCTTCGCCAAGAGCTTCGATCCGGACAGCGTGCAGGCCGGCGCCACCAGCCGCCTCACCCTCGATATCGCGAACCCGGGCGGGCCGGTCACCGACATGTCCTTCACCGACCTCCTGCCCAGCGGCTTGCAGATCGCCAACCCGCCCAATGCGATCAACACCTGCTCCGGGACCGTGAGCGCCCCGGCGAGCGGCACCGCCATCACTCTGACCTCGGGAGCCCTGCCGGGGGAGGGGAGCTGCAGCATCGGCGTCGACGTCAGCGTCCCCGTCGCCGGGAGCTACGTCAACCGGACGGGCAACCTCGATTCCTCCTCCGGCGTCGCCGGCTTCGCGGTGGCGCAGATCACCGCCAGCGTCGATCCGCTGGCGCTCGAGAAGGAGTTCGTCGGCGATCCGCTGCCGCCGGGCTCGACGCTGCCGCTGCGCTTCACGGTGCGCAACTTCGATCGCTCGGCGGCCACCGGCATCACGTTCACGGACGATCTCGACACCGCGCTGAGCGGCCTGGTGGCGCTCGCGCCGCTGCCCTCCAGCCCCTGTGGGGCGGGTTCGGCGCTGACCGGGAGCGGCCTGCTGACCCTGTCCGGCGGCAATCTGGCGGCCGGGGAGAGCTGTACCTTCCAGGTCCTCGTCGTGATCCCCGGCGGTGCCGCGACGGGGTTCTACATCAACACCACGAGCAGCGTCAGCGCGACCATCGGGGGAGAGCCGCGGGTGGGTTCGCCGGCCACCGACACGCTCCAGGTGGCCGACGTGCCGGTGCTCACCAAGACCTTCCTCGCCAATCCGGTTGCGGCGGGGGGCACGGTGGACGTCGAATTCACCCTGACCAACAGCAGCGACCACGCGTTGAGCGGGGCGAGCTTTTTCGACGATTCCGGCGCCTTCCTCAGTGGGTCCACGGCCGTGCTGCCGGCGGACGGATTCTGCGGCGGTGCCTCGATGGCGTACCTGGACTCCGGCGTCTGGACCTTCGAAGATCTGAGCCTCGATGCCGGCGCCTCCTGCACCTTCCAGATGACGCTGCAGGTCCCGGTCAACGCCGCCGCCGGCACCTACACGAACACCACGAGCGCGATCACCGGCTACCTCGACACCTGCGACGACCTCTGCTTCGAGCCGGTGAGCGGGCCGGCGGCGAGCGACGACCTGGTGGTGGTCGGCGGGCCGCATCTGACCAAGACCTTCGTCGGCGACCCGGTGCTTCCCGGCGACAGCGTGGTCCTGGCGTTCACCTTGACCGGCGGTGAGCCGGGGGCGCCTGCGATCGACGCCATCGCCTTCACCGATGACCTGGGAGCCGCCCTCGCCGGCCTGCAGGCAACGACGCTCCCCGCCGACGGCTTCTGCGGACCCTCGTCGCACCTCAGCGGCAGCAGCGTCCTGTCGGTGACCGGCGCCAGCCTCGCCGGCGGCGACTCCTGCACCTTCCAGGTGACGCTGCAGGTGCCGGCCGGCGCGCTGCCCGGGGCCTACACCAACACCACCAGCACGGTGACCGCCACCTCCGGCGGCCTCGAGGTGGAGACCGCGGCGGCCTCCCGCGACCTCTACGTCGCCGGCCTGTCGTTGAGCAAGTCGTTCACCGACGACCCGGCGGTGGCCGGCGGCACTGTGACGCTGCGGTTCACCCTGGAGAACGTCAGCCCGACCGCCGCGGTGACCGACGCCACCTTCACCGACGACCTGGACGCTGCGCTCGCCGGCCTGGCGCCGACCGGGTTGCCGCAGAGTGACGTCTGCGGCATGGGCTCGCAGCTCAGCGCGGCCGGCAACCTGCTGACCTTCTCGGGCGGCAGCCTGGCGCCGTCGGCGATGTGTACCTTCAGCGTCGTGCTGCAGGTGCCGCCGGGGACGCCGCCGGGCACCTACGACAACGCCACCAGCTCGCTCACCGCTGACTTCGACGGCAACCCGGTGACGGTGTTCGGCGGCAAGGACACCCTGGTGGTGCTCGATCCGCTGTCGATCGGCAAGGACTTCCTCGACGACCCGGTGGCCCCCGGCGGTACGGCGACCCTGCGCTTCACCCTCGCCAACGCCCACCCCACCGAGGCGGCGAGCGGCCTCTCTTTCACCGACGATCTCGACGCGGTCCTGACGGGGCTGCAGGCGGTGGCCCTGCCGGCGACCGGCTTCTGTGGCGCCGGCTCCACGATCTCGGGCAGCGGGCTGCTGACGGTGACCGGCGCCAGCCTGGCGGCGGCCTCCGCGTGCACCTTCGACGTCACCGTGCAGGTGCCGGACGCCGCGGCGAGCGGCACCTACGTCAACACGACGAGCTCGCTGAGCGCCTCCGGCATGGCGGTCGGCGAGCCGGCCACCGACACCCTGGAGGTCGGGGCCGCGGCGGCGATCCCGGCTCTGTCGCTCTGGGGGCTGCTGGCGCTGGCCGCGATGGTCGGGCTGCTCGCCTGGCGGCGGCTGAGCTAGACGGCCCAGACGGCGGGCAGCGGCCGGCGGCGGCGACTCACCACAGGTTGCCGCCGAACACCCACTGCAGCTGGGCGATGCCGGCGGCAAGGCCGAGGACGCCGCCGAGGATGACCAGCTTCAGCTCGTCCTCCTGGAAGCAGGGGCGCAGCAGGTCCTGGAACTCGTCGGGTGGCAGGCCGGCCATGCGCTGGCGCAGCTCCTCGGCCACCGCGTCGGCGCGGTCGGTGACGAACGCCGAGTCCTTGAACGGCTCGAGGGCCACCTCGACCGCCGTCTCGCCCACCGACTCCTTGATGCCGGCGAAGTTGCGCAGGCCGACCGCCGCCTGGGCGAGGCCGCGCATCGGTCCCACCGCCCGGTCGACCACCAGCTTGATGTGCTTGCGGATCAGGGCGCGGGCGCGGTCGGCGCGCCGTCCCTCGATCATCGCCTGCACCAGGTGGCGGATGGTGAGGATGTCGCGGGTGACGATGCGGCACCAGATGTCGGCCACCTCGCGCTGGCGGCGCAGGAACAGCCCCTGCACCGTCCACGGTCCGACCCGCTTCGGCATCAGCGGCCGGAAGATGATGTTGAGCGCGATCCAGTTGGTGGCCAGGCCGACGAAGAGACCGAAGGCGGGGAGCACCCACGGCGCCGGGTAGACGATCCACACGGCGAGCTGGACGAGGCCGAACAGGAAGCCGAAGTAGAAGCCGGAGCGGATGATGAACTTGAACTCCTTCTCGCCGCATTCGAGGAACAGGCGGTTGAGCAGGATGCGCTCCTGGACCAGCCGCTGCACCACCAGCTCCTTCAGGTCGACGAGCTCCTCGACCTGGCTGTCGACGTCGCGCAGCAGCTCGAACACCACTTGCGGCAGCTCCTCGCGCACCCGGGCGTAGACCGCGTTGCGCATCATCTCCGGCAGGTTGTCCCACAGGATCACGTTGCTGCGCCGCATCACCTCGTCGGTGAGCTCGTCGGTGCGCGGCTCGAGGATGCGGACCACCTGGGCGGCGATGCGCTCCGGGTCCATGCGCGCGAAGACCTCGGACAGGGTGCCGAGATGCACCATGGTGGTGTCGACGAAGATGCCGGCCATCTTCTCGGCCTTCGACGGGATGATGCCCTGCCAGCCGAGGAAGGGGCGCAGACCCTTGAACTCGAGCGGCCAGAAGGTCATCTTGATCGCCGCCCAGTTGGTGCCCCAGCCGACGATGCCGGCGATCAGCGGGATGCTGGCGTAGCGCCAGAAGTCGGGTTGCCGCAGCAGATCAGCGAGGGTCATGGGCGAGGGTCGGAGGCCGAGGGTGATGGACGGGGCCGGACGTCGAGGGCGCGGCAAGGCTATCGCGTCGGCGGGCGGCAGGGAAGCGCGCCGCGCCGCGGCCCGGCCCGGGTGTCGCGCCGGGCCGCGAGGCGGTAAGCTATCTCGATGCGCCGACCGCGGATCACGAGGCCCTCATCGCCGCGCGCGGTGGAGGCCCAGGCGGAGGCCCGGCCGGCGGCGATGCCGGCGGCGCGCCAACAGGCGGCGGCCCTGGTGTCGCTGACCCTGGGCTCGCTGGCACTGGCGGCGCTGGCGCTCGCGATGCCCTGTCCCGCGGCGCACGCCGCGCCCGCCGCGGCCGCCGCCCCCGTTCCCGACGAGTGGCTCACCCCCGCCGAGCGCGACGGCTTCCGCTCCACCCCCTCCTACGACGACACCGTGGCCTTCCTGGGCCGCCTCGCCGCGGCGTCGCCCGCCATCCGTCTCGAGCGCTTCGGCGTCTCCCCCCAGGGGCGCGACATGCCGCTGGTGGTGGTCTCCGCCGAGGGCGCCTTCACGCCGGATGCGGCGCAGCGCCTGGCGCGCGAGCGGGGCAAGCCGATCGTGCTGATCCAGAACGGCATCCACGGCGGCGAGATCGACGGCAAGGACGCGTCGTTGATGATCCTCCGCGACCTCGCCCTCGGCCGCCTGCCGCAGGTGCTGGACGCGGCGACCCTGCTGGTGGTGCCGATCTACAACGTCGACGGCCACGAGCGGACGTCGCCGTTCAACCGCCCGAACCAGGACGGCCCGCAGGCGGGGATGGGCTTCCGCACCTCGGCCGACGGTCTCGACCTCAACCGCGACCACCTGAAGGCGGCGTCGCCGGAGGCGCGGGCGGTGCTCGATCTGTTCAACCGCTGGCGCCCCCACTTCCACGTCGACGACCACGTCACCGACGGCGCCGACTTCGACTGGGTGCTGACCTGGTCGTGGGCCGAGGCGCCGCAGCTCGCCGCGCCGCTCGATGCCTGGATGCGCCGCCACATGCCGCCGGTGCTCGCCGCCACCGAGGCCGCCGGGCACCCCAACGGCCCCTACGTCTCGCTGCTCGACGACGACGATCCGGCCCAGGGCATCTCGTCCTACGTCGGCGAGCCGCGCTACGCCACCGGCTACTACCCGCTGCGCAACCGGCCGTCGGTGCTGGTCGAGATGCACTCCTACCAGCCCTACGGCGAGCGGGTGCGGGCCAACCGCGACTTCCTGGTGGCGCTGCTCGGCGAGGTCGGCCGCGGCGGTGCCGACCTGGTGGCGGCGGTGGCCGCCGCCGAGGCCGCCACGGTGGGCCGCGGCCGCGCCGGCGCCGAGCCGTCGGCGGTGGCGCTCGGCTGGCAGGCCGGTGGCGAGCCGGGCCGCATCCGCGTGCCGTTCCACGACTGGTACCCGGACGACTCGGTGGCGCTCGGCGTGCCGATCCTGCGGTACCACGACGCGCCGCGGCCGGTGGAGGTTCCGTGGCTGCACGAGCCGGTGCCGGTGGCGACGGTGGCCCGGCCGCGCGGCTACCTGGTGCTGCCCGGCTGGCCGCAGGTCGAGGCCCGGCTGGCCGCCCACGGGCTGCGCGTCGAGCGCCTGGAGGCGCCGGCCGAGGTGGCGGTGGAGTCGATCCACGTCGCCGCCGCCGACTTCAACGCCGATCCGTACCAGGGCGTCCACCGCGCCGCCTCGATGCAGGTCCAGCGCGTCGCGGAGCGCCGCGAGGTGCCGGCCGGCAGCCTGTGGGTGAGCGCCGCCCAGCCCGATTTCGCGGTCGCCGTGCAGCTCTTCGAGCCGGAGGCGCCGGACTCGCTGTTCTCCTGGGGGCTGCTGTCGACCGTCGTCGAGCGTAAGGAGTACATCGAGCCGCGGGTGCTCGAGCCCTGGGTGCGCGAGATGCTCCAGGACCCGGCGGTGCGGCGGCGCTGGCAGCAGGCGCAGGAGGCCGATCCGGCGCTGGCCGGCGACGCGCGGGCGCGCTGGCTGTGGTGGTACCGCCAGACCCCCTCCTGGGACGACACGGTGGGTCTGCTGCCGGTGCTGCGGGTGATGGCGGTGCCGGCCGCGTGGACGACGACGGCGTGGCGGCCGGTGGCGGCGGGGCCGGTCGCACCGGGACCGCTGGCGGCGCCGCAGGTACCCGAGGCAGGCGAGGAGGACTGAACCATCAACCTGAAACCGCTCTTCCCTCCCACCTACCGGCTGGTGCTCTACTGCGCGCTGGTCGGCGTCTTCGGTGCCGTCGCCGCGCTCGCCTTCGACGCCGCGGTGGAGCTGGTGCAGCACCTGCTGCTCACCGGCATCGGCGGCTACCGGCCGCCCTCGGCCGGCGTCCTCGACCCGATCGCGCTGGTGCCGGACTGGCCGAGCCGCTGGTGGATCCCGGTGTCGACCACCGTCGGCGGCCTGCTCTCCGGCTGGCTGGTGTTCCGTTACGCGCCCGAGGCCGAGGGCCACGGCACCGACGCCGCCATCCACGCCTTCCACGGCGGCGGCCGCTACATCCCGGCGCGCATCCCGCTGGTCAAGGCGGTGGCGTCGGCGCTGACCATCGGCTCCGGCGGCGTCGCCGGTCGCGAGGGTCCGGCGGCGCAGATCTCCGTCGGGCTCGGCTCGCTGCTGGCGCGCTTCCTGCGCCTGCGCGGCCAGGAGCGGCGCATCATGCTCCTCGCCGGCATGGCGGCGGGCCTGGCGGCGGTGTTCAAGGCGCCGCTGGGGATGGCCATCTTCGCCGTCGAGATCCTCTACGGGGGGATGGTGTTCGAAGCCGAGGCGCTGATCTACACCATCATCGCCGCGGTCACCGCCTACGCCATTCACGGCTTCTTCGCCGGCTGGGAGCCGATCTTCGCCATCCCCGGTGGCCTCGGGTTCCAGCATCCCGAGGTGCTCGCCGCCTACGTCGTGCTGGGGATCGTGGCCGGCTGCTTCGGCGCCGTGCTGCCGAGCTGCTTCTACTACATCCGCGAGCTGTTCCTGCGCCTGCCCGGGCCGCCCCACATCAAGCCGGCGATCGGCGGCCTGCTGGTCGGCCTGCTCGGCATGGTGGCGCCGGCGGTGCTCGGTACCGGCTACGGCTGGGTGGAGCTCGCCCTCGCCGGGAGCCTGCCGCTGGCCACCCTGGTGACCCTCCTGGTGCTCAAGGCGCCGGCGATGGGGCTGACCATCGGCTCCGGCGGCTCCGGCGGCGTCTTCGCGCCGACCGTGGTGATGGGGGCGAGCCTCGGCGCCACCGTCGGGCTCGGCTTCCAGGCGCTGGTGCCGGGGATCGACGTCAGCGTGCCGTCGTTCATCCTGGTCGGCATGGCGGCGGTGTTCGCCGGCGCCGCCCGCACACCGATCTCGACCCTCATCATGACCGCCGAGATGACCGGCGGCTACGGCCTGATCGTCCCCACCATGCTGGCCAACGTGCTGAGCTTCATGGTGCAGCGCTCGCTGACCGCCGGCCGCCGCTACCCGACGCTCTACCGCTCGCAGGTCGAGACCCGCGAGGACTCGCCGGCGCACCGCGGCGTCTTCGTCCGCCGCGCCCTGGAGCTGATCGAGGGCGGCGGCCTGAAGAGCTCGGAGCTGACCCTGCCGCGGCTGGTGTCGCTGCTCCACTACGGCCGGCCGATCCCGATGACCGGGGAGGGCGGCGCCCTGCTGGCGGTGAAGGTGGAGGAGGGCAGCCGCCTCGACGACGGCACGGTGGCCGAGATGGTCGGCACCATCGAGGGCGCCACCGCGGTGGCGGTGCTGCGCGACGGCAAGATGCTGGTCCCGCGCGGCCCCACCCGCTTCCGCGCCGGCGACGACCTGGTGCTGGTGGCGACGCCGGAGGCGGCCGAGCTGCTGCACGCCGCCGGGCGCGCCTCGCCCGGCTAGCGGCGGACCGCGGGCATGCCGCGGGCCACGGCCGCGAGCCAGCGGCCGAGCGGGCCGCCGAGCTCGGCGAGCCCCTCGGCGTCCAGCGCACCGCCGCCGCCACCGCTCTCCGCCTTCTCCTTCCAGGCCTCGCGGCTCATCACCGTCACCGGCTCGAGGTCGGCGCGGGCCAGGGCGCGGTTGACCGCCTCGGCGCCGGCCGCCAGCTCGCTGAAGCGGGTTTCGGCCGCCTCGAGCCGGCCGCGCAGGGTGTCGGCCTGGCGCAGCTGGCTGGCGGTGGGGCGGCCGGTGTAGCCGACCACCGCGCCGTAGAGGCTGCCGAGCTTCTCGCGCAGCTTCTCCTCGCCGGAGAGCAGGCCACCGTCGCCGGCGGCGACGAGGCCGACCCGGAAGTCGTCGAGCTCGGTCGCCCAGGCTTCGGCGGCGCGGCGGGCGCGGTGCTTCTCAGCCAGCTCCGCCACCCGCTGGCGCGCCGCGTCGCGGGCGTCGAGCGTGGCGTCGACCAGGTAGGTCAGGCGCTCGAGCTGGCGGTAGAGGTCGAGCGCGGTCTCCTGCTGCAGGGCGCGATCCGCGGGCGGGTGCACCGAGCGCGGGTCGGCCTCGACCTCCACCGTGCCGGTCACCGTCTCCTGGCCCTTGATCAGCTTCACCGTGTAGACGCCTTCCGGCACCTGCGGCCCCTGGAAGGCCGGCACCAGGGAGCTCGCCGGCGGCACCTTGGGCGGCGGCAGGCGCATCGGCCAGGCGACCCGGGTCAGCCCCTTGCGCTTCGAGCCGGGGACGGTGGTGATCAGCGTGCCGGCGGCGTCGTAGATCTCCACCTTGAGGTCGCCGAACAGGTGGCGCTTCGGCTGGTAGTAGGCGATCCAGGCGGCGTCCCGAGGGTTGCGGCCGGTGAACTCGCCGTCGCCCGGGAAGGTCTGCAGGTCGCCGCCGGCGAACACCTCGGCCGGCCGCGTCGGCAGCAGCGCCACGGTCTTCGTCGCCAGCGTGTCGGCGGTCAGCGCGCGTAGCGGCGTCGGGTCGTCGACGATCCACACGCCGCGGCCGTGGGTGGCGATCACCAGGTCGCCGGTGCGCGGCGCGACCACCACGTCGTGGACCGCCACCTGCTGCGGCAGGCCGCCGGCGAAGCGCGTCCAGTCGCGGCCGCCGTCGAGGCTCAGCCACAGCCCCCGCTCGCTGCCGAGGTAGAGCAGGTCGGGGTTGATCGGGTCCTCGCGCAGGCAACGCGCGAAGCCCTCGACCTCGTCGTCGGCGAGCGACTGCCAGCTGGCACCGTAGTCGGTGGTGCGGTAGACGTAGAGCGCCATGTCGCCGCGGCGGTGGCCGTCGAAGGCGGCGTAGGCGGTGCCGGCGGCGTGGTGCGACGCCTCGACGCTGGACACCCAGGTGCCCGGCGGCAGGCCGGGGACGTTGGCGACGACGTTGGTCCACCGCTCGCCGCCGTCGCGGGAGACCTGCAGGTTGCCGTCGTCGGTGCCCACCCACAGCACGCCGGCTTCCACCGGCGACTCGGAGATGGCGTAGATGGTGGTGTGGTTCTCCGCCGTGGAGTTGTCGATCGACAGGCCGCCGGACTCGGCCTGGCGCTGCAGGGCCGGGTCGTCGGTGGTGAGGTCCGGGGAGATCTCCTGCCAGCTCTCGCCGTGGTCGCGCGAGCGCAGCAGCTTCTGGGCGCCGAGGTACATCGTTGCCGCGTCGTGCGGCGAGAAGGCGACGGCGGCGTTCCAGTTGAAGCGGTAGTCCTCGTCGCCGGCCGGCGGGTAGGGCTTGACGTCGCGGAACTCGTGGGTCGGCAGGTGGAGGCGCTTGATCTCGGCGCCCTGGTACTCGGAGTAGACGTAGCTCGGGTCGGCCGGGTCGCGGAAGGCGTAGAAGCCGTCGCCGTAGCCGATGTTCACCCAGTCGTCGTTACCGACGCCGCCGGGGGCGCGCGACGGCGCCATCCACGAGCCGTTGTCCTGCAGCCCGACGTAGACGTGGTAGGGGATCTGGTCGTCGACGCTGACCCGGTAGACCTGCGCCACCGGCAGC
>Ga0210095_1000280_pt1 | contig 14254 bp, 7 predicted proteins | sample China_Galinas_PW_FD_184861 | JGI IMG/M metagenome (GOLD analysis project Ga0210095, IMG submission 184861) | Wetland microbial communities from San Francisco Bay, California, USA, that impact long-term carbon sequestration - China_Galinas_PWA_D1... | ecosystem: Environmental > Aquatic > Marine >...
CCGCAGCCTCTGATCGACCAGCTCAAGGTGGGCGGCCGCATGGTGGCGCCGGTGGGCGGCGGCTACATCCAGGACCTGCAGGTGATCACCAAGACCGCCGACGGCATCGAGAAGCGGCCGGTCATCCCGGTGGTGCTGGTGCCGATGACCGGCCAGGTGCGCGAGGACGGATGAGACGACGATTCCACGCCGCTGCTGCTGCGGCGGCCGTCGCGTCGCTGCTGGTGCTCGCCCCGCTGGCCGCCGGCCCGTCCGCCGTCGGCGAACGGCGTGCCGCCGTCACGCCGGCCGCCGTGCCGCACGCCAGCGGCGAGCGTGCCGCCGAGCGCCAGCGCATGGTGGAGGAGCAGGTCGCCCGCCGCGGTCTCGACGATCCGCGCCTGCTGGCGGCCATGGTGCAGGTGCCGCGGCACCGCTTCCTGCCGTTCACCCGCCGCTCCCACGCTTACGAGGACGAGTCGGTACCCATCGGCTACGGCCAGACCATCTCCCAGCCCTACGTGGTGGCGTTGATGTGCGACCTGCTGGAGCTCGCGCCGGACGACAAGGTGCTGGAGATCGGCACCGGCTCGGGCTACCACGCGGCGGTCCTGTCGCGCCTCGGCAGCGAGGTGTACAGCATCGAGATCCTGCGGCCGCTGGCCGACCGCGCGCGGCGCACCCTGCACCGGTTGGGCTACGACAACGTCCACGTGCGCATGGGCGACGGCTACCGCGGGTGGCCCGCCGCCGCTCCCTTCGACGCCATCCTGCTCACCGCCGCGCCGCCGCAGATCCCGCAGCCGCTGCTCGACCAGCTCGCCCCCGGCGGTCGCCTGGTGGCCCCGGTGGGGGAGGGAGCGCAGGAGCTGACCCGCATCACCCGCACCGGCGACGGGCTGCGGCGCGAGACCATCGCCACCGTCTACTTCGTGCCGATGACCGGCGAGGCCGAGAGGGAGCAGCCGGAGCCGGCGCGGGTGGACGCGGTCGAGCGCGAAGCGGCGGAGGCCACCGCCGCGGGCGGCGGCGCCGCCAAGGGCGGCCCGGGACGCCCCTAGCCGCCTCTGGCCGCGTGCCGGCCGGCTGAACCGCTCGCGGTTCGCGGTAGACTCACCAGTTACACCCGAGATGGATCGCCGGACACGGCAGTACCGCCGGACCGGAAGCCAGAAAGCGATACGACCATGCGACGACCGAGCTCTCCGCCCCGCTTCCTCCTCGCCACCCTGCCGCTCGCGCTGGGGATCGCCGTGGCCGGCGTCGCCTCCGCCGCCCCGCCGCAGGCGGCGCCGCAGCCCGCCGGGGAGTCCGCCGCAGCGCCGCTCTTCGTCGAGCGGCTGGACGTCAACGTGGTCAACGTCGAGGTGTTCGTCACCGACGACCGGGGCCGCCGCGTCACCGGCCTGCAGAAGGACGACTTCGAGATCCTCCAGGACGGCAAGCCGGTCGAGATCAGCAACTTCTTCTTCGTCTCGCAGCCGGACCGCCTCGACTTCGAGATGGGGCGCGGCAGCGGCAAGGCGATGACGCCGCCGTCGCCGCTGCCCGCCGAGCAGCAGCTCAACCTGGTGGTCTACGTCGATCACTTCAACCTCCATCCGCAGAACCGCAAGCGGGCGCTCGACGAGCTGGACGCCTTCCTCGAGGACCGCATGTTCCAGGGCGACCGGGTGATGCTGATGGGCTACGACGGCCAGCTCGACATGGTGCAGCCGTTCACCCGCGACTGGGAGCAGGTGCACAAGGGGCTGCGCACCCTCTCCAAGGTGAAGGCGCTGCGCCCGCACGACGACGCCGAGCGCCGCCGCGTGCTCTCCGGCATGCAGCTCGCTCAGGCGGAGAACGACCCGCTGATGGCCCAGGAGTTCGTGCGCAGCTACGTGCAGCAGCAGAGGATCGAGCTGCGGCGCTCCACCGCCGCGCTGGAGAAGACGGTGCGGGCGATGGCCGGTTTGCCCGGCCGCAAGGCGTTGATCTACGTTTCCGACGGGCTGCCGCAGCGCCCCGGCGAGGAGCTCTACCAGTACATGGTCGACATCTTCAGCGACCAGGTGGTGGCCTCGGGCCTGTTGCAGTCGCCGGCCGACTTCGACGACGCCTCCATCGAGTCGTTGGGCGAGGACGAGAGCAAGCTGTTCGACCGCATCACCCGCGCCGCCAACGCCAACCAGGTGACCTTCTACACCGTCGACGCCCGCGGCGGCAGCGGCGAGCGCATGTTCGGCGCCGACAGCGACAGCTCGACGATCCCGGGCGGCGGCCGCATCGCCCTCGAGGCGCTGCGCACGATCAACATGCAGGAGCCGCTGATCGAGATGGCCGAGGCCACCGGCGGTACCTCCATCCTCAACACCTGGGAGATGGAGGACGCCTTTTTCCGCACCGGCGCCGACTTCGACAACTTCTACTCGCTCGGCTACCGCTCGCCGGCCGCCGGCGACGACGAGTACCACCGCATCGACGTGCGGGTGAAGCGGCCGGGGATGAAGGTGCGCCACCGCCAGGGCTTCGTCGACAAGCCGCAGCAGGAGCGGGTGGCGGACCGCACCCTGTCGTCCCTGGTGTTCCGCATGGAATCGAACCCGCTGGGGGTCGCGATCGATTTCGGCGAGCCGGAGAAGAAGAGCCGCCGCGCCTACGAGATGCCGGTCCTGGTGCGCATCCCGATCCGCGACGTCACCCTGTTGCCGAACGGCGACGTGCAGGAGGGGCGGCTGCGCATCTACGTGGTGGTCGAGGACGCCAAGGGTGGCGTCTCCGAGCTCTACCAGTTCCCCTTCCCGGTCCAGGTGCCGACCGACCAGATGGCGACGGCGCGCGACAAGGACGTCGGCTTCGGCCGCGTGCTGCGCCTCTCCCCCGGCACGCCGCGGGTGGCGGTGGGGGTGTGGGACGAGCTCTCCGGCTCGGAGTCCTTCGTCCACAAGGAGGTGCGGCTGAGCGACCGCCCCGGCGGCCGCTCGCGGTAGCCGTTCGCGCGTCCGGGCGCCGCGCTCAGCCGGCCGCGCGGAGCTGGGCGAGGGCGGCCTGGGCGAGGGCTCGCTGGTTCGGGTCGAGGGGCATCTCGCCGGCGGCGAGGGCGGCTTCGAGCTGCCGCGCCGCACCCGCCGCGTCGCCGCGCTGCAGCAGCAGCATGCCGAGGGCGAAGTGATGGATGCCGGCCGGCTGCATCGCCACCACCCGCCGCAGGGTGGCCTCGGCGCGGTCCATGTTGCCGAGCGCGGCGTCGAGCATCGCCGAGCGCGCCAGCTCGTTCGGCTGGTCGTCGAGCGCGCCCTCGGCGAGCAGCTCGTCGTAGAGGGCGCGGGCGCGGGCGCGGTCGCCGCCGCGCAGCGCCAGCTCGGCGACCTTGGCGCGCAGCGGCACGCTGGCCGGCTCGAGGCGTAGCGCCGCCTCGAAGTGGCGCCGTGCCGCCGCCACGTCGCCGCGCTTCTCCGCCACCAGGCCGAGCAGGCTCGCCGCCTGGCTGTTGCGCGGATCGCGGCGCAGCAGCGCCTCGGCGTGGCGCTCGGCGCCGTCCAGCCGGCCGATCTCCTCGAGATAGGTGGCCAGCCGCAGCTCCAGCGAAGCGAAGTCGGGGAAGGCGGCGACGCCGCGCTCGAGCGCCGCCACCGCGCCGTCGACCTCGCCGCGCTGCTTGGCGACGAAGAACTCGAGCTCGTAGAAGTCGGGCACGTCGACGTCGGGGTTGCGGCGCCGCAGCTCGGCGAGGGCTCGCGTCGCCGCGGCGGCGTCACCGGCGAGCGCGGCGGTGCGGATCGCGCGCACCTCGTTCTCGATGGCGATGGCCCGCTTGGGGTCGAGGCCGCCCCCGGCGCCGCCGCGGGTGCGCGCCGCGCCGCCGCCGAGGTAGCCGAGGGCGGCGAGCTGGCGCCGGTCCTCGTCGCTCAGCTCGCGGGTCGACGCGCGCCCGCCGTCCGGCGCGGCGGCCACCATCTCGGCGAGGTCACGCCGCAGGCGGCGGGCCAGGCGCCGCGTGCCTTCGCGCTCGCCGGCCGTCGCCACCGCCGGCTCTCCGTCCGCCGCCAGCAGGTTGTGGCGCTCGCGCGGGTCGGCGTCGAGGTCGTAGAGCTCGGGCTGCGGCACCTCGATCAGCTTGTGGCCGTCCTCGATCAGGCCGGTCAGCGGCGCCCACCCCTTCTGCTCGCCGGCCACCGTCTCGAAGTAGATCGGTGGCGCCGCGGCGAGGCCGCCGCCGTCGCCGCCCAGCGCCGGCACCAGGCTGCGGCCGGGCAGCGGCCCGCCGGGTTCCGGGCCGGTTTCGAGGCCGGCGTCGAGGCCGAACAGCTCGACCAGCGTCGGGGTGAGGTCGTAGAGGCTGACCCGCTCGTCGACCACCCGGCCGGCGGCGAGGCCCGGGGCGTCGACGATGAGCGGCACGTGCAGCGTCTCGTCGTAGGCCAGCAGGCCGTGCCCCTCCTCGCCGTGCTCGCCGAAGGCCTCGCCGTGGTCCGAGGTCACCACCACCGCCGTGCCGTCGCGCAGGCCGCGTTCCTGCAGGCCGTCGAGCAGCACGCCCACCTGGCGGTCGACGAAAGCGATCTCGCCGCGGTAGGGGTCGCCGGGGAAGCGGCGGTCGAAGGGCGGCGGCGGTGCGTACGGCTGGTGCGGGTCGAAGAGGTGGAGCCAGGCGAAGAAGGGCCGCTCGCCGCCCTGCCCCGCGCCGCGGCCGTCGAGCCAGCGCTCGAAGCGCCGCACCGCCTCGTCGGCCGGGATCTCCGCGTAGAAGCGGTAGACGTCGTCCATGGTCAGGCTGTCGTCGTAGCTGTCGAACCCCTGGGCGAGGCCGAACTTCGACACCAGCACGTAGGCGGAGACCGTGGCGCCGGTGTCGTAGCCGGCGTCGTGGAAGCGCTCGGCCAGGGTGCGCTCCGCGTCGTCCAGGTAGTGGATGCCGTTGACCCGCACGCCGGTGGTGAACGGACGGCGGCCGGTGAACATCACCGTGTGGGAGGGGAGGGTGAGGGGGACGGCGCTGTAGGCATGGGCGAAGCGCACGCCGGCGGCGGCCAGGGCGTCGAGGTTGGGCGTCTCGGCGCGCTCGTCACCGTAGCTTCCCAGGTGGTCGGCGCGCAGGGTGTCGATGGTGATCAGCAGCAGGTTGCGACCGGCCAGCGCGCCGGCTGCCGCGGGTTTGCCGGCCGCCGCCTCGCTGGCCGCCGCCCCGCCGCCGGCCGGGCCGGCGTCGCCGCCGCCGCAGGCGGCCAGCGCCAGGAGGGCGACGGTGGCGAGCGCCCCTGCGATCCGCGGTCGGCTAACCACCCACCCGCACCGATTGACGCAGGAAGGAGAGGTCGCCGCCGATCTCGTCGCTCACCCCCGCCGCCACCAGGTGGGGGCCGCTGCGCATCAGCAGCGTCGCCGTGTAGGTGTAGTAGTCGGAGAGCGCCTGCTCCATGCGCTCGTCGGGGATCGACACCACGAACGGCTGCTGGGTCGGCGGCGAGGTGTCGCCGTCGGCGTCCTGCACCGACAGCGCCACCCGCATGCGACCCTGGTTCTCCTGGCCCTGGGGCAGCAGCGTCATCCGTGCGATCGGGATCTTGAGCTCCACCGGCACCAGGTAGTTGCCCTTGCCGTCGGGCTCCGGCCGGCCGAAGTCGAGGTCGACCTGCAGCGGGTTGGTCGAGGCACCGTAGAGCAGCGCCGCCACGGTGCCGTCGTTGAGCTTCGTCTCGGCGCTCTTCGAGCGATAGCCCTGGCGGTGGCGCACGGTCAGCCCCGGCTTCTTCACCCGCACGTCGATGTCGTGGTAGCGCCCGTCGTCGGCGTGGGTCGGCGAGTAGCCGAGGGAGTAGTAGGTGGTCAGGTCGCGGGCGACGCGGCGCAGGGCGTCGCCGAAGTTGGAGGTGGCGATGGCGGCGAGGCCGCCGGTGCCCTCGGCGAGCAGCTCCAGCGGCTCCTGGCGGCTGGCGTCGTAGACGAAGTCGATGTCGCTGTAGGAGGTCGCCGGGCCGCCGTACTCCGCCGACAGGCCGGTGTTGGTGTAGCCGCCGACGGCGTCCAGGGTGTAGAAGGTGACGCGGTTCGAGTTGGCGCGCGCCACCATCTGGTTGTAGTCGCGCCGCACCCGGTAGCGGTTGGCCTGCAGCTGGGCGCTGGACACCCGGCCGAAGCGCAGGTCGACGAGGGCGAAGGCGTCCTCGCCGGCGGTCATCGGCATCCCCTCGGAGACCAGGAGCAGCGCCTTGCGCCCGGGGAGGCCGCCCAGCGAGCCGACCAGCTCGGACAGCGCGCGCAGGCTGATCTCGACGTCGTGGTGGATCGACTTGGCGTAGAAGTCGGCGTCGGCGAGGGCCGCCCCCGGGTCCCGGTCGCTGTCGATGCGCTTGATCAGGTCGCGGCGCTCGGTGCGCGCCTGCTCGCCGTAGGCGCGCATCTTGAGCTGGCCCTCGAGGGCGCGGCTGACCAGCCGCGAGTCGGTGGTGAACGGCTGGCGGATGTTGAGGCTGCGGTCGAAGCTGACCAGCATCGCCTCGTCGCCGGGGCGCATGTTGAGGGTGAGGAAGCGGTCGACCTCGCGCAGCACGATGTTGCGGTTGAACGGGGTCATGAACACGTTGTCGAGGTAGACGACGAGGTGGAGCTTCTGCTCCGCCGGCACCTCGGGCTCCTCGGGCAGCGCCCCGGGCGGCGCCGAGCGGGGCACCGGCAGCGGGGCGACGCGGCTGCGCGAACCGGGCGTGTCGTCGACGGCGTAGAAGTTGGAGATCTCGACCGGCCGGCCGTCCTCGCGCAGCTCGAAGTCGTCCTTGCCGAGGCCGGTGACCGGCTCGCCGTCCTTGCCGGTGACGAACACCTCGACGTTGACCACGTCGACCGACAGGCTGTCGAAGAAGATGCCGCCGCCGGGCTCGCTGGCGTCGGCGGCGGTGGCGGTGGCGGTGCTCGCTTCGGCGGTCCGGTCGGCCTGCGCGGCGGCCCGCGGCGCGGGTAGCGCCAGCGCCAGGGCGAGCACCGCGAGGGTGGCGGCGAAGGCCGCCGGCCGGGCCGTCGCAACGGGGGCGCGGAGGGTCCGCAGGCAGGCTCCGGCAGCGTCGAGACGAGGCATTCTCTTCATCGGTGAACCTTCCCTGAGAGGTGGGCGAACGGGTGGTCGGGATGGGGGACTGCGAAGGTCGGCATGCTATCATCCGGCGGTGAAGTCGCCGTCCGTACCCCTCCCCAACACGCATCCGCACCGCCTTTCTTCCGCCCCGCACCGGCCCGTTCACCGCCCCGTTCACCGGCCCCTTCGCCGGTGCCTGCCGCCGCTCGCCTCGGCGGCCTGGCTGGTGGCGGCGGCGCTGCCGGCGCTGGCGGGGACCGACGCCGTGGCGCCGGACGACCCGGCGGCGCGGGAACCGCTGCCGCTGCCGGCGCCGGTGTTCGAGGAGATCGCCGCGCCGGGCCTCGACTTCCGCTACGACAACGCGCTGAGCGGCGCCTTCCTGATGCCCGAGATCAGCTGCGGCGGCGCCGCCCTGTTCGACGCCGACGGCGACGGCGACCTCGACCTCTTCTTCGTCCAGGGCGCGCCGCTGGTGCCGCCGCCGGCGGCCGCGGCGGCCGACGGCGACGACGACCGGCCGCCGCCGCCCTCCGACCGCCTCTACCGCAACGACCTCACCCGCGACGCCTCCGGCGCACCGCGCTTCGCCTTCACCGACGTCACCGCCGCCGCCGGGGTGACCGACGACGTCTACGGCTGCGGCGTCGCCGCCGGCGACTACGACGACGACGGCGACGTCGACCTCTACGTCGCCAACGTCGGTCCCAACCGGCTGCTGCGCAACCGCGGCGACGGCCGCTTCGAGGACGTCACCGCCGCCGCCGGCGCCGGCGACGACCGCTGGTCGAGCTCCGCCATCTTCACCGACTACGACGGCGACGGGTGGCTCGACCTCTTCGTGGTCAATTACGTCCTCTACGACGCGCGCCACCCGAAGGCCTGCCGCACCGCCTCCGGCCAGCCCGACTACTGCAACCCGGCGGCCTATCCGGGGGTGCCCAACCGGCTGCTCCACAACCGCGGCGACGGGACCTTCGAGGACGTCTCCCGCGCCGCCGGCCCCGGCAGCGCCCGCGGCAAGAGCCTCGGCACGGTGGCCGCCGACCTCGACGGCGATGGCCGCACCGACCTCTACGTCACCAACGACGGCGAGGCCAACGAGCTGTGGTTGCAGACCCGCCCGGGCCGTTTCGAGGAGTCGGCGCTCTATGCCGGCTGCGCGGTCAACGGCCGCGGCCAGCCGGAGGCCAGCATGGGGGTGGTGGCGGAGGACGACGACGGCGACGGCGATCTCGACCTGTTCCTCACCCACCTGACCGGCGAGACCCACACCCTCTACCGCAACGACGGCTCCGGCGGCTTCCGCGACGCCACCACCGCCGCCGGCCTCGGCGTCGCCAGCCTGCCGTTCACCGGCTGGGGCACGGTGTGGAGCGACGTCGACAACGACGGCTGGCTCGACCTGCCGGTGGTCGACGGCGCCGTGCGCACGCTTCCCGCGCTGGCCGCCGCCGGCGACCCCTACCCGTTCCATCAGCCGGACCAGCTCTACCGCAACCTCGGGGCGTCCGGCCGCCCGGGCGTCTATGCCGACGCCAGCGCCGCCGCCGGAGCCTCCTTCGCCGAGCCGCGGGTGAGCCGCGGGCTCGCCGCCGGCGACCTCGACGACGACGGCGACCTCGACCTGGTGGTCGTCGACCTGCTGCAGCCGGCGCGGTTGCTGCTCGACCGCATCGGCCAGGACCGGCCGTGGCTGGGCCTGCGCCTGGTCGGCGGCGACGGCGGCGGCGACCAGCTCGGCGCCCGCGTCGACCTGCTCGCCGCCGACGGCTCGGTGCTGGCGACGCGCCGCGCCGCCAGCGACGGCGGCTTCGCCTCGGCGCGCGATCCGCGGGTGCTGTTCGGCCTCGGCTCCGCGCCCGCCGCGACCTCCTACGCGGTCCGCGTCACCTGGCCCGGCGGCACCCGCGAAGGCTTCCGCGGCCTGGCGCCCGGCCGCTACACCACCCTGCGCCGCGGCAGCGGCACGATGGAGAAGACACCGCAATGAGACATCCCCTCACAGCCGTCCTGCTCACCCTGCTCGCCGCCGGCACGCTGGCGGCGCAGCCGGCGACGCCGCCCCCCGCGGAGGCCACCCTCGATCCGTCGACGGTTCAGATCCCACAGCCCGACCTGTCGGCCATGGAGCCGGTGGTGCGCGGGCGCATCGAAGGGGTGCAGCAGGGCATCGAGGAGCTGCTCGCCCGCCCCGAGCCGTCGCGCCGCGACGTCGGCCAGGCGCTCGGTTTCCTCGGCCAGGTGCTGCAGGCCCTCGAGCTGCCGCAGGCCGCCCTTGATGCCTACACCCAGGCCCGCGAGCTGACGCCGGACGATCCACGCTGGAGCTACCTGCTGGCGCTCTGCCACCAGAGTCTCGGCGAGCTCGAGCCGGCGGTGGCGGAGTACCGCCGTTTCCTCGCCGCGGCGCCGCAGCCGCTGCCGGCCGCCCACCTGCGCCTCGGCGAGGCCCTGCTCCAGCTCGGCCGCGTCGACGAGGCCGAGACCTCCTTCCGCAAGGCCGGCGAGCTGGGTCCGAAGGACGCGGGGGCCGCCGCCCTCTACGGCCTCGGCCGGGTCGCCGCCGAGCGCGGCGAGACCGAGAAGGCCCTCGACCTGCTCGGCCGCGTGCTCGACATGCAGCCGGACGCGACGGTGGTGCACTACCAGCTCGGCCAGGCCTACCGCCGCCTCGGCCGCGACCAGCTCGCGCGCTACCACCTGGCGCTGCAGGGCGACCGCGAGGTCGCCTTCGCGGACCCGATCGCCGCGGTGCTCGGCAGCATCGCCAAGAGCGTCGCCCTGGAGGTGGCGGCGGGGCTGGCGGTGGCCGACGACTTCGACGAGACCAACTTCCTCGGCTTCGTCACCTCGCAGCTCGGCGAGGCGGCCGCGGCGGCCGTCGAGCCGCTGCGCGGCCTCGCCGGGCAGCGCAAGGCGGCCGGGGCGACGGCGCAGGAGCTCGGCCGTCTCGACGCCGCCCTCGGCGCCCTGCAGGTGCGCGCCGGCGACGACGCGGCGGCCATCGAGTCGTTCGAGCGCGCCCTCGCCGGCGACCCCACCCTGGTCGACACCCGCCTGCTGCTGGGCAACGCGCTGGCCCGTGCGGGCCGCTTCGCCGACGCCCTCGGTCGCTACGACGAGGTGCTGAGCCGCCGCCCCGGCTCGGTGCAGGCGCTGGTGCAACGCGGCTCGGTGCGCGCCAACCTGGGGCAGCTCGAGGAGGCGCGCCAGGATCTCGAGGCGGCGGTGGCGGCCGACGCGGAGAGCGCCGAGGCCAACCTCCGCCTCGGCGGCGTGCTGCTCAACCTCGAACGCCCGGAGGAAGCCCGGCAGGCGCTCGCCCGGGCGGTCGAGCTCTCCACCGAGCCAAGGCTGACCGCCGAGGCCAACACGGCGATCGCCGGCATCGCCCGCGGTGGCGGCGACTTCGAAGCGGCGGCCGAGGCCTATGCCCACGCCCTCGACGCCGACCCGCGCTACGCGCCGGCGCTGACCGGCTTCGCCGGCCTGCTCGGGCAGGCGGGGCACTACCGCGAGGCGGCCACCCTCTACCGCCGCCAGGTGGAGGAGGACCCGAGCGACCGCGTGTCGCGCATGGGCGAGATCACCGCCCTGGTGCTCGCCGGTGCCGACGCGGCGGCGCGCGAGCGCATGGAGGCGGCGCTGGCGCGCGATCCGGACGACCTCTCGTTCCGCGACGTGCTGGCCCGCCACCTGGCCGCCGCCGGCGACCCCTCGGTGCGCGACGGCAAGCGCGCCGTCGAGCTGGCGACGGCGCTCTACGCCGACGTGCCGACCCCGGAGAGCATGGAGACGGTGGCCATGGCCTACGCCCAGGCGGGCGACTTCGACCAGGCCGTCGCCTGGCAGCAACGCATCCTCGACGAGTACGGCGACCAGATCGACGAGGGCAACCTGGCGCGGCTGAAGGCCGGGCTCGAGCGCTACCGCAACCACCTTCCCCCTCCCGGCCGCCCGGCGCGCTGACCGCCCGCCCTACCCCGGTCCGCCGAGCGCCAGGAGCTGGGAGGGATCGTCGGGCGTCCAGGCGCGGCCGGACCGGTAGGCGTCGAGGCGGGACTGGAGGGGGGCCAGCTGGGCGGCGGGCAGACCGGCGGACCGGGCGGCCTCGACGACCCGGGTCTGAATCGTCGCGGCCTGCCCGGTGTCGCCGCTGGCGGCGAGGGCGACGGCCAGGGTGTCCTGGGCGGGGTAGCCGGGGGCGGCCTGCTCTATTTTTCGGGCGACCTGGAGGGCGAGGGCGGCGTCGCGGACGCGGGGGTCGGGAGCGGCGGCGAGCAGGCGGACCTGGGTGGTGGCCAGGCCGAGGTCGTGGTCGAAGCGCTGCAGCGCCTCGTTGAGCCGCACCCGGGCCTGGCCGTAGCGGCCGGAGAGCACCAGGGCGGCGATCTCGCCGCGCCGCGCCTGCACCTGGTCGGGCACCGCCTCGACCACCCGGCGGTACTCGGCCAGCGCCTCGTCGAAGCGCCGCAGGTGGCCGAGGATACCGGCCAGGGCGAGACGGACGTCGTGGCGCTGCGGCGCCAGGTCGAGGGCCTGGCGGTAGCGCGAGACGGCGGTGGTGAAGTCGCCCTTCGACGCCGCCAGCCGGCCCTCGCCGGCGAGCAGCGCCACCTTCTCGTCGCCGCTGGCCGACAGCTCGCTCGCCTTGCGCCGTTGCGCGGTCGCCTCCTCGCCGCGGCCGAGGAAGTCCAGCGCCTCGGCGTAGCGCAGGCGGATGCCGGCCTCGTCCGGGGCCTGCTCGACGGCGCGGCGGAACTCGGCCAGCGCCTCGTCGCCCCGCCCCAGGTTGACCAGCACCGTGGCGCGGCGCACGCGCACCGCCGCCGTGCGCCCGCCGTCGCCGGCGAGCAGCCGGTCGAGCTCCGCCAGCGCCTCCTGCATGCGGCCGAGGCGAGCGTAGGTGTCGGCCAGCTTGAGCCGCGTCGCCGGCTGGTCGGGGCGCTGGGCGAGGCTGCGGCGCAGCAGGGCCGCGGCCTCCTCGTCGCTGCCGCGGGCGATCAGCATGCTGCCCAGCACGGAGGCCGCGGCCGCCTCCTCGGCGGGCTCGTCCGCCGCTTCGAGGGCGCTTCGCATCTCCCGCTCGGCGCCGGCCAGGTCGCCGAGGTGGTCGAGGCTGAAGCCGAGGCCGCGGTGGCCGTCGTAGGACGCGGGGTCGATCTCCAGGGCGCGCTGGAAGGCCGCCGCCGCCTGCTCGTAGCGGCCGTCGGCCGCCGCCTCGCCGCCCTGGATGAGGTAGAACTGGGCGCTCTCGGCGAGCCCGCTGACCTGCTGCAGCAGCGGGTCGGGGATCTGCACCTCGGCGTCGCCGGCCTGCGCCAGCTCCCGCTGGGCCGCCGCCACGTCGCCGCCGCGCCGCAGCGCCTGGCCGAGCAGGTAGTGCAGGCTGTTGGCGCCCGGCTCGGCGGCGAGCGCCTGGCGGAAGCGGCGCGCCGCCTCGGCGTGGTCGCCGCGGGCGGTGGCGGCGCGGCCGAGCCCCTCGAGGGCCGCGGCGAGGCCGGGCGCGGCGTCCAGGGCACGCTCGAAGAGGTCCTCCGCGGCGGCGGTCTGCCCGGTGGCCAGGCGCAGGCGGCCGAGACGGATGAGCGCCGGCACGTAGCCCGGCTGCTGCTCCAGGGTGGCGGCGTAGAGGCGCGCCGCCTCCGCCTGGTCGCCGGTGAGATCGCGCAGGTAGGCGAGCAGGTAGCCCCAGCGCCACTCGTCGGGGGCCAGGCGCTGGGCGTTGGTCAGCGCCGCCAGCGACGGCTCGGTGAACTGGTAGGCCATGAAGGTGAGGCCGAGCTCCCCCCACGCCTTCGCCCGCTCGCCGTCGCTCGCCGTGCCGGACGCCTCCAGCCGGTCGACCGCCGCCTTGGCGTCGGTCACCTGGCGCTGCACCGCCGCCTCGGCGCGGGAGACGTCGGGCATGTCGAGGGGCACCAGGCCGCCCTCGGCCGGCGCGGCGGCGCCCGGCGCGGCGGAACCCGGCGCGGCGGTGGCCGCTCGGCCCGGCGCCGCCCCGGCCGCGTCCGCCGCCGGCTCCTCACCCCGGTGGCAGCCGGCGGCTGCGGCGAGCAGCAGCAGCGACAGCGCCAGGCACCGGGGGATGGGTGCCAGGCACCGGCGGAAGGTCGTCACCCGCCGCCCGGCGTCCCGGGCTGTCTGCCGGCCGCTCACCGGCCGCCGTTCCCGGCCGCCGGCACCGGTCGGCCCGTCCCCCGGCGCAACGTGTGGTAGCGGCCGGTCTCGGTGACCGCGAAGTCCTCCGTCGCGCCGCCCGGCCACACCACGCGGACGCCGTCGACGCGCGGCTCGTCGCCGAGGCCGAACAGCACCCGCGGGTCGTTGGTCACCGCGAAGCTGCCCTCCGGCCGCACCCGTCGCCACAGCACCGGCTCGCCGTCGCGCAGCACCGCCGCCCGCGCGCCCACCGCGTCGCGGCGGCCGTCGGCGGTGAGCAGGCGCAGGCCGAGCCACGGCCGGTCCTGGCCGATCTGGTTGATCAGCAGCCGCGCCGGCCCGGAGTTGTTGCTCACCAGCACGTCGACGTCGCCGTCGTCGTCGACGTCGCCGAAGGCGGCGCCGCGGGAGACCTCGGAGAGGGCGAACACCGCGCCGGCCTCGGCGGTGACGTCGGTGAAGTGGCCGTGGTCGTTGCGGTAGAGCTGGTTCGGCTGGTGCAGCGGGTAGGGGTCGCCCTGGCGTGCCAGCGAGACGATCTTGGTCACCGCTCCGTTGACCACCAGCAGGTCGAGCCAGCCGTCGTTGTCGAGATCGGCCCAGGCGGTGCCGAAGGCGGTGTACGGCAGGCTGGGGGCGCCGAGGCCGGTCTCGGCGCTGTCGTCCTCGAACATACCGTTGCCGTCGTTGCGGTAGAGGGTGTTGGTCTCCTGGTCGATGTGGGTCATGAACAGGTCGAGGTCGCCGTCGCCGTCGAAGTCGCCGGCGTCGACCCCCATCGAGCCCTGCGGCCGGCCGCGCTCGTCGACCGCCGCGCCGGCGAGCAGGGCGCGATCCTCGAAGCTGCCGTCGCCGCGGTTCATCCACAGGTTGTTGGCGGCCGCATCGTTGGCCACGTAGAGATCGGTGCGGCCGTCGCCGTCGAAGTCGGCGGCCACCGCGCCGAGGGCGGGGCCGAAGCCGCCGGTGAGGCCGGCGCGGCGGGTGACGTCGCGGAAGGTGCCGTCGCCGCGATTCTCGTACAGCAGGTCGCTCTCGGGGGGGAAGCTCTTGGGGCCG